>OCZT010007585.1_pt1 | contig 10627 bp, 9 predicted proteins | sample 1539031 | NCBI WGS metagenome assembly OCZT01 (sample SAMEA3539308, study PRJEB22396) | soil metagenome | biome: tundra; feature: field; material: soil | place: USA | collected 2010-05 | depth 0.15 m
CAGGCGTGCCGAACGCGGCGAAGACGATCGCGGCCGACTCCGGATCGACGTTGACGTTCCACTCGGTCGTGGGCGCCGTGTTCCCCGCCGACCGGTACGAGCCGCCCATGATCACGACACGCTTCAGCAGCCGCGGCAGCTCGGGCTCGCGCAGCACCGCCAGCGCGACGTTCGTCAAAGGCGCCAGCGTGACCAGCGTCAGCTCCCCGGGGCGGCGGCGAGCTTCCTCGACGATAAGGTCGGAGCTGAGGCGGGGAGAAAGCGGAGTCTGCGCCGGCGACAGCTCGGCATATCCGATGCCAAGGGGCCCATGCGTCTCCGGCGTCGTGACCAGAGCACGAGCCAGAGGAGTCTCGCGGCCGATCGCCACTTCCACGTCGTAACGCCCCGCAAGCTCCAGGACGCCGCGTGTGTTCTCCGCGACCTGGCGGGCGTCCACGTTTCCCGCCGTGCATGTGACCGCGACGAGCTCGCACTCGGGCGAAGCCACCGCGTAGAGCAGTGCCAGGCTGTCGTCGATGCCCGTGTCGCAGTCGACGATGATCGGGATTCTGGGGGCCGGTTCGCTCACGCCCGAAATCGTAGGGCAGCGGAGGCGACGGCGACAGACCTACTTCATGCCCGGCGGCGGGGGCCACAGCCCGGCGGCGGGGCCACAGCCCGGCGGCAGCCCGCCCCGTACCGCCATAATCGATTCACACAGCAGCGGAGGGCTAGAGAACGATGGCCGAAGAGCGGACAACCCCCCGAGTCGGGATCGTGTGCGGGAGCCGCTCGGACTTCCCGGTGATGGAGAAGGCCGTCGAGCTGCTCCACGAGCTCGAAGTCCCATGCGAGCTACACGCCATCTCCGCCCACCGTGCCCCGGATTTGCTGTTCCGATTCGTCGGCGGCGCCGAAGAGCGCGGGATCCGAGTCTTCATCGCGGGCGCCGGCGGCGCGGCGCACCTGCCCGGCGTCGTGGCGGCAAAGACGATTCTGCCCGTGATCGGCGTCCCGATCGCCACGCAGGTGATGGGCGGCCTCGACTCGCTCCTGTCCATCGTCCAGATGCCCAAAGGGGTACCGGTCGCCACCGTCTCTATCGGGGGCGCCCAAAACGCGGCGCTGCTGGCCGCGGAGATCCTGGCTCTCGCCGATCCGGCGCTGCGAGCGCGGCTCGTCGCTTTCCGCGAGGCGCAAACCAGGGCGATCGAGGACGACGAATCGAACGCCGACCTCGGATGACCGACTCGACCCCGACAACCGAGAGTTTGCGGTTCTGCTCCAGGTGCGGCGGCAGGCTCGTATTCGGCCCGGTCGAGGGCGAGGATCGCAACCGGCTCGCGTGTGAGCGCTGCGGGTTCGTCTGCTACGTGAATCCGCGACTGGTGGTCACGACGCTGCCGATCACCGATCGCGGCGAGGTGGTGCTGATCAAGCGCGGCATCGCGCCCGGCTACGGCCGCTGGGCCCAGCCCGGCGGGTTCCTCGAGATCGACGAGACCGTCGAGGAAGCTGCGGCACGCGAGACGCTGGAAGAGACCGGCCTCGAGGTCGAGCTGGGAGAGATTCTCGGGCTGTATTCCCGCCTCGTGGCGGAGGTCGTCACGATTGCGTTCGAAGCCCGGATCGTCGGCGGCCAGGCAACCGCCACGCATGAGTCGCTGGAGACTCGACCGTTCGCACCCGCCGACATCCCGTGGAGCGAGATCGCGTTCGAGACCAGCGTCCGCGCCCTTCGCGATTGGGTCGCTCGCGTCCGCCCCGACTTGCCGCTTCCTGACGCCTCCACCATCGATCGACCGCTGATCGACTGAGATTTCGTCTCTCTCAGCTGGCAAAATAGACGCATGCAAGTCGCCCAGATCGCCCTGATCGTCATTCCGCTGGTGCTCATCGAAGTCGGGCTGATGCTGTTCGCGGTGTATGACCTTTTCCAGGAGGACCGGAGCGTCCGGGGTAACAGCAAGGTCGTCTGGGCCCTGGTCATATTCTTCGTCAACGGCATCGGGCCCCTGATCTACTTGTTCGCCGGCCGGGATGAGTCGCGCGGGGCGGAGACCGGCGGAGTCGGCCCCACTTCGGCGGCTTCGATCGCGGGCATTCTGTCGAGCTGGCCGAAACTCGCCTCCACGGGCGAGCCTGCCATCGTCACGCAAGGACTCGCCAAGAGCTACGGTCGGGTTGCCGCACTGGAGCGGCTGGACCTGGAGGTCCCCAGCGGCAGCATCTTCGGGTTCCTCGGCCCCAACGGCGCCGGCAAGACGACCACACTTCGGCTGCTCACGGGTCTTGCGACGGCCACCGGCGGTTCGGCGACGGTCGCAGGCGTGCGAATCGGCGGGACCGGCGGCGAGCTTCCTCGCCATATCGGCTACCTGGACCAGGACCCGCGCTTCTACGGCTGGATGCGCGGCCGCGAGCTGCTCGACCTCGTTGGGAAGCTGCACGGGCTCCACGGGGCCGAGTTGCGGCAGCGCGTCGGCGACGTGCTGGAGATCGTGGGGCTCACCGAGGCTGCCCATCGGCGCATCGCGGGGTATTCGGGCGGCATGCGCCAGCGCCTTGGGATCGGGCAGGCGATCCTCAACCGTCCGCAGGTCCTATTCCTCGACGAGCCCGTGAGTTCCCTCGACCCGGAAGGCCGGCGCGACGTCCTCGAGATCGTCTCGAGGCTGCGCGGAACCGCGACCGTGTTCATGAGTACGCACATCCTCAACGACGTCGAGCGTGTCTGCGATCGGGTCGCCATCCTGAACCTCGGCCATCTGGTGGTCGAAGGGCCGATCGACGAGCTGCTCGACCGTTACGCGCAGCCCGTATACGAATTGGAGCTCGAACCGCAGCAGCCCGGCTCGATCGAGCGCCTCGCCGACGCGATGCGCGGCCAGCCGTGGGCTCGCAATATCGTCTGCACGCCCGACACGGTCCGGGTCTTCGTCAACGATCCCCAGGTGGCCGGGCCCGAGATTCTGCCGCTGGTGGTTTCGAGCGGCGTCGGCCTGGTGCGGTACGAGCGAGCGCGGCCGAGCCTTGAGGACGTGTTTTTGCGCCTGGTCGCGGAGAGTTCGATGCCGACCATCCCTCTAGTGGCCATCCCGGTCACCGGTCTCGACGGGAGGGCCCGACGATGATGGGCTTCCGGGTGCTTCTGCTCAAAGAACTGCGCGAACAGCTCCGGACTGCCAGGCTGGTTGCGGTTTCCGTTGTCTTCATCGTTTTCGGCATCCTCGGACCCGTCACGGACCGCTACATGAAAGAACTGATCGACGCGATCGGCGCTCAGAGTGGCGGGTTCACCGTGCAAATCCCCCCGCCCACACTTGACGGAGCGATCATCCAGATCACCAAGAACCTGTCTCAGTTCGGCATCATCTGCGCCTTGCTGCTGGGGATGGGTTCGGTTGCATGGGAGAAGGAACGCGGCACGGCCGGGATGATCCTGACCAAACCCGCGTCGCGCGCGGCCTTCCTCGCCGCCAAGCTGGTGGCAATCTCGGTGACGCTCGGGATTGCGACTGCCCTTGGTACGGGCGTCGCTTACATCTACACGCTGATCCTCTACCCGACGATCTTCCCGTTGGGCGGATACATTGCCATGGCCTTGCTGCTGTGGTGGATCCTCGTCAGCTTCACCGCGATCACGGTGCTCGGGAGCACGATCACGCGGTCCGCCGTCGCAGCCGCCGGAATCGGGCTGGTGGCGCTGATCGTCATGGGAGTCGTGGGGGCGCTGCCGGTGATCGGCCCGTACATGCCGTCGTCTTTGGGCGAACCGGCGCGCGCCCTGGCGCTGGGCCAGGACCCCGGCTCGCTAATCGGCCCACTCGCTTTCAATATTGTCCTGGTACCTGTGCTCTTCGCCGTCACCTGGTTGGCGTTCCGGAGGCAAGAGCTGTAGAGGGCAGAGCTTGGGCCGGAGCGGCGGGCGTGAGCCACCGGAAATGTCAGCGCGGCACGGGTACCGAGCAGGAGCGCGCGCTGCCCGAATCACCCCCCGCGCCTGCCCCCTGACGGTCATCTGTGTCCAGGCACTCGATTCCTTGAAAAATGGGCAGAGAAGGTCGGTTGAAGCCAGACGAGACCAATTAGGTGCATCTGGCGGGCTCCATGAGGGGCCTCTGGCCGGCAATTCGGCGGCGTAGGCGGCATTCGCCGGTGCGGCACAGCACCGGAGCGCTGGACCTGGGCCCTACCAATGGGTAGTGTGCCATGGCTAATCGGGTAGTAGGTCAGGTTACCTAGTCGCTGACAGCCGTCGCGCGCCAGGAGCCGTAAGGAGTTCGATACATATGTTCGCAAAGTTCAGGGGGCCCCGCGTCTTGCCCGTCGCCGTTTCAGTTATTGCCAGCCTGGTGCTGGTACTGGCGACTGTCGGGACGGTCGTTGGAGACTCGGGCGTGCAGCTCACCTTCTACAAAGAGATTTGCCCGAACTACTCGGACGTGCCGGCCAACGCCAGCTCAGGCACCCTCGACGTTACGCGCGGACACTCGGCCGACCTGGATACCACCTACGGAACTGGCGACACACAACATGTTGTCAACGACGCACTCCACACGAACTCGTATCCCAATGGGGACATCTCGGCGGCGTGCGCAGGCGTTTCGGGCTGGAAGTTCTCCATCACTGACAGCGGCGGGACAGCCACGTACACGACGTACACCACAGGCAACGGTGGCGTCGTCGCGGTCCGCCTCACCGACGATCAGATCGCGCTGGCCCACAGCGGAACGGGGCTCTGGGTTCGCGAGGAGACATCGGATACCGCCGGGTTTGGCTCGATCCGTTGCTACAACGACGCTCGCAACGGTGACAACCTCGAGCAGATAACCAACCTCCCGATCAACGTGACGCAGGTCTACTGCGTCGCCTACAACGTCCGGCAGTCGATCACCTTCGCCACGTTGCCCGACGTGACCTACGGCGTCGGGCCAATCACCCTGGCCGCGACGGCTTCTTCGGGTCTGCCTGTCAGCTACAGCACCACCGGTGCCTGCTCAGTCAACGGCACGACGCTGACCATAACGGGCAGCGGCAGCTGTTCGGTCAAAGCCTCGCAGACCGGCCAGGCAAATCCGTTCTGGTCGGCCGCAGAGCCCGTCACCCGGACCTTCACCATCGCCCCAGCCGTCCTGACCGTCACCGCCAATGACGCAAGTCGAGCCTACGGCGCGGCCAACCCGACGTTCACCGACTCGATCACGGGCTTCGTCAACGGCCAGAACATCTCGGTCGTTTCGGGTAGCGCGGACCTCTCGACGACCGCCGTTCTCGCGAGCCCGGTGGGAACCTACGACATCACGGCCGCCAAGGGCACGCTCAGCGCGACCAACTACACCTTCTCGTTCGTCAAGGGCACGCTCAGCGTCGGTAAGGCTGTGCTCACCGTCACCGCTCCCACCGTCACGAAAGTCCAGGGGACCGACAACCCGACTCTCACCCCAAGCTACGGCGGTTTCGCGACAGGTGACGACGCGAATAGCCTCACGACCAACCCGACATGTTCCACGACCGCCACGACTGATAGCCCGCTCGGGACCTACCCGGTCACGTGCACAGGCGCGACCGCGGACAACTACAGCTTCGACTACGTCGCGGGCACCCTTAGGGTGCTCGTTGGCGAGCTCAACCACATCGTGATCAGCCCAGACCCGGCGACCATCGTTGCTGGTTCGACTCAGGCCTACAGCGCTGAGGGCTTCGACTCCCATGGAAACAGCCTCGGCGACGTGACCGCCGCGACGGTCTTCACGATCAACGGCAGCGGCTCAGCCTGTGCAGCCACAGCCTGCGGCTCGACCATCGTCGGCGACTACAAGGTCACCGGAACCGACGGCAGCTTGACCGACGCTGCGGTCCTCCACGTCACGGCCGCTGCGACACCGATCCCAAGCGCAACTCCGACCGCGACTGCCAGCGCTTCGGCGACGTCGAGCGCGACCCCGTCCCAGTCGATCGAAGGCGCCACGGGCACGCCGAGCGCCAGTTCCTCTCAGTCGCAATCGCTGCTCGGCGCCACGGGCGCGCCGAACGTGACGCCACCCGTCACTAGCGCTCCCAGCGACGGCTCGCGAGGGAGCAACACTCCGCTCTTCGCACTGCTCATCTGCCTATTCTTCGGAGCCGTGGCGATGGTCATGGTCGAGAAGCAGCGGCGTACCGTTCGCGGATAACCCCTACGGCCGCACCAGCGGTCGCCCGAAACCTTGCAACCGGCGGGCCCCTAGAGCCCGCCGGTTGCGATTAACAGGACCGAGGGCAAGCGACCCCCCCAGTCCCGACTGTTGTTCGCATGAAGCCGCCCGCGGGATTGCTACGATGCACTGCAGGCTCAGCTCGTGTGCACCTGGGTCGCGGTCGCTCCATCGCGAACTGCCTTGTTTGGGTCAGGCGAGCGCCGTATCGTTGCGGGCCCAGAGCACGCCCTGTCGTCGTCCGAGAGTCGGGCTGGGAACCCTGATCGGTCGCCGGTCATGCGCGTATCGGTCGTCCCCCGATGTCTGCCCACGCCAGCTGCGCTGACTGCGTCGTGCAGCCCGTCGCGCAGATCGCGGGCCTGAGCCAAAACGATCGGCGGGCACGAAGCCCGCCGATCGCAGGTAGTCAACCGGCCGCTCGCGCGGCCACACGTTTAGCGGCGAACGGCTCGTCGCTGCTTCTCGACCATCAGCATGGCCAAACTGCCGAATGCGAGGCAGAGCAGCAGTGCAAAGAGTGGCGCGTCGCGGTCGCCCGAGGGATTGCTCGACGTGTTCGTCACGGGCGGCGTCACGTTCGGGCCGCTCGTGACGCCGAGCACCGACTGGAACGCTGTCGGCGTTGCCGTTGCTCCATCGATCGACTGGGACGGGTTCACGGTGGAAGTCGCGCTGGGCGTCGCAGAGGCGGTCGTCGTCGGGCTCGCGCTCGGGCTCTTCGATGGGCTCGAACTCGCGCTTGGGCTTGGGCTTGGGCTCGGGCTCGGCGTCGCATCGACCACCAGGATCTCGGACGTGCAAGGGCTCTTGGCTCCCTTGTTGTTGGCGTCGCCGCTGTAGATGGCCTGCCAGTACCAGGTCCCGGCGCTGTTGAAGGTGATGGCGTTGGAATTCGGAACCGCGCCGTTGGTCACCGTCTTGGTACCGGCGTCCTGAATTCCGGCTGTGCAGATGTTGTTGGTGTAGACGCTGTAGGTCACGCTCCCACCCGCGTTCGCCGTGGCGCCCGTGAGCGCCGCGCTGTCGTGGACCGTGTCGCCGACCTTGCCGGTCGTCGCGGACAGCGTCGTTGCGATCGACGGGCCTGCGGGGTTGACGACGACGGGCTCGTCGCTCGCGCCGGAGGCGACCTTGCTGTTGCCCGCGTCGCCGCTATAGCTGGCCACCCAATGCCACGTGCCGGCCACGTTGGGGAGGAAGCCCGTCGGGGTCGCATAGCTGCCGTTGCCGGAGACCGTTGCAGTCTCGGTGTCCCGGAGCGTACCGCTAGGGTCGGAGAGGGTGAAGGTGATCGTGCCGGTCGAGTTGTAGCCGCCGGAAAGGGTCGCGGTGTCGGTGAGCTTGTGGCCGTCGCCGAGCACGACCGAGCCGCCGGTCAACGTGATGATCGACGGGCTGGCCTTCTGGCATTGGCCAACGGACAAATTGAACGTGTGGCTGTACGTGGAGTTGTCGCCCGCGACAACCGCGACTACCGCCGTGTGAGGCGTAGTTGCGGGGCTCAGGGTCCACGAGTGCTGGAACGTTGTACCGAAGTTGGCGTTGGAGTCCGCCGAGCTCACCACGCCGTCTATCGTCACGGTCACCTTGTTTACCCAAGGGGACCCTGCGTAGGACGTGAGGTTGACCTGGAGGGTCGCCGCGCCGCTCACGCACGTCAGCGTCGCCGCGTAGTTGTGAGCGGATGCCACCCCTGCAGCCCCCGGGAGAAGCATCGCGAGCAATGCAATCGTTGCGGCCAGACCGAAAACTCGGGCGCGGCTTGGGCGCCGTGGACGTCGCGCCGCTCGACACGCTGACCGGCTTGTTGCTGATCAAAGAGATCGGGGTGCCGATCCCGGTTCCGGGCGACCTGCTCGTGTTGGGTGCTGGCGCGGCCACGTCCGGACGGCCCGAAGCGGGCATCTGGCTCGTGGCCATCCTCGCGGGGGCAACATCGGCGGGACGATCCAGTTCCTCCTTGTCCGCGGCGCGATGCGGGGTCCGCTGCTGGCGCTCCTGACGCGACTGGGAGTACCCGAGGGTGCGGCTCGACACCATGGCCGAGACGCTCTGTACCGGCGGTACCCGCGCCATCGCCGTAGCCCGTGCCACTCCGGGTTTGCGAGTGGCGGCGATCGCGGCAAGCGGCGTCGCTGCGCTGCCGATCCGGACCTTTCTGCCGGGGTTCCTCATCGGCAACACGATATTCGTGGGCAGCCACTTCGCGCTGGGGTTCGTGCTCGGCAAGCCCGCGCTGGGCATCGCTTCCGAGCTCGGCAATCCCGTCGTGCTGGCCGCGATCCTGGTCACGCTATCGGCGGCAGGAGCGATCGCCTGGCTCCTGATTCGCCGTGGCGAAGGGGCCGGCGCCACTCCGACGCTTCATCCGGTTCATCTCCCGGCTGAGGGCGGCTTCGGCGTATGGGCGGACGCCGCGTGCCCGATCTGCTTCACCTTGGCTGCGGTCGGGGTCGGGCAGACGGACTGACCTGCCCGAGTCACCGGGCCGAGAAGTCCGCCGGCTGCCACGTCCTGCCGCCGTCCCAGGTGAGGAATAGAGCGCCGTTCGCGCCCCCATCGAGGGCCGCTCCATTCGTTCCGTCACGCGTGTCGAGCCAGTAGATCGGGCTGCCGGCGAGCCCGTTCTGCGCCAGGGTCGTCCACGTCTTCCCGCCGTCGGCGGTTGCCTGCAGATCGGCTTCGGCGACGTCCGGCTGGAACCAGTGCTTGGCGTCGACGAAGACCGGAGCGGCGCCCACCGGCCGCGTGATCGCCGCAACTTGCGACCAGCTGAGACCGGCGTCCGTGGTGCGGTAGTAGCGCGTCCCAAAGTTGCCTTCGGTGCAAGACACGGCCGTATAGCCCTCGGTGGCGCTCAGGAACGTTACACCCCCGGGCCCGGGGACCCAGAGCTCACCGGGCTGAACATAGGCCGCTTGGACGTCGAGGCCCGGCAGCTGAACATCGGACCAGGTGGCGCCTGAGTCGCGGCTCACGCGCAGCAGCTGGTTTGCGCCGGAACCGGCCGAAGTTTTGGCGGTCCAGAGCGTATTCGCGTCCGACGCCACGCTTTCGAGGGTCGCCGATCGACCGGTCACCGCCCATGTGGCGCCCCCATCCTGCGTCCGAAGGATCGTGTCGGCCTCGGCGTTCGTACCGATAAGCGCGAACCCAACGCTTGCGTCGATGAACGACAGCCGCCCGATGGGCACACCCGTGGCCGGGTTGTAGCTCACAGGCAGGTCGGCCGAAAGCCACGACGCTCCGCCGTCGGAAGTCCGGAACACCTGGGGATCGGCCGGGGACTCGCGAAGAACCCAGGCGTGGTCGCTATCGATGACCTCGACCGATCGATCGGGCGCGTTGAGGGTGTCCTTCGGCCAAGGGATGTCGCTCCACGCGTGGCCGTGGTCGGTCGAAATGGCGATTGCGGTGGCGAGTTGGGCCCACACCAGACCTTGCTTCGTGATACCGGCGAGTTTGACCCGCGCGTTGCCGACCGCGAGGTTATACGAAGGCGTGGCCATCGGCGTAGCGCCGGTCGAGTTGGCTGCCGGCCCCCTGTTGTGAGACCAAACTGGCACGAGCACGACGGCCAACACAGCCGCGGCTGCAATCGCCGCGACCGCGCCCGTCGTTCGAATCCACCCGGCCCCGGCAAGCCGAGCCGGGCTCCAGCGGCGGGTCGGCGCCCCGGTCAGAGCCGTGGCGACTCGCGACGTGGCTCGGCCGGCGGGGCCTGCGTCGAGCGAGCTGTAGTGATCGCGAAGCTCACGCTCGAGATCGTGGTCGGTCATCGGAATGTCTCCTCGGCCCGGCGCTCGGCCTCGAGCGCGGCGCGCAAGTGTTCGAGGGCGTAGTGGAGCCGGGACTTGACCGTCCCTTCGGCCATGCCGGTTTCAGCGGCGATCTGCGGCACGGTCAGATCGCGCCCGAAACGGAGCGCAACCAGGATTTGCTCGTCCGGAGTAAGAGTGCGGATCGCCCGGGTCAATTCGTCGCGATCGTGCAGGCGGCTGTGGTCGCCATCGACCCCGGGGTCGATCTCGGTCACGACCGGCCGACGTCCCCGCCTCCGCAGCTCCTGACGGCAGACGTTCACGAGGATCCTGTTGAACCAGGCGTCGACTGTTTCGGGATCGCGCAGGCTGCGCCGCCGATCCCAGGCCAGAAGTGCGGCTTCCTGGACCGCGTCCTCGGCGGCCACCGGATCGTGGAGGATCCAGTTCGCCAACCTTTGCGCCCCGTCGGCGCGGGCGATGAGCAGCGCCCGAACTGTCTCGTCGGTCCGAGTGCCAGCGTCCGCGGTCACGATCAGCATTGTCTCCCCCGGCGAGCGGCCCCGTACCGCTTCCGACCGACTGATACCCGGCGGCACCGAAACGTTCGATCTTGGCGCGCCATACTGGCCCGGCGCGGCCAACTGAACCGTCGGCCCGGTGAATCCGTATACCGGGTGGCTG
>OCZT010007587.1_pt1 | contig 10620 bp, 7 predicted proteins | sample 1539031 | NCBI WGS metagenome assembly OCZT01 (sample SAMEA3539308, study PRJEB22396) | soil metagenome | biome: tundra; feature: field; material: soil | place: USA | collected 2010-05 | depth 0.15 m
CAGCCAACCCGCGCCGGGAGGGGCCCCGGACAAAGTCGCGTCGAGGGTGGAGCGAAATTCCTCCAGGCGCTGGCGCCGCTCGGCGGCGCTGCCCTCGCCGTCGGCGATGTCATCCGCCGCTCGGCAGAAGCGGTAGACCGCGTGCAGCGCCTGTCGCTTGCGCTGGGGCAGCAGCCGGAAGGCGTAGTAGAAGTTGGCAGCCGCGGCGCGCACCTCCAGGGCGCAAGCCCGGTGGGCCAGGCGGAGCTCCTCCGCTGAGGGCGAACCGGGGACGGTCCCGGCGGGAGCCGAGGCGCTCAACTGGACCGGGGGGGCGCCGCCAGCCGCCAGGCCCAGGAGGCCTGCCAGACCGCCCGCCGGCGCCTGGCGGGGCTGAGGGACGCCTTCTCAGAGAAGACCCGGGATCCGGCCTCGAGCACCGCTTCGGTGGCGCCCAGGCCGCAGAGGATGAAGGTCGCCATCTCCATCTTCATCAAGCCCGGGACCTGGCCTACCAGAGGCCAGCCATCGATCAAGAGCCGCCTGGCCCGGGCCACCGCGTGGGTCTCGGCGGCCAGCATTCCCGGGCTGACCGCGCCGCTCCACCACTCCTCCTCGGTCGCCCCGTGCTCATGGAGCACCGCTAACGGTAGGTAGCGGCGCCCGCGGGCCCGGTCCGACGCGACGTCCTGCCACATGTTGGCCAGCTGCAGGCCGGTGCAGATGGAGTCTGAGAAGCCGACCAGCTCGGGGTCGTGGATCCCCTCCAGGGCCAGCACCAACTCGCCCACGGGGGTCGCCGAGAGGGTGCAGTAGCGGTCCAGCTCGGCCCAGCTCGGGTAGCGGAGGAGCTCCTGGTCCTGGAGGTTGGCCTGGATCAGCCGTTGAAAAGGCTGCGGCTCGAGTTTGAAGCGGTCGATCACCGGCTGCAGCCGCTGGAAGACGGGATGCTGCGGATGGCCCGAATAGCAGGCGTCCAGTTCCGCCAGGGCCAGCTCCAGCAGCGCCCTGGGCTCTCCCATGCTCTCGTCGCCCAGGTCGTCGACCAGGCGGCAGAAGCCGTAGATCGCGGCCCGGGCCTCCCTCCGGCGGGGCCGCAGCAGCCAGGCCGCGACCGGGAAGTTCTCCACCTGGCGAGCCTCTTGCTGGCGCTGGAGGGAGTATTCCGGGAGCGCGCTGGCGGGACTGGGGTCGCCCGCCGCGGCGACCACGGCCAAGGGGGCGCTCACCGACTCCCGCCCTCCGGGGTCGGCCGAGGATGGAGCGCCCGGCCCAGCGCCATGACCGGAAAGATAGTGGCGTACAGGTGATAGCGCAGGTAGAACGCCCTCGGAAAACCGGTGCCGGTGAACTGCTGGTCGGTCCAGCCACCTCCCTCCTCTTGATTGCGCAGGAGCCAGCTCACCGCTGACTCCGCCGCGCTGGCGAGGCTGCCCTCCGGATCCAGGTCAGGGACTGACTCGCCGGCCGCCAGCAGTGACAGCAACGCCCAGGCGGTCTGCGACGGGGTCGGCTCCCCGCGGCCGATGTGAGCGTGGTCGTGGTACGAGAGGACCGACTCCCCGAAGCCGCCGGAGGCGTGCTGATTGAGCCGGACCCATTCGCCGATCCGGAGGAGCCGCTCGCGGTCCTGGCGCTCGCCGGTGGTGGCGAAGGCGGTGGCCACGGCGGCGCCGCCGTACACGTAGTTGACGCCCCAGCGTCCGTAGTAGGCGCCAGCGCCCTCCTCGGAGCGGCGAACCCAGGCCAGCGCCCGCCGCCGGGCCGGCTCCAGGTCAGCCCCGCCGAGGCGGGTGAAGGCCTCGATCACATGGGCGGTGACGTCGGGGCTGGGCCGGTCCAGCATCTCCCCGAAATCGGCGATGGGGAGGTGCTCGACCCAGCTCCGGTCGTTGTCGGCGTCGAAGGCCCCGTAGCCGCCATCGCCGCCCTGCATCACCACCAGCCAGGCCAGCGCCCGCCGGATGGCGTCGCCTACCGCGCCCTGCTCGTGGCGGTCGTGGCCGGCGACGGTGAACGCCGAGAGCACGACTGCGGTGTCATCGGTGTCGGGGTACTGGTCGTTGTAGAACTCGAACGGCCAGCCGCCGGGCGGGGCGCCGGGCCGGCGGACGGCCCAGTCGCCGATCTTGGTCACCTCGCGGGCGACCAGCCAGTCGACAGCCTTGACGACGGCCTGGTGCTCTTTGGGGATCCCGGCGTCCAAGAGTGCCCAAAGGGCCAGGGCGGTGTCCCAGACGGGGGAGATGCAGGCCTGCAGGCGGAAGCCCTGCTCGTCCTCGATGCCGAAGCTCTCCAACGCCTCCAGCCCCTTTTTCATAACCGGGTGCTCCAGGTCGTAACCGCGGGCGCGGAGGGCCATCAGGCCGTAGACCCAGGGCGGCTGGATCCCCGCCCAAGAGCCATCCGCCTCCTGGTGTTCCACGATCCAGCGCTCGGCCCGCGCCATGGCCCGCTGACGGACGCCCACCTGGGGCAGCCGTCCGTAGGTGCGCAACGCCCGGTCGACCACCTTCCAGGTGGGGGCGCCCGCCCCGGGTCGGTGGGGGCCGAGGGGCAGCTCGTCCCGGGTCGGCGACTCCAGGGGGAAAACGGTCCTGAGGCTGCGCAGGATGGTCAGGGGCACCGTGGTGGCCCTCGCCCAGGAGGCGAGGTCGTAAATGCTGCCCAGCTGGCCAGCCGGGACCAGCATCCACTCCGGGGGAATGGCGGGGATCTCGTGCCAGGGCCAGAGGCCGCCCAGAGCCAGCCACATTCGGGTGAAGAGGCGGGTGGCCCGAATTCCTCCGTGAGTCTCCACGAACCGCCAGGCCAGCTGTACCCCGGGGTCGTTGGTCGCGACCCCGGCCGCCCGCAGCGCCACCAATACCTCGGCCGTGATACTGATGTCGCCCTCGACCTCGGGGGCGATGCCGTAGCTGCCGTCGTCCCGCTGCTGGCCCCGCAGGTACCGGACCACCGCGGCCTCGCGGACGGGGTCGGCCCGGCCCAGGTAGCGCTGCAACAGGAGGTACTCGGCGGTGATGGAGGCATTGCTCTCCAGCTCGCCGGACCAGGAGCCGTCCGGATTCTGGCGCTGGAGCAGCTCCGTGACCGCCCGGTCCAGGGCCCGCTGCACCTCAGCCCGCGGGAGTGAGCCGGAACCGACTCCCTGGGCCCGCTCCGGCTCCAGCTCAAGGGTCAATTCCAGCGCTCCCCCAGCCAGCGGCCCAGGATCTCCAGCTCCATCGCCCCTTCCTCGGAGAGCGGCAGCTTGGCGGCCGCCACCAGCGCCCGCTCGGTCCAGGTGGTCGTGAGCCCCTGACAGCGTTCCGCCACGCCGGCCTCACGGAGCAGCTCTACGGCCGCCGCCAGGTCCCGGCGGCGCATTCCCGGCGGTGCCAGCCAGGAGCGGGCAGTCTCAGCCAGCTTCCGGTGGCCGGTGAGCGCCAGCACCAGCGGCAGGCCCTGCTTGCCGCGGAGCAGGTCGTTGCCGACCGGCTTGCCGGTCTCGGCGCTGTCGCCGAAGACCCCCAGGACATCGTCGCGAAGCTGGAAGGCAACCCCCAAGGTCCGCCCGAAGCTCTCGCAGGCGTCGATGGTCGCCGCCGAGCCTCCGGCTGCGATCCCGCCCAGGGCGGCGGCGGCGCCCATCAAAGCGCCGGTCTTGCGCTCCACCATTCCCAGGTACTGGGGAAGGTCGGCGGCGGGCGCCCCGGTGGCCGCGATGTCGGCCTGCTGGCCACCCACCATCTCCAACGTCGCGGAGCTCAGGCGGAGCGTCGCCCGGGTGCTGGTCCGGGAAGGGAGGTCGGCCGTCGAGATCACGCAGAAGGCCGCGGTCAGCAGGGCGTCACCGGTGTTGAGGGCCGAGGGCATGCCCTCCTTGACCCAGAGAGCGGGCTGGCCCCGCCGCGAGCGGTCGCCGTCGACGATGTCGTCGTGGAGCAGTGAGAAGTCGTGCACCAACTGCACCGCCACCGCCAGCGGCAGGGCGGTCCCCAGAGGAGCTCCCAGGGCCTCCCCCAGGAGCAGGGTCAGGGTGGGCCGCAGCGCCTTCCCGGGCCGGGCGCCCGCCAGCAGGCCGAGGTGGTATCGGGCGGGGGCCAGTACCTCCGGGGGGAGGGTATCCATCACCCGGCTCAGCCCCGCGTGGATCTGCTCCTGATACCGACTCAAAATCGCCTGGGCGCCGAGCGCCACGTCGTTCGAGCGCTCGCTCTCGGCCAGCTCGGGCTGATCAGAGATCACGGCAGGCGGCCTCGACTTCGTCCACCACCCAGCCGGGAGTGGAGGTCCCGGAGGTGATCCCGACCAGCTGTCCTGGTTGGAACCAGCTCGGCTCGATCTCCTTGGCCGACTCGACGTGGAAGGTGGGGCGGCGCTGGGCGCAGGTCTCGGCCACCGCCCTGGTATTGGCGGACCCCCGGCCTCCGACCACCAGCACCACATCAGCCCGGTCGAGCAGGCCGGTGACCGCCTCCCGCTGACGTTGATTGACCACCGGGCAGGTGGTGTCGCGGACCTCGACCTCGCCGGTGCGCAGCCGTAGCCGGGCCACCACCTGCTGGAAGCGGGGCTGGGGGAAGGTGCTCTGGCTGACCACCCCCCGGCGCTCGCGCCAGGGCAGTCGATCCGCCTCCGACTCGCTGGCCACCACCTCCACTTCCGAGCCCTCCCGCTGCCCGGCCCAGCCGATCACCGCCCGGACCTCGGAGTGGGCGGCGTCCCCGACGACTACGACAGCCATCCCGGCCTCGGCTAGCTCGGTGGCGTGCCGCTGGACCCGCTTGACCAAGGGGCAGGTGGTATCCACCACCGTCAGCCCCCGGCGCTTCGCCTCCGCGAAGAGCTGAGGGGCGGCCCCGTGGGCAGTCACCACGACCTGGGGACCGCCCGCCTCTGGCAGCTGGTCGGCCCGGCCGAGCCCGTGCTGCTCCAGCTCCTCCAGAGCCCTCGCGTTGTGCACTACCTGGCCCAGGGCAACCGTCTCCCCGCCGGCTCGGAGGGCGTCGGCGGTCAGTTGCAAGGCATCACGGACCCCGAAGCAGGAGCCGGTGTGCCGGGGGCGTACGGTGTTCACTTTCAGCCCTTTAGCCAAGCAGCAGTTCGTTAACGGACCTAAACAATCCCCCGACCTCGACCGTACTCGGGGCTGATCTCAACCGTCGTTATGGGACCCAACCCCAATATTACTCAACGGTTACGTTCGACGGCGTACCGATGGCGAGCAGGCTTGCCGGGTGCGCGTCGGTGGCACCGCTAACGTTATCGGCGTGCGTGCCTTGGTCTTCGATCCAGCCCCCCACCGGCTCCCTCTGGCCGGGGTCGCCTCCCGGATCCGCCCCAGCTGGGCCCTCGGCCCAGCCTCGCTGCTCTCCTTGCGAGAGCTCCCCGAGCCGCTACCCCCAGGTCGAGATTGGGTACGGCTGCAAACCCTCTGGGCCGGCATCTGCGGCAGCGACGTCAAGGAGGTCCTGCTGCAGGCGGCCGCCGACAACCCCCTCAGCGGCCTGGTGTCGTTCCCGCATGTGCCGGGCCACGAGGTCGTGGCCCGGGTCGAGGATCCCGGCTCTGCCTCGCAGCTGAGGGCCGGGCAGTTGGTGGTGCTGGATCCCTGGGTGGGCTGCCTCGCCAGGGGCCTGGAGCAGCTCTGCCCCGCTTGTGAGCAGGGCTTCCCGCCGCACTGCCGTTGCCAGCCGGACGGTGGCCCCTGGGGCACCGGCCGCGGCCTGCACCTGGGCAACATCCGGGGCCTGCCGGGGGGTTTCGCTGAGGTCCTCCACGCCCACCCCAGCCAGTGTCACCCCCTCCCCGACGGCTTGGAGCCCCGGCTGGGCGTTCTGGCCGACCCCCTGGCGGTCGGGCTTCATGCCCTGGAGCGGGCGGGTGAGGAGCCGCCGGGCCCGATCCTGGTATTGGGGGCGGGAACCATCGGGCTGGGGCTTGCATTGGCGGCCCGGGCCAAGTGGCCCCAGCTGCCGGTCTGGGTCACGGCGGCCTGGCCCCATCAGCGAGACCCGATCTCCTTGCTGGGGGCGGAGCCACTCCCGGCCCAGGCGGCGGCGGTCATCCCCGAGGTGGCCCGGCGGACTGGCGCCCGGCTGGTCCGGCCCTGGCGGGGAGGGCCCTGGGCGCTGGGGTCCGGAGCCGCCCTGGTCTTGGACTCCATCGGCAGCGGCGCCACCACCGAGCTGGCCCTGCGCTGCCTGGCTCCGAGGGGCCGTGTCGTGGTGGTCGGGGTGGCCAAGCCAGAGCGGACCGAAACCACCCTCGCGTACTATAAAGAGGCGGAGATACTCGGTTGCAATGGCTATGGCCGCAGCGCGAGCGGGGCGGGGGAGCCACACCTGTTGGATGAGGCGCTCCAGATCCTCGCCCAGCGCAGTCAAGAGCTCCGCCGCTGGTGCACCCACAGCTTTCCCCTTGGTAGCTACCGGGCGGCTTTCGCGCTCGCGGCCAACCCCGGGCAGGGGGCGGCGATCAAGGTCAGCTTGCAACTGGGGGAGGAGGCCACGAGATGATGATTGCCAGGGCTACCGTGCTGGTGGATGCCCCCCTCGAGATGGTCCGCGACGCGGTCCTCGACCCCTCCGCCTACAACTACGGTGAGACCAAGGTCCAGGACATGGTGGTGGAGTCCCGCGGCGAGAACGAGTTGGTGGCCCGGATCAACGGCCACCTGGGACCCTTCAAGTCCTTCATTAGGGCCCGGTACACATTGGGGGAGAGCCAGATCGAGCTGACCATGCTCCAGGGTCGGCTGAAGGACTTCCACGCGGTCTTCCTCCTCGAGCCGACCGCGGAGGGAGTGCTCCTCACCCACCAGGAGGAGTACGACTTCGGCTATCCGCTGATCACCCCTTTGCTAGAGCGGGCGCTCCAGGGGTGGGCCACCCGCAGCGTGGAGGCCGAGGTGGCCTCCCTCAAGCACGCCGCTGAGGCGAGGGTAAGCGCGGTCGCTTAGGCCAGGTTTGGCCGCTCGGGCGGAGGGGCACACTCGACTGTGCTGGGCAGCGCCGGGCCGCCCCTTCCCCCTGGAGTGAAACCTTGAGCGAAGACAAAGAGCAGAATGGCGAGAGCGGCGCTTCGGCGCGCCGGCACCACGTCCAAACCCCGGAGATCGAGTCACTGCCGCTGGTGCCGCTCCGGGACAACGTGGTCCTGCCCCACCAGCTCGCCCCTCTCGGCGCGGGCCGGGATCGCTCGGTGAACAGCCTGGAGGCGGCGGTGGCCGCCGAGGGCAAGGTGGTGCTAGCGGTCCAGCGGCAGAGCGAGTTGGACGAGGTCCAGCTTCCCGACCTGTACCCGGTCGCCACCGTGGCTCAGATCGGCGCCTTCCGTCGGGGTGCGGCCGGGGCTCAGGTCCTGGTCGAGGGGCTCCGCCGGGTTCGGCTCATCGAGCTCGAGGTCGGTGACGTCTGGACCGCGAAGTTCGTGGAGCTGCCGGATACCGAGCCGGTCGGCACCGAGATCGATGCCCTGGCGGGCTCGGTGCGGCAGATGTTCGCCGACTACGTGGCGGCCGGCGCCGCGGTCCCGCCCGAGCTGGCAGTGGCGGTGGCGCGTGCCAAGGAACCCGGCAAGGTCGCCGACCTGAGCGGCACCGCCCCTGACCTCGACCCCCAGGACCGGATCGCCCTGCTCCAGGAGCCGGACGTCGAGCGGCGACTGCGCGGCCTGGTGCCGCAGCTGGCGCGCCAGTTGGAGGTGGCGCAGCTGCGCAACAAGATCCAGCAGGACGTGGCCCAGACCATCAACCAGGGTCAGCGGGAGGCGATCCTCCGCGAGCAGCTCAAGGCCATCCGCAAGGAGCTGGCCGAGGTGGGCGGCGAGGCCACCGCCGAGGACGACCTGCGCGAGCGGATCGACGCCGCCGGGATGCCGGAGTCGGTGCATACCCGCGCTCGCAAGGAGCTGGAGCGGCTGGAGTCGCTGCCCAGCGCCTCTCCCGAGGTAGGAATCGTGCGCACCTACGTCGAGTGGCTGGTGGACCTCCCCTGGAAGGATGCCGGCCAGGAGCGGGTCGACATCCACGAGGCGGCCCGGATCTTGGACGAGGACCACTACGGCTTGCCCAAGGTCAAAGAGCGGATTCTGGAGTGGATGGCGGTCCGCAAGCGGGTGCTGGAACGCCGCGCCGCGGCCGCGGCGCAGGCGGCGGCCACCCCGGTCCCCGTGGAGGACGCTGCCCAGGACGCCGTCAAGGACGTTGCCGGGGGGCCGGCTGTCGAAGAGGTCGGCCCCCAGCCGCATCCACTGCAGACGCCCATCCTCTGCTTCGTGGGCCCCCCCGGGGTGGGCAAGACCTCGCTGGGCCGGAGCATCGCTCGGGCTTTGGGCCGGAAGCTGGTCCGGGTCTCCCTGGGCGGGATCCGTGACGAAGCCGAGATCCGAGGCCACCGCCGGACCTACATCGGGGCTCTCCCGGGGCGGGTGATCCAGGCCATGAAGCAGGCGGGGACCAAGAACCCCGTGATGATGCTGGACGAGATCGACAAGGTCGGCCTGGATTTCCGGGGCGATCCCTCGGCCGCGCTCCTCGAGGTCTTGGACCCGGAGCAGAACCGGGAGTTCTCGGACCACTACCTGGAGGTGCCGTACGACCTCTCCCAGGTGCTTTTCATCACGACCGCCAATGTGATCGACACCATCTCCGCGCCGCTGCGCGACCGCATGGAGATCATCCAGATCACCGGCTACACCGAGGAGGAGAAGCTGGGGATCGCCAAGCAGCATCTGGTGCCGCGGCAGATGGAGCAGCATGCCCTCGATGCCAGCGAGATGGAGATCACCGACGAGTCGCTCCACAGCATCATTCGCAACTACACCCGCGAAGCGGGTGTGCGCGGCTTGGACCGCCAGCTCGCCCAGGTGATGCGCAAGGTCCCCCGGCGACTGGTGGAGAACCCTGAGCTCAAGTCGATTCGAGTGCAGCCCGACGACCTCATCGAGTACCTCGGGCCGGCCCGCTTCGACCACGACTCGGCCGAGGCCGAGGACCGGGTGGGAGTCGCGACCGGAGTCGTGGTGTCTGACGTCGGTGGCGACCTGGTCACCGTGGAGGCACTGGCGATAGCCGGCCGAACCGAGATGCAGCTCACCGGGCAGATCGGGGACGTGATGCAGGAGTCGGCGCGCGCCGCGCTCTCATGGGTCCGCGTCCACGGGTCCGAGTACGGGGTCAAGGAGAACTTCTTCGACGACCACGGCGTCCACATCCACGTCCCGGCCGGAGCCATCCCCAAGGACGGCCCGTCAGCTGGGGTCACCCTCACCACCGCCCTGGTCTCGGTCGCCAGCGACCGTCCGGTCCGCCACGACCTGGCCATGACCGGTGAGGTCACCCTGCGCGGGCGGATCCTTCCCATCGGCGGGGTCAAGGACAAGCTGCTGGCGGCGCACCGGGCTGGAATCAAGATCTTCCTGCTCCCCGAGCGCAACCGCCGCGACCTCTTTGAGATCGACTCCTCGCTGCTGGACGGGATGGAGGTGGTCTTCGTGCGGTCGGTAGACGAGGTCCTGGACCGGGCGCTCATGCCTCCGGTGGAGGTGCGCCGCGAACGCCGCGCGGTGGGCTTCGGGCTCACCCCGCCGGCGGGGTTGCCGACGGGGGTCGCCGCGACCAACTGAGGGTTGGCGGAGCCGTCAGAGAGGCGGCGCTAACCGGGCCAGGAGGTCATCGACGATCGCGCCCGTGGCACCCCAGACGAAGTGCTCCTCGTGCAGGTAGCCGGGCATCTGGAAGGTGCCTTCGCTGACCTTCATCTCGCGGCTGATCCGGGGAGGAGGGCCTCCGCCGGGCAGGAGCGGGAACCAGAAATAGGACTCCACCTCCGAAGCGGCGGCCCTTGGCTCAAACCGATACCGGAGCAGCCCCACGAAGGGGGTGATCGCGTACCCGGAGTTCCAGGTCGGGACCAAGGTCGCCCGCCCCCGCAGGTCGACCGCCCCTTCGGGCACCGCCAGTTCCTCGTTCGCCTCTCTGAGGGCGGTCCGCCAGAGCGGACCGTCGCCCGGGGACGGGCTGCCCCCGGGAAGACCGATCTGACCTGGATGAGCCCGCAGCTCCGAACTGCGCAGCAGCAGGAGCAAGGGTAGGTCGGCCCGGCTGGGGTCGATCAAAGCCAGCACCGCGGCCGGCCGCAGTGAACTTCCCGCCACGCTCCCAGCGCCATTTGCCAGCGGCTCCAAGCTGCTCACCAGCCGGTTCAGGTGGGCAGCGGAGCCCCCTCGATCCGTTCCGGAAGTCGACCCCAAAGGCGGGGTCAGAGGCTGATCCTTCGGGTGATCAGCAGCACCGCCACCGCCACCGCCGCCACCACCGCCACCACCGCCGCCACCCAGAGCACCAGGTAGCTCCCGCGGCGCCGGAACTTCTGCTCGAATCGATAGGGCTCCATCGTGATCAGCTGGGTTGACTCGCTGGTCGAGTCCGGCCCAGCGCTGTCCCCTTCCGACCGGAATGGGAGCGACTGCGCCCGGATCGCTGCCGGCGTCAAGGGGGGATCGGCAGGCCAGCGGGTCGACGCGTGGGCGGCCGGCGGGCTCGGCTCCGCGGGTGCGACGGGCTGTCCGGGCTTGGGGACGGCGACCACCGGCTGGTAGGAATTGGGGGTCGCTCTCGCGGCGCCGCCACTGGCCGGCTCCATCGACGCGCGG
>OCZT010007589.1_pt1 | contig 10619 bp, 9 predicted proteins | sample 1539031 | NCBI WGS metagenome assembly OCZT01 (sample SAMEA3539308, study PRJEB22396) | soil metagenome | biome: tundra; feature: field; material: soil | place: USA | collected 2010-05 | depth 0.15 m
CGTGTTGCCGAGTGGAGGGCTGGGGTGGGGGGGGATACACGAGGTCGAAGTGGTACTATAGGTCGTCAAGGGCGTTGATCGGAGCGCGCGCGCGAACAACGCCGTTTCCGAACATGGCTGTGGTCAGGTCCTGGAAGTTGACTGGCTGACTGTCCCACGTTGTACGACTCGTAATTCATGACGGGGTTGCCCGACCCCAACTCACTCGAAGCGACGACGAAGCCCTTCGAGCAGCGTCGGGATGAATCCACCGAACGCTCCATTGCTCATCACCAGAATCACATCGCCGGGCTGCGCTTCGGCGATTACCCGCCGCACCAGCTCACCGACGTCAGGCGACGCCTCGGCGTCGATTCCCTTCGCGCGCAGCGCATCGACCACTCTATCGATGTCGAGCTGTTCGTCGATGGGGACCTTGTCGTGCGGCTCGGGTACGCGGATCGACGCGCGCGCCGCACCGTCGAAGGCGGTCGTGTACTCCGATTGATGAATGTTGCGACGGCTCGTGTTCGAGCGCGGCTCGAACACCGCCCAGAGACGGCGCTCCGGATAGCGCAGCCGGATCGCCGTGATTGTCTCGCGCACCGCCGTGGGATGGTGCGCGAAGTCGTCGATCACCAGCACGCCACCGATCTCGCCTCGAATCTCCTGCCGCCGTTTCACGCCCCGAAACGACGCGAATCCAGCCCGGATCTGGTCGGCGCTGAGTCCGAGTGCGCGCGCGGCGGCGTAGACGCCAACGGCGTTCTCCACGTTGTGATGTCCGGACATGGGAAGAAGAAAATCGCCTGCCGCGCCGCGTGGCTCGCGAATGACGAACCGTGCCCCCTCCGGACCGAAGCGCAGATTCTCCGCGACGTACTCCGCGTCGCCACGTGCCGCGTACGTCGCAAAGTACGCGCGCGATGAGCGCTGCGCGATCGCGACGGCGTTCGGGTACGCGGCGGAGACGGCGAGAAACCCGTCCTCCGGAATCGTGGCGGCGAACGTGTCGTACGCCGACTCGTAGTGCGCCATGTCGCGGTAGATGTCCGCGTGGTCGAACTCGACACTCGTCAGCAGCGCCGTTCGCGCACGGTAGTGCATGAACTTCGGCCCCTTGTCGAAATACGCCGTGTCATACTCATCACCTTCGACGACGACGAACGGGCCGCTCCCATTCCGGAAGTTGCTGTTGTAGTTGACCGTCACCCCGCCGACAAGAAAGGTCGGACCGGTTCCCGCGGCGACGAGCACATGCGCCAGCAATGCGGACGTCGTCGTCTTGCCGTGCGTTCCCGCAACGACAACGCTGTGCTTGCCCTCGAGCACCAGTGATCCGAACGCCGCCGGGAAGCTCATCTGTGGAATGCCGCGCTCGCGAACCGCCGTCGCTTCCACGTTCACGCGTCGGATCACGTTGCCGATGATTACCAGGTCGGGTCGCGCGGCGTCGAGATTGGCCGGCGAGTAGGGGGTCATGACCTCGACTCCCCACGCCGCGAGCATGTCGCTCATCGGTGGATAGACGCTCTCGTCACTCCCGGTGACCTCGTACCCCGCCGTCTTGAGCATGCCGGCGAACGAGCCCATGCCCGTGCCCGCAACGCCCACGAGATGGATGCGCGCGAAGGATCCGGGTTCGATTCCGGAAAGGATATTGCCGTTGTCGTCGGGCATGTGATGCGAAGCTTGGGCAGAGAGGGATGGGTCAGATGGCCGGCGCGTCGACCGCAGTCAATACGAATCCCATGCCGCGTCGAGCGCCGATGCGGATGTCAGCGCCCGCGTCAGAGAGCTTGCGACGAATCCGCGCGACATTCACGTCCACGACATTGGATCCCGGATCGAAGTGCATGTCCCAGACCCGCTCGAGGAGCTCCGATCGCGTGACGACCTCGTTGCTATGCAGCAGCAGGTGCTCGAGGAGGGGGAGCTCTTTCGCCGTGAGCGTGATTTCGGTGCCGTGGATGAAGAGCTGTCGAGTGAGGCGATTCAGCACCACGTTTCCGCAGACGAGCTGTTCGGTGCGCTGCGCTCCGCCGCGCCGGATGAGCGCTCGTACACGCGCCCTGAACTCGTCGATCATGATCGGCTTCGTCAGGTAGTCGTCCGCTCCCGCGTCGAGCGCCAGAATCGTTGTCGTCTTGTCGGTCGATCCGGTCAGGATCATGATCGGCGCGGTGCGGCCGTCTCGGCGCAGCGCCTGCACGATGGACAGGCCGTTGCCGTCCGGGAGACCGAGGTCGAGCACGATGAGGTCGTACTCCGTGACCATCGCGCAAGTGAGTCCATCTTGCGCCGTCGTTGCCAGGTCCACGGCGAATCCATCGGCTTCCAACACCTTGCTGCTCAAGAGTGCGTTGGACGAATCGTCTTCGACGAGAAGTGCTCGCATGCTTTTCACTGGCTGAGATCGAAGGAACGGCGCTACTGGGAAGGGACGCGCGACTAACAATTTTGTAATACTTGTGACGCAATCCTGTAATAATGACCTGTATAGAGTATCCCGTAACCTTTTACAACACCACCAAGGAGAATAGGTCATGTTGATCAAGAACACTCGCCGCGCCGCCGTCACCTTCGCCCTGGTGCTCTTCGCCATCCCGGCAGCCCAGGCCCAGACCGCCACGCAGACTGCCACCTTCGCCGTCAACGCCATCAATCAGATCGCCTTCGTCGGCGCCCCCTCGATGACGATCACCACCGCCGTTGCCGGCTCCGCGCCGACCAGCGTCACCGACGCGCTGTCCACCTGGGCCGTCACGACGAACCAGAGCACCGCGAAGATCACCGCCAGCATCGCGTCGAACATGCCCGCCGGCCTCACGCTGTCCTCGACCCTGGCCGCCCCGGCCGGTGCCACGAGCGCAGGCATCAAGGCGCTGAGCACCGTCGCAGCCGACATGGTCACCGTGATCACCAAGGTGGCACAGGGCGCCCTCGGTGTGACCTACCAGCTCGATGCGACCCCGGCCGCCGGCGTCATCACCTCGGCAACGCGCGTCGTCACCTACACCATCACCGGCGGCGTCTGACCAGGCGCCTTGACCTCTCGTTTCGACGCGCGCCTGCCGCTGGAGCGGCCCGCAAGCGGTCTCGACTAGATGAACAAAATTGTAATGCTCGTGAGTATCTGCTGTAATTATGACCGGAATAGAATGGTAATGTAGCCGTTCACAACACTCTCAAGGAGAACAGGTCATGTTGATCAAGAACGCACGCCACGCCGCCGCAGTCCTCGCCCTGGTCATCTTCGCCATCCCGGCGGCCCAGGCCCAGGGAACCGCCACGCAGAACGTCGAATACTCCGTCGCCAGCATCCAGAAGATCGCCCTCACGGGCGCCCCCGCGCTGGACATTCTTACGGCCGTCGCCGGCTCCGCGCCGACGAGCGTCACCAATGCAACGGCCAGCTATGCCATCACGACCAACACGACCGGCTGCAAGATCACCGCGAGCCTCGGCGCGAACATGGGCACCGGCCTCACGCTGTCCGCCAATCTGGTTGCGCCGCCCGCCGCGACGAGCGCGGGCAAGCTGTCGCTGACCACCGGCGCCGTCGACATGGTCACCGGCATTACCAAGCTGAACGCGTCCGGCCTCGGCGTCACCTACTCGCTCGATGCGACCTCGGCCGCTGGCGTGGTCACCTCCGCCACCGCCGTTGTGACCTACACGGTCACCGCCGGCACCTGATCAGACACCCCGGACCTCTCGGTTCCACGCGCGCCGGCCGCTGGAGCGGCGCGCAACCCGCTTGAGCAGATACACAAAACTGTAACACTCACGACAACGTGCTGTAACCGTGACCTGCATAGAATGGTCATGTAACCTTTCACAACACTCTCAAGGAGAAGCAGTCATGTTGATCAAGAGTGCTCGCCACGCAGCCGCTGCCCTCGCCCTGGTGCTCTTCGCCATTCCGGCCGTCCAGGCCCAGACCGCCACACAGACGGCCACCTTCGCCGTCAACGCCATCAATCAGATCGCCTTCGTCGGCGCCCCCTCGATGACGATCACCACCGCCGTTGCCGGCTCCGCGCCGACCAGCGTCACCGACGCGCTGTCCACCTGGGCCGTCACGACGAACCAGAGCACCGCGAAGATCACCGCCAGCATCGCGTCGAACATGCCCGCCGGCCTCACGCTGTCCTCGACCCTGGCCGCCCCGGCCGGTGCCACGAGCGCAGGCATCAAGGCGCTGGGCACCGTCGCGGTCGACATGGTGACCGTGATCACCAAGCTGGCCCAAAGCGCCCTGCTCGTGACCTACCAGCTCGATGCGACCCCGGCCGCCGGCGTCATCGCCACGGCAACGCGCGTCGTCACCTACACCATCACCGGCGGCGTCTGAGCCGTCGCAATCACACCGGACGCCTCTCGTGAAGATCATGCGCGCTCTGCCAATCGTGCTCGGTCTGCTGCTCATCAGCAGCAGGCCGGCGACGGCGCAGACGTTCACGGTCTCGGGCTCGCCGGCTAAAATGACCATCAACACAGCCGTCGCCGGCAGCCAACCAACGTCGGTCACCGACGCAGCGACGACGTACAAAGTCCAAGTCAGAAGCTGGCAGGGCATCAAGAAGATCACGGCGCAGATCAATGCCGCGATGCCGGCGGGCACGACGCTTCAGCTCAGCATGGTTCCACCCGTCGGCGCAACAAGCCCCGGCCCCGTGACCCTGACCACCGTAGCCCAGAGCATCGTCAACAACATTGCCAATGTTGGTACGACGGTGACGCTGGGAATCACGTACAAGTTCAGCGCAACCGCCGCCGCCGGAGTTGTTTCATCGCAGTCGCGCACCGTCACGCTGACGATGGTCGTCGGCCCCTAGTCGAAGAGACGCCAGATGAAATTCCCCTCGCCGCCCACCCACTTGCTCCGCGTCGCCCCGGTCGCCCTGTTCCTCGGCGCCCTCGTGCAGCCTGTTCGCGCCGGCGCGCAGATCGCCGTCGTCGGGAGCACGGTGGAAGAGCATACCGCGGCGCCGGGCCAGAGCTATGAAGGAACGATCCTGATCCGCAACCAGACAACACAGCCGCAGTCCGTGCGGATCTACAAGTCGGACTACCTCTTTTTTGCCGACGGCACCTCGCACTTCGACGACCCGGGCACGACCCCGCGCTCGAACGCGAAATGGGTCAAGCCCTCGGCCACCTTGGTCGTCGTCCCGCCCTCCGGCGAGATCACGCTTGGGTACACCATTACCGTCCCCGCGATCGACACACTGCGCGGCACGTACTGGAGCACTATCATGATTGAAGGCGCGACGACCGCACCGCCGACCGCCGCCGCCAAGCGGGTTGGCATCGGCGCCGTCGTGCGCTATGCCGTGCAGCTCGCCACGCATCTTCCCACGACCGGCTCGCGCAAGGTTGCCTTCGCGAACCAGGTGCTCACCAAGGATTCCACCGGGCACCGCGTCGTCGAGCTCGACGTGGAGAACACCGGTGAGCGCGCCTACCGCCCCAATCTGTGGATCGAGCTCTACGACGCCGCGGGTGTGCTGCGCGGCCGCCGAGAGCAGCAGCGCGGCCTGCTCTACCCGGGCACTTCGCTGAAGCAGCGCTTCGTGTTCGATGCACTCCCCGCCGGCAGCTACAAGGCCATCGTCTTCGCCGACTCGGGTGACGACGCCGTGTTTGCCGCGCAATACAAGCTGAATTTCTGAGCGGAATAATGCGCCTCCCGGTTCACTACGCGCTGCTTGCGCTCGTCATGGCCGGGGCCATTCCCTCCTCCGCGCAGCGCGTGAGCGTTGCCGCGCGGGACACGGCGGCCATCGTCGCCGCGCCCGCCGCCACGATCTCGACCGCGCTCCGCATCACGAACGGCACCGCCACGCGGGTCGCGCTCGTCCCGAGCGTCACCGTTCCCGCGGACTGGTCGGCGCCGGTCGGCGCGATGCCGTTCGCGCTCGCCGCCGGCGAGACCGACAGCTGGATCGTGAGCGTCCGGGTTCCCGCGCGCGCATCGGCGGGCCGGTACGTCATCGGACTTTCGGCGAAGGATTCCGCCGGCAATGTGGTCGTTCGCGACTCGCTCGCTGTGGACGTGAGCGTGGTACGCGGCCTGGATCTGTCGCCCACCAATCGGCCGACCTACGCCGTGTCGGGCGACACCTACCGTGCGGCCTTCCTCCTCAAGAACCGCGGCAACGTCCGGACGACGGTCATGCTGCGCGGCACGAGTCTGCTCGACGGCTCCATCGCGCTCGATTCCACGCAGATGACGCTCGCCGCCGGCGCATCCCTGCCATTGGTCGTCCGGGTCGTGACTCGGACGAAGGGGCTGCAGGCAGAGGATGACGTGCTGGAACTGTACGTCTCCGACAAGTCCGACACGTCGGTCACCGCCTTTGCGTCGACACGGGTTTTGATCGTACAAAAGGCCAACGCATCGGAGCCGCTTCACCGGGTCGCATCGCAGCTCCGTCTGCGCGCTGCGAACGCGTCGGCGGGGGTGTCGCCCTACGAGCTGATCGGCAACGGCCTGCTTCGCGAAGGCGGGAACGAGCAGATCGCCTTCGTGCTGCGCGGATCGCCAGGCAAGGCCTCGCAGTTCGGCGATCAGGACGAATACCGCGTGGAGCTCAAAGGCGCGAACTACACCGCTCGCGCCGGCGATGCGCTCTACCGCGCCTCGTCACTGTCGAGCAGCGGACAGATGGGCTTCGGTGGCGGCGTCGATGTGCAGGAGGGCGCGCTGGGCGCCGGCGCCTTCGCGCAGCGCTTTCGCTTTCAGCCTGACTCGCCCGTTGAACGCGGCGCCTATGTGAGTGCGCGCGCCTCGGACATGTTTTCCGGGCCGCAGCTCACAGTGAGCGGCCTGACGCGCACCGGCGGAATCTTTGCCGGCCAGATCCTCGGCACCGGAGTCACACTGAGTCTGCCCGGAGAGACGAACGTCGAGCTGGAAGTTGCCGCAAGCAACGGCCCGCTCGGCCGCGGCGCCGCGACCACGGTGCACTTTAGCGGTGGCGACCGGGTGCACTACGATATTGGCCACATCGCGGCGGACGATCGCTTTGCCGGCATGACTCGCGGCGCCGATCACGACTACGCCAGCCTGTCCGCGCGGGCGACGAGCGACCTGCAGTTCACCGCGTCAGTCGGGTCGCATCTTGTCAGCGGCGCGAGCCTGGGCCTCATCGCGCCGCAGTACTTCCGGTCGTCCACGGTGGCGATGGAGTACGCGACGCGCTACAGCCTTCAGTACTCCGCGCAGACGCGGACGAGCAGTTTCGCGTCGTTTCGCTCCGACGAGTTGCAGCGCGGCCTGCTCGCGCGCGCCGAGCAGACCGTTGGCGCGATGCGCTTCTGGGGCGGAGCCGGAGCCGGCATCGCGTCGAGTGGCTTGGCCGACCGGCACGGGTACCACGAACTCTCGCTCGGTGCGAGCGCAGAAGTTGGCGTGAACTCGCTCTCGCTCTATGGAGAAACGAGCAAGGGCATGTCCATGACGCGTGGCGCCGACGGCATCGTCACCCTCGGTGGCGACGGGCGCCTGCAGCTCGGTCCCAGCACGCACATCACGTTCAACGGCTTCCAGACGTCGATCCTCTCAACCGGTGAGCGCTTCTCGCAGCTCGACGCCGGACTCTCGCAGTCCCTGCCGACGGGCTCCACGGTGAGTTTGCGCGTACGCGTGGCCGGCACCGCCAACGACGCGCGCGGCCGCGAGGTCGCATTCATCGAGTACTCCATGCCGCTACAGATGCCGGTCGGGCGCACCCGCTCACCTGGCCGCGTTCGCGGGCGCGTCGTGGATCAGGAGACGGGGCGTGGAATCGCCGGTACGCTTGTGCGGCTCGGACCTCAGGCCGCGATCACCGACGATGAGGGACGCGTCGCATTCGCCGGTCTTCCCGCTGGCGAGTATCGTCTCTCCCTCGCGCAACAGACCGCGCAGGCCGCGACCGTCTTCACCGGCGACCCGACGGTGCGGGTAGACAGCACGCGTCGCGTGCAGACCACCTTCGCGCTCGCGGTGGAGCGCGCCGGAATCGTGGAAGGCACAGTGCGCCACATGTCCGTCGCGCGCACTGGTCTGGAGAACGCACCGGATTCCCTGGCCGACGCCGGTCCGCTGAATGATGTGCCGCTCATGCTCGTTGGTGTGCGCGACACGCTCTACACCACCACCGATGAAACAGGCAGCTATCGCTTCGCCGAGGTTGCCAGCGGGTCGTACATGCTCAAGGTCATGAGCGAGCCACATGCGGGCACCCGTTGGGAGCCCGCGGAAATCGAAGTCAGTGTAAAGCCCGCCGTTACGCGCCAGATCGCGTTCCGTTCGGTGCCGCGTCGCCGTGCCGTTCAAATGATCGGAGGCGAAGTAATCGTCGTTCCGCCCAAGATGCCCAAATGAGCGCTGCCCTTCGCCCAGAGAGCGCACCCGTGACCCTCGAGGCATCGCACAGGAAGGCGCCGCGAGCGACGCCGACAGAGCATCACGCCATCGTCCAGCGGTTGAGCCACGAACTGCGGACGCCGCTCAACTCGGTCATCGGATTCTCGCGCGTGCTCAAGGAGAATCGAACCGGCAACCAGCGCCCTTCGGACCTCTTGATGCTCGAGGCGATCCGGACCAACGGCGAGCGCCTGCTCGGCCTCGTCGAGGATCTCGTCGCGATCTCGATCACGCGAGAAGTCTGCGATGTGCCCATTCCGCCGTACACGAACGTCGCTGCCATCGCGGAGGAATTGGTCGGCAAGTGGCGCGAGACGGCCGAGCGCAAACGACTCGAGATTACGCTGAAAGTGGAATCGTATGACCTGATTCGCGTGGATCCGATGAAGCTCGCGAAGCTGCTCGACAAGCTTATCTGCAACGCCGTCAAGTTCACCGCTCGCGGTAGCGTGGTCGTCACCGTAGCGCGCCGGAATGGAGAGACGGCGCCGGGGAGCCTCGTGGTCGAGGATAGTGGAATCGGGATCTATCCTGACCAGCTCGCCACGATCTTCGAGCCCTTTACTCAGGTGGACGGCTCGACGAGCCGCCACTACGAAGGTGTCGGGCTGGGTTTGCCGATCGCCAGGTCTCTGGCGATGAGCATGGGATGCTCTTTGGAGGTCGAGAGCAAACCCGGCAAAGGCACTCGGTTCGAGGTAGCCTTTCCGAAGTAGTTGCCGATACGGATATGATTCTCGCTTCGCGGACAATCGTTCGACGACCGTCGGCGCGTCAATTCAACGAAGTGATATTTCCGGGGGACAATTTTTCCAACTGTGCGGTCAGATTTACCGGACAGATTGGGCGATTTATCGGTATTTCCGGGACATCTATCTTGACACTGACCGATGTGTTCGATACTGATTAAGCAGAGCGATTCGGACGATGACGTCCCGCTCCGGCCCTTAATCAGGCGAGCAGAGCATGCGATTCTATCGGCTGGACGCAGCTTTCGCGGGTGTATTGGCCCTTGGTTTGGTTTCCGAGAGTCCTTTGGCTCAGACCGCGACCCAGACCGTGACGTACAGCGTGGTGTCGATGTCCCGCGCGGCCGTCTCAGGCACAGCCAGCCCTATCATCGTGCGGACGGCAACCGCCAGCGGAGCGCCGACCAGCGCTTCTATGGGCGGAACGAGCTACGCGATCACGACGAACGAGTCGAATCAGAAGATCGCCGCATCGCTTGATGAGCCGATGCCGTCTGGCCTGTCGCTCGCGGTCTCGCTCGCTGCACCAGCAGGCGCGGCCAGTGCGGGCACGACGAACCTCGGTACCGCTTCGGCGGATGTCGTCACCGGAATTTCCGGCGTGAGCGTTATGGCGCTTCCGATCGTCTACACGCTGAGCGCGAGCGCGGACGCGTCGCTCGCACCGCGCAAGCGACTCGTCACGTTCACGATCACAGCGGGAATGTGATGAGATAGCCGGACAGCGGAACCCGCTGTTGATACGGTCGCGGTGCCATGTGGCGCCGCGACCGTTTGGCTTTCGGGGTGTCATCTCTGCCAGGCTCCAATAACTATCTTATACTGATGCGCGAGCTCGACCGAATCTGCCACGCCCTGTCCGCCGCCGCCACGCGGCGCGAAAGCGTCGTGCTCGTCACCGTGATGGCCGTCGAAGGCTCCGTGTATCGCGGAGCAGGCGCCCGCATGATCGTGACCGCGAGTGGCGAAACGATCGGCGCGGTAAGCGGCGGCTGTCTCGAGGCCGACATCGTTGCTCGCGCGCCCGAGGTGCTCTCGGGGGGACGCGCCGAGCTCGTACGCTATGACACCCGCGCGTCGGACGAGATGCTGCTCGGGCTTGGCATGGGATGCCAGGGAATCATCGATTTGCTGCTCGAGCCGCTTGCGAGTGCGGCACTCGATGACGCGGTCGCATTCCACGAGCGACTTGCCGCGCGACGCGATGCCGTCACGCTGCTGACGTTGCTGCGCTCGGACACCGGTCATCCGCCAGTCGGAACGCGGCTCCTGCTTGGCGAGGGCGGCGACATCATCGAGGGCGACCGCGCGCTCCTCGAGCACGAGACCGACGTCGCGCGCGAGGTCATTCGGCCGGCAACGCGACTCGTCATCTGTGGCGGTGGGACGGACGCGATTCCTCTCGCGCGACTGGCAAAGCTGATGGGATGGCACGTCACCGTCGTTGATCACCGGGCGAGCTTTGCGACCTC
>OCZT010007590.1_pt1 | contig 10617 bp, 12 predicted proteins | sample 1539031 | NCBI WGS metagenome assembly OCZT01 (sample SAMEA3539308, study PRJEB22396) | soil metagenome | biome: tundra; feature: field; material: soil | place: USA | collected 2010-05 | depth 0.15 m
GCCTACCGGAAAAAGGACTGGAGGATGGTGACATGAGGGTTTTTAAACACTTACTTAATACTCGCGCACTTTCTATAACAATATAACGCTTTCTATAAAAAACTATAGAAACCATTTAGAAAAATATAGAAATGCTGTCTTAAGGTGCTCTAATTCTCTCTTCTCGAAGCTTTTCTACCCTAATATAACTATAATTTTTCTTTAAACCATTTATAACTAATTTTGAACCGTCTTTTATTCTCAAGTTTTTGGAATTCGTCGTAACTAAAGGTGGTTATCTAAATAGAGCTTCTGGTTCCAATGCAATTGGCTCTTTAGTACTATAATCGGTTGTCATGTCCTGTTTTACTTGACTTGGCTCTTGTTTTGTCCACTCAAAACCATCTGGCGTATTCTCTACCAAGTAGCCTCGCAATTCTTTGTACGGCATCTTTGTTCTTGCATGAGTCTCATTGAGAAAAGAACGCTGAATCATCCCGAAGTACGGAAGCTTTAGCAGATCTTGGCAAAGTTGCATTTTATGGTGAGGAGCAGTGCCATATAAAACTACTGGTCCTCTTCTCTCAAGATCAGTAGAGATGCCCTCTTCGCTACTGGTGATAATGCTTCGAGAATAACAGTTAGATTCTAGCTCTAATAGAAGATCTTGCATTTTCTGAGGAATAGGTTGAATCGATTCTTTATTAAGAAACTGTTCAATACAATACTTCTCTGCTAGAGAATTCCGACAAACTGGCTTATGGCCTTTTTTATCGAGACCACCACCACTTAGCCATTTCTTGATATTGTTAGAGGCGTTTATTGTCTGAGATAGCATTTCAAGATCCCAAGGATGATACTCACTTAAGACCGCCATAAGTTGATTCCATGCTGGATCCGCTCGATCAAAATGTCGTTGAGGTAGCTCTTGATTAAATCTTGCTTTATACTCTTGTTTAATAGAAGGCATAAGAAATTCCTCCAAATCTACGAAGAGCCCTTCTTCTTCGATGTTCTTTTCTCCCTCCTTAAATATTTCCTCAGTATTCCAAGACCTAGCGTTCTTTAATAATCCCTCTAGGATTTCTTCGAGAAACTGAAAAGGTTCTAATTCGAGCAAGTTCTCTACGATATTGGATTGCTTAAATTCCGCAGACGTGACGATTTTTTGAAATTCTTTAGTACTGGTCCCGGATGGAATTAGGGGGTGATGAGAAACCATCAAAAAAGTCATCGCATAATCGTTATTCTCACTAGACCATTTCTCGTTGATTTCATGAAGAATGAGCTCAAGGTCCATGTAAGCACATAGGACTAATTCATCTTCAAAGGTAAGAACCTCGCGATCTCTTGCCATCTCTGTCTCTAAAATATCGCGGGGCTCATCCATTAAAGGTGAAAGAGTGGGATAGTCTTCGATATTAAATGAGTTCGCTGTTTCTATTACTTTTTGAGGGAATCGATACCCGCCTTTCTCTTTCCATTTTATTTCAACCTTTTTTTCTTCTTGAATAGTGGAGACGACAAAGACTGAAGCGATTTCTCTAAACTCTTCTTCTAGTTCCTTTTTATGAGACTGAAGATCTTCGCTTAATCTTTTGGCGACTTCTTTATAGGTCACCGCACTACGCCACTCTCTTTCTCTAATCATCTCAAGTTCTCCTGTTACTTCTCTATTTTAGCTGATAACGTTGAGAAGTACAAATAAGAGAGTCAGGAAGATTTATAAGAAACCCTGGTGGAATTCGTCCGTCGCTTGGAAAGCAGCGGCACCAGGGTCTTTTCTAACATATTATTATCATACTCGTAACATACCAGTACTCTACAAACTTAACATATCAGAATTTAATTCTAATCTTTTCAAAGGACATTTGCAACCCGTTTTTATATTAGCTTTCCAGATTCGATAGGTCATGCTCAAGGTCATATTCACGACTCTGTTCCCATAGCGATCCTATTGTTGACAGAAAACCAACAACAACACAAATAATTACGAGCCATTCAATTGGACCCATTTTCTACGGTCCCGGAACGACAGTTTCGACGCTTTGAAAATTAAGGTCTTTTCTCATCCGCCCTTGCCTCCATCGCTGCTTTTCTCTGACAACATTTTCTATGGTCCTTTAACAGGATTTTCTTCGACTGCTCTTAAAGCTTTCTTTTTTCAATTATACCCTCTTTAGTTTCCGCTAGCAAGTCTCTAGAACTATTTGACCACAAGCTCTCCATCATCGATCATCTTTTGATATTTTTTAAAAGCTTTAACCAGTTTAGGAATGGGTTTAGCCGGTTTTTCTAATGCACAAATCAACCTTGCATAATCTTTGGCTGACAAATGGATAACTTCTTTATCAGGATTGTCAGCCATTTGTTGCCAAGCTTTTCGTTCCTTCTCGCTCAATTCTATCTTTTTCATATTTCCCACTCCTTAGATTCACTTAATAACTTTCCTCTTTCTCAAATTCGTATTCACGGTTTTATTCCTACAATGAACCTATTGACGCTTGAATAAATCCTAATTAGACCGGCAAAAAATAAGAGTGACAACTGGAGAAAAATTAATAATGTCATTTATTCTCCAGTTTCAGCCACCGCCACCGCCGCCGCCAACTATGCTCTCTTCAACAACTTTTATTTTGTTCATATTTTAAGTATATCTTATTTGGCGGATTCCAGTACCTTGGACTGCAGTTTCTTGGATTTTAGTGGACTCCGTTGTATCCCGCCTCATCTAATTCTTCTTTAGAGTACCTATCGGAAAATGCTCGCAATTGAGTTTCTCCAATAGTTCGGCCATGTGCTGGAATAGAATAGGTCAAACCAGTGTAGAGAACTAGCTGTCCTTCGTTGTCCACTTCATAATCTGTTCCAATCCCCATCTTACGAAGCTCCTGGTCTATTCTGAAAGATTTTTCATTGTCGAGTTCAGATTGAAGCTGGTTAGTATATACAATAATTTGGCCATAGTTGTCTTCTTCAATTTGAGCTCCTGGGATCAGTCGCTCAACACCCGCACACATTTCGTCAAAAGTCATTTCTTTCTCCTTATAGCTTCTCAAAAAGTATATCATTTTTATAGAGGACAACCGAATACTTAACAGTTTGCAATTGATCCCCAAAAAAGTTAAAATCGTAGTAGCCGTTCAAAATTAGAGAGAGATTCAATGAAAGACAAAACACAACTTCGCCCTCTTGATACAGACAAAATCGCTAATGAACTTAATAAAGAGCTTGTAAAGCGTCGCCTCCAACTCGAAAGGGATATCCGAGAGAGCCTTTCGCCTTTTATCGCTTCGGTCTTTTTATTCAACACGAAATCTGAAGTGAAGTGGAAAGATAAAAGAGGCCAAGTATTTCCTGTTGAGGTCTTTGAAACTGATAAGCCCTATCTTTTGGAAGAATATCCGACTTTAGAATATTTATTAAAGGAGCCAGAGGGGACTTTGAGAAAGACACAATGGCGTATGCCCAAAGTAGTTCTAACTTATGAAGATTCTATGATGGTTTTAATTGATTTTGAATTAGATTTTCTGATCTCAGAAATTGCCAACGAGTGGAGTCAAAGAAAAGCAGAATACTCATCAGGTCTCTTTTTTCTTTCCTATATAAACCAGTTAAACCCTAAGCTTTCTAGCAAAGGAGTTGTTCAGACAAGTCATCCAAAGGAATTCGATCATGATGAGGCGATGGTAATTCTTCGAAGTTATCCTGAGTTTAGTTTTCTTAAAGATCTGACTCAAGAACTGTTGGAAAACGCTAAGAGATGGAAGACCGCAGAACTTTTTGAGGAAGGGAAAGAGGAAGCCTTAGAAAACGAAGATAATCGCCTAAAAGATAACAAGCTAAATATCAATGTCCGAAAATATTTATGGGATCCTCTAAAAAAAGAGTTTGAAAAAAGATACTCCGAGCCATTTCCTAAAAACCATATTGATAGAGGATACGTTCAATGGTCAAATCTGGAATCTCTACTAAGAGAGTACCATCCCTGGGATCTGGATATGCTAGCAAGGGCCATCCACGCTTCAAACAATATTAAGAAATGGCTGTTAGCCGGTGGCCTTGATCCAGATGGAACCAAACCTATTTGCAGAGCATCTTTAATTGAGCCCGCTTGTATTAAGGCCATGGCCGACAAAGGACTTTTAGATCCAAAATTCACTCCCCCTAAAGAAATGCTTGCTTTTTTAGCAGAACTTGAAGCCAATTGTTACTCCAACGCTATTGTAACTTTTGGTAAAAATGAATCCTTTGATTTAACTCGCAAAGGTCCATTAGTTCTATATGGATATGAACCTCATCATAAAGCACTACTGCTCCATACTTGGAAAAATATGAATTCTGCAGAAATCATTGAACGTTCTTTTCTTGATACAACCCATCCGCGTACCAAATTGCCATATAAAGAAATACGAGGGTATTTTCTAGAGAATACGATTGATGGTTTTACCTGGAGAAAAGCACAACCAGATGAACTCAAACAAAATATGACAACCGATTTTGAACAAGACCTGTCTCTGCCGCTTGAGCCCGAATTATTATTTAGATAATTTCATCTTCTAACAACTAGAGAGAAAACGGTTCCTGCTTTAGAAGAGCTAATTTTCAGTCCAGGAGGTCACGCATAATTTCAATCGCACCACTTTCCTCCGGAACCACATCTTTACCTGTGCCTATTCCTAAATCTATCTCGACATTTTTCATCTTCAGTGATGGAAGTTTTAGTGCAAAAACCGCATCTGGAAACTTGTCTCGTGAGAGACCAACAACTTTTGAGAAACCTCCATTAGTTAGGGCTATTTTCTGTTGAATAAGAGAATGATAATGGCCGTGTACAACAAGTTTGGGATGAGTAGCTTCAACAACGGCTTGTAATAACATCCGGTTTGAAACCGTTGGCATATCGTCGGCTTTAAAATCCAATTTAACTTTAGAAGGAGTATCGTGACAAACTAAAACATCAATCTCTTCGCCGTCCACGGCTTTATAATAGTCACCGCTACTCAGTAACTCTTGAGGCCACCAAGACGCCCCCATGCTTCTATTGCCTCTGTCAATGGAACTGGCTCCACCTAAAGACATAAAGCGAACATTATTCCAAGTCCAGCGGTGAGTTCTAGGCGCATAGATGACGTGCGGACTAACTTCAACAAAGCCATCTGCCCGTTTGGGTAGTTGGAATAGCCATTCATGATTGTCGTGGTTTCCATCAACAAAAACGCAAGATAAATTTCGCTCTGCTAAAAGCTTTTCAACACCAGCTAGATATTTTTGCCCCCATTCTCTGTGGGGCCAATATCCAAAGTCGCCAACTTGCAAAATGATATCGGTTGTAGTGATCTCAGTTGCGTCTAGTATCTTATGCCACCATGCCAAATTTCCGTGTACGTCACCTACGATCAATACATTCTTGATGTCCAGATTTGATAAATCTTTTTCCATTATTTAATTATATCTTTTACGATCGGTCTACGTGCTTTATTTCGTAAACGACTCATAAAATTTCGTCATTTCTCAGGGTAGTTACGATTGGTTCTCCTTCTGTAACCAATACTGTATGTTCAAAATATGCGGAAAGTTTTCCGTCTTCCGTAACTACCGTCCAACCATCTTTAAGAGTTTTAACTTTATGGGTTCCCTGATTAACCATCGGTTCAATCGCCAATCCATATCCTTCTTTAAGAATCGGGCCAGTATTGATTTGGCCAAAATTAGGAACTTGAGGAGGTTCATGCATCGCTCGTCCGATTCCGTGCCCAACCAAGTCTCTAACAACCGAGAAACCGCTCTTCTCTACATAGCTTTGAATAGAAGCGGAGATGTCTCCAATTCGGTTTCCCGCTCTCGCTGCTCGAATACCCGCATACAGCGCCTGTTGCGTTATAACGAGGAGTTTACGCGCTTCCACACTAACCTCACCTACACCTACCGTAAGCCCTGAATCGGCCCACAGGCCCTCGTAGACAGCTCCACAATCCAAGGAGACCAAGTCTCCGTCCTGAATAATTCTGGGGCCAGGAATGCCGTGCACCACCTCGTTATTCACGGAAATGCAAATACTTTTAGGGAACCCATTATACCCAAAAAAACCAGGTAAGGCTCCTTGGGTCCGAATCAAATAATCAGCTTGAGTATTAATCTCATCTGTAGTAATTCCTGGCTGACAAAATTTAGATAACTCTTCTAAAACTTTAGCAAGTATCTTACCTGCTTTTATCATCAAGGCGATTTCATTGCTTGATTTAATAGTTATAGAAGGTGGTTTTGAAAGCATGTACAAATTATACTTCAAGATTGTACTTAAGCAGGGCCTCGGCAAAGTCGCTTTGTGAAGGTTGAGAGATTCCGAATATTCTTTGCCATGGTCCTGCTATTTTGAATATAAAATGTTGCCAAAAGTGGGTTTTATGCTACATGTGGCATGGCAAAATCGCTTTACGAAGATTCAGTGTTCCTGAATACACTTTGCCGTGGCCCTGGTACTTAAGTTTTTATCTTGCTTAGTGTTACTGTTCATGGTAACATGTAACCATGCAAGGTAACACTTTAGATTTAGTTTTGGGACTTTCAAAAGTTCGGCAAGAAATTCTTAATCTTTTCTTCGACGATAAGCTTAAGGAACCTCATGTTCGCGGCGTTGCCCGGGAAATCAATAGGCCGGTTCCTGTTGTTAGTCGAGAATTAAATACTCTCGAAAAGATTGGGCTCTTAAAGTCACAACATGTTGGACAGCATAAAGAATACTCCCTCAATGAGAAATTCATTATGTTAAATTCGTTTAAGGATATTTTTAGAAAAAGTAAGTCCTTAGAGGAATTATTGCGAGAAACCCTGAGCAAAAACGAGGGGATTCTCGAAGCTTTTATTTTCGGTTCATACGCTCGCGCCAGTCAGCATCCAAATAGCGACATCGATTTATTCATACTAGGCGATGCTGACGTAGCTCATTTGAATGCTGACCTACGAGCTCTTTCTAAGGAATTACGAATCTCCATCAACCCACTCATTTTAACCCGTCAAGAATTCACGGAACGACAAGTCGATGGACGTTTTGTTCGAGAAATAGTAAATGGACCCCGGAAAATAATTATTGCTCAAAAGGAGAAAAACAAATTGAAGCCTATATTGGCACCATGAAACTAGAAGGCAAGAGTCTACTTTAACCGATATTCATTCCGCCAAAGAAAAAGCGAGCAAAGTGAAAGAATACTGGAGCCGCAAACATCAAAGAGTCCATTCGATCCAGGACTCCTCCATGACCTCTAATCATAGTTCCAAAATCCTTAACTCCTTTATCTCTTTTAATTGCAGACATAACCAATCCTCCAATAAAACCCATCACAACAATTACGCTAGCCATAAAAGCTGCTCCCAAAGGACCAAACGGAGTACTCCAGAAGATAGCCGTTCCAATCAGAACTGCGACTAAGCCTCCACCAATGAAACCTTCCCACGTTTTATTAGGACTAACCGAAGGTGCGATTCTATGCTTGCCAAACAGTTTTCCACAGATATACTGACAAACATCACTTGACTGAACAACGATCACCAAGAAAAGAAGTAGCTTAGCTCCTTGATTTTCAAAGTGAGGTAAATCAACAGTTAATAAAGCAGGAGCATAGCTTAGACAATAAACGCAGGTCATAAGAGCCCATTGAATAGAGGCAGCTCGTTCTAAAAATCTATCCGTTGCACCAGAAAGGACTATCCGTGCAGTAATAAACAGGAAAGCGTATACCGGAATCATTATCGTGAACATGCCATACCATTTCATTCCGATAAGCAAATACTGTAATGGAGTAACTACGAAAAAGGTCCAGAATAAGGCCCTATGGTCCCATCTTGAAGTTGGAACCAGTGTGACAAATTCTCGTAAAGCCAAAAAAGAAAGCAGTGTGAAAAGTAAATAAGATCCAATACCACCTGTGAGTAAGGCAAAACCAAACACTATACACATTACCCACCATGCTGTAATTCTCGCATTCATATTCGCTATCGTCTGTCGTCCTTTTTCAGAAGAGATTTGGCGCTTTAGGATTTGTCCGACAATAGTCGCAACGATAAGAACACAAACAACACCTCCAATAAGAAATTGCAAAGCCGGATCATGAAATATTCTCATTCTGCCTCCAACGTTAATACCGCATCTCTGGCACGTGCAAGGAATTTTTCTTTTGTCTCTCTATTTTTCAGTCGGAAAGATTCACCAAAATTAATCTTGCTCAACATCGGAACCGGCATCAATTCACCTTTGGGAAGAATTCTATTCAAGTTACTCATGTATACAGGCATTATTTCCAAATTTGGTCGTTGCTTGCAAAGAAAATAAAGCCCTGCCTTGAATTCACCCAGGTTTTCTCCCGAACCTCTAGTTCCTTCAGGGAATAAAATAAGAGAAGTTCCTTCGTCTAAGGCCTTGTTCATTTTTTCCACCGCGTCCTTTCCTAAATCCGAAGGTCGTTCTACCGCTTTATCTGTAGTGGCTCTTTGAAGCAAAATCGCTTTAAAAATCTTGGTCGCCAAATATTCTTTAATCCCACCATCTTTCCAGTAGTCTTCTGCCGCAACTGGACGAGTGTTTGGTCGAACATTTTTGGGCAACTGAGCCCATAAAACAATGAAATCCAAGTGGCTACTGTGATTCGCAATATAAACCCTCTGTTCCGTATTGATCTCTCCTGTTTTGGAATACACAGTGCTTCCTGCAATTATTCGTGCTACAAAAGCCAAGAAATTAGCAAGATTTTTTTCAAAGGTAATCATTTATTTTCTAATTCTTGCGCCATTACTTTAATTCTTCTTAACGAAGTAATAACGCTCCCTATTACAATAACAAGTAAAGCCACATAAATAAAACGCCCATCATAGGGAATGAAGTTAACGACAACAGCCGAAACTATAGCGCCAACGGTAAGGACAAACATACGATGCGGTTTTGCCATTGGTCCACAAAAGTTCTGTCTAAATCCAAGTGAACCTCCAAGTAATCTTAAATAAGCCGTGAAAATAGCTAATGTCGCCGCTAACCACCCAACCAACACCCCATTTCCACCAACAACTGCATATCCTGCACAAGAAAGAATTAGAACATCTGCTATTCGGTCTGGAATTTCATTGAACAGATCGCCAGTTTTAGAATGCAGTCCGCCCTCTACCGCCACTAAGCCGTCGAGCATGTTAAACAATAGTCGTAGTTGAATAAAGGCTCCAGCCAGAACTAAAAGGATTATCTGGAAGACAACGGTTTTATTACTTATGCTCAAGAAACAAATTGCAGAAGCCAAAGCGGATACAACACTTAGGCAAGAGATGAAATTAGGTTTAACACCATGTGAAGCTAGCCAAGAGGAAAGGATAATGGCCCATTTCTTTTTTCGTGTTTTTAATTCGCGTCGAGCCTGCGGTTTGTCCCCTGAGTTTTCGACATCCATTGTTCGTCCAGTATATTCTTGCCTCCCCCGGAAATCTATTTATTCCAAAGAGTTATACTAATGCGATGAAAACAGCAGCTCAACTTCGCAAGTATAAGAAGAGTTTAATCATTGGTTTTCTCTGGGGTTTTGCTGAAAGTTTATTCTTTTTTCTAGTACCAGATATAGTTATCGGTTTTATTGCCCTTTTTAGTTATAGCCAAGGGCTTGCGGCTTTAGCAGGCTCAATTATCGGAGGTGTTTGCGGGGGAGCTTTTTTATATTTATTAATTCATTTATTGCTAGGCCCAGAATCGTTACATCTACTCACTTTCGTTCCTGCAATAACACCATTAATGGTAGTCAATGCCGGAACATCCGTCCATCACTGGGGTCTTCTTTCGCTTTTTTATGCTCCGTTTTCAGGAATTCCTTACAAGGTATATGTAGCTCAGCTCTCTTTACAGGGTTATAGTCCTTTTCTGGTTTTGTTCTTAACTATTCCTTCACGAATAACTAGATTTGCTTTGGTTTATTGCGCTAGTGCAGGAACAGGTTTAATTTTAAAAAATAACATTCAGAAGTACAAGATATATTGGGGTATTTTGTATTTTTCGTTTTGGACAATTTACATGATTCATTATTGGAGCAATCTGCCACGCTAAAAGCTCATTCGAGAAAGTGCCCATATGAAAAGGTATAAAACGGTTACTGCTAAAACCGCCAGAACTATATTTATATACGAAAGAACTGCTCCTGCGCCATTAAATCTTTTGAGTTTTTCTTCTGATTTATTAGACCAAACAATCCCAAGTATTCCAAATATAATATTTCCTAGAATCGGTATAAAAGGTGTGGTAATTATCCCAACTATAGCCAAAATAAAAGAAGCTGCAATAGGTTCTTTATGAGTAGGTTCCTGATGAATCATTCTCGCAGTATAACAGCTTATCCAAAAACTAAACCTATAAAACCGCAGCGTTAACCAAAATATGCATTCGATGAGATGTGCGAAGAGAAATGCGCTAAAACAAGCAATCACAAAATTTATCCGAGCAAGAATTACTCCCCTGCGATTGAAATATTTCTTTTAGGACCTAGATCTTTAGAAGTCATAAGGCCTGCAATTCCAAATATTCGATTTCCAAGGAGTGGGAACAAAAATGTACTAACTAACCACTTGTGCCACTTTACAACTTATAATTCGTATTCAAAAACGCACAATTTA
>OCZT010007591.1_pt1 | contig 10617 bp, 10 predicted proteins | sample 1539031 | NCBI WGS metagenome assembly OCZT01 (sample SAMEA3539308, study PRJEB22396) | soil metagenome | biome: tundra; feature: field; material: soil | place: USA | collected 2010-05 | depth 0.15 m
TCGTCGGCTGGATGCACCACACCAGCGGAGCCGTCGCCGGACGCCCCGGCGCAGGACCGGCTCTCGCGCTCTCACTCATACTCGTCGCCATCGTCTGCGCGCTCACCGGCCTTTGTTACGCGGAACTCGCCTCGATGATCCCCATCGCCGGCTCGGCGTATACCTACACCTACGCCACCATGGGCGAGCTAATCGCCTGGATCATCGGCTGGGACCTCATCCTCGAATACGCCTTCTCGAACATGAGCGTCAGTGTCGGATTCGCGGCGCACGTCGTGGATCTGCTCGACTGGCTCGGCATCAACGTCTCACCCAAATGGCTCTCGCCTGCCTTTCTCCCGCTAGGACTGCAGGATCTCGCCGGCCACGACATCTACACTCCAGGATGGCACGCCGGTTTCGATATCCCTGCGTTCCTCGTCGTGCTCATACTCACCGTGGTTCTGGTCCGGGGCATCCGCGAATCGGCTCGCACCAACAACATCATGGTGCTGATCAAGATCGCCGCCATCCTGCTGTTCGTCGGCTTTGGCGCGAGCTTCATTCACCCCGAGAACTACCACCCTTTCTCGCCCAACGGATGGAGCGGCGTACTCGCCGGCGGCTCCATCATCTTCTTCACCTACATCGGCTTCGACTCCGTCTCCACCGCCAGCGAGGAGTGCAAGAATCCGCGCCGCGACGTTCCCATCGGCATCGTCGCCACTCTCATCGTCTGCACCATCCTCTACGTTGGCGTGGCCGTGGTGCTCACCGGCATCGTGCCCTGGGCTTCGGTCGCAGGCGATGGCGCGCCAGTGGTCAACGCGCTCAAACGCGTCTCGCTCCTGCCCGGCGGACATCGCCTCCATTTTGTCCGGCTCGCCGTGCTGCTCGGCGCATTGGTCGGAATGATCTCGTCGATCCTGGTGTTTCAACTCGGCCAGGCGCGTGTCTGGTTCGCGATGTCGCGCGATGGTCTGCTCCCCGAAGTCTTCAGCCGCGTTCACCCACGCTTCCGCACACCCGCCTTCGCCACATGGGTCGCGGGCATTCTGGTCGCCATCCCCGCCGGCCTCTTCGACGTAGGCACACTGGCCGAGATGTCGAACATCGGCACCCTTTTCGCCTTCGTGCTTGTCTCTTGCGGAGTCATCGTCCTGCGCTATAAAGACCCCGACCGCCACCGCGGCTTCCGTGTCCCGTTCGGCCCGGTCATTCCCATCCTGAGCGTCCTGTTCTGCATTCTGCTGATGGCCGGACTTCCCGCACGCACCTGGCTGCGCTTCTTCGTCTGGCTTGTCATCGGCCTGTTCGTCTACGTCTTCTACAGCCGCAAACGCAGCGAGTTCTATCGGCCATGACAAAAAAAGTCCGAACCTGGCTATTTATCGGATTGGCATCCACATTCCTACTCACCATCCTCTGCATGGGAGTATTCGAGCTGATTAGCCCGCCCTACCCGGGCAAGCTTGATGAAGAAGCTACTAAGCGAATCGGCAAGATATGCGCAAGCCGCTCAAAATGTCAGGTTCATTTAGGCGAACTTATCCCTGGGGATTGGGATATGTTCTTCGAGTTCAGTTATTCGGTGAAGCAGGATGAGGTGAACCGGCAACTCAAAACCACTAGAGTTCCCGTGAAGGACTTACAACGCCTCATCGTTCTGCAGAAGAACGATAAGGTGATTTGGAAGCTATATGGGGACACGGGTCAAGGCCAGCCGCTCGCCAATCAGATCGAATTCAACGAGGATGCCAGCCCATGGCCTGGCATCAGGCACAGGCGGGACGATCTCTTTCAGGTCACGCGTTGCGAAACCATGGAAGGTGGACAACTATTCGGTCCATACGGTGGTACCTACTTCATGCTGACGCCGGTGCCCATCGACCCAAGAGTTTCGATGCAATGCCAAGCCCCGTCCGGATAAACACAATCGTTAAGATTAAGCCGCCTTACCATCAACCATGCCCTCCACCTTCCTCACCGCCGAGTGGCACAAGCTCATCATGGCGCAGTACGAGGTCTCGCCCGCCACCCTCGCCCCCTGGCTCCCACCCGACGTCGAAGTAGATCTCTACCAAAACCGCTGCTACGTCTCCCTCGTCGGATTCCTCTTCGACCGCGTCCGCCTTCTCGGCCTGCCCGTCCCCTTTCACACCCGCTTCGAAGAAGTAAACCTCCGCTTCTATGTCGCGCGCACCGAGCCCGACGGAACACGCAAGCGCGGCGTCGTATTCATTCGCGAGTTTGTCCCGCGCGCCGCGATCACCCTCATCGCGAACTCGCTTTACGAAGAGCCCTACTCCACGCTAACCATGCGCCACAGCGTGGTCCCCACGCCCGACTCGCTCGCCGTCAGCTATTCCTGGCGTCATCGCAGCATCTGGCAGAGCATGGCAGTCGAGGCGTCCCCGACCCCGCAACCCATCGAGCCCGGCAGTGAGGAAGAGTTCATCACCGAGCACTATTGGGGCTTCACCAGGCGCTCCCGCGGCGACACATCGGAGTACGGAGTCCAGCATCCGCGCTGGTCGGTCTATCCCATCCGAAACTGCACAATCGAAGCCGACTTGGCAGCTCTCTATGGGCCGGCATTCGCCTCGCTCAACCCGCAGCAGCCAGCGAGCGTCCTGCTCGCCGAAGGCTCTGAAGTCAGCGTCTCCACCGGCACACGTCTACCGGGCTGAGCAGGCTCGCAGCGCTGAAAAAACCCACAGAATCGCACATGGAACCACGTTTGGTACGCGATATCCACGTGTTTTTGATGAAGTGAGCGCCAACGCCCTTGCCTGACGGCCGCACTCGACGCATACTCGCATCAGAAGTCCCGCACGAGCATTGCACGGTTCCTGTCGAGACCTACACGTGACCCGATACAGCCGTCAAGACGTCCTTCGAATCCTGCACTTGCGAGCGCGCCAACTGACGGCGTGGGAGCACGCGGGTCTGATTCGCGCCAACGAAAATTACTCCTTTGAGGACCTCGCCCAGTTGCGCACACTGCGCACGCTGCGCGCCACGCGTATCACCGCGAAGAGCATCCGCGAGTCAGTCGAGGCTATGCGCAAGGTCGCCGGCATGGGCAATCCGCTCACCGAGGCCAGCGCGGTCGGGCGCGGCTCGCGCCTTTCGTTCCGGCATAGCGGAGCGTTAGTCGATCCGGTAACCCAGCAGCTTGCCTTCGACTTCGATGTATCTCCGGCCCGGCAGTTGAGCATCGTCGGAGCGGCAGGGCGCGCAGCCGTTCGCCAGCCCGATGTGCAGGAGATGTTCCAGCGCGCCGTGCAGCTTGAAGAAAGCCCCGCGACCCTTCCCGAAGCAGCCGAAATGTATCGCCGGATTCTCACCCTGCGTCCGGGATACGCGGCAGCAGCCATCAACCTCGGCACCATCCATTACAACCAGCGCGACTTCGGGCTCGCCGAGCAGCATTACCGGCGCGCCACCGAGGCCGACCCGGACTATGCGCTCGCCTTCTTCGACCTGGGCAACGTGCTCGACGAACTGAAGCGGCTGCCCGACGCCATCGTCGCGTATCAAAAGGCCATCACACTCGTGCCGCAATACGCCGACGCTCACTACAACCTCGCCCTTGCCTACGAGCGGCAGGGACACCGCAGACGCGCCCTCCGCCACTGGCTCACCTACGTCCGGCTCGATCCCATTGGGCCGTGGGCGAACCACGCCAAGGCGCAGGCGAAAAAGATCCTCAGCACCGAACGGCTTTCGATCGTCAGCCGGGCCGGGCGCCTGGTGCAGGCCGGATAGAAGCGTCAGCCGAAAGAAATACGCCATCCACGAAAAAAGTTGTGCCCGCGGCCTCCCCGTGTTCTCATCTACCTGATCCTGAAATGACACCGAAAGCTGTGCCGGGCCGCCAAGGCCGCAAGGAGCAAGCCCATGCTGTATCACGTCTCACGCAATGGACAGAACTATGGTCCGTATACGCTCGAAGACCTGCAGAAGTACGTCGCCAGCGGGAATGTGCTGCCGACCGACCTCGCGAAGAGCGATGACATGCCGGATTGGGTGCCGGTTTCACAGGTGCTCGGCATGGCGCCGGCCGCTCCAGCAGCATACCAACAGCCGCTCGCCCCGGCCTATCCTGCGTCGGGCGTGGCGATTTACCCCGACGCTCCCAATCTCTCGTGGGGTCTGGTGCTGCTGTTTGCGTTCTTTACCTGCAGCCTGTTCATGTTCGTATGGAACCTCGTCATCGCCTCGTGGCTCAAACGTGTCCAACCCAATAGCAAGGCCATTTTCTTTTACGCGGCCGCCACCGTTCTCTTCTTCCTCCAGATCGTGTTTGGCGCGCATATGCAGACGCACATCGTGCAGCCTGGATTTTCCCCGACGCGCTTATCTTTGAATTGGTGGGTCACCTACTATACGGCGCATTGGATGAGGAATCTGCTCACTCTCGCAACCTGGATTGTGCGCCTCATCGCGCGCTTCAACATGCGCGCCAGCCTCGAAGAGCACTTCAACGGTCCGGAGCCAATCGGACTCTCGCTCAGCGGCGTGATGACGTTCTTCTTCGGCGGCATTTACTTCCAGTACCACCTCAACCGCATCAATGAACTCAAGCGCGCCGCACGCTACCGGGGCGCGGCAGTTTGATTCGCAATGCGCATCGCGAGAGCGCGTGTCTTCCCGAACGTCCCCGCGAGTCCGGCAACACCGCTGCTCTGATGCGGCGAAGGTATCTTGCCCATCTCCTGCTAGCATCCGCGTTGCTGCTGTGCGCGCTGCTGCTGTTTTATCCTCCGGCGCGTACAAGCTTCTATCCCGCCTGCCCCATCCACCAATATCTTCACATCGACTGCCCCGGATGCGGCGTCACGCGCGCGCTTACTGCTCTGCTGCACGGCCGGATCGCCGAGGCTATACGTCTGAATGCCCTCTTCGTGTTGCTTCTGCCCGTCGCGCTGGCCGGTGCGATCGAGAGTTATCGACGAGCCCTGCGGCCCCGAAACTTTCGCTGGCCTCAGCCGACAATACCTGCCGTCTACGCGACCATCGCGCTGGCCATCGCCTTCACCATAGCCCGAAACCTGCCACGGTAAGCCGAGGCGTATTCACGCTGCCGGCGGCTCTTCAGGTCCCGGGTTGTGCCATCTATCGCCCGGCTCAAGGATCGAATTAGCCTGTCTGGGCCCCCAACTGCCGCGCTTGTATTCGCGAACTCGGTGGTGCTTCTTCAGCACCGGCTCCACCACAGCCCAAGCCGCCTCCACCGCGTCCTCGCGAGTGAACAGGGCTCCGTCACCTCTCATCGCATCGCCCAGCAGCCGCTCGTAAGGCGGCTCCTGTCCCGTCAGTTCTTCCGACAGGAATAGCTCCCGCTGCTCCCCGACAAATTCTTTCCCCGGCACCTTGACCCGGGTCGCCAGTGCGATTGCCGCGTCAGGCGAGCACCGGAAGCGCAGATAATTGGCACGGCTATCCCTGGGTGCCGAATCCGCGAACAACCTCTGCGGCGGTGGCTTCAATTCCACAAGGATCTCCGTCGCGGTGTCGGCCAGATATTTGCCCGAGCGAAGCAGCCACGGCACGCCCTCCCAGCGCCACGAGTCGATGAAAAGCCGCAGCGCGCAGAACGTCTCAACATCGGAGTTCTTCGCCACGTCCTGCTCCTTGTGGTAGCCGGCGTACTGCCCGCGGACCACATCGTCCGGCGTCAGAGGCCGCATCGCCTCGAACACCTTCGCCTTCTCCGCCTGCACCGCTCCATAGTTTCTCGTCGCGGGCGGCTCCATGGCCAGCAGCGCGACGATCTGGAACAAATGGTTCTGGATCACGTCTCTCAGGCAGCCGGCAGTCTCATAAAATGCGCCGCGGCCCTTCACTCCAAAATTCTCGGCCATGGTGATCTGAACGCTGGCCACGTAGTTGCGGTTCAGAATTGGCTCCAGGAAGGAATTGGCGAATCGGAAGTAGAGAATATTCATAATCGCCTCCTTTCCCAGGAAGTGGTCGATGCGGAAGATCGAATCTTCCGGGAACACTGCGCGCGCAACGCGGTTCAGTTCCTTCGCAGAGGCCAGGTCGCGCCCAAACGGCTTCTCCACGATGACGCGCGCATCCTTCGCCAGGCCAGCCGCGCCGAGCCCTTCAATCACGGTCTCGAACAGCGACGGAGGGATCGCAAGGTAGTGGGCTGGCCGCTTCGCCTTTCCCAGCGCCTGTTTGATCGCCGTGAAGGTCGACGGATCTTTGTAATCGCCGCTGACATACTTGAGGTGCGAAAGAAGTGTGTGCAGGGCACGCTGGTTATCGATGCCACCCGCCTTCGCGATGCTGTCCGTCGCGCGCTTGTGCAGCCGCTCCAGACTCCAGTTCGGGAACGCGACGCCGATAACCGGAACCGTAAGTTCGCCGCGCTTCACCATCGCATAGAGAGCCGGAAAGATTTGCTTGTGTGCGAGATCGCCCGTGACTCCAAACACTACCAAAGCGTCTGAACGAGATGGAGCCATCAGGCGGTCCCCTTCTCTTGTGCAGATTTTTCCATATGTCCGCCGAATTGATACCGAAGTGCAGACAGCAGTTTATCCGCGAATTCGTCCTCCCCGCGCGAACTGAAGCGCTCATACAGCGCAGCGCTCAGCACCGGAGCCGGAACGCTCTCGTCGATGGCAGCGCGGATGGTCCATCGCCCCTCGCCCGAGTCTGAAACGCGGCCGGCAAACTTCGCCAGGTCGGGGCTTTCGACCAGCGATCGAGCAGCGAGATCTAGCAACCACGACGCGACTACGCTGCCGCGCCGCCAAACCTCGGTGATATCGGCCAGATTCAGATCGTACTGGTAGTACTCGGGACATCGCAGGGGCGTAGTCTCTGCATCGATCTCGCTCTTCTGCTTGCCGGCATTGGCGTGGCGCAGGATGTTCAAGCCCTCCGCATAGGCCGCCATCATGCCATACTCAATCCCGTTGTGGACCATCTTCACATAGTGGCCGGCTCCGCTCGGACCGCAGTGCAGATAGCCATGCTCCGCCGTGCCCGCCATTTTTCCGCGGCCGGGAGTCCGCGGCTCCTCCCCAATCCCCGGAGCCAGGCTTGCAAAAATTGGGTCCAGCCGCGCGACGACATCGTCCTCGCCGCCAATCATCAGGCAGTAGCCTCGGTCCGCGCCCCACACGCCGCCGCTGGTCCCCGCGTCGACATAATGGATGCCCTTCGGCTTCAGCTCAGCAGCGCGGCGAATGTCGTCGTGATAGTACGAATTGCCGCCATCGATAATGATGTCGCCCGACTCCAGCAGCGGCACCAGTTTGTCGAGCGTCGCGTCCACCACTCCGGCAGGAACCATCAGCCACAAGGCACGCGGCTTCTGCAGCGTTCTGACAAACTCCTCGAGCGAGCCGGTCCCCGCCGCACCCACTTTCACGGACGCCTGCACGGCCTCCGCAGAAGTATCGTAAACGACGCAGTGATGTCCCGCCCGCTGCAAGCGCAGCACCATGCTCGCACCCATCCTGCCCAACCCAATCATGCCCAGTTCCATGTCGTCCCTCTGGATCAACTCTAATTCTATTTCCGCCCGCGACGAGTCGTCGTCGAAGTGCGACGGGTGGAGTGCGTCCCCTTTGTCTCCGCGCCAGTCTCCGGCAGCGTCAGCGCCAGCAGCTTCGTCGGATCGATATACGCCCCGTTCCATCGCACACCCATATGCAGATGCGGTCCAGTCACCCGGCCAGTAGCTCCCGAAAGCCCCAGAGCCGCCCCCTTCTTTACCTTGTCCCCTGCCTTCACGTTCATCTTCGACAGATGCATGTAGATCGTGAAGAACCGCATCCCATGGTCGACGATAACGCAGTTCCCCTCGTAAAACATCTCCTTCGCCACCACCACCGTCCCGGCGTTCGAAGCCGAAACCACGGAACCCTCTTTGGCCGGAAAGTCCGTCCCGCGATGCTGGCTGGTCATCTCCTCATTCAGCACCCGAGTCATTCCGAACGATGGCGTCGACGGCGCATCCACCGGCTTGCGAAAGTCGCCCGACCACTGCGGCGTCGGGATCACATGTGCATACGCCCGGCTCTTTACCCCACCATCCGCGGCGATCTGCTTCTTCTCCACGTCATTCGGATTGACAAAGTTCTCCGGCACCTCGACGGTCCCTTCCTTGAACTCCCCCGAACCCACCTCGATCTTCTTCACCGCCCGCACCAGCCCATGTGCAGGAACGACTGCGCTGATCGCTAGATCGTATGTCCCAGGTGCTGTCTCCAGGTCGACACCCGCAAGCGCGTGCCAGACAGTCGGCTTGTCCCCCTTGAAGAACGCGATCTCCTTGCCCAGAAACTTCCCCGTCACCCGCGAAGCAGGACGCGCCATCTCCACCGTGAAGAACGTAACCGATCCCTGCTGCAAAGCATTCGGCTGCCAGAAGACATTCTTGAAGGAGCTCGGCATCGCCGCCTCTCCCTGCGCTCCGCTGTCGCCATTCGCGCTGCCAGATGCCGCATCCGCATTCAACCCTTGCGCGCCGCTCCCCTGGCTTGACTCAGCCTTCGACGCAGGCCGGCTGCGCCTTACATGCGTCTGAGCCAGCGTCATTGTTCCCGCTATCAACAATGACAGTAGAACCACACCATTCAGCGATCGACGAGAACCAGTCAGCATGAAATTTTGCTCCAGCAGAGAATGGCTTCTGCGGGGCGTCCATGGCGACAGTCTCAGCCGCCCCAGCATGCTTGTTGTGATGCATTCTGAGCGACCCACGCGCCGATCCGCAAATTCGCTATCAATTCACACGCAAAAGGACCCGGACTCATCGCCCGGGCCGATCCGTTGCAAAGTTAGGAGAAGCCTACGCCTGATGTGCCTCTGCCGCAGCCTTCGTCTGGGCCACGGTCCAATCCGCCGCACCGACCTTGAACCGCGCAAACCGCCGAACCGAAATATTCTCACCAAGTTTCCCAACCTTGGTCGCGATCAACTGGGCAATCGTCTGCGACTCGTCCTTGATGAACGGCTGGTCCAGCAGGCACACCGCCTCGTAGAACTTGCCCAGCTTGCCCTCGAGCATCTTCTCCACAATGTTCGCTGGCTTGCCAGAGGCTGCAGCCTGCGCGCGATAGATGTCCTTCTCGCGCTCGAGGTCCGCCTCGGTCACTTCGTTCCGGCTCACAAAGCGCGGATCGGTCGCCGCAATGTGCATCGCCACATCGCGCAGCAGCCCCTGGAAGTCCTCCGTGCGCGCCACAAAGTCCGACTCGCAGTTCAGCTCCACTAGCACGCCAACCTTGCCGCCGGCGTGAATGTACGTACCCACCGCGCCCTCGTTGGTCGAGCGGCTGGCCTTCTTCGCCGCCGACGCCATGCCGCGCTTGCGCAGCACCACAAACGCGGCCTCCATTTCGCCCTTCGCCTCCTGCAGCGCCTTCAGGCAGTCACCCATCGGCGCGCCCGACTTCTCGCGGAGTTCCTTTACCTGCTTGGCGTCAATTTTCACTGCGGTCTCCGTAGTCATTGGTCTGTTCTTCTCCTGATGCCTGAAAATTCCCTGGCCCCTGTGAAGCGCCGCCTGCTCATCGCACGCCACGCGTCTGTTGTTTCGTACCTGCTTCTCACACGCAGAAAGAGCGTGGAGCGGATTCTCGCCGGTCTCCACGCTCTCAATGTTGAGAAATATGGAGTGCTACGCGCCGGACGCGGCGTGGGCCGGTTCGGGCTCCGCCTCTGGCTCCGTGGCAGCTACCGGGGCCTTGCGAATATTGCCGCCAAGCACCGCTTCGAGATCGACGTTGTCGTCGTCAACAACATCGTCGGTCGACGCAGCCGCGATACCCGCAGATTCATGAACCTCGTCGAGCGCCGGCTCGCCCGCCTCCCCAACAAGCTCGGGAGCGACCTCAGCCTGCTGCACATCCGCAACCTCGGTCGCGAACGCCTTCTCCGAAACCATCTGCACACCCTCCGCAGCCGAGTCCGCGATCTTCGTCGTGAACAGGCGAATCGCGCGCAGCGCATCGTCGTTGCCCGGGATCACATAATCGACCACCGTCGGATCGCAGTTCGTATCCACCACCGCGACCACTGGAATGCCCAGCTTGCGCGCCTCCGCCACCGCGATAGCCTCGTTGTTCGAGTCCACGATGAACAGCGCGTCCGGAAGCCGCTTCATGCTCTTGATACCCGAAAGATTGGTCGAGAGATGCTTGCGCTCGCGCTCCAGCTTGATGACTTCCTTCTTGGTCAGAAGCTCATACCGGCCGTCGGTCGACATATCGTCGAGTTCCTGCAGGCGCTTCACCGACTTCTGCACCGTAACCCAGTTGGTGAGCAGTCCGCCCAGCCAGCGGCTGTTGATGTACGGCATGCCGCAGCGGTTTGCCTCTTCAGCAATCGCATCCTGCGCCTGGCGCTTGGTACCGACAAACAGCACCAGCTTGCCCGAAGACGTCAGTTCAGTAATGAACTTTGAAGCCTCTTTGAACATCTTCAGCGTCTTCTGCAGATCGATGATGTAGATACCGTTGCGTTCGCCGAAGATGTATTCCTTCATCTTGGGATTCCAACGCTTCGTCTGATGACCGAAGTGGACGCCCGCCTCGAGCAGTTCCTTCATGGTGATATTTGCCAATGTATCTCCTTGGTTAAGGCAGCCAGGTGTAGTCGCTGGTG
>OCZT010007592.1_pt1 | contig 10617 bp, 10 predicted proteins | sample 1539031 | NCBI WGS metagenome assembly OCZT01 (sample SAMEA3539308, study PRJEB22396) | soil metagenome | biome: tundra; feature: field; material: soil | place: USA | collected 2010-05 | depth 0.15 m
TGTAGAAGGTCTTCAGAAACTGAAAGAGGAGCTCGACCAATTAAGAAATGTTGAAAGACCTTCAATATCCAGGCAGATCGCTGATGCAAGGGATAAGGGAGACCTTTCGGAAAACGCTGAGTATGCTGCTGCCAAAGAGGCACAGGGTATGCTTGAATTAAGAATATCTAAGCTTGAGGATATCGTGACTCGTTCAAGAATTCTTGACGAATCAAAAATTGATATTTCAACTGTGAGATTACTTAACAGGGTAAAGATCAGGAATAAAACAAATAACACGGTAATGGAATACCTGATTGTTCCGGAAAGTGAAGCAAATTTTAAACTGGGTAAAATTGCTGTCAGTTCTCCCATTGCCCAGGGTCTCATCGGTAAAAAGGTTGGTGATATAGTTCAGATAAAAGTTCCTTCAGGGACCATCCCTTTTGAAATCATATCCATTTCGATTTAATTATTAAGTTCATAGCCATTATGGCCACAATATTCACTAAAATCATTAAGGGAGAGATTCCCTGTTATAAGATTGCCGAAAATGAGAATTATTTTGCATTTCTCGACATCAACCCCTTGAGAGCGGGACACACACTGGTTGTTCCCAAAAGGGAGACAGATTATGTTTTTGATCTGGAAGATGTTTATTTGGCAGGAATGATCGTTTTTTCTAAGAAAATTGCCATGGCAATTAAAAGTGCGATTCCATGTAAACGTATTGGTGTTGCCATACTGGGCCTGGAGGTACCTCATGCCCATATTCACCTGGTCCCGATGGATGCAATGGAGGATGTTAACTTCAGGAATCCCAAGCTAAAGTTCTCCTCTGAAGAATTTAAGGAGATAGCAGATAAAATTAGCAATAAGGTTATTCTTTAAAATACACTTCAGGCTAAAATTCATATTCGGTTTACTAGTAGTAGGGACGTTGCATGCAACGTCCCTACTACATTTCAGCCATCCATTTAAACAGTATTTTTAATATCTTTATTGTATAATTCTGCCCGCTGCATGAGTTACATATATGATTTATGGGACGATTTTATCAGTCTTTTATTCCCGAGGCTGTGCTATGCCTGTGGCAACCAACTCATGAGGAATGAAAGTCTTATATGTACAGAATGTTTTGTAGTTATTCCCCGTACAAATTATCATTTTACAGAGGATAATCCTGTTGCACAACTCTTCTGGGGAAGATGTCTGATTGAAAAGGCAGCAGCATTTTCATATTATAATAAAGGGAGTCGTATCCGAAAGTTGATTCATAATCTGAAATATAATGGAATCAGAGAGATAGGTTATGACCTGGGCAGATTATATGGTCTATCTCTTAAAACATCGGGTTTTATAAATGATATCGATATTATAATTCCGGTTCCGCTTCATCCCATGAAAAAAAGAATTCGAGGCTTCAATCAGAGTGAGACAATTTCAATGGGAATTGCTGATGCAACTCATCTCCCTGTTGACATAAAATCACTTGCCAGAGTACTGGTTTCAGCTACCCAGACTAAACGGTCGCGGTACGAAAGATGGACGAATGTTGAGGGTATTTTCCAGGTTCTTGATTCTCAAACAATAATGGGAAAACATGTTTTACTCGTTGATGATGTGATTACTACAGGATCAACCATTGAATCGTGTACAAATGAGCTTCTCAAGATTGAAGGAGTAAAAGTAAGTGTTGTAGCGCTTGCATTTGCTGTCGTATAATGGTTCATTCCCCCTTCTTTTTTACTCTTTTGGGATTTTTGTTCATGAAATCTTTCCAGCTGTTATATGCTTTCTCCCGTGTTGGGCTATTTGTCTGGTAAAAATGGCAAAGAGCTGCAGCAAGACCATCGGTTGCATCCAGTTTTATTTCTGTAAGATTGAATTTCAGTATATTCATCAGCATAGCTGCTACCTGCTCCTTTGATGCCGCTCCCTGCCCTGTTATTGACATTTTGATTTTCCTGGGTGCATATTCGAATATTGGCAATGACCGGGTTAGCGCTGCAGCTATTGCAGCGCCCTGCGCCCTGCCAAGCTTTAGCATCGATTGAACATTTTTTCCATAGAAAGGAGCCTCTATTGCCAGTTCATCGGGATGGTACTCATCAATAATCCCTACTGTTCTTTCAAAAATGTATTTCAGTTTGAGATAGTGATCGTCGTATTTTGAAAGATCAATCGATCCGATGGTTATAAGTATGGGAGTGGTACCTGAAGTCTTTATAACTCCATACCCGGTAATACTTGTACCAGGATCAATACCCAGAATTATCCTCTCCTTTGACTTGACTTTCAATCTCTAAAAACTTATTTTTTAATTATATAAATATTATTAATCTTACCCGACTTTTCAGAAAAAATAACTGAAGGTTGCTTTTCATTAACATAGAACCCTTTAGCTGAAACATTTCCATTCTCCAGATAATAAATAGCTTCTTTAAGACAGGCCTCATTTCTGTCATTCCAGTCGTGGGTAATATCGTCAGGCACATATTTATCAGGAACAAAACCATTATAAAATCCACCCTGACCAGCAGAATTAACCAATGAGAAAGTTATTGGAAAAAACATGTAACTGGTTTGATATTGAAATCCAACCATTCCGACAGGTTTCCCGTTTGTTGTATCCCCGAGAGTTCTGATATCCAGATAGGGCTTTAAACCGTTTATAAAATCTTCGCTGGCAGATGCGGTTCCTCTGGTGGTAATTACAATTACTTTTGAGAGACTCTGAGGAGCTGACATAGAATTGAATTTATATGTTCCGTTGGAAGAAGTGTTTTTGTCATTGAAAGTTAACGTAAGAAATGGTTTATTAACCTGTGCTGCTCCTGCAACATAACTTGCCATATTTACTAGTACACTTAGATCTCCTCCTCCGTTATATCTTAAATCTACAATAAGATCTTTAATATTGTTCTGACTAAAATATGTAAATGCATCCTGCAATTCCTGGTTTGAAGGAGTAATAAACTGGTCAAAAACAAGGTGACCGGTTATTCCTGATTTCAAATGTAAAGTATCAGCAAAAATTACGGTATTCAATTTAAAAGAGTCCTTTGCAGAAGTAATTGTAGAGTCTTTTCCCGCAGGAGTCTGAAAAAGAAAGGTATTGATCAGTCCAACCGTGGAGTGACCAATAGCATGATTATAGGCAGCACTGTCTTTGCTAATAAAAATATGCGCCAGATCAGTACCATTAATCTTTTTCACAATCCATCCCCTTCGGACTCCTAGACTGTATAATGGTGAAAGGTTATAGATCTGGGCAATTCTTACCTGATTTGATGGATCAAGCCCCAAGCTGATCCCATGACCGACAAAAGCTCCCCGTGACTGAGCCTGGAACTGGTCATATGTTTGCACAAAACTCCATCTGTCGAGAGTCTTATATTCCATTGCATCTAAGAGATCAGAGGGATTCTTGTAATCAGTCTTAACAACCACAGGCATAAGATTGTACCAAAAATAGTATTGATTCATTACATTGTACAGATCATCCCTTGCCTGTGCGTCAATTACAGCATTTTTGCTTTCAGGAGCAACATCTTTTTTACATGAACTGAATCCAAGTATTAAGAAAGGAAGTAGAATAGCTAATTTTTTCATATTTCTTAAAATATAGTAATGTGTATATAACAATTAAGAAATGATTTTTGATCGCCTGTTTTGAAATAAGATTCCTGAAATGATAAGAACTAGACCTAAAGGCGTAGTATAATAAACGGGTTCATGAAGAAAATAGTGTACAAAAAACAGGGAAATAAATGGGGCCAGGTAAACCAGGTTACTTACGATAGCTGTGGTAGAAGAGATCTGAAGAGCTTTCAACCAGAAAAAGAAGGTTATTCCCATCTCAAATATGCCGACATAGATTGATGCAGCAAATCCCCTGAATCCTGTTTCAAAATGCCATCCTCCGGTTATAATCATTGTAGCAATAAGATATATCGAGCCAAAAACAAAATTAAGAAGAAGCTTAACTCCCTCATCTCTTTTATCTTTCACATTAAGGATAAAATAGAAAGCCCAGAATACTGAACTTCCTGTAGCGAGAAGTACACCTGTAAGATCTGAATGGCCAGGTTTGAAAGGCCTGCCCTGGGATGAAATGATATATACTCCTGTAAAGCTGATAAGCAGGGCTATAAAGCTCTTCCTTTGAATCTTTTGTTTTAGAATGGGCACTGAAAGAAAAACAAGTATTATCGGCCATATCATATTTAATGGCTGTGCGATCTGGGCAGGAAGCAACTGGTAAGCCTTAAGAAGAATAAGATAATAAAGAAATGGATTTATGAACCCAAGAATAGCTGATTGCAAAAGTTCTTTCCGGGTAGTCATCCTGATAAGATCAGTTTTTTTCCCTGATGCGACAATAATAAACAATACAATTGTTGAGGTTAGTGACGCAATAGTAAGCATGGGAAGAATGTCCAGTTCACCCAGACAGATTTTAAAAGCTGTGGGTACTGTTGACCAAAACAGGATTGCTAAACCAGCGTAAATGTACGATTGTTGGTTTTTGTCCATAATATTTTTGAAGTAAGAACAACGAACATTCGAATGTGAATGCAGAATAAATTTTACTCTTAATTCGCTGTTCGTTTGTTCTTCATTCGTACTTCAGTAAAAGCACACTCATTTTAATTGATCAAATCAAATCCAGTGTATGGTACCAATACCGTGGGTACCTTTATACCTGCTTCAGTCTGGTTATTTTCAAGTATTGCGGCAACAATTCGTGGTAATGCCAGTGCACTCCCATTGAGTGTATGCACCAGGCGGGTCTGTTTGTCGCCTTTTTCTTTAAACCTGCATTTTAACCTATTAGCCTGAAAGGATTCAAAATTCGATACGGAACTTACTTCAAGCCAGCGTTTCTGGGCAGCTGACCAGACTTCAAAATCATAGGTGAGTGCAGATGTAAACGACATATCCCCGCCACACAGTTTGAGTATGCGGTATGGAAGATCAAGTTTGGATACGAGGCCCTCGACATGGATTACCATCTCTTCAAGAGACTCATATGAATGTTCGGGGTGGGCAATCCTGACAATTTCAGCTTTATCAAACTGATGAAGACGGTTAAGGCCTCTTACATGGGCTCCCCATGAACCTGCTTCTCTTCTGAAACAAGGTGTATATGCAATATTCTTTATCGGAAGCACATCGGCATTTAATATTACATCCCTGTAAATATTTGTTACCGGTACTTCGGCTGTGGGTACCAGATAGAAATTATCAAGTGTTGCATGATACATCTGTCCCTCTTTATCAGGCAACTGACCTGTACCAAACCCTGAGTCTTCATTAACCAATATTGGAGGCATTACTTCTGAATAACCTGCTTTTTCCCCTTCATCGAGGAAAAAAGTAATCAGGGCTCTTTGCAGTTTTGCTCCTTTGCCTTTGTAAACGGGAAAACCTGCTCCTGTAAGTTTAATACCCAGATCAAAATCTATAATATCATATTTCTTAATAAGATCCCAGTGTGAAAGGGCTTTATCAGATATAAGAGGCATGGTTCCTCCTTCACGCACTTTAATATTATCATCAGCCCCAAATCCTGGTGGAACAGAATTATGAGGAAGGTTTGGCAGCCGGATGATCTCATTCCGCAACTCATTATCAATGGGTACCAGTTTGTCGGTGAGAGACTTGATTTCTTCTTTTAATGAATATGTTTTTTCTTTTGAAGCCGCAGCCTCATCTCTTTTACCATCTTTCATCAGGGCGCCTATCTCTTTGGAGATACGGTTCATCTCTCCCTGCATTGAATCGGTTTTGGATTGTATTTCCCGGCGTGAGGAATCGAGTGCAAGAATCCTGTTAATTATTTCTTCTGCTTCGAAGTTTTTAACTTTCAGCCGTTCAATTATAAATTCTTTCTTTTCCCGAATTAGGTTTATTGGTAACATATTCAGTTATGAATTAATAAAAAAGCAGGCTAAGGAGCCTGCTGTAAAAATATCAAAAAACTCCCGATAATACTTTCCTGTAATACAAAAGAATTGCGGGAGTCTGATTCTTTTAAGATAACCGCTTACTCTGTAACCGGTTTAGAGTGTGAAATACCCTATTGATAGATAGATTTAGTAATTAAAGTGTTTACCTATTTCACACTCTTAACCGATACATAAGTCTTGTTATCTTTTTTTCTTTTGAACTCAACTTCTCCATCTGTAAGTGCAAAAAGAGTGTGGTCTTTTCCCAGGCCAACGTTGATGCCTGGATTATGCTTGGTTCCTCTCTGGCGAACTATAATGTTGCCTGCCTTGGCTGTCTGGCCGCCAAAGAGCTTCACTCCCAATCGTTTACTTTCAGAATCGCGACCGTTACGTGAACTTCCTGCTCCTTTCTTGTGTGCCATAATTCTATATTTTTATTTTCTTAAGTTTCAACTGATTATTTTTTGCTTTTTGGTGTTTTCTTTGAAGCAGGTTTTTTCTCAGCCGGTTTTTTCTCTGCAACTTTTTTTGCAGCAGTTTTCTTAACAGGTGCTTCTTCTTTTTTTGCAGCAGGTTTCCTGGCAGCTTTTTTCTCCTTTATGGGTTCTTCAGCAACCACAACATCAGCTACCTTTGATTCAGCTTTTTTTGGAGCAGCTTTTTTCGGTGCTGCAATACCGTTTATACTAATGATTTCAACCTGTGTAAAATTCTGACGGTGTCCGTTTCTGACCCTGTAACCTTTTTTTCTTTTCTTCTTGAAAACAATTACCTTGTCACCTCTTACCCCATTGTCGAGAATCTTTCCTCCGACGACAGCGCCTTTGATTGTTGGCTCTCCGATGGTTATTTTACCATCGTCATCAATTAAAAGAACCTTGTCAAACTCTACTTCTTTTTCTTCTTCAAATTCGAGCCTGTGAACAAAAATCTTTTTGCCATTCTCAACTTTAAACTGCTGGCCTGCAATTTCTACGATTGCGTACATCTTATCTTTTTTTTACGTTACTCCGCGAGGCGTATATAATCATCCGATCGTATAACTTTCATTTGCCTCTTCGGATTTATCCAAAATTGGACTGCAAAGATATAAAAATTAGGTTATCAACAAATCAATTTGGCTAATTTTTTATTGTAGAATGTTATTCAGAAATCATATATATTGAACTCGCTGTAATTCTGACAAAGATGAGTGAACAAAGTTGGTGATTTTATTGTCAGGCTGTTAATAAAAAAGAATATACTCACTCCAAGTGTTAGTGCTAATATCTTTATATTTGTCTGATACAATAAAAAACTGAATATTTCCAAGGCGTATAAACTACTAGTATGAAGAGAGTAAAGCTAAAAGTAATGGGGATTTCATACAGCCAGACTCAATCAGGAGCTTATACACTGATATTGATCGAGGAAAACGGAGAACGAAGGATTCCTATCATAATCGGGGGATTTGAAGCACAGGCAATTGTAATAAAACTTGAGAATTTAGATCCTCCCCGTCCATTAACTCATGACCTCTTTAAAAAATTTGCTGATGAGTTTAATATATCGGTTATCGAAGTCATGATTTACAAACTTGAAGAGGGTGTATTCTTCTCAAAGCTTGTTTGTAATAATGGAGAAAAAGAATATTCAATAGACAGCAGAACATCCGATGCCGTGGCATTAGCATTGAGATTCAGCTGTCCGATATTTATTACTGAAGAAATTCTTAAGAAAGCAGGAATAACGGTTAATCCTACCGATAATGAGGTATCTCCGGTAAACGAAGTTGAAAATTTCTTCGAAGCTGAAAAAACCAAGTATGACACTTATTCCGATGAGGAGCTCTATAAAATGATTGATGAAGCAATCAAGACCGAAGATTATGAACGTGCTGCTGCTGTGAGGGATGAGATCGAAAAAAGAAAGAAAAAAAAGAAATAGTGCATTCCGCATAATTTTGGAACAAATAATCATAAACTTTTTATAATGAAAAGATCATTGGTACTGGCTTTTTTATCTGTAATTACAGGATATTATGCTGCAGCAAAAGAGTATAAGCTTGCTTCGCCCGATAATAAAATTTCAGTGACTGTTACTGTCGGCACTGGTATTATGTGGTCCGCCACATGTGAAGGCAGGGAGATAATAAACAACTCAAAAATTGCAATGATCCTTGCAAATGGAAAGATACTGGGAGAAAATGAAAAAGTCAAAAAAGCAGCAATCAGCCAGCTTAATGATATTATCAGACCGGTTGTGTCAAACAAGAAATCAGTGATTACAGATAATTGCAATATCCTGACGATCTCTTTCAATTCAGGTTTTTCCCTTCAGTTCAGAGCTTACAACGATGGAGTCGCATACAGATTTGAAACTTCGATGAAGGAAGATATTATAATTAAAAATGAAATTTCAGAATTTAATTTTCCGGCCGGATCACATTCCTGGTACCCACTGGAAACCAGTTTTATGTCGCATAACGAAAGGACATTTATTTATTCATCTCTGGATTCCATTGAAAATAAACATCTTGCCAGTCTGCCAACTCTTTTCCAGGTAAACGGTATTGATGTTCTTGTAACTGAATCGGATATAGAGGATTACCCTGGTATGTGGCTTGTTGGTGGCGGATCGGGGAAAATTTCAGGGATATGGTCAAAATATCCGGAAACTGAAAAACTTACCCTTGACCGTGACCTGTTTGTTACAGCTACTAAAGACTATATAGCGAAAACAAAAGGGACACGGACATTCCCTTGGAGGGCCTTTGTTATCGCTCAGAATGATGTTAAATTAATTGAGAGCGACCTTGTCTATAAACTTGCCCCACCAAATAAGATAGAAGATACAAAATGGATAAAACCCGGACATGTGGCATGGGATTGGTGGAACGCAAACAATGTTTATGGTGTTGATTTCAGAGCAGGTATAAACAACGATACATATAAATATTATATCGATTTTGCCGCAAAAAACGGAATTGAATATGTTATACTTGATGAGGGTTGGTCCCCGTTGGGAAATGTTTTAATATCAGTGCCTGAAATTAATGTCCCCGAACTCTGCAAATATGCCGAAAGCAAGCATGTCGGAGTAATTTTATGGGTTGTATGGAAGACCTTCTGGGATAAGATTGATGAAGCTATAGCTCTTTATGAAAAATGGGGCGTAAAAGGTGTTAAGGTTGACTTCATGCAGAGGGATGATCAGAAAATTGTAAACTTCTACCTTGAAGCCGCAAAGAAAACTGCAGAACATCATCTCCTCATTGACTTTCATGGTGCATATAAACCCGATGGGCTTGGACGTACGTGGCCTAATGCACTCACACGCGAAGGGGTGAAGGGAATGGAGAATGATAAGTGGAGCAAAGAGGTTACACCCGAACATGATGTAACACTTCCATTTACCAGAATGATTGCGGGGCCAATGGATTATACTCCAGGAGCTCTTGTGAATATGGACAAAGCGAATTTTACGCCGAATTTCACCCGTCCTGAGAGCCAGGGAACCAGAGCACACCAGGTGGCTTTATACGTAATTTATGAGAGTCCTTTGCAGATGCTGTCTGACAGTCCTTCAAACTATATGAAAGAACAGGAAACAACAGATTTTATAGTAAAGATACCCGTTGTTTGGGATGATATTATCGGGATTGATGGTAAGGTAGGTGATTACATCCTGCTTGCCAGAAGGTCAGGGAAAGAATGGTTTGCGGGAGCTCTTACAAACTGGACAGCTCGCGACATGGATTTGGATCTCTCATTCCTTCCTGCCGGGAAATACTCTATGGATATATTTCAGGATGGCATTAATGCCGACAGATATGCCGGCGATTATAAACATCTGAAAACTATTGTAAAATCGGGTGATAAGATGAAGATTCATCTTGCGCCAGGTGGTGGATGGGCAGCCAGAATCACTCCCGAACAACAAAATTAAGTAACCAGAATGAGACAATATCTTGATCTGCTCGATCATGTATTAAAAAACGGCACCGAAAAGAAGGACAGGACAGGTACCGGTACAGTAAGCGTATTTGGTTATCAGATGAGGTTTAACCTTGAGGATGGTTTTCCGCTTCTAACAACCAAAAAACTTCATGTTAAGTCTATTATTCATGAATTACTCTGGTTTATTTCAGGAGATACTAATACGAAGTACCTGAACGATAATGGAGTAAAGATCTGGAATGAGTGGGCTGATAAAAATGGGAACCTTGGACCGATATATGGCTATCAATGGCGTTCATGGCTTTCCGAAAGCGGAGAAAAGATTGATCAGATGAAGAACGTTATCAGCTCAATTAAGAACTCGCCCGATTCGCGCAGACATATTATCAGCGCGTGGAATGTCGGTGAACTAGATAAGATGGCTCTTCCTCCATGTCATATTCTATTCCAATTCTATATTGCAGGTGGCAGGTTATCGTGTCAGCTCTACCAGAGAAGTGCCGATATTTTTATCGGAGTACCGTTTAATATTGCATCATATGCTCTGTTGACGCTTATGGTAGCTCAGGTAACCGGCTATCAACCAGGTTATTTTGTTCACACCCTTGGTGATGCACATATTTATCTCAACCATATAGATCAGGCAAAACTTCAACTCACGAGGGAACCATATAAGTTGCCTCTAATGTCAATTAATCCTGAAATAACCGATATCCTCAAGTTCACATACAGTGATTTCACTT
>OCZT010007593.1_pt1 | contig 10616 bp, 22 predicted proteins | sample 1539031 | NCBI WGS metagenome assembly OCZT01 (sample SAMEA3539308, study PRJEB22396) | soil metagenome | biome: tundra; feature: field; material: soil | place: USA | collected 2010-05 | depth 0.15 m
CGGTATGGGGTTCGAGTTATACCACGGCTCAAATCCCAGGTTCATGTATATCAATGAGGCCAGGGCGTCCATGTGGCCAAGCCCTATCTCCGATCGCCCGAACTCTGCCCTATTCTTGTCCCAGACGCCATTCTTCAAAGTCTGGATCAGCAACTTACATCTTGGATGGACTATTAGCCGACCTGCCTCAACAAGGAGATTAAGTCGGTTAACCATTGCGTGAAGTTCAAGTTTGGACGCACTAGAAAAAGGTATATTGTGCGTGATGTTAAGATCAGCTTGAATGTCGGAAATATCCGAGGTTCGGAGTACGGGCTGCTGACTTCCCCACAGATTACGTTCTTTAACCTTAATCGCGGAAGAAAGCCGGAGCGTCGTAAACTCAGGACCGGCAATCTGAAATTCATCTTCTATTACGAGGGCCGCGTTGAGATAATGGTAGTAACCAAAGAGCGCAACCGTAAGATCATGCTTTGTTCCCACGTCAAGCGATACTGCTTTGTGAAAGAAGGGGTAGTACTGGTCGTGTTTAATGTCTCTGACATATTTATCATCCCATCCCGGTATGATCGTCTTATCCGGATTACGAAGGCCACGTTCAGCCATGTACTCAATGCGCCAATTCAACTCGTGAGCCGGGGATCGCCACCGCTTCTCTTTCTCTATCCAGCCGCATTCCCGCTTAAACTCTTCTATCTGATCCGGCGGATACCCGGCCTCGTGTACCGTAGCATGAAAGTAATAACCGCCTAACTCCGCTTCCGTGCAGTACCGTTGGTCGAAGGGGTGCTCGACATCCGGAGGAGTAGATCCCAACTCAAGGTCGCCATTCCCTTTATTCAGGGCGGGCATTAGAACGCGCTCTATGAGTTCGATTAGATAATCGTGGTAGGCGCCCTCATCAACGGCGGCCTTCTTAAACGTACCGCCACGAATATTGTCAAAGGACTTCTGGTTAGAACCGCAAACCATGATGCGCGACCCGTTAGGGAACTTGTAGACCAGATCAGCGGTCCGGAAGACCGGTTTGTGCCGCTCGGGGCAGTCTAGAAAGGCCGCTCGGGCTATTGGTTCTAGGTATTCAGCGACCTTCCGTTGGACAGGAGCCACAAAGACTGAGTCGCTACCAGGATGCCGGAGGGCAGTTTCGACGCAAGAAATAAACAACTTGAAAGACTTACCCCAGCCACGACCACAGCAAAACACGAACTTACGAGTAGACGCTTTGCAAGCCCTACGGGCATCTTCGAGTATCCTCTGGCTGGGCCGGAGCAAGTAGTAAAGGTTTCCTTGGCTCCAAGCCTCATCCTTAGCCCTAGCCTTTAACCGAGGGTCCATTGTTTTCAGCTTCCAGGGCCTTCAATAGTACGCTCGTTTGGCGGGCGTTTTCAACGCTTTCCGTGGGGGTGGACTTGGACAACCCGCCCAACTCTTTAAGTTGAACCTTGGTACACAAATACGGCATAACCTGCAAGAAAAAAGATAGCAGATTTCTTTCAGGTTCGGTCAAAGTGCGCTCTTTAATCGTCTTATACAACCGCACGAAATCGCCGCCCCAGTTAATATTAGCGTTAGCCAATATAGCCGGGAGTAGCAATTCGGGCTTGGACAGGGAGCGCTTTGGGCGGCCAGTGCCGTATGAATTTCCCTTCTGGAACATTAGATTTTCGGCTCCTTACCCTTCAATTCGGAGGTCAACTTCCTAGCGGTAAGTTCTTTCAAGTCCTCGGCGGTACGGGCTTTAGCCTCGGGTGCCGATGGCTTACCGGTCAGGTCTTCTGGTTCCCCGTTATCGTATCTATAGGCATCAAAGGCGCTAGACCCGCCCATTCTGGCAAGGCAGGACTCGCTGATGATTCTTAAATCCCATTCATGGACGATGGATTTATCCACAATGGCCCCGGCCTTAATGAAGACCTGTTCAACGGCGTAAAGGCCAGCAAAGGGGTGACCCCTCTGGGCCTTAACCAATCTAAAAAATACGGTCGTTTCCTTACCTTTGGTTATCATCATATACCCCCACCGGTAAATCATTCAGATAGGCTCCAGCAACTGGCGAGGACTGGGCCGATCCGTTTATTCCTAGGGAGGTTTTGAAAGATGCCACTTCGTCTTTAAGCTTTTGCATCTCTAATACAACTTGTTTCACAGCATCCACGTGGGCGGAACGCTCTTCCATAGTGCGCATTCTGGTAAGCAAGAGAACGAAATCCTCTTTCTTAACGGTCACTGCCTCTGGAAAGCGCTTATCCAACCACGACCCGAGTTTAACCAGCAACCTGATCATTCTTGTCCTCCATACGGGCACTTTGATACGCTTTAACGTATACATCTGATGCGGTCTTGTACGATATAAGGTACTTACCGCACACGGAACTATGCTGAATCGCGCTGAACACCCTTACTTTCTTCTGCTCCTGGGCGGAGGAGTTATGCTTATTTCGCATTCTTCTCAACCTCGGCGGCCATCAGTTCGAGAAGATTGTACGCCTTCACAACTTCGGGGGCCAAATTACCAATAAAAATGCCGTTGGCAATCAGGGACTGGATATTCCGCAGGTCTTTGGCCGGGCTAACCTTAGTGGCTTCGGGAGCCTTGGGTCCGACGACCTCTGCATCTACAACAACGGGGGTTTCTTCCATACTAGAATCTCCTTTGTTCACCAGGTGATAATGAAACTACCCGGCGTTGTGGTACCATCGACTGAATAGCCCAACTGGATCAATTCGTCCATCAGGACGTTCTGGATAAGACCAGACGCCGTAGAAACAACCACAGTAGCGGTTAACGTATTAGCATCGACGGCAGCGTAGATTGCGCTGAGAATCAACACCCGTTCGTGCAAGTCCGCTGGTTCGCTGTGAGCCAGGGCGCGGGCTTCTTGTGAATCAACTAAAACGTGCTTAAATTCCATATGTTCTCCTAGGCTTGCCAGCTGATAGTAAAACTAGAGGCACCTAACGTATATCCGTATCCCAGGCGATGCAACTCATCCAACTGGGCAATGAGCTGTCCCTGAGTGGCCGATCCGGTGCTAACCGCCGCTGTAACGCGGGGATCGCCTACCGGCGTCACGATCTGAGTAGCAATGGCGGACAGACAAGCGGCTTTCAGGATCGAGGCCGTATCGCTAGGGTTCTTTGTGAGTTCTGCGGCAACTGCGGCTGAAATGAGCTGAGCCATTAGAGCCCCCAGGTAACGGTGAAGGTTGTAGAGCCGTTGGTAACGGTATAGCCCAACTGGCCCAATTCGTTGAACAGGGCTTCAACGGCGGCCGTGGTATCACCTTTGGTAATGGCCGATGTGGTACAGGTAACGTCTCCCGCTGCAACCGAATCAGCGGCCTCGTAGATGGCTTTAACCGTATGCAAGCGAAGTAGCACACTTGTTAAGGCCGGGTTAAGATCAACAGCTTGCATATCGCTTGCGGACGGAATGGCTAGGCTCATGTTTATTTTCTCCTGAACCGCTTGTAATATCCATCATTTCCATGTTTATGATTTGGGTAACATGGGTGCATGTCAAAACGCATCTATAAATGAAACATTAAAAAAATAGGAACCGGGCTGGATTCGAACCAGCACAAGAGTAGTGCTCCGCTCTGCCGGTTGAGCTACCGGTTCAATAGTGAGAAACAGGTCTAGAACACGTGAAAGTTTGGACGGGTCTTTTGACCCTCCCCCCATCACTACTAATCCCCTCCCTACCCCCTACCCACTTCCGATAATGTATGATTCATTACATATTTGATCGATCATTATCAATGCGTGTTGTAGAGTACATCACTAAATCAAACGATTGAGAGGGCAGGTTATACGCATGGGCCTTAGTACCCTACCATCAAAGTGACACGCGAATCGAGTCTACTTCTAGGCAATCACTCTGTTCTGTATGGATCGGCTATACGGTATGGTGCGCGAACTGTATGGATTAGTAGTTTGCGCTTGGGCGACCACATCACACTCAACTATCATTTAGCCGCTCAATCAACTATAACGCATCTAACCACACGCAGTGACTATTGCTCGACACCCTCATGCGACCGTTTAACCATTGATAAGAACATGCTGCCTATCGAACCAGGTCTATCAAACACACTAGACATTAGCACTGGATCAACCTTCTTATACAGCCACGAACTGTTGTTCTTAAAGTTAACCGTAAGCTCTTGCTTAGCGTCATCGTAACTGTATGACTGTATGATGGATGACTTGACTATATGTTCCTTACTATCCATCTATTGTCCTTTCAAGGCAAGGTTCGCTAACGCTTCACTTGCAACGTCAAAGGAAGCAATGAAGACTAATTTAGTCATGTATTATATATAATGAACGCAAGGAGGGCCGTATTAGGATTATGTGGCCTCAGCCACCTTATCTACTGGGTCTCTCAGGTCCAGGGATAAACAATCGCGCAACTTAGAAATAATAAAAATAACCCTTGACAAACTATCAAACGTCTGTTATACTGACCATAGAAGTTAGAAAGATCGACAAGGAGCCAAATCAAATGAGCGCACAATCAGAGACGACGAAGCTTGAAGCAATGTACTATCACATGAGAGAAGCGAAGCATGTTGCATTCCTGGAATCACATGAAGACTATGCGTTCTTCAGGAACATAAATACATTCAAGGGCGGCAAAGAGATCGTCGATGGACGAACGATAGTATCAGATCCTGAAAGTTATTGCTGATCGTTAGAAAGCAGCCTGGTTATGGATCAATACTATTGCGCCCTTCACTTGTACCCCTGGTGACAGGGTGGTAACCCTGTATCAGATAGATAAGATGTTAAAGATTGTTAAAATACCCTGTCATGTGGGGTACAAGCGAGAGGGGCGAGGAGATAAGATGAAAAAGCAAACATGTGTGCGTTGCGAGAACAAAATAACCGAGGATATAAACGATACCCCTGGTGGAGGTAGCATGATTTGTCCCTTTTGTAGGGATTGCTATAGAAAATTGATAGGCGACGATGCCGTAGAATACATTCTAGAGTGGTGCCTCGAGGGCTACAATGAATAAAAAAACTATAGAACGATTGGATAAGCAAGATAAGGCAACACATAAAAAAGGCATGAGTTTGGATGCTCCGAGCCATGACGGACATCCATGGGTTAATGATCTTCGCGAGAAAGAATACGATCCTGGCCGTGAACACCCCACACCGGAGCAGTTATTAATTCGTGAAGCCGCCAAATGGCTAACGACTAAGCAAAAGAGGGTCTGGGAATTACACAACTACGACAAGTTTACCCAAGATGAGATAGCTAAAAAGCTCGGAGTAACGCAACAGGCCATTCAAGAGAGCGTTAAAGCCATTGAAAAGCGCATAGCCAAATGGGTAAAGGGCAACCTGGGCGCGTATGAGCTGTTAAAGGCTGATTACGGTGATCTAGAATGATTACCGTGGTTAGAGAGTGGGAAGAGGGCGGCAAGCATTACGCTGAGCTGTCCGACGGTCGCGTCATCGTATTGCTGAAGGGCGTATCAAAGATAAATTAGCCCTTGACAAACGCAGATATTCCTGGTAGACTTAGACGCACAAGGTTAGTTATCGTTTTGGGATCTCACGGCGGGGGCATACTCGTAAAGATACGCGGAACAAGTGAGGGCGGAGCACGTCTACAGTCGTGCTGAGATCCCATGCATTTTGAGTCCTTAGGCCCATTGACAAATATGAGTACTCATGGTACACTCTAGTATGAAACCAAATAAAGGATTAACGGCGCTGACCGTCGAATGCGAAAGAGCGGAGTTTCATTGTGTGGGCAAGTTGCCGATCAAGTTGCAATATCTTAGGGGTAGCAAAGAGAAGATGCACGTCAGGTTGTGGAACGTCCTTTCGCCTAAGGTGGAGGGGTACAAATACGGTAAGGATAGTGGATTTCCTACGTTCTCGCTCGGTACACTTCGGTCTAAGGGGCTTATATGAACCAGAGCATATCGAATTATTGCGTTCGTTGCGAAACGAAATTTACCCGATGGGCCGAATATCATGCACATGTTGTTGGCATTCCGTGTGCAGTTGTGATACGTCCCATCAATTCATCGGGGGCGTAGTAAGACCCAAATCGTTGGGGGGTGGGAATCGCAGAATAGGGGGGCGCTAATACAATGAGAAAACTACTGCCTTTGCTGTTATTGCCCGTGTTCGCTTATGCTGATCCACCGTCCGCTGGATGGAACTTCGGGACCGATACATACGGCCAGCACGACTCGCAACTTATCCTTAACTCATTGAGTGATAGATACGGTATCAGTACGTATCAGACGCCAACTCAAAGCCTGGGAACGAATGATTACATCGGGGAGAACGCCGTAAAGAACCAGTTAGCGATCCAGGGTTACACAAAGGCTTACGACCTTAATCCTAACTCGCAGACCGGTTATGGATATAGTTCGGTATACAATCAGCCATTGCCCGCGGGCGTGCCCCTAACGAAGCTTACATTCATGGGCCTGGATGGCGATCCGACCAAAGCCCAAGACGTGTATGTACTTACGTCGGAGTACAATCGCTTGTCGGATCAAGGCCAGGCTGCGTCTATAGCGACATTAAACAGCGGGTCGGATCAGACCAATGCACAAACGGCCTCGAACACGTCAAACATCGCCGAGTTGGGTATAGGATTGAGCAATGAGGCCGGAGCGCGTATTGCGGGGGATCAGGCTCTACAGTCTCAGGTTAATGCAGTCAATCAACGGGTAGATGGACTTGACAGGCGCCTGTCCAACGACGAGCGCTTAAAAGTCATGCCCGAAGCGGACATCCGGATCGTAGATACTAAGCATCTATCCGTAGTCGTTTATGATGCCTATGATGCGACTAACGGGCGCAATTACGCGTTTGGTATGCGCTACACCCTTAAACTGGGAAAGTCATATGAAGAGAAACAGATCGATGAGTTGCGAAAACTCGTGGAAGATATGAAGATAGAACGCCTCCACAGGAGCAAATAACCATGGGTAACGTCTGCGAATCATGCTCGGGAGCTGGCGAATGGTCATTAGGCGACTGTGAGAATGGGGAAACTATGACGTGCCCTGAATGTGAGGGCAAAGGATGGACCGATGAATAACTACGACGATTGCATGGACGACGATATGGAATACTCTCGCGAACTAAAAGCGCGTAAAGAGGAGTATGACCAAGAGATGCATCATCCGTTGCCATGTACCTCTACCTCTCATACGTGGGCATACTTGGGCGGTGGCATGACGGTGGGGATTTACGAGTGCACCGTCTGCAAGAAGATCGAACTTGAGCCGAAGACGAGTATATGATAGACAAGATCAAAGCATATATCCAAAAGGCCCAGGAACTATGGAACATGGCCCAGGACATCATAAGTGTTAAAGGTGGCCTCTGGGTCGACGCGTTCGCCTTAGTCACGCTAGTTAGGCTCCTGGCACCCTTAAAGGGGTATCCCAGCATGACAGTCCAAGAAGCGGCTATCTGGGGTACAACGATTGCGGCATTTTCATATTCTAATGGAGGATCAAAATGAATTGGTTAAGCGATCTACTAGATGGTTTTTTTGAACGCCTGATATTGTGGGGATGGGGTATCTCTAATGAACATTAGACTCCGATACAGGATAGGCGCCGCCGTCGCTGTGCTCTTGGGAATATTTCTGTATGGGCGCTACGGTAAGTCTAAGCCCGTTGTTCCAAACGTGTTGCCGCCTGGGGACACAGGGCAAATCACCGTGGACCCGATCCACCACAGTCTGATAGTTGTCGGGCCACATGGGACGCAGACGATCAACCTGCCGGACCATCCGAGCGTGATTGACATCCACCCGGACGGAACGACGAAAGTGACGGCTTCGCAGTACGGGTTTCAGGTCCGTCCGTTCGCTGGGGCGTATTACTCGGACGCGTTGCGGTTCGGGGGCGGCGTGGATCTGGGGTATTGGAAGAAGCTCGACCTGGGCATAGGTTTAGCGGGCGGGGCGTCAGCGCATACAGTAGCGTTTGCGCAGCTTACCTATTGCATCTGGGACAACGTGGGGGCGTCGTTGACATACGACCATATGGGGCACATCGGCGGCGGCATTACGGTGAGACTATAATGAGGGCTATCTGCGCTCGCTGCAGTAGGATGAAGAGAATGTCATTGTTAGATTATCTGCTCTGTGGGAAGTGTCGACAAGTCGTAACAATAATGGAAGCCAAAAGGAGAAAGCGATAATGAAACTGTCAACAAGCGGAAATCAGTTTGTCAGCGATGTACTGGTGAACACTACCGAGGACGACGGTAGATATTTTAAGGGAAAGATTATCAGCCGCAAGCCGATTAAAAGCGCGTTCAAAGATGAGGCGGGGAATGTAAAGATGCGCGACATCTATATTTTCTCGGTCATCGATACGAATATGAACACGGTGCAGAAGCCGCAGGGGAGCAAAGAATACAAGCCGGTCGATGTTGCCCCCGGTGATTCGGTTACCGTGTTTCCCCCCACTCGGCTTAGCAACGCGCTGAAACAAACGAAGGATGGAGACACGGTAAAGTTCGTGTACCTCGGGCTCGGTAAGGCCGGGAAGTTCGGTGGCAAACCTCACGAATTCGATGTGGAGTTAATCTAATGGGTATGATTAGTCGTAACACAACGGTTCCGAACGTCACCACGGCGACCAACGAAGAAGTTAAAGCGGCGGTCAAGGTTAGTACGGACCCGGACAAGGTGTACTTCATTACTAGCGGATTCGGGAAGCCCATGACTGACTTCGAGATTGACAAGGATTCCCGGATCAGTCGCGCCGGAGTCTGGCAGGCAGCGGCGTCAAACCCGGCCTTGTTGGGATACGCTGCGGATGTCGAAGCATTGAAGATCGTTATACGCGAGTTAGCTGACGACGGATTGAAATACATCAACGAAGGAAACAAATAAATGCCCCATATTACAAACTATCGGCTCGACGGCGTTCGCTTACCTAGCGTGAGCACCATAACAGGTGTTCTCTCGAAGGAAGGGCTGAATAGGTGGTATCGTAAACATGGGTTCGAGGAATGTGACAGACTAAGCGGCGAGGCTCGCGACCGTGGCACCGCTGTGGCGACGATGTTCGAGGAGTACAGGAAGACGGGAAAGAAGCCGCGCTCTAAGTTCCACAAGGCTGTATTGAATGAATGGCTGGCATGGGGCGAGGGTTGGCAAGGCGTGACCCTCGTGCCCGAGCCGCATCTGGTGAATACGGTAGACAAGTACCATGGGTCGCCAGACCTCGTGTTCTATGACGGAACACAGTGGGCGGTTGGGGACGATAAGTGCAAGGGGCGCTTCGCGGATTACGGGCTACTGATGAACGAGCACGGATACGCTTCTTGTAATATGATGCACGATTCTGAGACGGACGAGCTAAAGCCGGTGCCATGGAAAGTCCCCCTTGACGATATCTTCTTTTGGTCGTATACTCCAGGGACAGGTAAAATGTATCCTCATCACCACAAGTTCGACCCAGCAGTCTATGAGGATTTCTTACAGTGTAGAAAAATGTGGGAATTGAACAAGATGGCGGAGAAATACTTTAAAGAGAACGCCATTGCATTACCCGAGGAATCTAATGAGGCAAAATGAAGAATCTATTTCTAAACGCGGCCTTACAATATTCAAAATTGGGAATGTCCGTTATACCATTACGCCCAAAGGAAAAATTACCGTTGTTTCCGTGGGCGGAGTACCAAAAAAGAAAGGCGATGCAGGAAGAAATAGGCGTGTGGTGGCGGGATTGTCCGACCGCCAACGTCGGCATCGTGACTGGTCCGCTAAGTGGGGTTGCTGTTGTGGACTTAGACGGCCCGGTGGGAGTCGCGAACGGGATACGGCTAAAGTTGCCGAGTACATTGACATCTTTAACTGGCGCCGGAAGACAGCTTTTCTATAGATACCGGGAGGGTGTATGCAACAGCGCGAGCAAGGTAGCGGAAGGAGTGGACGTAAGGGGAGAAGGCGGGTACGTAGTAGCGCCGCCAAGCGTACACCCAAACGGGAAGCGCTACCAGTGGTTGGGCTCTGTATTGAATGTAAGCGGGCTGAAGGATTTTCCGGTCCTTTCGTCTGCTTCTGCTTCGACCCCAGGTGTCAGAACTACGGCGAAACTCGGAACTGGGTGGATACAAGATGCCCTGAATGGTTTGAAGGAGGGAAATCGTGATGCGACATTTGCCAGAGTTGTTGGTAAGTTGCACCATAGCGGTCTTGATCCTGTTACTATACGTGCTCTACTGCTTCCTCATGCTGTTCGTTGTTCCTTCGGCGATCTTGATAAAGTGGTGCGGAGCGTTACTCGCTATGAGCGCGAGGAGATTGCGACTGGCAACGGGCCTACTCCCAGTATTGGTAGTTTCCTCGAGGTCGAGGAGCCGGTCGAATGGTTAGTGCCAGGGATATTCGCGCGAAGGAGCGTAGGTTTTGTCGCTGGTTTACCCGAGGTGATGAAAACATGGTTGCTGATAGACTTAGCTGTGGAATGTGCGCGAGGTGGCGGGAGATGGTTGAATCTGTTTACTGTGGAAAAGGCAAAGGTGCTATTCATAGACCAGGAGAGGTTCAAAGGTGAAACACAACGACGATTCAAGAATATCATTTCCGCTAAAGGACTTTCAAC
>OCZT010007594.1_pt1 | contig 10614 bp, 6 predicted proteins | sample 1539031 | NCBI WGS metagenome assembly OCZT01 (sample SAMEA3539308, study PRJEB22396) | soil metagenome | biome: tundra; feature: field; material: soil | place: USA | collected 2010-05 | depth 0.15 m
GCCACCGTGCGACCGACGGTCGCACGGTGGCGAAAGCGTTGACTGTGAAGTGGCCGGGTTGTCTACTACGTGAGCTGCGCGCGCTCGTTTTGGTAACGCCGAAGGGACGGGGATCGCCTTCTGGGGGCGCTGACTCGGGGCAGGTTATGCGAGCCAGGGACGCGGACTTCATTCTCGTCCTGCAGCGTGGAGATGCACCGATTGAGCTTTGGGAAAGGGTCACCGGCCGCGCTACGCGGCGCAGCAGGAGCCCGGTTAGCCGTGTTGGGGTGTGACGGGGGTGGTGGCGTCGCCTGACGCGCAGCCCCTGAAAGGAGTGCGACGGCAGCTCGCCAAACCGGAATGCCGAAGCCTTGGCCCCTTGCTGCAGCAGCCGAGGCTAAGAGACGACGCCTCGGGTTGAGGTCAGTGCGCCTGGGCTCCGACCACGGCGAGGATCGCGACCAGAATCAGCAGGAAGAGCACGCACCCAAAACACTGACTCACGCTGCGGGCGGTGCTGACACCCAGCCAGCCGAAGAACCCTGTCTTGAAGGCCGATTGTGACGTGATGCTGGGTGGCGGTCCTGACGGGACCGCCATCCAGTGACTGCCGTTCCACCACCACTGCCCATCGGGGGAGTAGTAGCCGTTTGGGGGCAAAGCCGGAGGCCTGGACATCGTGCTCGTGATCGTAGGTACGGCGAGTCGCCTATTTGGCGCGTTGCCGGTGCAGACCGGGTAACAGTCCCTTGTACTCCCGGTGACGGGCCCCTTGGGCGCCCTGGCCGCAAGCGGCCGCGGGGAGCCAGGTCAGTCCTCAGCCCGGGCTCTCGTCGCCCTCAGCTGCGCCGGACCACCTTGTGGGCGGCCGCCCTCCGCGCTTAGCGAGCTCGCCGATGATCAGTGAAGCACGTTTCGGACGATGCCGGGCCCTCATTGCAAAGTGCGCTAAGCGCGGCGAAAAGGCCAAGGGCGGGAACGTTTCGGGCGAGGCGGTCGTCTTGGAATCGTCCGTACCTCCGCTAGCGGAAGGTTCGTGGGAGGGCTACTATCCCGGCCATGGCGTGGGTCGACCGCGACACCTCAGTCCGGGCAGCGGCGTTCGCCTGGATCGCTGACCAGGTTCGTCAGCATGGAAGCGAGGTCTTGCCCAGGCCGCTCCTTGCAGCCGGCTTCGACTTCGAGGGGACCCGGGTTCCGATAATCGGTCCGCAGGGCATCTTCAAGCCCGCCGCCCTGCCCGAGGTTCCCCTCAGCATCCTGACGGTCCCGAGGGTCGAGGGGAAAGAAGCGCCGTACGAGGACGGGTGGACGGAGGATGGGTTCGTCTACCGCTACCGAGGCACGGATCCGAACCATCCTGACAACGTGGGTCTCCGCCGGGCGATGGAGGGCCAGGTCCCGCTGATCTACCTCTATGGCTTGGTGCCGGGCCAGTACTTGGCGGTCTGGCCTGTATATGTGGTGGCTGACGACCGAGCACGGTGCGCCTTCACTGTCCAGCCCGACGAGCCGGGTATCCTGCAGGGAGATCTTCTTCTCGACTCCAGCGACGAGCTGCGTCGGGGCTACGCGCTCCGAACTGTCCGCCAGCGCATTCACCAGCACAGCTTCCGCCAGCGAGTTCTCCTCGCCTATCGGATGACGTGCACGGTCTGTCACCTCCACCACGCCGAGCTCTTGGATGCCGCCCACATACTCCCTGACGGTCACCCGGCCGGGAAGCCCGTCGTGCCGAACGGCTTGGCCCTCTGCAAGATTCACCATGCTGCCTTCGACGCCAACATCATGGGTATCAGGCCGGACTATTCGATCGAGATCCGGCGCGACGTCCTGGTCGAGATCGACGGCCCGATGTTGCTCCACGGCCTCCAAGCAGTCCACAACCAGCGAATCGTCCTGCCTCACGCCATTCCTCTTCGACCGTCGGTGGCGTTTCTGGAAGAGCGCTACGGGCTCTTCCAGAGGGCGGGCTGAGTCTCGATGGCCGGCATCTTCGTCGGGGTGACCGATCGGGGCTGGTACGAGCATCTCCGAGCCCTCCCGTCTCCCGACGAAGGTGGATGCTCGCGCTCGGCCGGGCGCGCGGTGGTATCGTACGCATGTTCGTGAGTCAAGGGGGAATGGAAGTGGGCCCTCGGCATGCCTGGTCAGCTCACGGAGGGGTCGTATCGGGTGAAGACCCTCTGCCCTAGATGCGAGATGGCCGGTGCTTCCTGCCCACGGAGAGACGGCTTCCCGTGGAGGAGCATCAATGACCACCCCTACGGAGGGGCCATGCGCCGCTTGAATAGGGGTCGGGGGCGGGCACATACTTCGCCCGGGGCCGCTCCCTGCAATCCCGATGAGGGCTCGATCGTGACTGTGCTTCCCGTCGCCTCAACACCAAAGAAAGTCGTCTTCCTCCTCGGGGCCGGTGCCTCCGCTGACGCCAAGATCCCGACCATGCCGCGCATGTACGAGCTCTTCATGAGAGATCTTCCCCAAGAGGACCGGGAGTTCGCCACAGAGCGGATGCGACGGGTTAGGCATTGGGCGACCAAGCACCAGCGGCCAGACGAAGATATCGAGGTTCTCCTCGCCAGCCTCGAGCGGTACGCACGGCTTGATGATGATCTTGCTATCGCGGTGTCGGGGACAGTACCGCCCGGGGACAGAGACATTGCGCGCCGAATAGCAACTGACCTTCGGCAGAAGATCAGACAATGGTGCGTGGGTGTTCAGCAGAGTGATCTCTTGTACCTACACCCCCTGGTCCGGCTCGCCAATGTCTATCGGACGCTGGACATTTCACTCTGAACTACGACCGGTGTATCGAGGTCGCTGCAGATCTAACCGACATTCCGTGCGAAACGGGCTTCGCTCCGGAGTGGAATCCAGAGCTTCTGGACCGAGAGGGGGACCGGAGTGCACCGTTGATCCGATTGCACAAGCTGCATGGCTCCGTCAGCTGGTACCGAACCGACGACTATCGGTATCTGCATGTACCCGTGCGCATGGGTGGTGAGGCGGTCGGAGTGGATGGCAGCCCCGTGCACGAGATGCTCGTCTACCCGGAACTTCAGAAGGAGCCCGACCTCTCCCCATACCCGGACCTCTTGGCTCGATTCCGCACTGCCATTGCCAAGGCGGCGGTTCTGGTTGTTATCGGGTATGGCTTCGTCGATGAGTGGCTTTCCCGGCTCGTGAGGGAGGTACGAGGAACTAATCGGCGGCTGCAGCTGGTGATCGTGGATCCAATCTCGCAAACCGAGAAGGTGCACGACTGGCCCGAGAACCTCGTGCTTCAACTTCACATGAAGCTGAAGGAGGCACTGGAGGCGGACCGCATCCTTCCAGTGGTGCAGAACCTCGTAACGGCCGAGGACCACCGTCAGGGGGCGTACAGCCGCCTTCCCAATCAGCGGATGGAAGCCCTGAGACTATTCACCTCTGCGGTGGCGGATCTCCTGTTTATAGGGCATGAGAAGGGCGCGTGGGAGCTGGTTCGTGAGGCCAGGGCAGCGATCAGTGATGCACCCCAGTCAGAGCAGACCGCGTTGCTGTTCAACCTGCAGCCTTGGGTCGACCATGCGCCGCCCTTCGGTCACCCGGCGGCAAAGGCATGGTGGGGAGTGGGCCGATATCACCTGAGCGCCTTGGAGAACGGCGTGTTCGTCAATCTCGGAGGGGCCAGCGTGTTTGAGGCAGTCCAACGCTTCCGTGAGGTCTTTCCCCAGTTGGTAGCTTGGCAGCCGATGGCAACCGAAGCCGAGCTTGTCCACCTCCAGCAAGGAATAGTGAGGCGGGCCAATAGCGAAGGCCCGCAACAGCGTGCTGTCATGACGCTGGCGGAACGTTTGGACGCTTTGATCGCAATCGACAGGCTGCGGCGGCAACCTCAAAGCGAGGAGGTGCTAGCGGAGCTCACCGGGAGGATCGATGCTTACACCGAACGAGGCAGCGCCGCGAGAGTGCTCGATGAGCTCGTAGCGCTCATGCTCTGACAGGTGCGTTACCGACCTTCTATGGCTGAGTGTTCACTTCCCGATGTCACCCGCAGTTTCATTCCTCCTCTTGCTGAAGTCGGATGCAACGAACATCCCCGGCTCCTGCCAGCGCATCGACCAATAGCTGCCACTTGGCTCGTGTATCGCGCGGCAGGGGGCCGCGATGTGCGTCCCGAAGCTTACGAAGCCAGTCACCCACCCGTGTCCGATTTGCAAGGTGGGTCTCCGAGCCTTTCACGAGCAAGGAGAGCCAGTCAAGTCCGAATTGCAACTGGATCTCGAGGGGGTGAACGGCGAGGAAATGGATGAGGGCGTCAGCTACACCGGCAAGATGACGGCGCACCGCGATCAGCCCCCTGATGCGAGAATCGCCCTGTTCCGGGAGTGGCCACTCCCAGACGGTAACATTTGAACGGGGCACGGGAATGAGGCCGGTCACCAGAGCGTCGGTATCATGGCCTGCATGCAGTGCGGGCAAATCACCAAGGAGCCGATCCATCAGGCCCGGCCAAATCTCCACCAGGCGATGTTGCCTCTGGTCAGTGCCGGCAGCACTCGCCAGTGCTTCTAGCCACGCCCCATCAAGGGAGGGTTCAGCATGGTAGGCCTCAAGCATCGACTCCAGCAAGGCGTCATCGCCGTCTAGCACCCGCGCGGCAGCAATGCTATGGACCGCGTTGCTCTCGCGCGCATCAACGTAATGGTGGTCCCCTGCGAACGCGGCCCACGCACGGGCGTGGAGCTTGACAAGGGCAATCAAGACTTTGGTGGCCTCACTCGCTACACACGCGGAAGATCTTGCACAGATGTCGAGAGTGAATGCGGAGGGAAAGACCTCTGTGTAGACGAGGTCGCGGGATGCACACTGTTCTAAGGATTCCGTTAACGGGTCAACAAACGCCCGGCGAGGCCTGGTTTGCCTAGCCGCGTCCCAGGGGCCAAGTCGCAGCCGTCGCACCGTGTCGAGAACCGAATCAAAGATCGCCGTATGAAAGCAGACTGAGGAGACAGTAGCCGAAGCTGGGGTGCACGGCGCAGACCACACTCGACCGAGCGCAGCACCCAGCGCCCGCTGGGTCTCCATGTACGGTGACCGGCATATGGCGCGAAGCGCAGTCATAATGCGCGGCTCGCCGGGGAACGCGGCCACCAGGATTCCGATCGCGCGGGCCGCAGATCTGTCCCACCCTTGCTCCCATCGTTCCTCGGGAATAACGCCGAGACCACCTGCCCGCTCGGGCGCATTGGTGGCGCAATCTAGCACCACACCCGTGCACCACTCCAGATCGCCTTCTTCCAACTGTATGCGGCCTGCGAAATGGCTTTCCACAGCCCCCGCAGTCACCGCAGCGACAGCGTCGGATGCAAGGTTGTCGGATGCGAGCCCTGGGCTGCTCATGTGAAGGCGCTTAGCCTCCCGAAGGTCGGCTAGCAAGCCTTGGGAGTTGACCTCGGTGGAAGTCTCCGGCCCATGGCCATACCTGATGGCAAGTTGATGAGCTAGAAGGAAGTCGGCTCGAGCCGCTTCTCCGACAGAGAGTTTCTGGACGACCTCCTGAGGTGGCATCTGCTGAACCACGAAACCGTCAGCGACGGGCTCGATGTCGTAGGAGGCGGCATCAAGCTGACTGGCCCAGTTCTGAAGAACTGGATCGGTCGGGTCGTGCGACAGCAACTGCACGCCAAGCTGTCGGAGCTCATCCTGCCGGGCTGCGTCCGAATGCAGGACCAGCCAGCCCGCGACTTGGGCGAAGATCCATTGGCGCCGTTCCTCGTGGTGACAGTCAGCCGGCTGCTGAGCGTGGAAGAGGCTCTGGTCGCCGGCATAACGAGCAGCTTCGTAGTGCCAGACTTCGGGGGCAGTCAGCAGTTCATCAAGCTCTTTGCCAACCTGGTCAATATGTCGGATCAGAAAGCCAACCCAAAGCCCAACGATGGCAAGGTTCTGGGCACCACTAAGCAGGAAGTTCCCAATCGATGGCAGGTCATATCCGGCGTCGAGGAGTTCATCTGCGATCCTCTCCACCGCGAGCAGAGCTGAGATGCAAGGAAAGGGTCCGTTTGAAGTTCCGCGATACCAACGGTAAACACCGTCGTCCCCCATATAGCGTCTCGGACCGAAATTAAGGAGGTTCAACTCTAACGTTGGTTGAGCGGCAGAGAAGTCCGGGAGCGCTTCGAATACGATCGACCGCGAACCGAATCGAGCGGCGTAGTCAAGCATGCGGTTTATGAAGCCCATAGCCTCACGACGGTTCGTCCGGAGGAGGAGGTAGAAGGGTCCGAACCACCAGTTCGAGAATGGAAAAGCGCGGCTGGGGCGGTGGTCTCTTATCCCGCCGCGAAGCACGGGAGCGTGGTGGCCGTTTCGTGGGGATTGCCTGATGTAGTACTTCTCGGCAAGTTCAAGCAGAAGGTCTGGGGACCAGTCGGCGAGGGTGCGGGCACAGAGGGTCTCGTCAACGACCACATATAGCTCTTCGGGATTAGCTTCGGCTGCCTCCCGCAGGAAACCTTGGGCTTTGGAATCCATTGCCGGGCCGAGTAGCGCAACCCCTTTCAAGATCTCACCTTCACTTCTGGCTGGGGGAGTCCGGGCAAGGAGGTACTGGCGGGCGACGCCCGGAAAGTCGCTAGCCGGCGGCGCTCCAACAGAATCCTGGCTCCCATCCGGACGTGGGATGAGAATCCGGTGTAAGGCACCAGTCCGCAGAATGACGATCACGGCCCTGTCAACAGAGGGAAGGAGGACGGGCGGCACTTCGAGTGAATGGGCAACGAGGAATGTGATGACGGGCTCCCAGATGGCGAGTTCAGCTGGCCCTTTCAGGTCAAAGCGACGGTCAAGGACTTCAAGGAGGCGTTCCACGCCCTCCCCCGTGTTGTCCAGTAACTGTGTCCACAAGTCGGAGAGAGCTTGGCCGATATCCCCCACGGTAAGGAGCGCTTCATACGGGACTTCGGCCCAGCGATCCCCATAGGTGGCGGCAAGTTGCGCAAAGGCGGTTGTAAGGTGGCTGAAACTTGTCGAGCGACCGCCCGGAAAGTCCGATGCCAGGAGCACCTGGCATGCGATCCTTGCCGCTCGGAGCGTCCACCGGGGAGCCCCAGATTCGACCAATGGCTGCGCGGGCTGGGGGGCTCGAACAAGGACCCGAGCGACCGCAAAGTCGCGAATCACATCGTGCGCAAAATCCGGAGCGGCTCCGTCGAAGGGAGAGGTGAGTATCCCATCCAATCGGAGCCCGGTTAGCGCGGCGTGCTCACCTGGGACCACGTCGTCAATGGGCTTGGCATTGATATGAGCTACAGCCAATGTACGCATGACCTGGTCTCGGCCGTCGGGACTGCCTTTTGGATCGCCAACCCTGTCATCTAACTGAACGGTGGTGTGCCAGAATGCCGAGAGTAGATCTGCTTCAGAAAGGCGCTCGGGGTGCAGCTGGGAGTGGATACCTCGCCTCAGCACTAGATCGATGTAGAACGGCCGGCGCATTAGCCAGCGCGACCGAGGATGATCAAGTAAAGGATGGAGTTGGGGGAACTTCTGAGCGACAAGATCCAACTCTTGGTCCACGAGCCCTGGAACGACGGTGGTGTTCACGGTAAGGAGTGGCCAGACGCGAGATGTGAGCTCCGAAAGTTTGGAACCCGCTTCTCTGCGACCGATGAGGCATACTTGCCAGGAGGCTGGCTCCCTCGGAACAGCGCGCAAGAGGCCCATAAGAAGTTCCTCCCCCTCTTCTTGGACGACCTCGGCAGCGTCAATGAGAAGGAGAGGGCGGATAGCGCCAGTCCGCGCTCCAGCGAGGACTTCGTTGAGCGAAGCGCCGATTGCATTTTCGAACTCGGTCAACGTTCGCGGGAGATGGCGGAGATTGAGGATCACGAGCTCACCGCCGACTGAAGTGGCTGCGTCGCTGAGGACGACAGACTTGCCCGCTCCGGGTTCACCGATCGCGAGAAGCGGCACCTGTTCCTGGAGCGCCTGGACTAGCTCGTCTTTGAGAGAAGTGCGGTCGATGCGAAAGCCGCCATAGAGTGTGGGTTGGATGGCGCTTCTCGCGCGTTCCGTCATCCGGAGAAGGAAGGCCCACGCGTTAGCGAATCGAACCGAACGAGAGAGAGCGAACTGTGAGGAGAGCTTTAGTCGGAGAACGGCTTCGGTGATCCGGGCGCCCTCGGCATCCCACCCAGCGGCCAGCTGGGTGATCCGATCCCATAGAGAACTTGCAATCCCCGGGTCCCGGTCTTGGAGGGCTTGCGTGAGCGATACGTGAATCGAGTTACGGTCGATGCCGTTGGAGCGCTCGAGGTCCAGGGCAATGACATGCAAAGCCTGGAGGGCTCGCCAGAACTGGCGGTCAGTTATGGAGGCAGATCGCGGGTCGAGTGTTGTTGCCGCCAGTGTTAATGCTGCGCGCAAGCGGCCAGCAAGCTCGCGCTCAGGTTGGTTTCGCGCCGGAAGGACTGATGCGGAGAATGCTTCGCCATCCGCCGTATCCCGTGCGAGTTGGGTGAGTGCCTCAACGGGTTGCCATTGCGGGGTCCGAAAATCAACGGCAAGGCAGAGGCGTAGTAGATCGCTTTCGCATTGCAAACTCGATTGGCGGACTGCTGACAGCAGATCCTGCATAAGCGCTACGAATTTTGGGTCCGTCGATGAGAAGCGCGGGCGGTGCCGTGCTGCAACCTCGACGATGCGTTCCTGGCCGAGTTGGTCACGAGCCACTAGGACAACATCATCAAAGTGTGCGCCCGCCCCTCGCTGCTGGAACCGAACCTCCTGCAATGCGGCGCCCTCCCAAAGTGGAGAGAACGCGCTGTCCACCAAGAGACCCACAAGGAAGCGGGCTTGGACCAAGTGTTCAAAATGGACGCCCCCACCACCCGTCGCGTATGTGCTTATCGCCGCATGCGAGGCGCTTGACGCTGGTTGGGGGTCGAAGCGAAGGCTAGCGTTTAGCGCCCGTGCCAGTCGGTCTAGGGTTTCCTGTTTAGCGTTTCCACGGCCGTTTTCGATATTGCTAACAGCCGACTGGCGGAGCCCAGATGCCGCTGCTAGGGCAGCTTGTGTCAATCCGCGTTGCTTGCGCAACGCAGCGACCTGGGAGCCGAGCCTACGGTGTTCCTCTTCACCTTCCATACAGACATTATACTTTAAATGGGATAAGAATATCGTAGGGGGGATATGGGCAGATGGGAGGCGTGGGGCCTTCGCCTGAACATCGAGAGTGGTAAGGGGTGGATCTCGGCTCAGCTCAGTTGGTCTACTAGTACTAGTTGACTTATTAGACCAACGATGCTATACAGGTTCCATGGTCACGTTCGCCCCGCCAATGGACATCTCGGAAGCCAAGGCTAAGCTGTCCCCTCTCATGACCCAGGCTGTCCACGAGCATGCCCCAGTCCGGATTGCCCGGCGAGGGGAAACGGACGAGGTTGTTCTCCTCTCCCGCCGTCAGCTTCTTGAGCAGGTCCTATCCCAGGAGGCTTTGGCGGTCACGATGACGGCAGAGGAGGGCGCGTTTGTCGCGACCATCCCAGGGCTTGGGTTGATTGGTGCGGGGGAAACCGTCGATTCCGCCATGACCGAGCTCCGTGAAGCGGTCGATGAGCATGTCTACGAGTTCTTCTCCAACCTACGCTTCTGGGAAGAAACGACACACATGGCCTATTTCCGGCCTTTGCTCAGGTATTTCCTGATGAACACCGACGAGCGCCTGAGATTGCTCATGGGTGACGAACAAGACAAGGAGCTTGACCCAACCGGAAAGCCGTGAGACCTCCCACGTTTGGTGAGCTGGAACAGTTCTGCCAGATTGACGGATGGAAGGCGCTACAGCCCACCACTCATCAGCCTTATCGAAAAGTCCTCCTTTGTCCGACCGGCTCAATTCCGCTGACCACCCACGTCTCCTTCGATCGAGCGTCTAGCCCGAATCCCGGGGTATGGAGGGCGATCCTTCGCGAGCAGTTGGCATGCACCGAGAGTGACTTCTGGACCGTCCTTCGGACCAAACAGCCCCTGGAGCGTCCTTGTCCCCCGGAAGTGGAGCCGGCCAAAGGACCTCAATTGCCCCCTACCTTCATGAAGGTTCTGGCGGGCCAGTTGCACCTCTCAGCCGAAGAGATTAGTCAGATGACGACGGAAGAGGCCCGCGCTATGGTCCAGGAGTTCTGGGCCCGGCCCAGGTAGGTCGCCTCCCAGTCCTCCCGGCGTGATGAGAAGCCCGCACTCACCAGTTTGAGGGGAACCGCCAGATGCACCCCGTGGGCGGCTACGTGATGGGTCGGAATGGGCACCTACCCGTACCCCTTAACGTACCCCTTAAGCCTGGCACGGACCGGCCGCGTATGGCAGGCTATGGCCCCACTTTCGTATTCGGACCAGGGGCTTTCGGCTTCCTCGGGCCACGCTTGGGTGGAGTTCGATTCCTTTTCCAGCTGTCGCTCGAGCGCCGCATTGCTTCTGGACCCTCGCCGGACGCTTGAAGCAAGTGTCGGCCGTAGGCACGGATGGCGAAGCAAGTGGACCAAGCGAATTTGAGATGGCCTATGCGAACGACGAAAGTCGAAGGCGCTTGCTTTGGGAGCAAGAGGGCGTGGCTGCCCGCGAGGTGCTGAAGGAGCTTGGTCTGGG
>OCZT010007595.1_pt1 | contig 10613 bp, 8 predicted proteins | sample 1539031 | NCBI WGS metagenome assembly OCZT01 (sample SAMEA3539308, study PRJEB22396) | soil metagenome | biome: tundra; feature: field; material: soil | place: USA | collected 2010-05 | depth 0.15 m
ATCTGACGATGACGGATTATGCAAGAAATCACGCACAGTTACCGCAGGTCAGAGCCACCCTCGCCGGAGGTCTGGGTCCGGCGTCCTACATTCAGGTGGGCTCGACGCGAAAATCCTGCGGCGTTGTCACTTGATTGTCTCTTTTTTACTCGAACGAGTACACGAAAAATGCGTGGAGCTTAGGGGATTCGAACCCCTGACCTCTTGCATGCCATATAAATCTTTATCATCTCGCAATGTCGCTGGAAGTGGCTCTACCAGCAGTGTCAATCGCTGGACGTCGCCCGCCGTAGCCCGATATCGCCGCTCGCTTGCTCCCCGTCTTGCTCCCCGCCGACTTCTTGGGCACGTCAAGCACTGTACCCTTGGCCAGGCGCAAGTCTGGAAGAATTCCTTTTCGTATTGACCTTCTCAGGCGCTGCGGCGGACGGCAGCCAGCCAAGATCCACGCCACAGAGGGCGGGCTGTTTCCGCGGCTAGGGCTGAGGTTCGATCTCGAGGTATCCGTCGTAGGCGCGGATCGTCACGACGAAGTGGTGCAGGAAACCCTCGAGCCCGGCCAGGCCGAAAGGATGCGGCCATGGATCACAGAACCATACCGGCGCGTCCCAGGAGAACTCTTCGGTGCCGTCGGTCACGGTGAGATTGACGCGGGCAAGCGCCCCGGCCGTCTTAAGCCCGGCCACGAAGAACTCTTCAGCCGGCGCGTCGTGGAGTTCTATCCCGGCGAGCGGCGCGAGTTCAGCGCTCATGCGGGTCCGCAGCGCGCCAGTGTCGAGGAGGCACTCCATCGGCGCGGCGGGGAGCCCTTCCAGGGCGATGTCGACGACAGGCCGGGGCGTCAGCTCGCCCCCGCTTGCCGCGGGAAGCGCCCGGAACGGGAACCTCATTGCGGTGCCGCGCCGGTGATGGCCTGATCAGAATCCGGGACCCGGAACATCGACTGCGCACGCTGGCCGTGCTGGGCCAGCCAGGCCACCACGTCCTTAGGCGAGGGCGCGGCGACAAGCACCTCATCCCCGCTTACAGCTACCCACAAGCCGATGAACGGGCGTAGTGCCTCGACCAGGGTTCGCGGCTTGCCACCAGGCTCGCCGGCCGCCGGCCCTGACGGCCCGGCCGCCTGGGCGGCACGCGTATGGTGCTCCCGGGAGCTTGCCGCTCTTGCGGCGGGGAAGCCGAGCCGGGTCAGGGCGCGGCGCGCCTGATGGGTGGTGAAATCGGCCCGGTCCAGCCCTGTTACCAGGGCCAGGACCTGCTTGGGCGGCCAGCGTCGCCCGTTGATCACGACGAAGTGCTCATGGATCGGTTCCGGCAAGACACCCTCCAGTGCTGCCTGCACGCCATGGCGGTCAAGCTCATACCTGTGGCCTGAGACTGTCATAGCAGGCACCGGAATCTCCGATCAGTACTCTCTAAAATGTATTCTCTGACTTGTCTCTACTGTAGATTACCTGGCTGGCGCAGCCAAGAGGGCATCTGCTCATCGCGGCAGCACGAAAGGCTCGCTGATCAGGGTCATCCACTCGTCGGCCGTCGCATCCAACCACCGGGGTCACCTGGGTGAGCCCGAGCGCGGTCCTCGCGAACGCTGTCCAGATCTGGGCACTCTGCGCGGCCTAAACGGTGATGGCCAAGGACGCGACGATTGAGACGACGGTGGGTGGCCGTGCGTCATATTCCGGCATCACAGGTGGAGTAGCAGGTCGCTGCTGCGGGCTGGAGCAGCAGATCAGCGCGCTGCCGTCGGTGTCGATTGACAGTCGGCGGGGTCGCGCACTTTGGCCGAGTGGCTCGAACCCGAGTTCGGGCAGCGCAGCCAATTCAAAAAAGCTTTCCAACTCCTGATTGCAAGTTGGCAGGGGAAGTCGGCCCGGCTCCCTTGCAGGCGGCGGGCGATGAATCCCGGCACGATGGCACTCGTCCGGGCTATCCAGGCAAGGTCGTCGACGATTACCGGACCGCGCCGATCTGACAGGCCTTCGACCGACTAGGAAACTGTGATGGGTCCGCTAGTTGGCATTGAGGAACGTCAGCACCGCGAGCACCCGACGGTGGTCCTCGTCGGTGGCAGGCAGCTGGAGCTTCGCCAGGATGCTGCGGACATGCTTTTCGACGGCACCCTCGCTGATAAACAGCCGATGGGCGATTCCGCTGTTCGAACGGCCTTCGGCCACGAGAGAGAGCACCTCCCGCTCTCGTGCAGAGAGCATGGCGAGCGGGTCGGTCCGACGTTGCTGGCCCAGCAGCTCCTGAACGAGGACGGGGTCGATCACGGAACCGCCGAGCGCGATCCGTTCAAGAGCATCGACGAGATCGTCAACCCTCAGGATCCGGCTCTTGAGCAGATAGCCGACGCCGTTGCCGCTCCGGAGAAAGTCGATCGCGGTCTCGACCTCAACGTGCCCCGAGAGGAGCAGGATTCCGATCTGGGGGAACTCGCGACGAATCACGCCCGCTACATCGATGCCCTCGAAAGTATTGGTCGGCGGCATCCGGATGTCGACGACCACGAGGTCAGGATGTCCGGCACGCACCGCCTCAACCAACGTGCGGGCGTCGCCGACGCGCTCGATCACGTCGTAACCTGCCTCGCCGAGAAGCATGACCAGCCCCTCGCGCAGCAGGACATCATCATCGGCCACGACGACCCGGCGCCTGACGCCTGTCGGCGGAGCTGGGGGCATGCCTGAACCTTACATCCCGGTAAGTGCCCGCTCCCGCAGCTAGACACCAGCCGGCTTCGGCACCAGGCGCCGCGGTTTCTTGGTGCTAGCAGGAGCCCGGCTCGCCCGGTAGCGACAGGGCCGGAAGCGCGCTGGCGGCAATGACAAGCGGGCACGCCGCCATCATCGTTGAGTCAGGTGGCCTGGTACGTGAGCAGAAGGGGGCGACCGGTGACTGAAGCGATACCTGTAGAGGATGTCAGCTCGCGGCCGCTGACGGAATCATGGCCGCAACCGCGGCCGGGATCACTGCTTGGACGGGACCAGGAGATGGCGCTGATCATCAACGAGTTCCTCTATCGCGCGGCGAGCGCAGGCGACGCGATGCTGCTGATCGGCGAACCTGGGGTCGGCCAGAAAATGCTCCTCGATGTGGACGCGGATCCTGCGATGGCCTACGAGGTTTGGGTCCTGCGCACCGTCGAGGGGACCCGGGTGGTAGACCTGAAGCCGAGCGCGCACAGGCTGACGTTCCCTCATCCGCGGCTCCGGGCCGTCATTAGTGAGTTGTCATCCGCAGATGAGCGACGTGTTCCGGCGCGGCGGCTCGCGGACGCCGCCTACGTTAGCGCGAACGTCACCGGCGATCTCCGCCGCGCCGAAACTCTGCTCGCCGAGGCCGATCTAACTGCGTCGGTCGAAACCGCGACGGCTGCGTCGTGTGTGCTGCTTCACGGCGACGGTGACGTGGCCGCCGCCCACCGTGTGCTGCTGCGGGCGATCGAGACCGCAGACGGACGGGACATTAGCCTGACGGCCGCCGAGGGGGCGTTGTGGACCTTGCTCCTGGTGTGTCACTTCGGGGGGCGCGCCGAACTGTGGGAACCGCTCGACCGCCATCTCCTCAGCCTCGGTCCCGACCTCCCGGCGAACCTCAGCCTGAGCGCCACCCTCGTCGCCGATCCAGCGCGAAGCCCTGGGGCCGCGCTCGACCGCCTCGACGCCGAGATCGAGTCACTCCCCCACCAGGCCGACCCGGCCGAGATCGTGCGGATCGCCGGCACGTCGGTCTTCGTCGACCGGTTGCCGAACTGCCGGCAGGCACTGCGCCGGGTGGCCCGCGACCAGCTAGACGGCGGCGCCGTCACCTCGGTCATCTACGCGGACACCTTGCTGGCGCTTGAGGCGTATCTGACCGGCCAGTGGGACGAAGCCCAGCGGCTCGCGGAGGCCGCCGCCGAATTGTGTGAAGCCCGCGGCTACCAGCTGCTGCGCTGGAAAGCGCAGGCCGTGCAGGCGTTCCTGGCGGCAGGCCGGGGCGACGCCGCGCTGGCCCAGGCGCTGGCCGACGAGATGATCCGATGGGCAGCACCTCGCGGCGTGCGGCATCTGCATACCGGCGCCCTGTACGCGTGTGTCCTCGCGGCGCTGGCGCGTTCTGATTTCGAGGCGGCGTATCGCCATGCCGCCGAGATCAGCCCGGCGGGACAGCTGGCGGCGTACGAACCGCATGCGCCGTGGGTCATGATGGACCTCGTCGAGGCGGCGCTGCGCACCGATCGCACCAGCGACGCCGCCGGGCACGTCCGCGCGATACAGGAGGCCGGCGTCGGAAAAGTCTCCTCGCGCCTGGCCATGCTGGCCGGTGCAGCAGCCGCGATGATCGCTCCGGATGATGAGGCCGTCGAGCTGTTCGACCGATCGCTGGCGATCGGCGACGCCGAACGGTGGCCGTTCGACCTGGCGCGTGTGCAACTGCTTTACGGCGAGCACCTTCGGCGCGCGGGTGGAATGAAGGAGGCGCGAGTCCACCTCGTCGCGGCCCTCGAGGGCTTCCGGCGACTCGGTGCCAAGACGTGGGCGGAGCGGGCCGCCGTGGAACTCCGCGCGACGGGGCAGACCCGATCGCAAGGACGACAGCAGGATCGCGAGGCGCTGACACCGCAGGAACTCGAGATCGCGATGCTTGCCGCCACCGGCCTGAGCAATAAGCAGATCGGCAGCCGCCTTTTCCTGTCCCACCGCACCGTCAGCGCCCACCTGTACAGGGTCTTCCCGAAGCTGGGGATCACCTCCCGCGCGGCGCTACGGGACGCTCTGCAGCACCAGCCGGCCGAGTGAACCGGACTCCGCTTCTGGTCGGCGTGTCAGGCCGGCGCGTCAAGGGCTGTCGGTCCGAGCGGCCCCGCATCGAGATTGGCCGTCTCACCGTGCGTCGGGATCTGCAGCGCGATCAGGTAAAAGACGACGCCCGCCACGCCGCCGACGACCCAGGAGATGTCGGTCCCCCCCAGTGTCCCGACCAGTGGGCCGGTGTAGAAGGTCTGATCTATGAACGGGACCTGCACAGCGACCGCGAGGGTGTAGGCGATCAGCCCTCGCCACAGGAAGCCCCCGTAACGACCATGGGGGGTAAAGAATGACGCGACGTCATAGTTGCCGTGTCTGACGAGGTAGTAGTCGGTGAGGTTGATCGCGGACCATGGGATGAACACATACAGCAGCACGTTGAGGAAGTTCGACAGGTTGTTGACGAACTGCTTATAACCGAGCAGAGCGCATCCGGTGCCGGCGGCGATCACGAGCAGCGAAGCGATCACCCGCACCCAGACCGAGCGCTGCACATTCTTGACACAGCTGGCGATGCTCACCACCGCGAGCATGCCGGTGTAGGCATTGGCCACGTCGGACCCGATCAGGCTTACCGCCATCACGGGCAGCGCCCAGCGGCCCGCGATATCCCCGACCGCAGCCACCGTCGACGATGCGTGCGGGAGCAGCCCGGTGATGTAAGCGCCCAAAATCGCGCAGAAGATCTGAGGGACCGCGCAGCCGAGGACCACGGCCCAGAACGTTTTGGGCTTGCTGATCGTTTCGGGCAGGTAGCGCGAGTAGTCGGAGACATATGGTGCCCAGCTCACCATGGCGATGACGAAAATCCCGGTGGCCCTCATGAACACCGCGAACGAGGGGGCGTGAGTGCTGGCCGCAGCTCCGGCCAGTCCGCCGTGCAGGATCGCCTGGATGAACACGATCACGAACGTGACCCCGAGGATGACGGTCATCCACCGCTGAAAGAGATGGATCCAGTCGTAGCCGTAGATTGTGAGGACGACCACGGGCACCGTAAGGATCGCGATCCAGCCCGGAATGCTGATGGCGCTGACCAGCAGGTTCATGGCATCGGCTTGGATCACGAGCTGGGCGGCGAGGAAGCCGAAGTCGAGAACGATCGACGCGGCGAACACCAGCACAGCACCGTAGAAGCCGAACTGCCCGCGGCTCTGGATCATCTGCGGAACGCCGAGCTTCGGCCCCTGTATCGCATGGAAGCCGACCAAGACTAGACCGATGACCACCCCAAGCGCGATAGCGACGCACGCCCAGAGAAAGTCCAGGCCCATGAACACCACCACGCCGCCGAGGACAACGGGAAAGATGTTTGCGTTCAGGCCGAACCACAAGGTGAACTGGTCGCGAATCCGGCCGTGACGCTCCTCGGGCGGGATGTGATCGATCGAGCGGCTCTCGATCTGGGCGAGACTCTCCCGGTGCTGTCGCGGCTGGTCTGCCATGGGACTTGCTCGCCCTTCCCCAGTCGGCTGGGCCGAAATGATCAGCATCGCAGTTGGACCTGGCTGTGTCTGTGCCGCCAGCGGGCGATCGGTGAACCTGCTGGCAGGTCCGGCCCAGGTAGTGCTAGCTGGATTGCGTCAATGCGCGCGGTCGGGAGACTGTGATAGTGACCCTAAGCTGTCTGATCATCGATGACAGCGAGAAGTTCCTCGCTTCGGCTACTCGCTTGCTCTCCCTGCAGGGCGTCAGCGTTATCGGGCGAGCATCTACTGGAGACGAGGGGCTCCGACTGGCAGCGGCGCTCAGGCCGGACGTTACTCTCGTGGACGTCGAGCTCGGCGACGAGGACGGGATCGAGGTGGCTCGGCGGTTGACGTCAGGTGACCTGTCCGCGATGGTAATTCTCATATCGCTACGCGACCGCAATGAGCTCACAGAGCTGATAGCAGGAAGTGGCGCCATCGGTTTCCTGCGCAAGGATGCCCTAGATGCTCAAGCGGTCTGCGATCTGATCGCCCGGAGACAGAGAAATGTCACGCCAGAGCCCCCGTATCTCAGCTGAGATCAACGAGACCATAGATCTGGTTCTCCGCGAGGAGGCCGCGCTCCGGCGAGTCGCCATGCTCGTGGCCGAAGAGGCCCCGCAACCCGCGGTATTCGAGGCCGTAGCCGTCGAGGCGAGCGGGTTGCTTGCTCCGGCGCAGGTTCAGATCGCACGCGTCGATCATCCGGCGGAGCTGGATAAGAAGATTGCGCAGATCGCCCGGGCGGCCGGGACCGATTGCGCCATCGGTGTCCCGATCAATGTTGGCGGGAGAACGTGGGGCGCCCTCGTCGCCGTTTCGACCACCTCCGAACCGCTCGCCACCCGGTCCACGGCGCGGCTCGCCAACTTCAGCCGGCTGGTATCCAGTGCGATCGCGAGCGCGCAGGCGCGCGAGGAGCTGCGTGGCCTGGCGGAACAGCAAGGGGCGTTGCGGCGGATCGCGACGCTGGTCGCGCAGGGCGCCGAACCGCAGGCCGTATTCACCGCGGTCGCGGTTGAGGCGGCCCGGATTCTCGGCGTGGGGGCCGTTGCCCTGCTCAGCTACGACGCGGACAGCGGGATGTTCACCAAGCTCTTCGGGACGCATCATGACAGGGCCGCAGCGCCGGACGGGGCTCGCTGTCTGGTAGAGGAGTGCCCCTACGGAGCCTTGGTCCTGGCGACCGGCCGTCCAGCGAGAGTCGACGACTGGACAGACGCTCCAGGACCAATCGCCGCCAGGTACCGGGAACTCGGGTACGGCCAGGCGGTCGCGGCGCCGATCATCATCGACGGTTCCGTCTGGGGGTGCATCGGGGCGTACGGGGAAGCCGGCGAGATACTTCCGCCCGGCTGCGAAACGCGACTGGCCGATTTCACTCACCTGATGGCCACGGCGATCTCGAACGTCCAGGCGCGCCAGGCACGCGACGAACATCGCAGCCTGGCGGAATCGCAGGGCGCACTGCGACGGGTCGCGACGCTGGTCGCGCAGGGCGCCGAACCCAAGGCCGTCTTCACCACGGTCGCGGTCGAGGCGGCCCGGATTCTCGGCGTGGGCGCCGTCAGCCTCATCGCCTACGACGCGGACACGGAGATGTTCACCAAGATCTTCGGGACGCACGGCGAGCGGTCCCCGGTACCTGACGGAGCTACCTGGCCAGTGCAGGAATGCCCCGAAGGAGCCTTGGTGCTAGCGACCGGCCGGCCAGCCAGAGTCGACGACTGGACAGGCATTCCCGGATCACCCGCGGCCAAGCACCGGGAAGAAGGCTTCGGCCAGGCGGTCGCCGCGCCGGTCATCATCGACGGCTCGATCTGGGGCTGTATCGCCGCCTACGGCGAAGCCGACGAGATTCTTCCGCCCGGCTGCGAAACGCGGCTGGCCGACTACACCAACCTGATGGCTACGGCCATCGCCAACGCCCAGGTGCGCGACGAACTTCGCGGCCTGGCGAAGCAGCAGGGTGCGGCGCTGCGCCGGGTCGCGACGCTGGTCGCCCAGCAGGCCTCGCCACCTGCGATCTTCAACGCGGTCGCGGGCGAGGCCAGCCGGGCCCTTGGAGTTCCGCGCGTCGATGTCGGCCGCTGTCACGAAGACGGGTCAATGACCTTGCTCGGCTCGACCGGCCGACCCGTCCGATCGGACGATCACGCGTTCTCCGAGAGCGAGAAGTACGTCACGCGAAAGGTGATGCAGACCGGACGCGCCGCGCGGACCGATGACCGGACGACGCCGCCCGCACCGAACGCGGCGGCCGCCGATGAGGAGGGCTTCCGGTCCGTCGTCGGCGCGCCGATCATGGTGGAGGGCGCCCTGTGGGGCGTGATCGTGGTGCTCGCCGGCGAGATCCTCCACGACGATACGGAAACGCGGCTCACCGACTTCACGCACCTCGTCGCCAGCTCGATCTCCAACGTCCATGCCCGCAACAACCTGATCGCTTCTCGCGCCCGGATCGTCACCGCTAGCGACGAGACCCGCCGCCGGATTGAACGCAATCTCCATGACGGAATCCAGCAGCGGATCCTCGCACTCGGCCTTGACCTGCGGGCCGTGCGTGCGGGATTCCCGTTGCCGCGCGAGGCCCAAGCGGGGCTGGACGAGGTAGCCCGCGACCTCGAGGGCGTGCTCGAGGAGATCCGGGGCTTCTCCCAGGGCCTGCATCCGGCGTTGCTAGCCCGCTCGGGCCTCGCTCCATCCTTGCGGGCGCTGGCCCGTCGATCGCCGATCCCGGTCCACGTCGATGTCGCCGGGGGGCCGCGGCTCCCCGAACCGGTCGAGACCGCCGTCTACTACGTCGTCTCCGAGGCGCTCGCCAACGCCGCCAAGTACTCGCAGGCCTCGGAGGTCTCGGTGACCGTCGTCCCGGGCCAGGCGGAGGTTCGAGCCACTGTCGCCGACGACGGTGTCGGCGGAGCGGCACTGGCCCGCGGTTCGGGGCTGATCGGGCTGATCGATCGCGTCGAGGCGCTGGGCGGGAGGTTCGCGTTGGAGAGCCCAGTCGGCCGGGGCACGACCATCTCGATCGAGCTGCCACTCGCCGCCCAGCCGGCGGACGAGCAACCCACGCTCTGATCACGGTCATTCGACCGAAGCAATAGCCGCACAGCGCGCCTTCTCAAACTGGGTGCGCGGCGGCGCTTATTAGTCAGATGACCGATGTAGATCCAGTCGGCACCTGCCACCTTTAAAGTGCGATTTTAAAGTCCGGCGAGTGAATCGCTTGCCTGACTCTAAGGAGGAGCACGTGCTGGTGCCTAGTCGTGCGAAACATGCCGAACCAGAACAGCTGCCTGAGATCGATCCCATCGACCACTGGGACGTGGCGATGGCCAACGCGACCGCCCATCTCCTCAGCGCCTTCCATCTCATCGCCGCGCTGGATACTCCGTCCGCCGCCGCTCCGGGAAGCTTCTCGTTCGAGCTGGCCTTCCGAAACTTGTGCACCACGCTTATCGCGCTAGACGACTGCTGCAATACCGTCTGGACGAGTCCCAGGACTGGCATCGTGATACGCGAACGCAACGAGTCATTTGACTGATTCCCGCCTTTAGCAGAGTGCCGCATAATGATAAACGTGCGCCACCTGAGTATTTCTGGCCGCAGATTCCGGCATTTGCCACTGCGCCCCCGGCGTACGCCGACGAAAGGGAGATGCGAATGTCAGGAAGCCAGGCCGGCCGGCGATCAGGCGCCAGGCGCAACACCAGGATCGGCGCGATCGGGGCGCTGGCTGTCGTCGCCGCATCCGTCATCGTCCATGGAGCCGTCGCCGGCCCGGCTCCGACGATATCTGCGCGCGTCGGGTCGCGACTGGTGGTGGCCACCACCGACGGATCGATCCGGGGCAAGCCGGCTGGCGCCATGGACGAATTCCTCGGCCTTCCCTATGCGGCTCCGCCCACCGGTCCGCTGCGCTGGCGCCCTCCGCACCCGCCGGCCCGCTGGCGCGGAATCCGCGAGGCGACGCAGTTTGCCCCGCACTGTCCCCAGCCGACCTCATACTTCGGCGTGGCCAGCACGTCGGAAAACTGCCTGTACCTGAATGTCTTCGTCCCGTCGGCAGGCAGCAACCACCCGCTGCCCGTAATGGTGTGGCTGCCCGGTGGAGCGCTGCTCGTCGGCGAGAGCAACGACTACAACCCGGCTGGCCTAGTGCGCCGCGGCGTCATCGTCGTCACGGTCAACTACCGGCTCGGCGCGCTCGGCTTCCTAGCCCATCCGGCCCTCGCCAGCACGCCGGGCGGGCCTTCCGGTAACTACGGCCTGGAGGACCAGCAGGCAGCGCTGCGCTGGGTGCAGGCCAACATCGGCCGGTTCGGCGGCAACCGGCGCAACGTGA
>OCZT010007596.1_pt1 | contig 10612 bp, 8 predicted proteins | sample 1539031 | NCBI WGS metagenome assembly OCZT01 (sample SAMEA3539308, study PRJEB22396) | soil metagenome | biome: tundra; feature: field; material: soil | place: USA | collected 2010-05 | depth 0.15 m
AAACTGCGGCAGAGGCGGCGGCCGTGTCGCCCACCGATGCGCGGCGGCTCCTGGCCCAAGCGCAGCGAATTGGACTGCTAACCAAAGGCGTTGGGGCGATGGGCTCGTGGCGACCCCACCGACTGGTTCGCGACTTCCTCCTGGCACGCCTCGAAGCCGAGATCGGACCGGCCGGGGTGATCGATCTGCACCGCCATCTGGCGGCGGCCCTCGAACCCCGATCGTGGCGTCTGGCGGCCCGCCATTGGGCTGCGGCCGGAAAGGTGGACGAGGTTCGGCGCGTGGTCTGCGCGGCGATACCGACGATCATCGGCACCGGTGACTTCGCTGCCGCCGAAGAACTGATGGCGCGGTTCCCGGACGCGGCCCGGAGCCCCTGGCTCGACATCATTCGCACGCGTCAGCTGGCAGGCGCCGGCCGATACGAAGAAGCTGAGGCGGTAGCACGCCGAGCGGAAGAAGCAGCGTCAAGTCTCGCCCTTGACAGCAGCTCATTCAACATCGGGAGCGCCCTAAACCGACTTCATCTGGGCGTCCAGCGGCGCGATTCAACAATGCGCGTTAGCGCCACGACGGAACTCGCCGCAAGCGGCGACCGAGAGCTAGTGTCGATTGCGCGCGCCGCCGAACTGGCGTTCGCGGCGTCGCACGAAGGGAGCCTCGACGAGCTTTGCGAAGCCCTTCTAGAAGCGACCAGACTCAGTCGCTTGAAAGACCATCACCGACACGAGGCAATCAGCCTCCTCAACCTTTCGTTCGCTGAGAACGAGCGGGGCAACAGCGACGCCGCAATAGTCGCCGGAGAGAAGGCTCTAACACTCCTCGTGTCTTCCGGCGATAGAGGCGATACCGGCGCCGCTCATCTCAACACTGCAAAGGCACTGGCCCATCGCGGTAGGTGGGCGGAGGCGCAGACTCATGTCACTGCGGCGACTAGCGACGCGACGACCTGGGTCGAGCCCGAAGTTGTCGCCGAGGCCGTCGAACTACAGGCAATGTATGGCGATCCGCCAAAGGGCCTTGAGGTGCTGCGACGCTCGGTCGCGAATGACCCGAGACGGGCCGACAGCTTGTACTGGCAGTACGTGACAGCTCGCCTCGAGCTGGCACAGTCGAACTACGGCCACGCTACCAAGATAATTCCGCAGGTAGCCCCGAATTTGGTAATCCCCGGTTTTGGGAGCGCCGTGAAATCCCTCAACGTACAGATACGTGCGATGACTGAGACACTTGAACCTGGCCTAGCAGCCGAGCTTGAGGAGGGGCTTCGGTTCGCGGAGCGTCAGCAAGCCTGGTTCTGGTGGAAGACCATACGGCTCACCCAAGCACTGGTCTCGGGCAAAGACGCGCTCAGCTCGCACGTTTGCTCGCTCCCGCCGCAGGACGCGGCTTACCTGTCAATTCAGGCGGAACTTGTGGTTCGAAGGCTGGGGGATCTGGACGCGGATGCGCTCGAGACCGTACGCAACGAGGCGCTGCTTCGACCAGAAAGATGGCGATGGGCGTTGCGACAGCTGCTGCACAATGCCGCCACCCCCGCCAGCGACGTTCGTAAAGGTGCCGAACTCCTCGACCTTGTAGGCGACTCTACCGACGTCAAACTGCTACGCAAGCTCGCCCATCGCAAGAGTCTCCGGATCCCGGATGTGGGCCGCGCAGTCGCCCGGCGCGAGGCGCCGCCGGCCTTCATCGACGACCTCGGCCGCGTCACGATTCGCATCGGTGATAGAGCCATCGCCGGGACCAACGTCCGCGAGAAGGTGCTGTCGCTCTTGACCTTCCTGCTCACTCGTCCCCAGTTCTCGGCGTCCAGGGAACAGGTGATCGAAGCGTTGTGGCCGGATATGTAGCCTGAAGCAGGGGCTAACTCGCTGAACCAGACTTCCTACTTCTTGCGTCAGATCTTCGAGCCAAAAGCCGACGACGACTCGAGCGCCGGCTACCTGACCAGCCGGGCGGACCTCATCTGGCTAGATCCCAGACTCATTCAGAGCCGGAGTTCCGACTGCTTGCGGTTGATCGCCGCAATTCGCAAAGATCCTTCTCCCGAACTCATAGCGCAACTCGCGGAGTCTTACACCGGCCGCTTCGCCGTCGATTTCATGTACGACGATTGGGCTTCAGCTTTCCGGGACGCACTCCATGCGAGTTTCCTCGATCGGATCGAGCGCGCCTTGGTCGCCGACACCCAAGCCGGCTCGTTCGAACGCGGGCTTTCAGTCGCCCCGCTGGCCATGCAGGCGGACCCCGATGCGGAGCAGATCGAACTGTGTCTCCTGCGCCTGTATCGGCGGATGGGAGCGAATGCCGCGGCGGCAGAGCAGCACGCCCACTATTCCACCGTGATGCGTGAGCAGTTGGGACTAGAGCCGCCGCCTTTGGAGTCCATCTGAGCAGATCCGATCATTCAGGGGCGGGTAGGGCACCTAACGTATTGACCGGGATAGTCCGGGCTCCCTAGGGTGCGAAAGGTCGGGTGCGGGTAGCACCCGTCACGCAAACGCTCGGATGCTTCGCGGTCCCAGCTGAACTCGGGCACTTGGGCTGGAACCAAGCCATTGGTGCAACCCACCGCGCGTTGCTCTTGGTAGGAGTTGCACTCCAATGTCCCCTGAGACCTCTTTCCGAAGCTGGTGATTTCGTGCTCCTTCGAATTCGATCGATCTTCCTGATCGTGGCGGCGGCACTCATTGCCGCCACGGCAGGAGGGGCGAGCTACCGAGCGTTCTGACCGAGTACCACTCTCCCATAGCCTCCCTGTACGCCTCCAAGTAAATTCTCACCGCTGAGGGAGGAGGCGTGATGAATCGTCGGCTAGCTGGGATGATCGCACTCGTGGCGCTGGTCACCACCGTCCTGATGACCAGCGCTGTTGTGTGGTGGCCGGTTTCGTCGCTCATTTCGACCAAAGACAGTCACGTCGGCGTCGCGTTTGGCATCCTCTTCTGGATCGGCATGACGCTCGTTGCCTCTGCCTTGGATGTGCGCATGCCCGGCGGCAGCGTTGTCGATGTCAGCTTCGCGCCAATAGTCGCGGGCATGTCACTTGGCGGCCCGGTTGTCGCCGGACTGACCGCACTCATCGGCACGACCCAGAGGCGCGAACTGCGTCGCGAGGTGCCCTGGTACGGCGTGGTCGCAAATCACTGCGGGATCGCCGCCCCGGCGATCGTGGGCGGCATGATTTTCCAAGCGGCCCCGTGGCGAGACTTCCCTGCTGGGGACTTCCTTGCCACAGTGATAGTCGCCGCATTTATGTTCTCCCTAAACGCTCTCATTTCAGCTGGCTTTACCTCCCTAAGGACAGGACGACAGTTCTGGACGACGGCCCGCGCGGATGCCGGTGGCGCCTACGCCAACATGTTTGCGCTGGCACCTGTCGCGTGGCTGATGGCGCAGATGTACTTGGGGGCCGGGTGGTGGGCAGTGCTGCTGTTCGCGGTGCCGCTATACACGACCCGGCTGGCCTACAGCCGCTTCGTCGAGGTGCGCGAGATGTTCACCGAGACCGTCCGGAGTCTGGCCGAGGCCGTCGACAAGCGCGACACGTTCACCAGCGGCCACAGCCACCGCGTCCAGGACATCGCCATGGACATCGGGCGGGTAATGAGGGTCAGCGACGACGATCTGGAAGCCCTCGAGTGGGGCGGCCTATTGCACGATATCGGCAAGATAGGCGTGCCGGACTCGGTGCTGCTCAAGCAGGAAAGGCTAACGCGCGACGAGCGGACCCTCATGAACGCTCACCCGGTGCTGGGCGCGGAGATCATCGCTCCGGTGAAGCGTCTGGAGCCCGAGCTGCCGATCATCCGCCACCACCACGAGTGGTTCAACGGATCGGGCTATCCTGACCGGCTCGCGGCGGACGAGATTCCGCGACTTGCCCGGATCCTCCACGTCGCCGACGCCTTCGAGGCGATGACGGCGGCCCGACCGTACCGCATGACGCCTCTCACGCCCCAACAGGCTCTAGCCGAGTTGCGCAAGTTCGGCGGCATCCAGTTCGACCCCGAAATCGTTGATGCTTTCGTTCGAACTAAGTGGGCGTCAGGCATCCCGGATTCCGGTAGGTCGGAGGTCCGCGAAGTGCCACTCATCGGCACGACCGCGGGCTCGATCGCCGCCCGTAGCCATGCGCCCACCGGCGCCGACTCGGCCTAGCTCACAGTGCTGCCGGCGCTTGGGGTCCTGGTGGGGCTGGCCCTCGGCGTGGCCGCCGGGGGCTCGCTCGACAACCTGCTGGGCGTTCGGTTGCGCTGGCTGCCGATTCTCTTGGTCGCGGCGGCAGGTCGATTCGGCCTGGACATGGCCATGAGCGCCGGCGGTGTGCCGGACGGCCTGCGTTTCTGGCTCGTCGTAGTCGTCTACGTCCTTCTGGCAGCGATGCTCCTCGCGAATCGCGGCCTGCCCGGACTGACCGCGGCTGCTCTCGGGACGGTGGCGAACGGCGTCGCCATCGCGGCCAACGGCGGCTGGATGCCGGTCTGGAAGCCGAGCCTGGCTGCGGCTGGCTTCGACTCGAATGTAGTCCATTCGAGCTTCCACACACTGCTGCCGGGGCCGGTCGATGCGACGTTCTTCGCCCACGGCGGTCCACTGGCCGACGTCATCCCGATTCCGATCCCGCTCCTTCAATCGGTCGCGTCGGTGGGCGATCTGCTGCTGGCCGCAGGGCTGGGGCTCTTCGTCTTTGCTGCGCTGGTGCGGGCGCCGGTTCCACTCGCCAAGGGCCCGGCGATCGAAGGTTCGAGGGTGCAGGGCGGCGAGGTTCGGCTCGGCGCGATGCGACACCCCTACGTTCGGTTGGCCTCCAACGGCCCTTTCTCGGCCATGTGGCTGGGCCAGGTAGTCAGCTCGCTGGGGGATCGCGTTCACCAGGTCGCGTTGGTCTTCCTGGTGGCCCGCGCGACCGACTCGTCGCCGCTGGCGCTCGGCCTCGTTTTCGCCGCAATGATGGTGCCGAGCTTCCTGGTTGGCCCGGTGGCGGGCGCGCTGGTCGATCGATGGGACCGCAAGCGCGTCATGGTGGGCTCGGACCTGATCCGCGCAGTCATTGTGGTGGCCATCCCGGTTGTCGCGGCGGTCCACGTCAGCCTCGTGGTGGCGCTGGTATTCGTGCTGGCGGTGGTCTCGTCGTTCTTCCGCCCGGCGCGGGTCGCCGCGCTGCCGCAGGTCGTGCCGGACGAGGACCTGCTCACCGCCAATTCGGCCATGTGGATCGCGGACACAGCCAGCGATCTGGTTGGCTTCGGCCTCGGCGGGCTGTTCGTGGCGTTCCTGGGTCCGGCGCTCGTGCTGGCGTTCTGGCTCGACGGGGCGAGCTACCTGGCATCGGCGTTGCTCGTGGCAGCGGTCGCGATACCGCGCCTCGTGCCGCCGGGAGGCGCAGCCCCAGCTCAGCCCCCATCGTTGCGGGGCGAGCTCGTCACCGGCTGGCAATTCCTACGCCACGAGACGGTCCTCTTCGCCACGACCATCCAGGCCTCGATCGCCGAGCTGGGCCTCGGCGCCCTGACCGTCCTTTCGCCGCTGCTGGTTGCCGGGTTGGCGCTCGGGTCCGTCGGCGCGCCGATGGCCTACGGCCTCTTCGAGATGTCGATAGGAGTCGGCCTCGTTGGAGGCGGCATCGTCATCGGCGGATTGGCGACGCGCGTGCCAAAGGGTCCGACAATCGTGGCGGCGTTCACGGCCATGGGTTTAGTGCTGGTGGCTCTTGCCGCGACCGGTAGCCTGCCGATCGCGCTCGCGCTCGCTTGTCTCTTCGGAGTCGCGAACGTCTCCTTCGCCGTGCCCAGCCAGACGATCTTCCAGCAGCGCACCCCGGGCGAGCTCCTCGGCCGTGTCGTCGCCATCCGTCTGGCGGCAGTGAACGGCGTCCTCGCGATCGCGATGGTCGCCAGCGGCGTTCTGGCGCAGGTGTTCGGGCTTCACGCGGTTCTCGTGGCCGCCGGCATCCTCACCGTCGCCGCCGGCCTGGCCGGCCTGGCCTTCCGTTCCATCCGAGAGGCGTGACCGGCGGCGCACCCGACCGACGCGCGCCGACGGGACGCGTCGGCTAAACTGCCGCGGAAGAGGTGCGGCGTGGAGCCGTCACCGATGCGGGCACTCGCTCAGAGCGTCCGCACCCGCCAAGCGCCGAACCCGGTCGGCCGGGCCTCAATCGACCGATCGAACACAGGAGTGACACGAGGGCATGACCGACCGCGATCAGGAGAACGGCGAGCCGCTTTCCGACGAGTTCGAGCCGGGGGACGATGAATTCGAGGAAGAGCAGGAAGAAGATTCAGCGGCCGCGGGAGCGACCGAAGAGACCGGCCAGCCCGCGAAAGAAGAGAGGACAGGCAGGCGCTTCGGACGTGGCGCGCCGCCCGAGGAACCCGCGCGACCGTCTGGGTCGATGCGCGGCACCCACGCTGAGCGAGTCCACATCGACGATCGGATTTCGGCGGCCTTCGCCCTCGTCGCCGCGATCGGGCTGATCCTCATCCTGCTTGGATCCGTGGTTGCGACTCACCTCCCTGCCAGCCCGACCCCGTCCTCGCCGCCCCTGCCGTCACTCTCGTTCGACGCCCCGGTCACGACGCCGACTTCCAGCGCTTCAAGCTCGGCTTCCGCGTCGGGCTCGTCCAGCGCTTCAGCGTCGTCCAGCGCTTCCGCTTCTGCGAGCCCCTCGCCGACGGCCAGCTGACCCGGGTCGGACGAGACCGACCCCCAACCGAATCGCGCGTTCGACCGCCGTTGGCGTATCTTCGACGCGTGGAACCCGCCCGGGCCGCCAGACTGCGCGAGGAGATGGTCGAGCGCCAGCTCGTGGGACGAGGTATTCGCGACGAAGCCGTCCTCGCCGCGATGGGCACCGTGCCGCGCGAGTTGTTCGTCCCTGCCGACATCCAGGCCGACGCCTATCGTGACGATGCCTTGCCGATCGCTTCGGGGCAGACGATCAGCCAGCCGTACATCGTCGCCCGCATGACCGAGCTACTCGCTCCCCGACCGGGGATGCGCGTCCTGGAGGTCGGCACCGGGTCCGGATACCAGGCGGCCGTGCTGGCCACGATCGGCTGCGACGTAACCTCGATCGAACGCCATCCCGATTTGGCGGAGACCGCGCGAGCCCGACTGGTCGAGCTCGGCCTCGAACGAAAAGTTCGAATCGAGGTGGGCGACGGCAGTTTGGGCTGGCCGGACGGGGCGCCTTTCGAAGGGATAATCGTCACTGCCGCGGCTCCACGCGTGCCCTCGACGCTGCGAAGCCAGCTCGCGGATGGAGGGCGACTCGTGGTTCCGGTTGGCACGCCGCGATCGCAGGAATTGGTGGGGGTAATGCGGACGGGGAATTCGTTCGACGAGCGCCTCTTCGGCAGGTGCGTCTTCGTGCCTCTTGTCGGTGCGGAAGGCTTCGAGGTTGTGCCGGCGCCCGATAACCCGCGGGACGGCGGAACGAACCCGGCAGTCGGCCAGTGACCCACGTCTTCGTATCCCCGCACCCGGATGACATCGCACTATCCTGCGGCGGCCTGGTCGCGGCACTTCAGCGCCGAGGGGAGACGGTCGTCATCGTCACTGTCTTCTGCGGCGCCGGTTCGAGCTCGACACTGACGGACTACCAGCGAGATGCCCTCGGCTTCGGCGGCATCGCGACCGGGGCTACCGGCGCCCAGACCGGCGCCACGGCGACCGGCGCCTCCAGCGTGGACGCGCCATCACCCGACGCCGCCATGGCCGGGCGACGGAGCGAGGACGAGCGCTACGCACGCTCGGTCGGAGCTGCGATCACCTTCTTGAACCTCCCCGACGCGGTATTCCGCGGTTATGAAGGCGAGGCCCAGCTTATGGGCATGCCCCGCCCCGACGACCCGGCGCCGATCGAAGCGTTGGCGCGAGTGCTGGGCCGACTCAAGCCGAGGCATGTCTACTTCCCGCTGGGCGTGGGCAATCACGTCGACCACCAGCTCGCGCGGGCCGCCGGCATTGCGTTGCTCGGCGGGCTGCACGACGAGCCTTCCGGGTCGGTGGCGGTCGGTCCGGGCCTTCTGGGACGGTTGCTTTTCTACGAAGACTTCCCTTACGCCCAACGTGTCGGATTCGAGCGTCTCGAACAACTGCCCGGCCACGCCCTGGCGACGATGCCGCACGACGTCTCGCTTGCGCCGGAGTACTGCGAGCTTGGCGATCTCCTGGATCGGAAGGTCGAAGGCATTCGCGTCTACGCCAGCCAGATCGACAGCCAGTTCGGAAGCGACGGCGCCATGGCCGAAGCCGTTCGATCCAGGGCGAGCCGCGTCGGGCAGCTGGGTGGTATCGATCCGGCCGAACGCTACTGGCGAGCGATCAGTTCCTGACTCGGTCGCCTCCGCGCCGCCGTCCGACTCGAGAGGCCGTCACCATCTCGTCGCGGGATCACGTCACCGCCCGGAGAGCAGCCTGCTCAGTTCCGCCATTCGCTGCCCATATTCCGCCGGGGTTCGTGCGCCGACCGCGGCTGTCACAGCCAGGGCGATGCTAGCCGGATCCGGCGTCGCAGGGCCGGCCTCACCGAGGAGGGCAGCCAGGTCCTCGTTCTCCTGCATCAGGAGTCCCTTCACCGGCCCCGAGGCTCGGCGACCGGCTTTCGGGCCGGAGGATGCTGCGGGGCTGGTCGCGGCGGGGCTTGTCGCGGCGGGGCTGGTCGCGGCGGGAGTCGCCTTGACCATGCTGTTGACGGTTTCCACCCGGCTGGCGAGATCGACCTCGAAGCTGTCTTTGCCCGCGACCACCTTCTGGATCCTGTCCCCCAAACCGCCCAACACCAGGAGGGCGGCGCCGGTCCAGGCGAATGCCGGATCACCGCGCTGAGCCGCCGCAAGTAGAAAGCCGCCCACGATCATGGCGAATCCGACGAGCATCAACAGATCCAGACGAATGGAACTCTGAGGAGGCGTCGGGGCCTGAGCAGGCGTCGGGGCGGGAGGCGCGGACGTGGCCGGAGTTGGGCCCGCTGGACTCGAACCGTCGGCACCGGAGTCACCCTTCGCGCCGGTCTTGCCAGCCGCGGGTTTGTCAGCCATCGGACGCCCTCCCGTTTGAAGTGGTGGCCCACACTCGGCTCCCGTGGTGGTCCGGCTACTCACCGTACCACTCGGCAGCACCACGGAGCGGGGCGTTGCACACGAGACAAGGGCAGGCTGGCTGTACGCGGCCGAAGCGCGGGCCCAAGCGACGGCCGAAGCTGGCCGGAGCTGCCGCCCAAGCACGAGCTGTCGCCCAAGCCCGAGCTAGCTCGCGACCCCCTCTGATGCCCGAAGCTCGAGCGCAGCCTGGTCGTACAGGTCGCTTATCGAGTGGACCATGAGCTCGATGCAGAAGCGGTCGTGGACCAGCTCGTGGCCTCGGTGGGCGATCATGTCGGCCAGAGAGTGATCGGTAAGCAGTCGGACGATTCCGGCTGCCAACGCGTCGCAGTCGTGCGGCTCCACGAGTAAGCCGCTGACCCCGTCCTCGATCATCTCGGGAATCCCACCAACGCGGGACGCGATGACGGGCCGGCCCAGGGCCATCGCCTCGAGGACGCTCAGGCCCTGAGCCTCGCGGTAGGAAGGAAGCACCGCCACGTCGAGGGCGGCGGTCACGGCTGGAACGTCCTCCCGCCGCCCGGTGAAGACGACGCGGTCCTCGATCCCCAACGACGCGACCTGCGCCTCCAGCGAGTCGCGTTCGGAACCTTCCCCGATGATCAGCAGTCGTGCCGAGGGCACTTCCGCGAGCACGAGCGGCCACGCTTCGAGCAGCGTGCGGTGCCCCTTCTCCGCTTCGAGCCGGGCGACTACGCCGACGATCTGGGCGTCGGCCGGTATCAGGTACTCCTCGTGGAGCGTGCAACACGGCTGCTGGTGGTTGTAGCGCTGGAGGTCCACTCCGTTGTAGATGAGGCTGATCGGCGCGACCGCGCGGCCCTCTTCGCGAATCTTATGGTCGATGGCCTTCGAAACCACGATCAGCCGATCCATCAGCGGCGTCAGGCGGCGAAGCGTCTGGCGATCCTCGCTACAGCGAACCCGGCTCGAATGGACGGTGGAGATGATCGCGGGACGCCGGCAGCCCTTCTCTCCGAGCAACAGGGCGGCCCGCGTGCCGACGACTTCGGCCCGGTACATGTGGTTGTGGACGATCTCGGGCTGGAACGGCGCCAGCTCGTCGGCCAGCATCCGGACGGCGAGTCGGTCGTCGGGCTCGTCGATGACCGTTACGTCGATGCCGGCCTTCTGCAGCCTGCGGACGCTGCTGCCATGGGACAGCGACACGACTCGCACGTCGTAGCATTCCCGATCGAGGCGGGTCACGAGCGAGTAGACGTGCTCCTGAGCCCCTCCGTTCGTGCCGGTTGCCAGAACTTCGACGACGCGCACCCGGCCCCCGTCGGCGGGGCGCCGATCGATCGGCTCCTGACAGGGCTCCAGTTCCTGGGCGCCCATCTAGAGGACCTCCGCGGCGGCTGCGGGAGCCTCAGTCTCAGCGGCCGTCCGCTGTACCAGCAGCCGTTCGATGGGTTCGTCGACCGCGCCCCATTCGTATTTGTAGGGCTCGTTGCCGCGCAGGAAGTCGAGGCGGGTTCGGCCGAGCTCGATGGCTCGCT
>OCZT010007597.1_pt1 | contig 10611 bp, 9 predicted proteins | sample 1539031 | NCBI WGS metagenome assembly OCZT01 (sample SAMEA3539308, study PRJEB22396) | soil metagenome | biome: tundra; feature: field; material: soil | place: USA | collected 2010-05 | depth 0.15 m
GCGAAGGTTCAACTTCCAATATGGCGTGTTCAAGAATCATCACCAGTTTCTAGCATTCTCACCAGGTACTTTCTTCGCCTTCCAGATGACTTGACACTCTGATCAAGCGGGAGTAGTTTCGTGAGACGGTGTGTCTCACTCAGTGGGACGGTGATTTGGGGGATGTAATGAGTGACTCAGTTCAGCATTTTCCATTGTTGCGGAGATCTATGTATATAGAAATGGGCGTCTAGCTCACCAATAGGAATGAAAGGGGGGACGTAATGTCCACCATTGAATATGAAGTGAAGGGAAGAAAACTCGGCTCCCGCTTGAATCGGTACCTGGTATCGGGAGTGGCGCTGGCGAGTTTGATGCTTGCGGTTCCTGCTGTTTCGATGTCCAGTGCTTCTGCGGCTTCAACGTGGACACCTGGACAGGGAGTTCCCGCACCCTGCATTGTCGCAAAGAATTGCAGATTTGGCTTCATCGTCGCATCGGCCGTTCCGGCCTTGGTGTCGCAGGGACAAGGCGCTCTGACCGAATCGACTCACCTTGGAGTCGGATTCACTGAGCAGAGCATTGGCTTTGACCCGAACCAACAGTTGTCAGTCATGCAATCCATGATTTCGCAGGGTGTGAATGCAATCCTCACTTCACCGCTCGATACCAGTTCAATTGAAACCGGAATCTTGGCCGCGCAAGCCGCCGGCATCCCCGTTGTGTTCTATGACGGGAGTGCACCAAACTTGACGATGAATATTGAGAACGCTGACCAGGCTTCTGCTACCGCAATGGTGGGAGTTGTTGCGGCTCAACTGAAGAAGTTGCACAAGGCTTGCAATCTTGGACTCGTTGACGGGCTCGCTGCGATTCCTGCACTCGGCGCACGTGACAAGGGTATGGCCGCTGGTGCAAAGAAGTATCACTGCAAAGTTCTCAGCACACAAGTTGACACAGCAGATACGTCTACTGCATCTGCCGGTTATGCACATCAGTGGAAGAGTCAGTTCGGTAAGAAGATGACAGCGATCATTAGCTACAACGACAACGCAGAAATGGGCGTGTATTCAGCAACGGTTACAGGTTCGTTCAAGCCACTCTTGGCGTCTTACAACGGTGAGAAGGCTAATTTGCAGTTGCTGGCCGCGGGTAAGGTCTTTGCGGATTACGCCTTGCAGAACTCGGTTATGGGTGAAGCCATGGCGCTTGGTGCGTATGACTACTTACAAGGTCAGACGGTCCCCAACGATGTGCGCTCGCCCTACGTACTTCTCACCAAGGGTAATGTGAAGACGTACACCAGTGACTCGGACATCTTGACCCTTCCAGTCGGCAAGATCACCTTCGGGCCAGTTGTTGGTGGTATCTCAACCTTGAGCGACAGTGCGTTTAAGCCATAATTGATGTCCTCTTCTGAGTTCTCCAAGAGTCAGGAACTCCGCACGGAGAAGCCGTCGTCACCATTTGTGGTGGCGACGGCTATCTCTAAACGATTTGGGGCGGTGCAGGCTCTCGACAGCGTCAGTCTGGAACTACGACCAGGTGAAATAGTTGCTCTCGCCGGTGAAAATGGATCCGGGAAGTCGACTCTGGCCAAGGTCTTGACTGGCGTGTATCACCCGGACGACGGAACTTTGTTGGTGGACGGGGCAGAGGTACATTTTAGAAATCCTCGACATGCGCTCAATGTGGGTATTGCCGGAGTAACCCAAGAAGTATCAGCGATACCCGCATTCAGTGTGTCCGAAAATATTCTGCTGGCTCGAAAGAAGCGGTTCTTCTCTCTGCATTCAAAACGAAAGCTAGATCGAGATGTAGCACATCTACTCAAGCAAGTGGGTTTAACGACGAATTCACGAACATTGTTTCAAGATCTGAGACCTGGAGAGCATGTTCAGGTGGAGTTGGCTAAGAGTCTTTCGAGCAATCCTCGCCTCTTGGTGATGGATGAGGTCACGACGCGAATTGGTGGACGCGATGCCGAGCAACTATTCGACGTAATGATGAAGCTGCGTGAACAAGGGGTGACGATTGTATATATCACGCACCGTCTCGAAGAAATCTTGCGACTCTGCGACAGGACTCTTGTTTTGCGAGATGGGAAGCTTGTTGGAGAAATTTCCCGAGCTGATGCCACAGAAGCAGCAATTTCAAGAATGATGGTCGGCCGTGACGCGAGTCCTTACGAGCGACCTAGGTTTGACAAAAGTTCTGAACATCGCCTCGAGGTACGCGATTTAAGGATTGGTGGATTCAGAAGCCCAGTTTCATTTGCAGTTCGCCCCGGGGAAGCAATTGGATTGTGTGGCCTCGTTGGTTCGGGACGCACTGAAATACTTGAGAACATCATTGGACTAGTTAAGCCAATCGGTGGAGAAATATTCGTTGATGGCCAAGGAATCGAAACTGGCTCACTTCGCGTGGGGCAGTTCAGTGGGATGGCCTTTGTGCCAGAGGATCGCCACTCACAAGGACTAATGATGAATTCATCGATTCGAGTGAACTTTTCTCTAGGACGATGGCGAGCGTGGCGTACGGTACGACGCGCCCACGAGAACCGTGTGGCAAGGACCTTCGCTGACCGGTTCAGTATGCATTTGAAGAATTTCGAGCTTCCTGTTTCGACGCTTTCTGGTGGAAACCAACAGAAAGTTGTCATTGGTCGAGCGATTTCGAGTTCCCCAACCATTCTTCTGCTTGATGAGCCGACCAGGGGTGTGGATGTTGGAGCGCGCGCTGAAGTATTCGCAATGATTAAGGAATTGTTGGAGGGTGGAATGTCAATTGTTCTGGCTTCATCGGACATGGTCGAACTGCGGGCACTGAGCCATTCGATCATGGTCCTGCATGACAGATCACCCGTTGCCACGTTGGATGCGAGCGAAGCTACAGAAGAAAGACTTGCGATATTGATGAGTGGAGGATCTCTTGTCGGTTAGTTCACGTTCGACGACGAGTCATGTCGAAAAGGAACGGGTCTTTCGATTTTCGGCACTGAAGACTTCCTTTGGTACGTATCGAGGCGTCCTCATCGTTCTGGCCGCGCTCCTGATCTTTTGCAGCATTGTGCAGTCATCGTTTGCGACGGTTTCAAACTTCCAAAATGTGATTGATACGAATGCCATTCTCATGATTGTTGCAGTGGGATTGACGTTTCCAATGCTCGCGGGTGGTTTTGATCTTTCAGTTGCCGGGATTGACGCGCTGTCAGGCGTGCTGCTCGCGAAACTACTCTTGGCCGGAGTCTCGATACCTTTGGCAATACTCATCATCGTTATCGGCGCACTGCTGTTCGGTGCCCTCACTAACGGGGTCCTCATTGGTTATTTTGGAGTGAATTTCTTCATCGTGACGTTGGGAACGTTGACGATTACCCAAGGAGTGTCGCTGCAATTCACCGGCGGAAACAATATTCCCTTGTTCAACGAGCAATGGCTGATCGAGCTCGCCGGTAACAATTTTGGTGGAGTGCCAATAATCGGGATGGTCGCAGCAGGTGTTTTGGTCCTTGGTATTCTCATCATGCGCTACACCGGTTTCGGACGAATGATTTATGCCGTGGGTGGTAATCCAGAGGCATCTCGACTTGCTGGTATCAATGTCGCCCGAGTTCGACTCGCGACGTATGCAGTTTCAGCTGCCCTGGCCGGACTGGCGGGGGTGCTTGAAGTAGGTCGACTCGCTTCAGCGGGTCCAACCACTGACGGCAATATCGAATTGACGGCAGCAGCAGCAGTGTTAATTGGCGGCGTTGCTTTTGGTGGAGGGATCGGAACGCTCTTCGGCACATTTCTGGGAGTCGCCTTCTTGGGGGTCCTTGAGAGTGCGCTCCTCCTTTCGGGTATTTCGTCTTATTGGCAAGGCGTCATTACCGGTGTCGTGCTTATTACATCAGTGACACTCGACCGTATACGAGGTCGCCGTGGCGCAAAAAAGAAACTTTTGGAATCGGTCTTAGTAACTGTCACACGGTCAACTGAGGCAAATTCTGCAACCAAGGAGGCATGAAATGAATCAGCAGGAATTTCTCTCGACATTGAGTTATCGCTTCGGCTCTCATAACCCGCCTCCTCACTACGACCGACCACCCACCGTCAAGGAGATGGAGTGGGAGAGGGACGTAGTGGTTCCGATGCGCGACGGCATCAAGCTATGTGGTGATATCTATCGACCGAAGACCGAGGGTACGTTTCCGGCATTGTTGGCGTTTGCTCCACATAACAAGGATCTGCAGAATCCTGAAGCAACGGAACACGCACCATCGATTGGGGCTCAACCTGCGTGGTCTTCATGGTGGATGGGTGCTCAGGAAGCGGGGGACTCGCGTTACTTCACTAGTCGTGGCTACGCACACGTTGTGGTGAACGTTCGTGGAGTGGGAAAATCAGAAGACGGTGGTGAAGTCGGAGCGCCCTGGATGGGGGGCGAAACCGATGTCTACGACGCCGTTGAGTGGGTTGCTGCCCAGCCGTGGTGCGACGGAAATGTTGGAATGATTGGTATTTCTGCGTACGGCGGCTCCCAGTACAGTGCGGCAAAGTTGCACCCGCCACACTTGAAGGCGATATTCCCGTACGACCCTTGTTCGGTGTGGGGGACCCCCATTACTGGCTTTCGTGGAGTGTACCCAGGCGGTGTTCTAACTCCGTTCTTCTACATCCTGGATCAGCTTGGAATTCCGCACATGCAGCGAAGCGTCCCTGGTGAATTAGACCCAGAAACTGAAGCAAAGTGGCGCGCAGCTATGGATAACCCGGACTACCGGATGTACTTGACCCTGTACAACATCTTGACACAGAAGGGTCAGCATACGCCGTACATGTTTGATTTGCTTCTCAATCCTTACGACACCGAAGAGAGCGTCGTCGAGAGTGAAGCTGACTTTGACAAGGTCGAGATTCCGATGTACACCGGTGCGGGTTGGTACGCGTACTCCTACAAATTGCACTTACAGGGATGCCAAGATCTCTTTGCTCGAGTTAAGGCTCCGAAGAAGCTCTTACTCACTGGCCCAGCACATCTTGAACGGCCGTGGAAGGCCTTCCACGGAGAAGTGCTGCGTTGGTACGACTACTGGTTGAAGGGAATTGACAACGGGATCATGGACGAGCCACCCGTCAAGTACTGGTTGATGGGTGCGAACGAATGGCGAAACGGCGATGACTGGCCACTGCCTGAAACCCAGTGGACCAAGTTTTATCTCGATAGTTGGGAGCGCTTGCGGCTTGATCCGCCTACACCAAGTAGCCGTGACAACACCGAAGAACCCGACGCCTTCGTGCAGATGCCACCCACCCAGACGCGTGAGGTTTCGAAATTGCGATTCATGACCGATCCACTTCCGTGTGATGTTCACATTGCTGGGCCCAGTGCGCTGTATCTCAATGCGAGTATTGATCAGGAGGACACCAACTGGATTATCATCTTGAAAGATGTTGGTCCCGACCCTTCGGTGCGTACAGCCCGTGAAGGTGAAATGAACATCCCTGATGACCTGCATGAGCGTGAGCTTGTTCGAGGATGGCTGAAAGCCTCACACCGAGCGCTCGATGAGAAGCGCTCAACACCGTGGAAACCTTGGCACCCGATAACTCGTGAGACACAGCAGAAGATTGTCCCGGGAGAAATTAATGAGTACGCCATTGAGATATTGGCCACCGCGAACATGTTCAAAGCGGGGCATCGAATTTGTCTTGAAGTGACGAGCATGGATATGCCAACGGGGACCGCTGGCTTCACCAACGTTGAGTATTTCCCGTATCACATTGGTAGTTCAAAGACCACCGTGCACAAGATTTATCACAGCGAAGAACACCCTTCGTATTTGCTGCTGCCCGTCATCCCTGACTCTTCAACGCAGTAAACCCTCCTCGGTGAGGGGGTCAATTCGACAAAATTTAAGGAGTAGGCATGTACGGAAAGAATTGGCAGTCTTCACAGCGTGAGTATGAGCCTGTCATTGAAAAGAACGTAAAGATTCTCGTTTCAGCGGGTCACGAACTTGATGGGACTCTGTACCGGCCAGACAGTGAGCAGCCCTTTCCGGTAATCCTTTCGCCGTGTCCGTATTACTTTGATGACCAGGTCGCTCCTCTTAGGCCGAATGGCTTTTCACACCTTCGTGGGCACATGGAAGCGGGAGACCCGAATTTCTACGTTCGTCGTGGATACGTTCAGGTTTTTGTAAATATTCGTGGCACCGGTGCGTCCGGTGGTTCATTTGACAATCTTGGCCAAGGAACCATTGATGACATCTGCGATGTGATCGCGTGGCTGGTAAGACAACCTTGGTGTGACGGGAATGTCGGGATGTTCGGTGCTTCGTACTTCTCGCTGATTTCGAGTCACGTGGCGGCGCGCTCACCCGAGGGTTTGAAATGTGTTTTCGCCCCATTCGCGTGGACCGATGCGTACCGTGACCGGTTCTACCACGGTGGTATTTTGAATCACGGATTTACGAGAGCGTGGTTTGCCACGTTGCCACACACCACATTTGGACCGGGTCTTCGGGCTACCTGGGGTGATGAGAAGTTTGAAGTGGCATTAGAGGAAGCACGCCAAGACCCTGAACTCAGCGCCGTTCCATTCTTGCGCGGAGTAATGGACAACCCAGACGTGGGTGAGAATCGAATAATTCTGGAGTTGCTGCTCCAAGGGCTGGACAGCCCTTACTATCGGGAACGCTCTGTTGCCTACCCGGCCGCATCGCATGTTGCGGGTTATTTCGGTGCCTGTTGGGGCGTCTATGGGAATCACTTGCCGGGCGCGTTTCGCAGTTACGATCGTTGGCCCGGACCAAAGAAACTGACGATTGGACCGCCGCTTTATCTTGATCGCCCTCTTTATCAATACGCCTACGAATCACTCAACTGGTTTGATCACTGGATGAAGGGCGTTGAAAATGGGGTTATGGATGAGCCACCGATCACCTTGTTTTTGGAGGGCTCTGGGGGGAATTGGAAGACTGCGAAAGAGTGGCCGCTTCCCGAAACTCGATGGACACCCTTCTACCTTCATGAGGGTGGGTTGTTACTCGAGCACGAATTTTGGCCCAACGAAGCACACTCAACGTACGTCGATTCTCCCTATGAGCGTGGTGAAATTCGTTTTTCAACTCCAAAGTTTGTTGAAGCGACTGAGATCTGCGGTCCAATCACACTTAACTTCTGGGCCTCGAGCTCAACTGATGAAGTCCTCTGGTTCGGATCTCTACTCGAAGTTGACGCAGGCGGCAATGAACGTCTGTTGACGAGGGGTTGGCTACGCGGTTCGCACAGAAAAGTTGACCCGAGCCAATCGCAGCCATGGGCTCCGTATCATCCCCACACTGAGCGTGAGCCACTCGAGCCTGGAACCATCTATGAATTCAATCTAGAGATTCGTCCCTACGCGATTCAGATGAACCCAGGTACCAGCCTGGTGTTGCGTTTGAAGAGTGTGGATGACGAGGAACCCGCAACCGCTCTGCAGGCCATTGCGATGGGGCACCTCTGGAGCCCTAGAAATTCGCGAATCTCGGTGTACCACGATTCGGGGCACCCGTCGGCGCTTCACCTACCGATTACCCGGGGAAATCGAATTGGCATGTTCATGTCTGGCGGCGTCCAGGAGCCACCAGGCTAATCAATCGAAGCAACAAATATCTTTCTGTGAAAGGTGTTGCATGAATAACTGGTTAGGCCTCGAAGGCCGCAGTGTGCTCCTAGTCGGTGCTGGTGGAATTGGCACGGCATGCGCCAAGGGCTTCCATGACGTGGGCGCACGAGTGGTGCTGGCAGATCTTGATGGGCCACGTGCGTCGAGTATTGCCAAGAACATTGGATTAGAAGAAAATGGAGGTGGAAGCGCATCGTTTGACGCGACAAATTCCGAAGAATGCCGTGAACTTGTCGGTTCGGTAACGGAACGGCTTGGTCGACTCGACGTCTTGGTGCACTGCGTTGGCATGAATGTGAGAAAGCCAGTTCTCGAGCTCACGGACGATGAATGGTCCTCGACAATCGCGCTCAATCTCACCAGTGCATTCTCACTCGGTCAGGCCGCAGGGCGCGTCATGTACGAGCAAGGAGAGGGAAATATTGTCTTCTTCTCGTCTGTCTCGAGTCTGCTCGCTCACAAACTGCATACTCCTTATGCCGCGAGCAAAGGTGGAATGAACCAAATGCTTCGTGTAATGGCCCAAGAATGGGCGAGTCACGGAATCTCGGTGAACGCGGTCGCCCCGGGTTATACGGAGACAGATCTCACCAAAGAGTATTTAGCTCGACCAGGTGTCCGTGAAGGACTCGAGCGACTCGTACCGGCGGGGAGATTAGGGACACCTGAAGACCTGGTGGGCCCCACGTTATTCTTGTCATCACGTCGGGCGAGTTATGTGACGGGTCACGTCTTCTTCGCCGATGGTGGACGAACGCTTACCTAAAATAACAGCGTAGATCAGGATAAATGAAACGGAGAAGATTGATGTCTGACGACACGCTTGATTGGGGATGCCCCCTGTACCCGCCGTTCGCCAACGAATGGATTCTCGTCACAGGGGTTGGGACAGGATTTGGATCAACCATCGCAGAACGTGCCGCTGCGCGGCGCCAATGTAATCGTCCATTACAACAGTTCTCGTGATGGTCCAGAGAAGACGGCACGAGCTGTTGAAGCGTACAGTCGTGAAGCATGGGTGCTGAAAGCAATTTTGCGTGAGGGGAGTGAGATCAAGGCAGCGGCCAGCGATACGTCCAATCACGTAGGTGTGATCCACGCATTGATCAACAATGTCGGCGACATTGCAACAGAACAGATGTCGTGGCGCGACAGAGATGTATCTATTGTCGATCGTGTTCTTGAAGTTGATATCAAGGGAACGATGATGATGATTCACGAGTTCGAAACGAGAATGCTGGAGCAGGGTCACGGGGCCATCGTTAATATTGGCTCGACGGTTGTCGTGAACGGCAGTTCCCGTGCGCCTCAGTATGCGGCGGGTAAGTAAGGAATGATTAGATTGACCAAATCGTACGCCTCAGCGCTCGCTCCCACCTTGAGAGTCAATGCACTTGCACCCGGATCTATGCAAACAGAGGGAACGCGTGCTCGTGATGACTGGAATAGCGGTCGACGCGAAAAATTCATTGAGATGACGCCGCATCGCCGTATTCCCCGGCCGAAAGAACTTGCCGGTCCGGCGTTGTTCCTCGCCACGGAAGTGGCCCACCACATGACAGGCGTCTACATGATGTGTGATCGCGGCTACAGCGTGATCGGCGCCAGATGACCCCTTTGGAAGATGAATCGCAGGGTGGAGTTATGCATGGTCGTTTGCCGTGGTATTCCCCCAGTGAACTGACTGAAAGTCAGTATGCGGTCTACGAGGCGATAGTCCTGGGGGCACGGTCCAGGGGTCCTCAAGCATTTCGACTGGTTGATGACGAAGGGCGGCTGGAAGGCCCCTTCAATGCGATGTTGGTAAATCCAAAGGTTGCGATGAGCGTTCAGGCAGTGGGTGCGGCCGTTCGATTTGAAAGTTTGTTGAGCGATCGCGCTCGAGAAATTGCAATACTGCGTCTGGCTTCGCTCGAACAATGCGATTTTGAATGGTACGCCCACGAGCGGGTTGGACTAAAGAATGGCCTGACCGAGGAAGAACTCGGGGTTCTAAAAAGAGGCAGTTTCCCTTCGACCTTTGACCCAGAAGAGGTACTGGTCGGTGAAGTGGTAACTTCACTGCAGTCGACACGAGCATTGAGTGATGAGCTTTTTTCTAAAGCTCTCGAAATCTTGGGTTTAACAAAGTTGGCTGACGTCATTACCTTGGTGGGCTACTACCAGCTGCTCTCACTGAGCGTCAATGCTTGGCACGTTCCGCTGCCCGCAGGGGAGGTTTCCCCCTTCGCTTGACATCGAGTTGATCTATCGTGCCTCGAGGTGGCCGTCCAAGAATTGCAACGTTCGTTTACGGGCATCTGTCGACGCAGCATGATTGAAAACTTCAGGGCGAGGGGTGCAATCAAAGGCGTGCTCGGCATCGGGGTACCGCACCAATTCAGCCGAGAATGGCGACTCTGGAAGTGCTGCTTCAAGTCGTTCAATGTCTTCTATAGAAATCGTCTTATCCCGTTCTCCATACAGACCTAGCCAAGGGCATTCGAGAGCAGGCGTCAACTCGATAAGCGGGTCGAATCCGAAGCGAGACTGCGCGATTCCCGCACCATAAAAACTAACTGCTGCTCCGACAATTCCGAAGGTTGCAGCGCAGAACGCCACGGTTCCACCCATGCAGTAACCAATTACGCCAATGTTTTCTTTTCGAAACCCCAAACTATTGAGATACGTAATGGCTGCTCTCACGTCGGCGCTCAAATCGTCCTTGTTAAGAGTCCCCATCGCCCCCATCGCTGCGGGCAAGTCGTTGTAGGGAATTTCGGGTGATCCAATACGGTGAAATAGGGCAGGAGCAACAACGAAATAGCCAGACGCTGAAAATTCGTCTGAGACGTTTCGAATATGGAAGTTCACACCAAATGCTTCTTGGATGACCACGAGGGCCCGAGGCGAGGTCGAAGACCCCGATTGATATGTCGGGAGGCCATCATTTGTTGTCTGTTCACCCATTGCGCACCTACCTTGGCCTTCGTT
>OCZT010007598.1_pt1 | contig 10611 bp, 8 predicted proteins | sample 1539031 | NCBI WGS metagenome assembly OCZT01 (sample SAMEA3539308, study PRJEB22396) | soil metagenome | biome: tundra; feature: field; material: soil | place: USA | collected 2010-05 | depth 0.15 m
GCCCAACGTTCTCAATGCGGGAAATGGGGTCAAACAGCTAATTTGGACGCGAGTGCCCTGCAGTAAGGTCCTTTGGACGTGTTGCAATAGAACCTTATTGTCTGTTAGTGCCTGTTGTACATCGGCCAACAAGGAGTCGTAAGGCTTGCCTTCTAATATGCCATTGAATACTTTCAGTTTTATCGAGTTGGCCGTATCAGCGGTTCTTTTGATACAACCCGGATGACTCTTTTGGAGCCATCCAGCATTCTCACCACAATAAGTGCATACGCTCATGAGTGGTCCTCTTGTTGCCGCTCGGTGTCTTCTTTGAAGCACTTCTCTTCGGTGACATTCAAAGCGGCACCCACGCCTCTGCCGACCTCGATGCCCAGGAGTTTCTTCAACTCGCCACTTTGGAATAACTGTTGGCGTCGATAACTTGGGCGGGAGTGGCTGTAAAGGCGTGGCAAAGTGTCGTTCTTTCTGGCAGGAGCCATGTCGGACGGAACACAAGGGCTGGCCGCATACCACGGCTCCGTTCGGTGTGTGACAAATCCATTTTAAGAGTAGCATGTCCCGTTGTTCGTCAGGAAGTCAGCCTTGCTTCAACACCCTCCCGCCGATAGCGAACCGCAGCACCGATCTTCCAAATACTTCGGCCCTGTGCGGAACAGTCGCCAGCGGCGCACACTGGCAACGCTCAACTGGAGGAACTTGGCGACCTGATGTTCATTCAGCAGATCGGGCGAACCGGGCACAGACGACGGATTGATCGGCGGCGGGGGACGGGCGAGGCTATCGCTGACATTGGGAGCGGCTTTTCGATTGGCTGGTGCTGCCGGTTCTCCAGTTCGAGAATCCGCAGGTTCAGCCGCTCGACTTCCTTGATGGCGAGAAGATGAACCTCTCGCAGAAGCTCGATGATTTTAGTTTGGGTGGCGTCCATGAACGGATTATGGCCGTCGCTGATGCCGGGGAGTGTGGGTCTAACGAGCCGGTTGAGTTTGATCCTGGGGCTTGCTGTGCGCCAGGGCGGGACATTCCAGCAAAGGTGCTTTGCTATTTCCCGGAGGGATACCTTGCCGTAGAATTTCGTGCGGGATCGGCAAGTATGCATAGGCGAATGTGTGGCCGTGACGAGAGGAAGATCAGATGCGACGAAGCGGAGCACGGATCAAGGCCGCTGCCAGGGCGCTGAATGAAGCTCCGTTGCCTCTCATTCCTCCTTGCTGCGTTCGACCATATGAGCATGGTAGCCGCACAGTTTGGTCTCGAAGTATATTTCCCGTTCCGCCTTCAGAGGATACTCGCCACAAACTAAGCAAACGAAACCCTTGCTTCGGCACACAGCAGCCCAGGCTGCTTCCTCATTCTCGATCCGCTCCTGCTCTGCTCTTTTCGCTTGACCCATATGGTTCTCCGTTCGTCAAAGCCAAAGCCAAATCCTAATCACCGACCGTTCCGGCCTCGTTCCTTCTTGAATGCAGTAATATTCCAGGATGAGTCAGCCCATTTCAAGCTGTTTGCTGTGGCATCCGCTGTTAGGACCGCCAAGCATTCGGCGCATAGAGGGTAGCCATCTTTTTGCGTAGTGGTGGGGTGCTCTTCACACAGATAGCATTTTGGAGCGGTCTTTTCAGGTGTAGGCCCGTCGACTGTTTGGCTGGCGTTTTCGTTGTAGTCAGAATATGCTTTGTAGAAGTCTTCGGATAAGCGGAGCATCGCCCCATTTCTCGAAATCACGGCTCCCTTGCCCATCTGCGCTGCCGTCCGTGCGATAGGCGACATCATACCGTTGACCTTAGCTTCGGACCAGCTAAGAATGTCAGCCAGAGTGGTGAGTGTAACGCCCTTGCTTTTGCTGTGCAAGAGTCCATTGTCATACGCACCAAGGTGTGCGATCAGTGTCTTAGCTTCTTCAGGAAGTCCTCCGAACAATACCGGGATATCCAGAGCCGTCCACTCGTTCGCTGGCGGCCTTTGCTTGAAGTGACTGACAAGCATCTTGCCGATGGTGTCGCTGATTTTGGGAACGAGGTCCACTGGTACGGTGTAGCTGACAGTTATGAACTCCATACCTGCATGGTATACCAGTGTCACAACCATGTCAATACCCCCGTATACCAATCAGGGCATCTAGGGAAACAATGGGCTTCAAGGCCAGCGGTTTTTACTGATCGCCGGTTCTATGGGTCGGTTGGAAGAAGTCATCACGAATCCGGGGCTGGCTTCATTAACCCACTACAATTCAGCCAGATACGGCCAATTCCACCCGGAACGGCAGCTTGAGTACATTCGGCACGGTGCGCTCCCCTGCAACCAACCAGCTCTGGTTCTTGGGAATGATAGTGGGCATATCGGAAACTGCGCCCATTTCAGGCGCAGGCTACGAAACCCCGAGATTCAGGGCGTCTGCTTCGTTCAGGCATCCGGCTCGCAATTCCGGTTCACTTCCCGAAGTGCGTTCACCACTCTCAACCGCGGCCACATGCGCGATAATCGATCAAGGGACAAGGCATGCTCGATTGGACCACTTGCGGAGTAGTGGAACGACACACCGGGCGAGTGAGCGGCGCTTGGGTGTTTCGCGGGACCCGCGTGCCGGTATCCGCGCTGTTCGCGAATCTCGAGGGCGGGGCTACCGTCGAGGAATTTCTGGAGTGGTTCCCAGGCGTCTTGCGCGAACAGGTGAACGGCGTACTCGAACACGCTGCCCACAGCCTGGCCACGCCAGAGGCCGCGTGACTGCCTGACGCGCATCTTGTTGGATCACAATACCCCCGCGCCCCTTCGCTATGCGTTGCGCGGACGTCAGGTTGAGATCGCCTACGAAAGGGGCTGGGCGGAACTGCAAAACGGGGACCCGATCGCGGAAGCGGAATCGGCCGGCTTCGATCTACCGATCACCAGCGACCAGGGGATTCGGTATCAACAGAACTGGGCGGTCCGATCCCTCGCCCTCTTGGTTCTGAGCACAAACGACTGGACTCAGCTTCGCCGGTTCAAAGAACGCATTCTTGAGGTGGTTGACTCGATCCAGCCCTCAGTGTGCGTCGAACTTGAGATCCCCCGCAGCGAGTAGCGCCGGCGCCAACCCGGGTTATGGCGGAAGTCAAACGCGGCGCGGGGCCGACGGCGTAGTCTACGAGTGGACCTCGATCCCCGCGCGTTTCTCCGCCCCCGACATCGGTTTCCGCTGAGCGAAACATGCGGAGTGAGGGGGCTCGCATCGGGTCGTCTTCGTCTCGCATACCTCGAAGAACCGGTTGCCAGCCGCCCGGCGCCCCCCTTACTGCAACTGAATTCCCCGCGCTTCAATCGTCCGTGCCGTGGCGCGATCCAAGTTGGCTAGGGCTTCGGCATAATCCGCCGAAGAGCGCGCCTCGCGATTGCGTGCCGCAATCAAATCCGTCTGCCGCTGCAACACCAGAAACACGCTGCTGGTCCCGGCCTGGAACTGCCGCTGCTCGCTCGCATACTGCTCCTCCGCCGAGCGCCGCGCGACACCGGATGCCTCCCACCGCGCACGGCTCGATTCGGCCGCCTGTAACGCATTGCGCACATCGGCCTCGACCAACATCCCGATCTGGTTCTCCACATTGCGTAGCCGCTTGCCTTCGGCCACAGTCACGGCCGATTGCGCTTGCGCGGTGCGATTGCGCAGCGGCAACGACATCTGCACACCCACCTGCGCGGTGGGGAAATTGCCGCTCGTGAGATTGCTCAAGCTCTGCCCATAGCCGCCGTTGAAGAATGCCGGCACGGTTCCGAAAAGGCCCGGAAACAGCGCCAGCAGCGGATTATTGCCCAGAGGCACCATGGTCCCCGCCAGGCCCGCGGAGCTCAGATTCGCGTACGCGTCGATTCGAGGACGCGCCCCTTCGCGTGCCAGGCGCGCATCGAGGGTGTTGACATCGAGCGCCAGCGCGGTTTCGGCGATTTCCGGGCGCCCGGCCAATGCCGCCTTCACCGCGTCTTCGAGCGCGGGCAGCGTTACGTTGGTATCGATGCGCGTTTCCGGCACCAGCGCCGCACCCCACATCAAATCGTTCCGGTCCGCCAGCATCATCTGCTTCAGCGCGTTCTCCGCCGCCGTCAAACCCTGCTGTGCGGCAAACACACCTTGCTGAAACGTGGACACCTGCGTCTGTGCCGCCACCACATCCACCGGCGCGAGCAATCCCTGCTCCGCCTGCCTGCGATTGCTTTCATACTGCCGCTCCGCCAGCTTCATTCCCTCCACCTGCACGGTGAGGTTTTGGAACGCGTAGTCCAGTTCCCAGTAGGCCTGCACCGCCTGCGTCACAACTTCGATCACGCGCTGCCGTAGCGCTTGCGTGCCGACTTGCCGATTCTTGCGCGCCACTTGCAACCGGTGGCGGTTCTCATCGAAGCGCAGTCCGCGCCATAACGGCTGTGTCACGTTCAGCGTCAGCGACGTGGGAAATTGCGGGTTCAGCGTATTGAACCCACTGTCGGAACGCTGCCGGTCGCTTGAGAACGCGAGCGAATAAGTGCCGCCCAACGGACCGATCCCGCTCACCGCCGGCGTGGCGTTCACCTCCGTCGTATTCAGCTTGCCGCTGGGCGTGCCGCCGATCAGCGAAGCGATGGGCGTGGTGGCGCGCGTGTGGAACGCGTGGAATCCGAGCACCGGATCGTAAGCGCCTTGCGCGCCTCGAACCTGGTATCCCGCCTCGTCGAGTTGAATTCGCGAGGTCTTCAGATCCGGGTCGTTGGCCAGCACGCGCTCGATCGCTTCCGGCAGGCGCAAACTTGCCTCGCGGACAATGCCAGTGCGCGGACGGATCGCGATCTCCTGGAGCGGTTGCACCTGCGCCGCCGTCTGTCCGAACAAGGAAGCCACCAGCGCCGTCGAAATGGCCGCGGCCTTCGTCGCGCGGCCCCGGATCGAGCGGAGCCCAGGCACGCGGACCTTCGCCAGCCAATCGCCCAGATCTTCGAAAAGCGAGTAGAAGACCGGTACGGCCAGCAGCGTCAATAGCAGGCACAGCGATTGCCCGCCCACCACCAACACGCCGATGGAGCGGTTCGTGGCCGCGCCGGTGCCGTGCGAAATCACCAGCGGAGCCATGCCGGCGACGAGTGCAAGGGTCGTCATCAAGATGGGCCGGAGGCGGTCGCGATTGGCCTGGATGATGGCCTCGTAACGGTCCATCCCCGCCGCCCGCAGGCCATTGGTGTGGTCGATCTGCAAAATGGCGTTCTTCTTCACGATGCCGAACAACAGCAGCAGCCCCAGGCCGCTAAAAATACTCACCGTCTGACCCGCCATCAATAGCGCCAGAATGCCGAACGGCACGGCGAGCGGCAGCGTGAGCAGAATCGTGATGGGATGAATGAAGCTTTCAAACTGCGCCGCCAGCACAATGTACATGAAGATGAACGTCAGTGAAAACGCCAGCGCGAAGTAGTAGCCCGTGCGCCTCAGTTCCTTGGAGGTTCCGGCGAGGCCGGCGCGGTACCCCGGTTCCATGCCCAGGGTCTCGGCATCCCGATTCAACTCGTCGAGAATCGCCGCCTGCGAACCGCCCGGCAATACGTTGCCCATCACCGTCACTTGCCGCTGCCGGCCGATGCGGTTGATCGAGGAAGGCCCGGTGCCCGGCACCATGCGCACCACTTCATCCAACCCCACGGAGCCCGTCTTTTGCGAAGGCACCGTCATCTTCGCCAGTCCCTCCACGCCGCCGCGGAAGCGCTCCTGCGCGCGGACCACCACGTCGTATTGATCTTCGCCCGCGTTAAAGGTGGAGGCCGTCTGGCCGGCCACCAGCGTGTTCAGAGCCTGCTCGATATCCATCACGCTCACGCCCAAATCGGCGGCGCGCGGGCGGTCGATCTCCAGGCGCACTTCCGGCTTGCCGCTGCGCAGCGTCGAATCGGCGTCCGCCACGCCAGGGTTGGCCTTCATCTTCGCCAACAACGCCTGCGAGTACGTGGCCAGCTTTTGCAGATCCGGCCCCTGCACGTAGTATTGAATGTCCGCGTTGCTCTGGTTGCCGCCGACCGAGCTCACCAGTTCCACGCCGGTATGAATCTCAGGCGGATACTTCTTCATCAGCTCGCGGGTGCGCTGCATCAGTTGCAACTGCGTGATCGTGCGCTCCTCGATGCCGGCAAGCTTGACATAGATGGACGCGTTATTGACGCTCTTATCCGCGCTGCCGCCCGCCGTCATCAACGTGTGCTCCACCCCCGGCAGCTTGCGTATGTCCTGCGCGATTCCCTCGGCGATATTCGTGGTGGCCGCAATCGAGGCGCCTTCCGGCGTGCGGATCAACACGTTGAACTGCGATTGATCGTCCGCGGGCAGAAAGTTCTTGCCGACAAACATAAATAGCGGCACGATCGATAGCATCACGCCCACGCACGCCGCCACAACGATCTTGCGGTGTCCCATGCTCCACGTCAGCATGCGCGTGTAATACACGTCGATCCACTTGAAGACGAAAGATTCCTTCGAAGAACGATGCCCCGGCCCCACTGGCTCCGGCCGCTTGATGAAGCGCGAGCACAGCATCGGCGTCAGCGTAAAGGAAACCAGGAGCGAGACCGCGATCGCAAACGCCGAAGTGAAGCCGAAGGAGCTCATGAAGCGACCCACAATTCCGCCCATGAAGCCCACCGGCAGAAAGACCGCGAGCAGGCTCAGCGTGGTCGCCATCACCGCCAGACCAATTTCCTTGGTGCCCTGAATGGCCGCCTGCATCGGCGGCATGTTCCTTTCCTCGATGAAGCGGTACACGTTTTCCAGTACGATAATGGCATCGTCGATTACAATGCCCACCATCAGCGTGAGGGCGAGCATGGTGATCTGATTCAACGTGAACCCCATCGCCGCCATGAGCGCGAAGGTCGAAACGATGGAGGTTGGAATCGCCACCGCCGCAATCAGCGTGGTGCGAATATTCGCCAGGAATAGGAAGATCACGACCGCCGCGAGAAAGCTGCCTTCAATCAGGTGGTGCTTGATGTTATCCACCGCCGCCTTGATGAATACCGATTGGTCGCCGATCACTTGCGTCTTGATATCCGGCGGCAGCGCGGCGGAGATCTCCTTCAACCGCGACTTCACCTCATCCGAGGTCGCCACCGTATTCACGCCGCTCTGTTTGGCTACAATCAGCGTTACCGAAGGCACGCCGTCGAGGCGCGCCGCGGAGCGAGGTTCCTCGTAACTATCCTCGGCGAAGCCGATATCCGCCACCTTCACCACAAAGCCGTTGCGCGTGGCCACTGCGATCTGGTTGAACTGCGCCGCGTCCACGATGCGTCCCGTGGTGCGCACCGTCAGTTCCCGCGCGCCGGCATTCAGGTTGCCGCCCGGCAATTCCAGGTTCTGCGCCCGCAGCGCACGGAACACGTCGTCGATCGTCAGGTTGTAGGAGCGCAGCCGGTCCGGGTCCACTTGCACGTGAATCTCACGGCGCGCGCCGCCCACGATTGTAATCTGCCCCACACCCGCCGCGTTTTCCAGCTTCTGCTTAATCTGCTTATCGGCGATCAACGTCACGTCGCGCAGCGAGCGTGGCGCCGACACCGCGATCTGCAAAATCGGCGCCGCGTCCGGATCGAATTTCTGCACTACGGGTTGCTTCGCCGTCTGCGGCAGATTCGGCACCACCAGGTTGACCTTATTCTGCACCTCCTGCGCTGCCACGTCGCCATTCTTTGAAAGATCGAATAGAATAGTGACGAGCGACTGCCCTTCGCTGGACACGCTTCGGACTTCGTCCACCTGGCTGATGGTGTTGACCGCGTCCTCCACCTTCTTGGAAATCTCCGTTTCGATCTCTTCGGGCGACGCGCCGGGGTTCGCGACGATCACCACGACCGACGGAATATCTACCTTCGGAAACAAATCGACGCCCAGGCTGAAGTAGGAAAATGTGCCGACCACCACCAGCGAAAGAATCAGCATGGTCGCGAATACGGGCCGTCGCACGCACAATTGCGCGAGTTTATGCATGGCTACTTCACCTCCACGCGCGCGCCGTCGAACAGTTCGCTCTGATGATTGGTGGCCACCGTTTCATTGCCATTCAGTCCGCTGACGAGGCGTATGTCGCCGCCCTCCACGTCGCCCGTGACTACCACACGCAAGTGCGCGGTCTGGTTCTCAATCGCGAAGACCTGATAGGAGTCCGTCGTCTTATCGCGGATCACCGCGGTACGCGGCACAAAGATCGCCGTCTCGCCGCCCGGCAGCAGCACCCGCGCGGTGGCGAACATGCCGGGGCGCAACTCGGCTCTCGGATTATCGAACTTCGCCTCCAGTATGAATACCCGCGAATTGGGATCCACCGAAGAGTTCACTGCCGTGATCTTGCCCATGAAATCGCGATCTGGATAGGCCGCCACGCGCGCCAGCACGGTCATTCCCAGCTTGCCCTTGGCGGCGCGCTGTTCCGGTGTTTGCAATTGCAGCTTCATCGTGCCGATGCGCACGACGGTCGCCAGCTTGTTGTTCAGCGCCACATACTCGCCCGCGGCCACGGGGCGTGCCGTGATCGAGCCGTCAAAAGGCGCATGGATCGTGGTGTCGGCGAGCCCTTTTTCGGCCTGCGCCAGTTGCGCCCGGACGCCTTCGAGCATGGCTTGCGAATTCTCCACTGCGCCATAGCTCTGCCGTGCCGCGTTGAGCGTGGCTTGGTACTGGTGCCGCGCCGCATTGGCCTGCGCATCGGCTGTCTCCTGCGCCGTGCGCGCGCGGTCGTAGGCCGAGCGCGAAACATCGCCCGAGGCCACCAGATTCTCGTACCGCTTGGAGTCCGCCGCCGCCAGTTTCGCCTGCGCCAACGCGGCTTCATAAGTCGCGCGGGCCGCCACCGCTTCTGGCATCGTCTCCGGTTGGAACTTGCCCTGGCCGCTGAAACCGATGCGCGATTGCGATTGGCGCACGCCCGCCAGCGCCTGATCGAGGGCCGCCCGCGCCTGGTCGAGCCGCAACTGTGCGTCGCGATGATCCAATTCGCAGATCACTTGCCCCTGGCGCACGAAATCGCCCACATTCACCGGCGTGGCGATCACACGCCCCGCCACCATTGGCGCGATGTCGCTGGTTTCATCGGCCACAAACGAGCCCGTCTCCGAAAACGCCGCCGGCACGTTTCGCGTCGCCGCTCGAGCCGCCGTCACGGTGACCGTTGGCGGCAGCGCGGGCCCTGCCGCGGCCGCGTCCCTCGTCTTGGAGCAGCCGCCTAGAAGAACCGCTAGAATGGCGATCGAACCCACACCGAACCGATGCATCACTTCTTCCCCTTTACGGCTTTCTTGCCGCGAATCCCACTCATCAAAATGCGCACGAAGGCAGTCGCAACTTTCGGATCGTCTGCCCCGGCGCCGAAGCCGAACATTCCCGTCATCATGCCGTAGTGGGACGCCATGCCGGCCACTGCTCCGATAATTGCGCCGGGGTCGCACTCCACAATCGCGCCCACTCGCTGCCGCCGCGTCACATATTGGCGCAGCATTTCATAGACCGGCAACGAAAGCTGGCGGTTGTGTTCGAGGCCAATCTCATGCCCTTCGAGCGCCGCAAACATCAGGATCCGGTGCTGCCGCTGGTCGCAGCGGTAGGATTCGATGATCCGCTGCACCATGGAACGAATCAGGCCCTCGTCGTCCTTGCGGTCCATGAACGCCTGCCACTCCGCCATGCACTCGGCGAAGCCGCCGCATGCGTGGTAGTCGTCGAGCACCGCCGTATAGAGGGCCTGCTTGCTGGAAAAGTGGCGGAAGATAATCGCTTCCGTTACACCGGCCGCCGCCGCGATTTCCTTCGTGGTAGCGCCGTCGAATCCCTTCCGGGAGAAGAAATCGCGAGCCGTGGCGAGCAACTGCCGGCGCCGGTCGCTGGCCGGCAGCCGGTGCGTTGTGGTGGGGGAATGGTTCACACCCCAAGTATAAGTAAGTGCTGACTTACTATCAATCGAAACCTTGCCTTACCTGCCGCGTCGGCGCCACGCGGGCCGCCACCAGTTCCCCTACAGCCTGGCGCGACCGCTCGTCCGTGAGGTTTCCCTGCTCGTCGAACCGCTGTCCGGCAAGCCCGAGCATCACCTCGGGCTTGTTCACGGCGTGCATATCCAATGTCACAAGGGGAAAAAAGGACAGACGCATTTATTTGGGGGGCGGCGAAAAATGCGTCTGTTCCTTTTTCCTACCTGAGCGCGTTCCTCAGGTTGAGGTTGCGAACCAACCGGTGCAGGTAGTTGGGGTGGATGCCGAGCAGTTTCGCTGCCTCCGTGAAGCTGCCCTCGGCCTGGTCGAGTGCGGTGAGAATGGCCCGCATCTTCTCGTTGCGAATGGTCTCGTGGTAGCCGCCGATCCGGGCCGCCCCCTGTGGCACGCTTTCGAACACGGTTTCCGGCAGGTCTTCAGGCAGGATGAAATCGGTCGAGCCGAGCACGACGGCGCGCTCGATGGCGTTCTCGAGGTCCCGGACGTTGCCCGGCCAGTCGTGAGCTTTCAGACAAGCGAGCGCTTCCAGGGCAATGCCGGCGACCCTGCGCCCGGCCCGTTTGCCGTGCTTGGCGACGAAATGACTAGCCAGCAGCGGGATGTCTTCGCGACGATCCCGCAAAGGCGGCAAGGTCAAGGACA
>OCZT010007599.1_pt1 | contig 10611 bp, 11 predicted proteins | sample 1539031 | NCBI WGS metagenome assembly OCZT01 (sample SAMEA3539308, study PRJEB22396) | soil metagenome | biome: tundra; feature: field; material: soil | place: USA | collected 2010-05 | depth 0.15 m
ATGCGGCGCTCGTCCTCGAGGCGAACCGGCGTCTCAACCTGACCGGCGCCAAGGACGGCACGGCGTTCGCCGCCCACATCCTCGATGCGCTGACGCTGCGCGACGACGTCGAGTCCCCACTGATCGACGTCGGCTCCGGCAACGGCGTCCCGGGGATACCGTTGGCGCTCGCGACCGGCGCCCGCGTGACGCTCCTGGAGCCGATCAAGAAGCGGGCCGCATTCCTGCGGCGGGCGCTCATCGAACTCGCCATCCACGGCGAGGTGGTCGACGCGCGTGCCGAGGACGCGGGACGGGACCCCGCGCGGCGCGAGGCGTACCGGACCGCGACGGCGCGTGCGGTCGCCACCGCGCCGGCGGTCGCCGAGCTGACGGTTCCGTTCCTTGCCGTCGGCGGCCGGGCGGTGCTCCAGCGGGGCGGCCTCGAGGCCAAGGAGCGAAATGCCGTCGCCGACGCGGCTCTGGTGCTCGGCGCCGAGCTGGTCGAGGAGCGAGCCCTCGACGGCGACCGCCGGATCCTCATCCTGCGGAAGACCGCGCCGACCGGGCCGCGCTTTCCGCGCAAGAACGGCATCCCGGCAAAGCGCCCGCTCTGTCTGGCCTAGCGGCCCTGAGTGGCGACGTTCCACGATGAACGTCACCCTGCAATACAAAGTAACGTTCACCGTGGAACATTCGAACCGTGCGCTGGCTGAATCGACGGGTGCCGAGCTAAAATAGGCCGTCCGTGCGCCATCTTCTCGACGATGTTCTGATCGCTGCCCTGCCCGCGGGATCGGTCTATGCCGTCGGCGGGCGGGTCCGCGACGAGTTCCGCACCCGGCTCGACGGGGTCGAGCGCCCACCGAAGGACCTGGATTACGTCGTCACCGGGATCCCGCTCGAGGCGCTGTTGGCGGCGCTGCGTCAGATGGGTCGGGTCGACGTCGTCGGAGCCTCGTTCGCGGTCCTCAAATTCCGGCATCCGGCCGGGGAGGCCGACATTGCGCTCCCGCGGCGCGAGCACTCGACCGGAACCGGCCACAAGGAGTTCGCGGTCGAGGCCGGCCCCGACGTGCCGCTGGCGGACGACCTGCAGCGTCGCGACTTCCGGATGAACATGATTGCGCGCCGGCTCGCCGACGACGAGATCGCCGACCCGCACGGCGGGATCGAAGATATCCGCTTCGGCCGGATCGACATCGTTGACGCGGGCGCGTTCGAGGAAGATCCGCTGCGCATGCTGCGGGCCGCCCAGTTCGCGGCGCGCTTCGGCTACGCGCTTACCGAGCGGGCCGAGGCGGGGATGCGCGCGGCCGCGGCGCTCGTCACGACGGTTTCCGCGGAGCGCGTCGGTGAGGAGATCGGCAAACTGATGGCCGCCCCGGCTCCGTCGGTCGGGCTCGAGATCCTCCGCACGACGGGTGTCCTCGAGCGGCTCTGGCCCGAGCTCCTCGAGGGGATCGGCGTCGACCAGAACGACTGGCATGCGTACGACGTCTACCGGCACAACCTGGCGACGGTCGACGCCGCGCCCCCCGGCGACGTCACGCTCCGGCTTGCTGCGCTGCTGCACGACGTTGGGAAGCCGCGAACCGCCGCGCCGCGCGAAGACGGGCGCGGAAACTCGTTCTACCAGCACGAGCACGTCGGCGCCGAGATGGTGCTGCCAATGCTGGCAAAGCTGCGGCTGCCGGCCGAACTCGTCGACACGGTCGCGCACCTGATCCGGCACCACATGTACGCGGCCGACCCCGACGCGCAGGACAAGACGTTGCGCCGGTTCGCCCGCCGGATCGGTCCGGAACACCTCGACCGGCTCTTCGCGCTCCGCTGGGCGGACGTGCTCGGCTCGGGGCTGCCCCAACGCGACGACTCGAACGAACGCTTCCAGGCGCGCATCGCCGCGGTGCTCGCGGAGGGACCGCCCTTCAGCGTTCGCGACCTCGCGCTCTCGGGTCGCGACGTCATCACGCTGCTGGAGCGAAAAGGGCTGGTGGCGTCAGGATTTCGCGGCGACCACCGCGTCGGGGAGGTGCTCCAGGCGCTGTTCGAGGAGGTCACCGATGACCCGTCTCGGAACGAGGCGGGCTCGCTCGCCGAGCGTGCAGAACGCTACATCGACGAGCACTTCTCCACGTCCCGGTAGGTCGGTTTTCTTGTCCGCGGTTGTTCCGATGCAGAGGACGGCGCGCATCATCGCGATCGTCAACCAAAAGGGTGGAGTCGGGAAATCGACGACCGCCGTCAACCTCGGCGCGTCGCTGGCGCTGCTGGGTCGGCGCGTTCTCGTCGTCGATATCGACCCGCAGGGAAATACCACGACAGGGGTCGGGGTCGACAAGCGCGTCGTCGAGCGCGACATCTACAACGTGCTGCTCCAGCACGACGCGATCGCCGATGTCACGCGCCCCACCGAGGTCGAAAACCTCTTTATCGTCCCCGCGACGCTGAACCTGGCCGGCGCCGAGGTCGAACTCGTCTCGACGCTCCAGCGTGAGAACCGGCTCAAGACCGCCCTCACGAAGATCGTCCACGACTACGACGAGGTGCTGATCGACTGTCCGCCCTCGCTCGGCCTGCTGACGATCAACGCGCTGACCGCGGCGAACGAAGTGATCATCCCGGTGCAGGCCGAGTACTACGCGCTCGAAGGGCTCAGCCAGCTCGTCGCGATCGTCAGGCGGATCAAAGAGGGGCTCAATCCCGACCTGACGATTCGCGGAGTGTTGATCACGATGTTCGATGGACGTACCAAGCTGGCGACCGAGGTCTTGGAAGAGGTTCATCGCTACTTTCCCGACCGCGTGTTCCAAACGCAGATCCCGCGCAACATCCGTCTCTCGGAGGCCCCGTCGTACGGAAAGCCCGCGATCCTCTTCGACGTGAAGAGCCGCGGCGCGCAGGCGTACCTCTCGCTCGCCCGAGAGCTCGCGCCGTGAGCGCGAAGCGCGGTCTCGGGCGCGGTCTGGGCGCGCTGCTCGGCGAAGGCGGGACCGCCGACCTCACCTCGCCTCCGCCGCGGCGCGACCTCCAGCAGATCCCGCTCGCATCGATCCGCCCGAACCCGCGCCAGCCGCGCCAGACGTTCGGCGCGGCCTCGCTCGAGGAGCTGCGTGCGTCGATCGCCGCGTTCGGCGTCCTGGTCCCGGTGATCGTGCGCGCGCACGGCGACGGCTACGAACTCATCGCCGGCGAACGCCGCGTTCGCGCCGCGCAGGCGGCCGGTCTCGAGACGATCCCGGGGATCGTGCGGCCGTCGGACGACCGCGAGTCGCTCGAGGTCGCGATCATCGAGAACTTGCAGCGCGAGAACCTCGACGCGCTCGAGGAAGCGATGGGCTTTCAGCACTTGATGGAAGCGTATGCGTTCACCCAAGAACAGGTGGCGGAACGGGTCGGCAAGAGCCGGCCGTCGATCGCGAACGCATTGCGCCTGCTCTCGCTCTCTGACGCGATCAAGCAGTACGTGCGCGACGGAAAGCTCAGCGCCGGGCACGCGCGCGCGATCCTGTCGCTGCCGCCGGAACGGCGCGAGCCGGTTGCGCGCCGTGCGATCGAAGAGGAGCTCTCGGTGCGCGCGCTGGAGCGGCTCGCGCACGACGGCACGCCGAAGCGTGCCCGTGCAACGACATCCGCGCCGCGCGCGAGCAGTGATGACGAAGCATTCGTCGAGCGCTTGCGCTACAAGTACGCGACGAACGTGCGCGTCGTCCGCCAGGAACGCGGCGGGACGGTCGAGCTGCGCTACGCCGATGCCGCCGATTTGATGCGAATCGTCGACCTGCTGCTGGGAGAATCGTCGTGAGAGCCTTTGGGCGCACCGCGTGCGCGCTGCTCTGCACCGCGTTGCTCGGTGCGTCGCCCGCACCGCAACAGCGGCCGAACTACGGGCCGGTGCCGAACAACGCGCAGACCGGCGTCGTCAAGCGCTACGTCGACGCGCTACGCGGCGCGCGCTACGACGACGCGTTCGCGCTGCTTACCGATGAAGAGCGCGCTTACTTCGGCAGCGCTGCGTCGTACAAGAGCGTCTTCGATGCCGACGGCTTCGTGCTCAAGAGCGCCTCCGTCGTCGGCGCACGCGGCGACGACCGGGGGCGAGTGTACTTCGTGCGCGAGCACATCGGGTTCGTCGACCATGCGGACGACGCGCGGCACGAGATCGACGCCGTCGTCCCGATCGGGATTCTGCCGGAGCACGGTACGCTGCACGTGAAGGATCCGGGCAAGCCGTACCGCGCGTTCGCGTCGGCCTCGACGATCGATGCGTCGGGGCTGCGCGTGATGGTCAAGAAGGTCGACTTCTTCCCTGACCGGATCGACGTCGTGATCACCTTCACGAACCTGGGGGACAACTTCGTGACGCTGCTGCCGTACGGCAAGAGCATATTACGCGACGATCGCGGAGGCGTGTACCGCATCCTCGCCACGAAGGACTGGACCGTCACCGACAAGCGGCTCTACGAGGGGATCCGGTTGGCGCCAAACTCGCGGTATACCGGTCTGCTGGCCTTCAGTTCCGGGCGGCTGGGCGACGTGAAACGTACCTGGTCCCTCACGCTGGCGCCGGCGCTGCGGGAGGGCGCCGACGAGCCGTTCGAGCTGACGGTCCAGATCGCGCCCGGCGCCTAGGCGAATCCGGTCGAGAGAGGAACCGACTTGCAGCCTACGGAACGGTCGCACCGCCCGGCGGCGACTTCGAGAGAGGCCTCCGGTGTTTTCCGTGCTTACGGGAGTCGATCCATGCGTCGCATCGTCCAGTCCTTGGGAGTCGTCGGCGTTCTCACGCTCGGTGCGTGCAGCGGGGGCGGCTCGGTCCTGAACTTCAACAGCAGCGCGACCCCGGACCGCGTCATCGTGACGGTGGTCGGCCCGACGAACCTGGCCCGGGTCCTGCCCGGAGCCGGACTCCCCCTGACGGCGGTTGCGGTGCAAGGGTCGCAGAACGGGTTCATCAACTCCAACAGGTTCAAGTGGAGCGCCGCGCTGACGACCGGCATGACCTACAACTTCACGAGCGACGGAAACCAGACGCGGCCGTGCGCGACGGTCACCATCACGCAGTCGGGTACGGTCGTCCCCTACACGGCCGATTTCGGCATCTACATCGCGATCGACCCGACCAACGAGTCGAACATCGAGTTCATCCCGCCGACGATCATCCCGACGCCGGTCGGCGCCTCGGCGCTCACGCCGGCCTATCCGTACTGCGTGGTCGTCACGGCTACCCCCATCGGGGGCGGCGCGCAAAACTCCGGCTCGATCACCGTCGTGGTCGTCAGCCCAACGGCTCCGCTCGGCTAAGGGTCTTCTCTCGAATGGCGACGACGAGGGGCGGTGACGCTCCTCGTTCGCATTTGCAGGGCGTCTACGCGCTGGTCGACCCCGACCGGGTCGAGCCGATCGCGTTCACCGAGGCGCTCCTGCGCGGCGGGATCCGGTTGGTCCAGGTCCGCGCCAAGAACGGGATCGACGGCGCGACGCTGCTCGCAATCGTCGGCCGGGTCCGCGCCGCCGGCGGCATCGCTCTGGTCAACGACGACGTGCGCCTCGCGCGGCTCGCCGACGGCGTTCACCTCGGTCAGGAAGACGCCGCGTCGCTCGATCTGCCGCAACTGCGCCGCGCGCTCGGCAGCGCCGTCATCGGGCTCTCGTGCGGGACGCCGCAGGAGGCGCGAGCCGCCGATCCCGCGCTCGTCGACTACGTCGCGGCCGGCCCCGCGTTTGCTACGCCGTCGAAGCACGACGCCGGTCTCCCGATCGGACTCAGCGGCGTGCGCGCAGTGGTGGGCGCGACAGCGTTGCCGTGCGCGGCGATCGGCGGGATCGGCGCGCACACGATCGCGCATGTCCGCGAAACAGGCGCGCAGATGGCCGCTGTGATCTCGGCGCTGATCTGCGACGATGTGGAAGCGGCGGCGCGCGAGCTCGTGCGCCGCTGGGAGAATGCGGGCGCGTGACCGTCGTCGCGACGGTCGGAACGACGCACCCGCTCGCCTTCGCCGGCCTCGCGTTCGCGGCGCTCGCCCTCGCCGACGAGGGCGTGCGGCCGGTCTGCGTCGTCGCCGGCGTGACCGCGCAAGACGCAGCGTGCGTCACGGCGCGTGCGGCGATCGACGCTGCGACGATCCGCGCCCAGTTCGCCGCGCTGCGCGAAGCGAACGTCGATGCGTTTCACGTCGGCGCGCTCCTGTCGGCCGAAGCCGTATACGCGGTCGCCGCCGCGCTCGCGGACTATCCCGCGATCCCCGTCGTCCTCGACCCCGTCCTCGCCGCATCGAACGGCGACCCACTCGGCGACGCCGCGACGCGCGCTGCACTGCTCGAAGCGCTGATCCCGCGCGCCACGCTCGTCACGCCGAACCTCGACGAAGCCGGAGCGCTGCTCGACCGCACGATCGCCGACATCGACGCGATGCGCGACGCCGCCGGTGCGTTCGTCGTGCTCGGCGCGCACGCCGCATTGATCAAAGGCGGCCACCTCGACGGCGATCCGTACGACGTCTACGCCGACGCGAACGGCGTGCGCACGCTTCCGTCCCACCGCGTCGCCGGCACGCTGCGCGGAACCGGCGACCTCCTCGCCGTCACGATCGCCGCCGGTCTCGCCCGCGGTGCACCGCTCAGCGAAGCGATCGAACATGCCCGCCACCGCGTCCGCGAAGCGATCGCCCGCGCAACCCCCTTCGCCGGCACCCACGCCGCACGGTTCAACACCACCTAGGGTGGTTCGGTCAACGATTCGACCGTTGCGATTGGAAGCAGTCGCGGCAATACACGGGCTTGTCGCCCCGTGGCTGGAACGGCACCTCCGCCGCCTGTCCGCAGCTGCTGCACGTCACGCTGAACATCTCGCGCGCGGAGCCGCCGCCGGAGTCGCCGCGGCCGCCGCCGTCGTTCTGACGCGCGTTCTTCCGCGCGGTGCGGCAATCGGCACAGCGGTTGGGCTTGTTCGCAAAGCCCTTGGTCGCAAAGAATTGCTGTTCGCCGGCGGTGAAGACGAACTCCGTGCCACAGTCGATGCAGGTCAGCCGTTCATCGGTATACAAGCGAGTTCACTCCTTGAGATAGGCCTGGTTTCGACTCGCTGAGTACCTTGGTGTGGTGAAGCCACGGAGACGGGACCGCGCGGGGATCGAGAACCGGTCGATTATGCGTGGATACTACCACGGCCCCAGGTGCCACGCAAGATAGCCCACCGAGCAGCGATGAACGTCGAGAAACCCGCGTCACCAGTGCGTTCCCGCGTCATGTCAGGCCACCGGCCGAGCGGGCGGCTTCACCTCGGCCACTTGCTCGGGACGTTGAACAACTGGGTCGAGCTCAGTACGACGGCGGAGACATTCTTCGAGGTCGCCGACCTGCACGCGTTCACCACCGCCTTCGAACAGCCGCAGCAGATCCGCGACGCGCGCGAAGATCTCATCCTCGACTGGCTCGCTGCCGGTATCGACCCCGCGCGCTCGACCATCTTCTTGCAATCGGCGGTACCGCAGATCACCGAGCTGCACGCGCTGCTCTCGATGATCGTGCCGGTCTCGTGGCTGCAGCGCGTGCCGACCTACAAGGACCAGATCGAGGAGCTCGGTCCGGAGATCGCCACGTACGGCTTCTTGGGTTACCCGCTGCTGCAGCTGTGCGACATCGCGGTCTTTCGCGCCGATATCGTTCCGGTCGGGAAGGATCAGCTCTCGCATCTCGAGTTCGGGCGCGAAGTCGTGCGGCGCTTCAACCATCTCTACGGCGCGACGCTGGTCGAACCGCAGGGGCTGCTCTCCGAGTTCCCGGCGGTCCCCGGAACCGACGGCCGCAAGATGTCGAAATCGTATCACAACACGATCGATATCGCCGACGACGAGGCGACGACGATCAAGAAAGTGCGCTCGTACATCACCGACCCGCTGAAGGTCCGGCGGAACGACCCGGGCCGGCCCGAGATCTGTCCGGTGTTCGCGCTGCACCACTACTCGAACGCGGCGCGCGTCCCCGAGATCCGCGAAGCCTGCGCGTCGGGAGCGCTCGGGTGCGTCGACTGCAAGTCGGAGCTCGCCGAGACGCTCAACGCGCTCCTGCGTCCGGCTCGCGAGCGGCGCGCGTCGATCGACCGCGCGCGTGTCGATCTGATCCTGCGGGACGGCAGCGCGAAGGCGCGCGAGGTCGCCAACGCGACGATGCGCGACGTCCGCCGCGCGATGAAGCTGATCGACTGACGCGCTAGCGGTCGCGCGCGAGCATCCCGTAGGCGCAGAGGTCCTTGAACGTTCCGGTCGCCTCGTCGCGGTAGCCGTCGCGCCACGTTCCTTCGAGCACGAAGCCGGCCCGTTCGTAGAGGGCGTGCGCCGCTGCGTTGTCGGCGGTGACCTCGAGATAGACGCGGTGCGCGCCGAGATCGTCGAACGCGCGGTCGACCATGCGCTTCAGCGCCCAGCCGCCGATCCCGCGGCGCGGCGCGATCGCGACGATGCGAACGAGCTCGACGAGCCAGCCGCCGTCGTGTACGCTCAGCGACCAGAATCCGACCGGGGTTCCCTCGTCGTCGAGGATGATCCGCCCCTCGTGATCGGCTCGCCCGCGGCGGCTCGTATCGTCGACGGTCATGAGCCGGTCAGAGTACTTAGGCGTGATACCGCGGGAGCGCGTCGCGCAGCTGATCGAGCGCCCAGCCGATGTCGTCGAGCGAGGCCGCGTACGAGAAGCGCAGATAGCCCTTGCCGGCCGCGCCGAAGCTGGAGCCGCCCAGGCACGCGACGCCGGCGTTGTCGAGCAGCCATTGCGCCAGGTGCTTGTCGTCGCTGGTGATCTTCGAGACGTTGGGGAAGGCGTAGAACGCGCCCTCGGGGATCGTGCACGAGACGCCCGGGATCGCGTTCAGACCCGAGACGATCGCGTCGCGGCGCTCGCGGAACGTCGCGTTCATCTGCTGCACCGGGCCGTCGTCGCCGGTCAGCGCCGCGATCCCGGCGCGCTGCACGAAGGTGGCGACGCACGAGAAGGTGTTGTTGTTGAAGAGCGTCACCGTTTCGGCGATCGCCTTCGGCGCGATGCAGTACCCGAGCCGCCAGCCCGTCATCGCATAGGCCTTCGAGAACCCGTCGACGATGATCGTGCGGTCGCGCATCCCCTCGATCTGGGTGATCGAGACGAAGCTCGGGCCGTAGATGTTGCGCGAGTAGATCTCGTCGGCGATGACGAGGAAGCGATGGCGTTGCGCAAGCTCGGCGATGACCTCGAGATCGTCGCGGGTCAGGACGCCGCCGGTCGGATTGTGCGGCGAGTTGATGACGAGCGCTTTGGTCTTGGGGGTGATCTTCGCGGCGAGCTCGTCCAGATCGAGCCGCCAGTTGCGGGCCTCGAGCAGGTGGACCGGGACGGCCTTCGCCTCGAGATAGCCGGCCGCCGAGGCGTACGCCGGATAGGCCGGGTCGGCGTAGATCAGCTCGTCGCCGGGGTCGAGCAGGGCCGAGAGCAGGTTCCAGATGATCGGCTTCGCGCCGGCGCCGACGACGACGTGCTCGCGGGTAAAGGGCTCACTAAGCCCGCGAAAACTGCTGGCATGGGCGGCGATCGTGTCCCGAAGCTCCGGGATTCCTGCCGATGGTGTGTAGTGGGAGTAGTTGTCCCTGATCGCCGCGATGCCGGCTTCCTTGATGTGGTCCGGCGTGTCGAAATCAGGCTCACCGATCTCCATGTGGACGACGCGCCGTCCCGTCGCCTCGATCGCCTTCGCGCGGGCGAGCACCTGGAAGGCGCTCTCGGAGCCGAGCCGTGACACGGCTGCGCAGAGATAGTCGGCGTGGTGGGCGATCGTCGTCATGGCAAACCTACAAGCGAGGTCGGCGACGCGGGATCGCCGAACGGGGGCGGAACTGATGCGGACCCTGACGGAAGTTTTCGCGCCGGGCGCGCCGTCGTTACCCGAAGGGCTACGAACGCTCGTCGTTTCTCCTGACCGAACGGTCGAACCTGGAACGACCGTCCGAGCGACGTTCGCATTCTACAACTTCGGCGGAGCCGCCGCGACCGGCTTGCGCGTCCGCTTCGCGTTGCCCGACGGCCTGCGCTACGTACCGGGCAGCGCGCGTGTCGACGACCGGGCGCTCGATGACGTCCGCGGCGAGACGAGCCTGCTCGGGCCCAACGGAGCCGACGTCGGCGAGGTTCCGCCGGGCGTCGAACGCCGCATCAACCTGGCCTACGTCGTGGCGCCGACGATCGAGAACGGGGCCGCGATCGAGCTGCAGGCCGCGCTCGTCAGCAACGAGACGGAAGTCATCGGCTCGAACGTCGTGCGGCTCGTTGCCGACAGCGCGCCGGAGCTGGAGAACCCCGAGACCGTCGCAGCGCTCGAAGCGGTCCGCGTCCCCGAGCCGGGCGAGGAGATTCACGTCGCGGCGCGCGTCCACAACAGCGGCCACGCGACCGCGCACGACGTCGTCGTCGTGCTGCCGGTCCCCGACCGGACGAGCTATGTCGGCGGCAGCGCGCGCATCGACGGCCGCGAGGTCACGATCGACGAGCGCGGCGGTGACCCGTTCGGGTTCGGCAACGCGACGATCGCCTCGACGGCGCTCGCGGCCGGCGCGACGCTGGTCGTCGAGTATCGGGCCCGCATCGACTCGCCGCTCGACG
>OCZT010007600.1_pt1 | contig 10611 bp, 11 predicted proteins | sample 1539031 | NCBI WGS metagenome assembly OCZT01 (sample SAMEA3539308, study PRJEB22396) | soil metagenome | biome: tundra; feature: field; material: soil | place: USA | collected 2010-05 | depth 0.15 m
TCTTCCGATCTGTTGCGGCAGCGGCCGGGGTCACGACCCCGGCCGTTCCTGCTTCGGGTGTTTTGCCGATCGCTCGCAGGCAGTTCGGAATGCAAGCCCGGTAGCTAAAGCCTTTGCAAACCTGGGCGCTTGAGACAAGAAAACATATGAGACTTCTTACTTTCGGTTTAATGGTGTCTTCGATTGTGTCCGCGCAGCCGGCCATGCCGCGTATCTCCGGGATTGCTCACATCGCTATCTCGGTCAGCGATCTGGACAAGGCGCGCGCGTATTACAAAGATTTTCTCGGCTTTAGCGAACCGTTCTCTCTGAAGAACGCGGACGGCTCCGTGAGCTTGGCTTTTATCAAGGTGAACGACTATCAGTACATTGAAGTATCTCCCGGCCTAAAGCCCGGTGACGACCGGATGAAACACATCGCGCTTTACACGGATGACGCGGAGCGTATGCGAGTCTATCTGGCGTCCCGGGGGGTGGCGGTGCCGGAGAGCGTGCCCAAGGGCCGCAGCGGCAATCTGAACTTCAATATCAAAGACCCCGACGGGCACACGGTCGAGATCCTTCAATACCTGCCGGATGGCTGGGCGATGCAGAACAAGGGGAAGTCCATGACGGACGCGCGCATTTCGAAACGCATCCCGCACATCGGAATTCTAGTGGGCGACGCCAAGGCCTCCGTCCACTTTTACGGCGACATTCTGGGATTCCAGGAGACGTATCGCGGGAGTTCCACGAAAACCGTTCTATCCTGGATCAACATGCGAGTACCCGACGGCGACGACTTTCTCGAATTCATGCTTTACAAGGACCTTCCGGCACCGGACCAGAGAGGGTCGACGCACCATTTGTGCCTGGAAGTTCCGACTATCGCCAGCGCTCTGGAAACACTACAGTCCAGGCCCTATGCCAAAACCTATAGCCGCCCCTTCGATACGGTGGTCGGCTTTAACCGCAAGCGCCACATGAACGTGTTCGATCCCGATGGAACCCGCGCGGAGCTGATGGAGCCGGTCACTGTGGATGGAAAACCGCCGGAGTCGTCCTCCGCTCCACCGCCGCGCTAGGTGCTCCGTCTGGGTTACTTGTCATCGTGCGGGGCGTCTTCCTGGATAGTGAGGCCAGGGCGGGATTTCAAAAAGAGGAGTGATACGATGAATTCAATTACATCGGGGCGGCACGATCCATGGCCCTCCAACTTGGTGCAAGGCGGTCAATGCCACTCTGGCGGAGTTGATCGTGGACTTCGCATGCCGTTACCTCGACGCGGATTTCTGGCTGGTTTGGGTGTGCTTGCGACCGCCCTGCGCAATCCGGCGTTCGGGCGCATAGGCAACGTCGAGATCGGTGTTTGCGTGGGCTCGGAGGACTTCGAGAACACGGTCCGCTACGGCTTCGACTACTGCGAGCCTGACACCTCCGAAATTGTCACCATGGACGAGGCCCGGTTCGCCGAGTTCCGGGCACAGGTGCTCGCATCGCCGATTCGCTGTAAGAGCTATCGAAATTTCATCCGCAAGCTCCAGGTTGTCGGCCTGAACGTGAGCGAGAAAGATTTGGCAGCCTACATGGATCGGACGCTGGGCCTGTGCCAGCAATTGGGCGGGGAGGTGATGGTGTGGGGCAGCAGCGGCTCGCGCAACGTCCCGCCCGGATTCTCGCGCGATCGCGCCTGGCAACAAATAAAGGACTTCCTGAAGCTGGCCGGCGACGTGGCGCGGCGTCACCAGATGGTGATCGCGGTTGAGGCGCTGAAGCACCCGGACACCAACATCATCAACACGGTCGCCGAAGCGCTGCGGCTGGTGCGTGAGGTGAACCATCCGAATGTGAAGATGGTTGTGGATTTTTATCATATGCGCCTGGAGAAAGAAGAGCCGGAGATCGTCTGGGAGGCGCGCCAGGAAATTGTGCATTTTCATTTCGCCAACCCGGCCGGCCGCAGGTGGCCGCACAGTGTGTCGGAAGACGCGGATTACTACAGGCGGGTCTTCGGCCTGATTAAGAAGATCGAATTCCGACGTGGACTCTCGATTGAGGGGAATGGAACGTTTGAGGCGGATGCCGCCGCGAGCCTGAAGTTCTTTGCGGAGATGCTGGGATAGCGGCCGGGAAACAGACGAACAGACCAGGTTGTGTCTACTTCGCTACAGCCACCTCAAAGCCACGGGAATCTGAGCTGAGTGGTCGGCAGCAAGTCCACTCTGTGTGAACCGCTGGCTGACGCCTCGCCGTCTTTCCATTTCGTACCCTCCAAAACCGCCCGCTATCCGCGCTCTGCGTTTTTAGCGGCCGAGGTTTTCATACCACTTGAGATTTGCGGTGGTAAAGCCTATACAAATAACATCCGGCCTGCCGTCCTCATTCAGATCGGCGACTGCGCACGCACCCGCACCCATTCCGCCCGCATCCAGCACTTGCCGAGACCACGTTCCGGCGGCGGCGTCGTAGCGGTAAGCGTAGAGGTTATGGTCCCCACCGCGATACCCGGCGATAACTTCGTCATTGCCGTCGCCGTCGAGATCGGCGGTCAAAATCGTGTGTCCGTCCACCAACGACGTATCGATCACCTGGCGCTGCCACACGCTGCCCTGCTGTCGATAAATCGCCACCTGGTTGCCATGAAACGGTTCGATCGCGGTCACGAAGCGTTCTTTGCGGAGGCGCCCCGCCGCGATATCGCTGGAGCCGGATTTCGGCCACGCCTCCGGCGCGCCGGGTGTGATGTCGGTTCTGATCCATTGGTGATTCGGCGCCAGCTTGAACAGACGAACTCCCTCGAAGCCCGCGGTTAGGATTTCGTCCTTGCCGTCGGAGTCCCAATCGTCTATATACAGGCCGTGCACGAGCCCGAAATTCTCCGGCTGAATGGGTTCGCGCTTCCAGATGCCGGGCCGGTAGAAGACCATCGGCGTGTGATCCCGAAACTCCGGCGCATCCGCATGGGAGCCGGTTAGCGCCGCGTTGACGACCACGGGCTTTCCGCTATCGTCTATGTACGCCAGGCGCAGCCGGTGCGACGAAGGAATCCGATCGATTTCTTTTGCCTTCCACGGCCGCCGCGGGTCGCCGTCATGGTGCAACACAGAGACCAGCCCGACACTATTTTTGGCAAGGTTGTCGAACTGGCTCGCCAGCACGATATCCGGGATGCCGTCGGCGTCCGCTCCCACCGCCACGCAGTTGATCATGTGGGAGAAGCCGCTGGCCAGGACGTGCGGTTCCCAGGTGGGGTTCTCATACCAGATCAAGTCGTTTGACTTTGTGGTGAGCGCGATGAGGTCGGGCTTGCCGTCGTGGTTCAAATCCGCCACCACCACCTGGTATCCGCCATCCAGCCCGGTGGCGATGGTGTGCTCGCGGAAATGCGGCACGGAGAGAAACTCGGAGGGAGGAAGCGCGCGGCGCGTCATACGCGCCAGGTAAACCGCGCCCTTGAAGTAACTCCGCAGGTTGGCGCGCGCCCCTATGGAACTGCGGCCCGTGCCCTGCGGCGGCAGATGCGCGGCGGCGGACGTCTGAAGAACGCCGTTCACATAGCTGCGCAGTTCGCGGCCATCGTAGACCAGCGCGGCGTGATACCACGCACCTGGCAGTTGCAGCTTTTCGCGATCGATCAAGGCTTTGCGATCGGCTTGCGAAAAATCGACGCCATCCAGGCACCAGCGGCCGTCGATGATGCGCAGTTCGAACAGCATGCGCGAGGCGGTGTCCTGACCGGTTTTCGGATCGCGCTCCTGCAGATGAAAAAACCGCTCCTCGGGGTCGCCGCCGGGGTCCGGCCGGAAAATGACTTCCCAGGTGAACGTCTCGGCCCCAGCCAGGGGATGCACGTCCACCTGCAGCGCATCGTCGACACCGTTGAACAACACGGCTTTGCCGATTTGCGTGTCAACCAGCAGTGGGTGTCCCAAGACCTTGGCAGCGTGGTCACCGAGCTGGTCCAGGCGATCGAATCGCCAGGTCTCCGAGGCCGGCGGCGTATCGGCGCCGCCCAGCAGAAAGACTCCGGCCCACGCGGTTCCGGCCGCCAGCATTATCGTTCTCCATCTGCTCACTATCACGGATTCTCCTTGGTCGATAGGATACGCGCTTCGCTGCGCTCGGGTTGAGCGGCGCCGCCAGCCGCCTGTTGCAGCGCGCGCCGGGAATGGTTCAGCCACTCCTCTATGAATCGCCGCGTCACGCGCGCCGCAGCTTCCGGGTTTTCCGCCATGGCCTCTACCATGTCCTGATGATCTTGGGCCATGGCAAGATAATCCGTGGGAAGCCCCTGCGGGTGATCGCAGAGTACATAAGCGAAGGGCGCGGCGGCAATGGCCTGCGCGGCCTGTATCAGATATGGATTTGCGCTGAGACGATAGATTTCCTGGTGAAACGTGTAATCGGCGATTCCCCACTTGGCCAGGTCCTTCGCACGCGCCGCGCGGCGCAACTGGTTCACCTGCTCCTGCAAGCAGTTCTGCGCTTCCACGGACCACGCCGCCGAAACCGCCTGCACCGCCGCCGGCTCCAGGAGGACGCGCACCGAAAAGAGTCTTTCGATGTCGGCCAGCGTGTAGCGGCTGACGTTAGTGGAGCGGTTCAGACGCTTGGTGACCAAACCCTGATTGTGCAGATCCTGCAGCGCGGCGTTGACGGTAGCCTGCGACACGCCTATCTCTTTAGACAGCTTGGCTTCGATTAACCGCTCGCCCGGCCGCAGGACTCCGGACAGGATCTGCTCCAGGATGGCCCGGCGGACCTGCTCGGTTCTGGTGAGGATTTCGATCTGCACAATCTATCGATAAATGATTATCTACTGATCGGGAACCCTTTTGCAACCGGCCTTTGACGTTTTATCGATTATCGATTATCATTTCTTCATGGCGGATACTGTTTACCCACGGGGCACCCGGCACACCCCGGAGATGATCGCCGATCTCTCCCGGCGTGCCTACGAACATCGCAGCCAGGTTCTGCGCATGGTCTACGACCGCAAATCCGGGCACATCGGAGGCGCATTTTCCATTGCCGAAGTGCTGACGGCGCTGTACTTCCACCACCTGCGGATCGACCCGCAGCGTCCGGCATGGCCGGACCGCGACCGACTAGTCTTCTCCAAAGGGCACGCGTGCGCCATGTTATACACCGTTCTGGCGCATCGCGGCTTTTTTCCAGTTGCGGAACTCAGCACGTTTCGCTCGCTGAACAGCCGCCTGCAAGGGCATCCCGAGCCCGCTAAGACGGCGGGCGTGGAAGTGGCCGCGGGTCCGCTGGGTCACGGCGTCGCCATCGGCGCAGGCATGGCGCTGGGCGCGCGTCTCGCTGCTTCGCGCCGCAACATCTACGTGATTCTGGGCGATGGAGAACTCGACTCCGGCGTAATCTGGGAAGGTCTGCTGGTGGCCGCCAAGTTCGGGTTGAACAATCTCAAAGTGATCGTCGACTACAACGGCGTGCAGCAAACCGGCACGACCTCCGCGGTGATGCCCACTGAGCCCATCGCCGACAAGTGGGCCGCCTTCAACTGGCATGTCATGGAAATTCATGGCCATAATATGGCGGAGATTCTGGACGCGCTGGACCGCGTCGACGAGATTCACGGCCGTCCCGCGGTGATCATCGCCCGCACCACCAAGGGCAAGGGAGTGAGCTTCATGGAAAACGAACCCGCATGGCATGGCGGCATCCCGAACGACGATCAATTCCGAAGAGCATCCGACGAGTTGCAGGAGGGAGCGCGCCAATGGCAAGCCTGATCCAGACTCCTTTCGGTCCGGCCATCTCCATGCGGAAAGCTTACGGAGAGGCGCTGGTGGAACTCGGCCATGCACGGGAGGACGTGGTGGTGCTGAGTGCCGACGTTTCCAACTCCGACTTCAGCTACATGTTCGAAGCCGTGTTTCCACAGCGGTTTTTCAATGTGGGGATCGCCGAGCCCGCGATGGTGGATACCGCGGTGGGACTGGCCAACAGCGGTCTCGTCCCAATCGCCAACACGTTCGCATTCCTATTTAGCACGCGCGCGCTGGAGATGGTGCGCACGCATTTGTGCTACGGCAAGTCCAACGTGAAACTGTCCGGTGCCTACGCCGGGCTCTCCGATTCTTTCGACGGACCGACGCACCAGTCCATCTCCGACCTCGCGATTCTGCGCAGTCTGCCGAACATGACGGTAGTGGTGCCGTCCGATCCGCTCTGCGTGCGCCGCCTGCTGCCGCAGGTGGCCGCCTGGAACGGGCCAGTCTATTTCCGGCTGTGCCGCAACGAAGTCCCCGAGCTGTTCACCAAGGCGTACGATCCGCAAATCGGCAAAGGCGTGCTGTTAATGGAGGGCACGGATGCCACCATCATCTGCTGCGGCGTGATGGTTGCGCCGTCGCTTCAGGCGGCCCAGGTGCTGGCGCGCGAAGCCCTCTCGGTGCGCGTGGTCGAGATGCACACCATCAAACCCTTGGACGGCGAAATTGTGGAACGGAGCGCGCTGGAAACCGGCGCACTCGTTACCGCGGAGGAGCACTCCATCATCGGCGGCCTGGGCGGCGCGGTTGCCGAACACCTGGCCCAGACGGTGCCTGCGCCGCTGGAGCGCGTAGGAATCGCGGACACCTTCGCCGAGAGCGGACCCTACGCTGAACTGCTCGAAAAATACGGACTCAGTGTCAAGGGAATCGTCGGCGCAGTGCACCGCGTGCTGAAGCGCAAGCGTCTGTGTCAGGCGGCGGGAGAGTTGGTGAAGCTTTGAACAAACTCACCGGGCGCACCGCTTCCACGCTGTACCTCGGCGCCTTGGGAACCAATGAGTACGGCTCGCCGCGACTGCTTACCGCAGGCCGGCACGGCAACTATCGGGTTGGCCTCAGTTGCACGGTCAGTAAATCGTTTCGCGATACATTTGGCATCTTAAGGACGGCGATGTTGTACAGAATCAACTGGCGTGACAATGCGGAGGCAACGAGTTAACATGGCCTGTATGTTATTGGATCTAGTCATTACCACAGGAGAAGGCCCGAATGAACACCGGTAAACCAAATCGCCGCGACATATTGAGGAGCGGAGCCGCGCTAGGGCTCGCCGGCCTCATCTCGCCATCCGGTGCCGCCGAAAGTCCGGCGGCACAAAGCCCGGCTCCGGGCCGCACCGAAGCTTCCCTGTACGCCTACGTCGGTTGTTACACCACCGCCCGCCGTTACGCACGTGGAGATGGAATCCACGTCTATCGCGTGGATCCGGACACAGGGCACTGGACCCATGTGCAGCGAGTGGGAGACATCGTCAACCCTTCCTTTCTCGCCCTACGCGGAGATCAACGATACCTATACGCAGTGCAGGGCGATCAGTCCTACGCGACGGCGTTCGCGGTGGACCGCGGCACGGGTTCGCTGACATTCCTGAATCGCGTCGAAACCGGCGGGCGCAATGGTGTCCACCAGGCCATCGATCCCAGCGATAAGTTCATGGTGGTGGCGAATTATGCCACCGGCAGCGTTACCGTCCTGCCTATCCGGGAGGATGGCAAACTCGGCGATCAAATTCAGATTGTGCCCCTGCCCGGACTGCCTGGTCCCAACCGCGTTGAGCAAGCCGGCAGCCACCCTCACCAGATTGTCTTCGATCCCTCGGGCCGGTTCGTGGCGGTGCCCGACAAGGGACTCGATCGCGTCTTCATGTTCAGTTTCGACCCCGCTATGGGCCGGCTGGCCCCTACCGTGCAAGGCAGTGTGGCCAGCCGCTCGGGCTCCGGTCCACGACGGATTGCCTTTCATCCGACTCTCCCTTTTGCCTTCGTGCTCAACGAAATCAGCAGCACCGTCGTGACTTACTATCTGGAGGCGGAGCACGGCAGCCTGCAGCCCGTACAGATTCTTCCGACGCTGCCTTCCAGCTACACCGGCGAAAATACGGCATCGGAAATTGCGCTGTCCGCCGGCGGCCGCTTCGTGTATTGTTCCAATCGAACCCACGATAGCGTGGCGAGCTTCGCCATCGACCAGAAGACCGGCCTGCTTACTTCCGTCGATTGGGTGTCGAGCCGGGGCCGCATTCCCCGCTACATCGGCTTCGATCCGTCATGCCGGTTCCTGTATGGCGCCAACGAACAGAGTGACACCATCGTCAGTTGGTCCGCCGACGCGGCGACCGGTCGCCTCACCCCGACCGGAGAGGTTATTTCGAATGCGAGCCCCGTGACCATTGCGTTCGGCGGGAGGCGCGGGTGAGCCGCCTGCGGTCTGGCGATATACGAGCAATCATTCCTGGCCTGCTCGTTTCTTACCCGCTGGTGGCGCAGGCGCCCGGGCCGTGCGTCTTTGGCATCGCTCATATTGCCACCTCCGCCGGCGGTATCGAGAAAGCGAACCTGCTACGAAGGCTTCCTCGCGCCGCCTTAACGTGTACCGCATGCCACGAACTAAGCCGGTAGCAACGGTCAGGCCGAATGCTCTTCCAGAGAAAGGACGTAATACTGGGCCGTAGTCGTCCCTACATTCTTCCAGCCGGAAAGGTTGTTGTAAGAGGAAAAAATCACCGATCCCGGCCCGATCATCGAAATCTCCCCGTTAAGTGTCACCTCTAACGTGCCCTCGCGCAGGATAATTACCTCCTCGTGGGGTTGCCGCTCCGGAGGATGCGGCCTTTGTCCCGGAGCGAGTTCGCTGATGTGTAAAGTAATCCGCTGACCTCGCGTAGTTACACCGTTGAACACAGACCGTGATTTTAATCCTGTAGAGCTGGTCCGTACCTGCATTTCATCGAATGGGTACGTTTTTGCCTTCATAACGGATGGAGCTGTGTCCGTCTTGCCGGAGCTCTTTGTTTCTTGGGCCGCTTTAGTCGTCTTTACTAAGGCGGGTATTAGAATGGCCAAGTCTCTTCGGGTGTAACTCACGGATATACCTCACGCTGATAGATCAGCTATAAGTAGATTGTAGTTGTTCCTAAAACGCCAGTCAATGAAAAACCAGCGTTCACGCAGGTTTGTCCGGAAGCTCTACAATCCTGGAAAGGCTGGGGTTTGACGGCGCTGCAGCGCGCCGCCTCGGGTCTGAAATGAGTGCTCCCCTTGGCGGTCGTTACTGAGAGAACTCGGATAGTCCTTCGATTGCAACCACACGCACCGGACTGGCATCCAGCCCGACTATAGGAAGTGGCGCGTACACGATCAGGAACTGGTCCTGCTGAAGCTGGTCGAGGTTTCTCAGCACCTCTATGAAAAGAATATCGTTTCCGAGCAGCAGATCATGACAGGCAATGCAGTGGGCTGCATTGTTTTCGATCGCGATGCCGTCTCCCCAGCCCACGCACTTCACCTTTCTTTCAAGTAGCCAGTGGGCCGCTTCCTCCGACAGATCCGGTCGGCGATCGTCTGGCGACTGGACGAATGGTTCGCTGTGAAATGGCGAGTCGAGGAGCACGGTATCGCCGGGTCTCACACGCCCCCGGTCAGCCGGGTTCCAGGTCCTCCACACGCACGATTTGATTGGGCCGGGCGGTTTCCAGCCTCAGTAGAATCCATCTTCCAACAAAGGCATCGATGGCGAACTGGCTGACGTCTTTCCAGTCGGTACGATGATGATAGGGCAACTCCAGGTGCGTCCCCAGATGGGACATAAGGTCCATTTCACTGTGGTAGTCCCCTGCCCCATTTACATCTACATAGAACCGCCGCAGCGTGCAGCGACGCTGTTCGTTAGCTGGATCCAGCCTCTTTGACAAGTCGACCACGCGGAACTTCCCCATGTTCTTCTGCTCCTGACCCCTTCGAGGCAAGCCTGTCTGATCTACTCAGATAATGTTCATACTATCGGCATAGCTTGCGGTCGGTACGCTGTTTGCTATTTAGCATTTGACCTGACCGGCGGTCCGAAACAGAGTATAGCAGCGGGCACAGTTCGGCCGTCAAGGCGTGAACGCCGGCGCGCTGTGCGGACGCACGTTGTTGTGGCGCTTCCACCACCGTTTCACCACCTGCGCCTCTTTCAGCGAGTAGAACTCGCTTACTTGTTGTCTACTTTTGCCGCGTGGCGAGCCAGCATCTGCCATCCTTCCGAGGTCCGCAAGAACACGTACAAAAGGACCACGTGCGAAGTCGCCAGCGCGGGAGGAGTTCCGTTCAGAACGTGCCCGTTGGTTTTCACGATCGCAGTATCGCCGTAAATGCGGACCTTGCTGTCGTAGAATTCAATTCCCAGGTTCGGCACGTTCGGATCCGCAACCCCCTTCAACTGGTCGGCCTTGGTTTGCTCTCGTCCGTCGGAATGCGTGTAGATCAGGTCCTTGTGCAAGACCTTCGCCAGCGCCACGGGGTCTCTATGAATGGTCGCCTGTTTCCAGACGTCAAGCGCGGCGAGAATCGCCTTTTCGTCGTCTCCTGCGTACAGCGGGGAAGACAAGACCAGGACGGCATACAGCGCACAGAGTAATTTCTTCATATCGGTTCTAACGTTCGCCCTCATACTGAAGCTGCCTCATTCTCAGAAATACAGCTTCAGTGCTAATTCATTTAATTGCTACCGGGCTCGGTGACCACCTTAACCGAGAAAAGCATCAGGCACCATGGCGCGACGCAATTTATGCAGCCACGTCCAGGCTGTCTCATATTTCTTCAGGCCCAGCACGCGCTGCAGTCCCAAG
>OCZT010007604.1_pt1 | contig 10607 bp, 6 predicted proteins | sample 1539031 | NCBI WGS metagenome assembly OCZT01 (sample SAMEA3539308, study PRJEB22396) | soil metagenome | biome: tundra; feature: field; material: soil | place: USA | collected 2010-05 | depth 0.15 m
GTTTCGATCTGTTCCGGTGGCATTCCCGAGTAAAACGTAGCGACCACCACGACGGGGATGTTCATGGCAGGGAACATGTCCACCGGCATCCGCTTGAGGCTGGTGACGCCGACCACGGCGATGATCAGACAAACCACCACGATGAAGTACGGATTTCGGATCGCAAAGTTGGACATCTAACGGGCCTCCTGCGGCAGCAAGTCATCTTTGCGATAGGCCACGTAGTAAGCGGCCGGGACCATGATGACGGTCATGGCGAGAGATACACTCATCCCGCCCAGGACCGCCCGGGCCAGCGGCGCGTAGGACTCGCTGCCCGCGCCGAGCTTCAGAGCCATCGGCAACAAACCGATGATGGTGGCGAGCGAAGTCATCAGGACGGGGCGAAGGCGGACGCGCGCCGCGGTGACCACCGCCTGCCGCACGCTCATGCCGTCCTCCCGCAGATGCCTGGTGAATTCGACGATCAGAATGCTGTCGGAGACGGTCATGCCGATCAGAATCATTAGCCCCATGAGTGACATGACGTTCATCGTGGTTCCCGTCAGGTAAAGGATCAAAAGGGCGCCAGTCAGACCCGGAGGCACTGCCGTCAGAATCAGAACCGGATCCAGGAAAGAACGGAATTGCGCCACTAGAATCAGATACAGCAGCACCACCGACAGGATGAGCCCAACACCGAAGCTGCGAAAGCTCTGCCGCATGCCCTGAACTAGGCCGCGCAGCGTGACTGTGACGCCGTTGGGAATGTGGGTACGCGCGGTCAGACCATCAATGGATGCCGCAATGCGCCCGAGGTCTTCACCCAAGGGCTGAACGTAAATATCGATCACGCGACGCAACTGGTAATGATCCACTTCCGTCGGAGACTTGATCCTTCGCATCGTGGAAACCATGTCGAGGCGCGTGGAATCGGTGACCTTTTGTCCGCGGATCGGGATCGCTCTGAGGTCGTCGAGACTGTTGATCTGCTGTTCCGGATATTGAACCGTCAGCATATAGTCGTTGCCCGTTTTGGGATCGATCCAAAAGCTCGGAGCAATCATCGCGTTCGACGTGAGGGCGGTAATGATGTTGCCCACTACTTCTTTCTGAGTCAGGCCTAATTCCTTGGCGCGGGTCCGATCGATATCCAGTTGAATGGCGGGATAGTCAAGATCCTGCGGGATAAAAATATCGCCCACACCTTTCATTTTTCGAATGTGCCTCGCCAGCTCTAACGCAGTCGAATAGCTTTGCGCGAGGTTCGACCCCGAAACCTGAACATCAATGGGCGCAGGCATTCCCAGACCGAGCACTGCGTCCACCAATCCACCAGACTGGAAATACGCTGTGATCTCGGGCATCTCCTCGGCCACCCGCTTGCGGACCCGCGACATGTATTCGTAACTGCCAACCTTGTGATCCTCCTTGAGGCTCACTTGCACGGTGGCCGTGTGCATCCCGGAATTAGAGGTATAGATCGCGGAAAAGTCGGGCGTTGATCCGATGTTGGAGACGATCATCCCGAGGTCTTCGGGGGACACGACCTGACGCACAAGGTTTTCGACCCTGGCGATCGCCGCTTCAGTGAGGCCTATGCGAGTCCCCGAGGGAAGCTTCACGTTCATCATGAACTGGCCGGGATCGGTTCGCGGGAAAAATGAGAAGTCGAGAATCGGGAACAGGAACAGGCTCAGGATAATGACGCCGGTGAGAACGAACAAAATTGAGACTGGCCGCTTCAACACGACGCTGATGACACGATCGTAAAAGTTCAGGAAGGCGTCGAACTTTGGATTGAACCACGCGTTAAATCTGTCGAGCAGTGTGCGCCGGGTGACCGCGGCATGATGCCCTTTGATGAAGCGCGAACAGAACAGCGGCACCACGGACATGGCCACTAGGTAGGAGGCCAGCAGAGAAAGCACTACGGCCAGCGCCAGCGCGGAGAACAGAAACTTACTCACGCCGTATAAGAGGGTAACCGGGAAGAAAACCACGATGGTCGTCAGAGTAGAGGCCAGCACGGGAAGCGCGACTTCCTGGCCGCCTTTTTCGGCAGCGACAGCGGGCTCCTCACCCAACTCCAAGTGACGGTATATATTTTCGAGCACCACCACTGAGTTGTCGATCAACCGCGAAAACGCCAGCGCCAGTCCACCGAGCACCATCGCGTTCACAGAGCTGCCGCCCACCGAAAGCGCGATGATTGCCGCCAGGGCGGAAAGTGGAATCGAGAAGAACACTGCGACCGTCGCGCGCATGCTTCCGAGAAACACCAGGATCATCACCGAGGTCAGGAACAGACCGATGGCGCCCTCGTCGAGCAGCGTTTCAATCGCCGCTTTGACGAACAGGGACTGATCGAATACCACCCGAGTGATCAGCTGCTTAGGAACATCGAACAAGTGGTCGAGTTTTTCCCTGACGCCGTCTACGACTGCAATCGTATTGGTGTCTCCACCCTGCTTGAGAATGGGGAGATACACCGATTTCTGCCCGTCCACGCGCACCAGGTTGGTTTGGATTTGCTCGGCATCCTTGGCATAACCGATGTCCGCCACGCGAACCGGCGATTGTCCCACGGTCTTAATCGGCAATTGGTTGATCTCTCCGATCGTGCGCAACTGGCTATTGGTGTAAATGTTGTAGTCGAGCAGGCCGAGTTGGACATCGCCCGCGGGCAATATGAGGTTCGCTTTATTCAGCGACCGTACGGTGTCCATCAAGCTCAACTGGTGCGACTCCAGCTTGTACGGATCGGTATACACCATGATCTGGCGATACTTGCCGCCGAAAGGCTGCGGCACACTGGCCCCAGCGACACTGGCCACCTGATTTCTCACTTGAAATTGCGCCAGGTCGCGAAGCTGCGTCTCATTCAATCCTTCGCCCTTGAACGTGACCAGACACACCGGCAGACTGGATGCGTCAAACTTCAGCACCACCGGCGGCAGCGTTCCGGGGGGAAGCCTACGCAACTGCGCCATCGCAAGATTCGAGATGGTTGTGACGGCCGAATCCGGATCGGTGCCAGGCTGGAAGTAGACTTTAATCACGCTGACGCCTGGTAGCGACCGTGATTCTATGTGCTCGATTCCGCTGCCCAGTGTGAAGAATCGTTCAAACCGGCTGGTGATGTCCGTTTCGATCTGTTCCGGTGGCATTCCCGAGTAAAACGTAGCGACCACCACGACGGGGATGTTCATGGCAGGGAACATGTCCACAGGCATCCGCTTGAGGCTGGTGACGCCGACCACGGCGATGATCAGACAAATCACCACGATGAAGTACGGATTTCGAATCGCAAAACGGGACATGTTTACGCAGGTGAGCTTGGGCTCATGGTTGTGAGCTTTGGGCGTACCTCTTGCCCGGGCTGGAGACCGGATCGGTTGCCGATCACAACCAGGTCTCCTTCCTGGAGACCCGACCTCACCTCGACCTTGGTGGCGGTCTCAAGACCGAGCTGGACCTTTCGAATCTCTACGTGGTTGTCCGATGTGATCACCACTACTTGTGCCGAGGAAGCGTCGCTTCCCAAATCGATCGCCGCGACCGGGATCGTAAGCACTCGCTTGCGGCGATCGAGTGTAAGGTGCACCTCGGCGTACATTCCCGGAATGAGCAATAGGTCGGCGTTGGGTACGTCGACCTCCGTATCCATGGTTCGCGTGGCCATGGTTACTTTATCCGAGAACCGTGCGACTCGCCCCGGAAAAGTACGGTTCATGGTTGGCACGCGTACCTCCACCTGTTGACCGATGTGCACGGTGGGTACTGCGGATTCGGGAACCGGAAGGATCAACCGCAAGAGACTGTTCTCAGAAAGCTTCACCAGGGGCATCGCTTGGCTGCTGGACGCCGTACCAGCCTGGATCATCGATCCGGTGTCGGCATAACGCTTGGTCACTATGCCGGCGAAAGGCGCGGTGACGCGCGTGTAGTCGAACATTGTTTTGATTCTCTGCAACTCTGCTTCGTTGACGTGCACCTGTTCCTCGGCAGCGGCCATATTGGATTTTGCCGCGGAGATCTGCGCTTCAGCCACTAAATCCTTGCCGTGCGCATCGTCGATTTCCTGCTGCGCAACCAGGCCCTGTTTCTGTTTGGACACTGAGTCCAACCTGGTGTAAGACAGGTGCGCAATGTCATGCGAGGATTGGGCTTGCTGGAGCTGGTCTTTGGCTCGAGTTACCTCCGCCTGACTCCGGTCCACTCCCGCTTGTGCCCGGGCGCGATCGTCCGCCATCTCAGGAATCTCTAGAATCGCCAACAATTGCCCCTGTTTCACCCGGTCGCCTACGTCGACGGAGATGGTCTTGACGTAGCCGGCGACCTTGGCCATGAGATCCACCTCTTGAAACGGCCGGAATTCCGCGGTGAGAACGAGATCGTGCGAAAGATCTTCGGTGGTGGCCTGGGCGACAGCCACGGTGGGCGCGTCGGATGACTTCGGGACTTCCGCCTCCACCTTTGCGGTTCTCGAACACGAATCACTGAAAAGGATGAGCAGGGCAGCCGGCGCCAGGTAAAGAAGTCTTCGATTAGGTGTGATCACTGTTGGTCACTCCGGATTTCTTTCAAGAGCTTTCCCGTTGAAAAGCCCGGCGACAGACAGATTCGAACGATGCGCTGCTCCTTCGATCGTATCCGGGCCGCGGCTTCCGGCACTTCCGCGGCGATTTCGAGCGGAACGGAAACCACGCCGTGGCAATCGGCGTACAGCAGATCGCCCGCCCGAATCCGCAATCCGAAAATCTCAACTGGCTGACCATAATCTACCGAATGCATGTAGGCATGGGAAACGGCCACGGAGGGCGCAAACATCGGAAACTCCAGCTCGCTGACGGCGGGCAGATCGCGAACCGCGCCGTTCGTGATGACTCCGTTGCAATGAAGCGCTTTCAGAATCGCGGCGTGAACTTCCCCCACGCAGGCTCCGCCGCCGGGCGCGGAGTCTACATCCTGGATGACCGCAATCCTGGGCACCGGCAGGGAGTCGATGTTGGTCCACCAGTCCGTCCGGTCGAGATACAAAGCACCCGTCATCGGCGGGTTTGATGATCGGACTTTACTCGTGGCCGCATAGCCCAGCAAGCGGGCGGCGCCCTTGGTTACGCAATGCAATCCAGGACGGGTGAATCCTTCGTTCCGAAGCCGCACTCTGAACTGTTCAATTGCGTTCGCGATGGTACACGTATCGAACTGCTGAATGGCTTCGAGTTGGCTGGAGGAGAGCATTGTCAATCGTCGTTTGTTGAGTTTACGTCTAGTAGATTGTTGGGCCCGCTCGCGCTCACCTGCCTCTTCAGAAGGATCCGTCGACTTGATTCGAGGGCTGCCCAAGACATGCCGTACCTCGAATGTACCTCATCCCATTTCAGGGGACCCATACCAGGGAGTTGGTATTTTTGAACAAAAAACTTGGTAGTTCGATCCGGTTGGGGCAGCTTCGGGTTAGCATTGGATCAATGGATATTGGAGAACCAATGAGCAAGCTCAACCGGCTGGGTTCCGATCAAGTTGGTTCAGAACGGGCATTTTTCCGCAGTTCCCGTATCGCTCTCGTGGTCGGGTTTGGTGGTCTTCTTTTGATCATGGCCCTGGCCGGAATCGATGCACTACTGGTACTGCAGCAGTTTCGGCACAGTGACGAACAGATCAGACGCCGTTACCTCTCTCAAAATCACGTCTTAAACGAGATCCGGTCTGACGTTTACGTTTCGGGTACCTACGTTCGGGACTACCTTCTCGAGCCAGACCCGGAGAGGGCGGAGGTCTACCGGACCAGCCTTGAAGATGTTCGAAAGCATATGGAGTCCGCGCTCGAATTCTATGGCCGCCAAGCAACCCCGGCGCAGGTTCAGCATTATTCAGCCCTTCGGACCGAGCTAATGGGCTACTGGGGAATCCTGGCGCCAATTTTTCAATGGAACCCCGCGGAAAGACGTCGTTCAGGATACCCATTTTTACGAGATGAGGTCTTCCCGCGTCGCCAGAACATGCTCGCGATCGCCGACCGAATTGCCGCCATCAATGAACAACAGTTGACTGCCGGAAACGATCAAGTCGTTTCCCTGCTCCTGCGCTTCCAAACACGCTTGCTCGTGACGTTGGTTGCTGCATTAGTGCTCGGCCTCGGAATGGCTTTTTTTAGCACACTTAGGATTTTAAGGCTTGAGGACCAAGCGCGCCTGCGATACGAGGAGGTGGCCGATGCCCGCGGCCAGCTCAAGGACCTCTCCGCACGGCTGGTTCAGGCGCAGGAAACCGAGCGGCGAGCCCTTTCGCGCGAGTTGCACGATGAAGTTGGTCAGTCTCTTTCGGCGGTGCTGGTCGAACTCCGCAATCTTTCGGGGGGGTTAAGGACCCGCTCGGAAGAACAATCCCGCAGTCATGTTGAAACAGTTAAATGCCTGGTGGAAAACACCGTGCGTGTCGTACGCAATATGGCTCTGCTGTTGCGGCCCTCGATGCTGGACGACCTCGGGCTTATTCCGGCGCTGAAATGGCAAGCCCGGGAATCCGCCAAGCGCACGTCGATGGATGTAAGCGTCGCAACCGAACTCGACTCCGACGATCTTCCGGACGAGTACAAGACGTGCATTTATCGAGTTGTCCAGGAAGCGTTGCACAACTGTGCACGTCATTCCCACGCGACCACCGTCCGCATCAGGGTGGAACAGAAGACGGACCGCTTGATTCTCATCATCCAAGACGACGGACAGGGCTTTGATGCCCGGCAGCTGAAGGGGTTAGGCCTACTTGGCATCCAAGAGCGCGTGACCCGGCTCGGAGGCAAATCGAGCGTGCACTCAAAGCCAGGAAGCGGAGCCATCCTCTCCGTAGAATTGCCGTTCACCGAGGACCACCGGAGGGCCAACACCCGTGAAACCGATTCGCATCCTGTTAGCTGACGATCACACCGTAATGCGTCGAGGCTTGCGTCTCCTGCTGGAAAGTCAACCTGACTTCAGCGTAGTCGCGGAAGCGGCCGATGGTCGGCAGGCGGTTGAACAAGCCGAAGCAACTCAACCAGATGTCGCGGTCGTCGATATAGCCATGCCTAATTTGAGCGGAATCGAAGCAGCACAGCGTATTGCGACGGCTCTCCCCCAGACGGCGATCGTGATACTCAGCATGCATTCCGACGAGAGCTACGTTTTGCGAGCATTGAAGGTGGGCGCCAAAGGCTACCTGCTGAAGGATTCCGCAGAAGGTGACTTGATTGACGCGATCAAAGCGGTCCACCAAGGTAAGACGTTCTTCAGTCCAGAAATCAGCAAGATGCTGGTAGAGGACTATGTCCGAGAGATCCGGACCCGGGGAGCGGAGGACAGCTACGATCTGCTGACCTCGCGCGAACGGGAGATTCTACAGCTGTTGGCGGAACGCAAATCGAACAAGGAAATCGCATTGGCCCTGAATCTCAGTGTCTACACGATTGAAACGCATCGTAGAAACCTTCAGGAAAAACTCAATCTGCATAGCCTCGCCGAACTGATCTTGTACGCGGTGAGAAAAGGTATCATTTCCTGAGTAAACGCGGCTCACATCGGGCGCGGCCCGTCGGTTTCTTCAACCAATCAGGTAGCCACATTCACGCTTAGGTCCTTCGCGCGGGGACGGCTGGCTTTGGTGCGCTATTCCAATAGGACAACGCCAGTTTAACGACACGTGCTACGTTGTCTGGGCGAAGCGGCTTGGGAAGAACATCGTATCCACCCGTGCGGATAAGTTCCTGCCACAAGTAATCATCGGCCACGCCAGACATTAAGATTACGCAAGCCCGGTGCGGCAAGGCCGCGAGACTCGCTACGGCTGTCCTCCATTCGATTCCTGGCCAATCGCGGTCCAACAGGATAATGGGTGCGGTCAATCGGTTCGCAAGAGTGCACGCTTCCTCACACGATTCAGCGAAGCGTACGTCCAACGGTTCCTGGCCGGAAGTGCTGCTAAGGATGTACCGATCCTGCTCGCTGACTACCAGAGCCACAACTGGAACTCGAGACTGAACGGTCTTTCGACTGAGAGCCATGCTGGTGAAGAACGAATGAACGACCTCACACAAGCTCGGCATTCGAGGATCAACACAACGATCAGAAACGGAGAGTTTCGAGCCTCGCACGATATGCTTTCTGGATCTCCCGATTTGAGCTTACTGTCGATCCGGGCTTTTGGAAATACCAGACCGATGGTATTTCCAACTGTAAAATTCAAGTAGACAAGGGCATCCGTTTGCTGAGTGCATCCTTTTGGTTGACTCGAACGGCCAGGGATATCGTCTCATCCATGCTTCGTCTGCGCCAGATCCTGAGGGTCTTTATGTCGAGCCTATAGATGCCAGTCTGACCGGAACCCAGATCGTGCCAGGGCGAAAATGACGCGCTCAGGCATCCCAAGATGGCCGACCTTGCCCAGTCGGAGTACCACAATTGGCCGCGGTCTTGTAATTCTCGCCCGAAACCAGAAGCTTGAGAATCCTCATTTCGTGCGGAGTCAATTCGTAATCCGTTTGTTGGGGCGGCCGCTTGCGAAAGACCTCGATGACCCGGCGCGCCACCTCCGGCGACATCGGCGCGCCACCTCCGGCAGCTTCGTTCAAACACTCCAGTAAACGAGCCGGCGCCGTTCCCTTCAATAAATAGCCATCCGCGCCCGCGCAGAGCGCCTTCAGGATGCGCTGGTCATCGTCGTGGACGGTGAGGATCAAGGGATAAATGGAAGGCCAACGCTCCTTAAGGCGGCCTATTCCGTCGATGCCGGACATTCCAGGCAAGTCGATATCCACCAGCGCCAGATCTGGCTGGGTGGAGGGAGAGTAACTCAAGGCCTGCTCCATTGAAGAGCAGCTGTTTCGTCCGATTTCTCGCCCGCTGTCACCGCCGGATCGATGGCGACTCCGGAAGCCCTGCCCGGACTGAAGGAGGGCGCGGAGACGTTCTACCGTTTGAAGGGGCTTCGCGCCTGAGAGACGTTCTCGCGCGGTTTTCCGGCGGGCGCGTTGCGGTCGTGGTCGCCGCGATGCCCTATAAATGTCCGGGCGCGCCCCATGAGGTTGTGAGATATGCGTTTCTGTATGCGACCGCGGAGCGGCAAGCGCAGAGCGACGCAGTTTCCGAGGATCATACGAGACGCGTGGTAGCCGTTCCCGCGCACGAGGGGGCAACCGCCAAAGTGCCCGGCAGGGCCACAGAAATCTGGAACTCCGATCAGGGCTCGCAGTTTACTTCTGGATCTGACGCTGGCCGAGTTATAGGTGCGGCTGTATGAACACTGGGATCTGGAGATCAGCCTTTCGCGATTGTGGATGGTGCTACAACAGATGGGACTACGACTGAAAAAAAGTCACTCCACGCCGCCGAGCAAGATACGGTTGCAGGCCAGTGCCAGCGCAGCGTCTGGCGGCAAGAAACGAGCCGGATCGATCCGTCGAAGCTGATTTTTATGGATGAAAGCGGCGTCACCACAGAGATGACTCGTCGTTATGGCCGGGCGCCGGGTGGGGAGCGCGTGTGCGAAGGCACGCCCGGCGGGCACTGGCGGACGCTGACGGTGTTAGGCGCGTTTCCCCGATCCTTGAAAGCGGGCGCTATGGAAAAAGATCAGCCCAGAGCTGCCGAGACGGTGCAAGCCAAATGCGAAGGGCGATTTGAATTTCATGCTCCTGCCAGAAATCTGCCATTGTCAGGGTACGACCAACGTAGGCAAACCGGCGTTAGCCGCACAAGTGGCAGTGAGGATGTTCACTATGGGAACGACCCCAAATAAATCCGAAGCGAAGCCTGTGCCCTCGAAGCCGGCAACTGCCAAAGCCCCTGACATCGCAACCGCGTCGGTTCCCGACACGCTCGCGGCGCTCCACGTGAACCCGGACAGCGGACTGACGCGCGCGGAGGCGGACGTCCGCCGAAAGGAGCACGGCTACAACGAAGTGGCCAAAAAAAAACGGTACCCGGCCCTCAAATTCCTCCAGAAATTCTGGGGGATCTCGGCGTGGATGCTCGAACTGATCATGGTGCTGTCCGCCGTGCTGGGGCATTACTCCGACCTCGCTGTGGTAGGCGGGCTGCTGGTTGTCAACGCCGTATTGAGCTTTATGCAGGAGCGCCGGGCCGCCGGTGTCGTTGAGGCACTGCGGAAACGATTGCAGGTCAGCGCGCGCGTCCGGCGCGATTCGAGCTGGCAGGTTATTCCTGCCCGCGAGCTGGTCCCAGGCGACATTGTTCGCTTGCGAACCGGCGACATCATTCCGGCGGACGTGAAACTCCTCACGGGAGCGTTGAGCGTGGACCAGTCGGCGCTCACCGGCGAATCGAAAGACGCGGACAAAGCGCCCGGCGAAGTGCTCTCGTCGGGGTCCGTCGTCCGGCGGGGCGAAGGCAACGGCGTGGTGATGCTGACCGGGGCGAAGACCTACTTTGGCCGCACTACGGAACTTGTGCAGGAGGCGCGGCCGAAGCTTCACATCGAAGCGGTCGTGGCCAAGGTCGTCCGCTGGCTCTTCGTCATTGTCGGCGCGCTGCTAGGCGTGGTGGTCGTGCTGTCGCTGATCCGTGGCGCACCGCTCATCGAAATGATCCCGCTCATGCTCGTCCTGCTGATGAGCGCGGTGCCGGTCG
>OCZT010007605.1_pt1 | contig 10607 bp, 8 predicted proteins | sample 1539031 | NCBI WGS metagenome assembly OCZT01 (sample SAMEA3539308, study PRJEB22396) | soil metagenome | biome: tundra; feature: field; material: soil | place: USA | collected 2010-05 | depth 0.15 m
AAAGTTGTACGAAGAACTTTTAAATCATAAAGAAACAACTCAGCCTACTTATCATCCAAAGATTATGATTGCAACTGTACAAGTATATGAATATGATATCGTGGCTCCTAAAATAGATGAGTTAATTCAATACAGTTTTCTTTGTAAAAATTTTCTTACTGTTTCATTGATGAAAAAAATTGTACCCGAATTTTTGAGTAAAAATTCTCAATATGAACGATTGGATGTCTAGTCGCTAATCGGGTGAACAGTTTCAGTAATAAATATATATTTTGACAGTCGATTGGTATCAGTCGGCTGTTAGCTTTTTTATAACCTTTCAATTATTTTCACTCATATATGATTTCTGTAGAACAACTTACTGTTGAATTTGGTGGTTCACCGCTTTTTGATGAAGTTAGCTTTTTGGTTAATCCAAAAGAAAAAATAGCTCTAGTTGGGAAAAATGGAGCCGGAAAAACCACGCTTCTAAAAATATTTTCAGGAAAACAAGTTCCAACACGTGGACGTGTAACCATTCCTAAAGACCTTACTATTGGCTATTTGCCTCAACATATGATTCACAATGAAGGCACTACGGTGATGCAAGAAGCCGAAAAGGCATTCGAACATATTACCGACTTACAAGCTGAAATTGAAGGAATGAATATTGAGTTGGCTGAACGAACTGACTACGAAAGTGCAGGTTACCAACAGATTATTGATAAACTGACCCATGATAATGAACATTTGCAAATTATTGGAAACGGTAATTTTTATGGCGAAATAGAAAAGACCCTGATGGGTTTAGGTTTTTTGAGAACTGATTTTGATCGCCAATGTTCTGAGTTTAGTGGTGGCTGGCGTATGCGAGTGGAATTAGCTAAAATTCTGTTGCAACGCCCGGATGTTTTGTTGCTCGATGAGCCTACCAATCACCTTGACATTGAATCTATTCAATGGCTCGAAAATTTCCTGACTACTTCAAGTAGTGCTATTTTGTTGGTGTCGCACGACCGTGCATTTATTGATGCTGTAACCACTCGTACTATCGAAATCTCGCTCGGTAAGATTTATGATTATAATGTAAATTACTCTAAATATCTGGTACTTCGTGTCGAGCGTCATGAGCAACAAGTGCGTGCCTACGAGAATCAACAAAAGCAAATTCAAGAAACTGAGGAATTTATTGCACGTTTTCGCTATCAGGCTACTAAAGCAGTGCAAGTTCAGTCGCGTGCCAAGCAACTTGAGAAATTGGTTCGTTTGGAGGTGGATTTGGAGGATAACTCCCGCTTAAGTTTGAAATTTCCACCTGCGCCACGATCCGGTAGTATTCCTGTAGAAATTGAACATTTGTCTAAAGCCTATGGCGATAAAGTCATTCTTGATAATATAGGGATGATTATCAATAGAGGCGAAAAGGTGGCTTTTGTAGGTAAGAATGGCGAAGGAAAGAGTACGCTTGTGAAGTGTCTCATGGATGAAATTGCTTATTCGGGAACGTTGAAATTAGGACATAATGTAAAAATAGGATATTTTGCTCAAAATCAGGCATCGTTGTTAGATGGCGAACGTACTGTTTTCGAAACGATTGATTATGTGGCAGTGGGTGATATTCGAACTAAGATTCGCGATATTCTCGGAGCTTTTATGTTTGGCGGAGAAGCGTCTGATAAAAAAGTACAAGTGCTTTCGGGAGGGGAGCGAAGTCGTTTGGCAATGATCAGACTGCTGCTTGAACCGGTGAACTTACTTATTCTCGATGAGCCTACCAATCACCTGGATATGAAATCGAAGGACGTGCTGAAAGAAGCTATTAAGGCTTTTGATGGAACGGTGATTGTAGTGTCGCACGACCGTGAATTTTTGAACGGACTGGTAACTAAAGTCTATGAATTTGGGAATAAAAAGGTTCGCGAGCATTTAGGAGGTATTTATGAGTTTTTGCAATACAAGAAAATGGATACGCTTCGCGAGTTGGAGATTTCTACTTCGTTGAGATCTGCTACAGCTGCTGTTGATAAATCGGTTTCTGATAATAAGTTGAGCTATGAAGCACGCAAGGAACTGAATAAAAAGATTAAAAAGGCCGAACGAGCTGTGGAAGAAATGGAAAAACAGATTTCTAAATTCGAAGATGAAATAGCCGAAATGGACAGACAACTGGAAAAGCCCGAAAAGGCTTCGGATAACGAATATATTCAACTTTATCAACGAAAGAAACGTGAATTGGAACAAAAAGTATACGAGTGGGAATTGCTGAGTGAAGAGCTCGAAGTATTGAATGCTGAAATATAAGTACCTATAAATAGTTCAACCTACAAATAATAAATTCTCCAACAACCGAAACACCCAATGCCAACATTATATTTAATACCTACTTCTCTGGGCGAATGTTCTTTTGATAAGATATTACCAGCTCAAAATACTCAGATTGTGACTGATTTGAAGCATTTCGTAGTGGAGGATGTTCGTACAGCCCGTAGATTCCTCAAAAAGGCTAATCCTGCCATTGAAATCAATGATCTGACCTTTTACGTGTTGAATCAACACACCACACCCGAAGAACTGAGTAATTTCTTGAGTCCAATGTTTGCCGGGCATGATTTGGGTGTGTTGTCGGAGGCAGGTTGTCCGGCTATTGCCGATCCTGGTGCCGACGTGGTGGCTATGGCGCAGAAAAATAATTTCACTGTTGTGCCGCTTGTTGGTCCATCTTCCATTCTGCTTTCACTTATGGCTTCGGGCTTCAATGGTCAAAGTTTTGCCTTTGTGGGTTACCTGCCCATTCAACCTGCCGACCGCGCTAAAATGCTGCGTAAACTGGAAAATAGAGCCTACACCGAAGATCAATCGCAGATTTTTATTGAAACTCCTTACCGTAACATGAAAATGTTGGAGGAAATTCTACAGGTTTGCCAACCCAATACCCGTCTTTGCATCGCGGTGGATATCACCTTGGAAACCGAATTCATTAAAACGAAGACGGTGAAAGAGTGGAAAACTCAATTACCCGATTTGAGTAAGCGTCCGTGTATATTTTTGATTTATAAGTAAGTCTGTTGTGATTTGCTTTGACTACGTTGATTTTCAATTCAAAAAATTGTATCTTTGACTTGATAAACAACATATACAAAAAAGATTAAAAGAATATAATAGTTGTGATTTGCTTTCAAAAAATTGTATCTTTGACTTGATAAACAACGTGGAGCAGAAGTATACCGTGGAGCATTTCGAGAAAAGAATGGTGGAGATCTTGAAAGAAGAATTGGGGCGGCGGGGTACGTGAGCTAATGTGACGTACCTGATAGATTGCGTTGGTTAGATGTAATCAAGCAACGTAATACGTTTGGATTTAGTCTTTTTAATATTTTATGAGGTGAAAAATGAGATGGGAAAAATGAGATGGGAAAAATGGGTGTCGAGTTCAAGCGGATTTGACAAGGAATCAAGCCTAGCAATTAAAGGTCTTGCGATTTTGTTAATGATTGCTCATCATTTATTTGCATTCTCAAGGCCACTAACATTAGCGCTTGACTATGGCGAAAATAAACAGCTCTATAGATTTATTGGAGTTAGTGGTAAGATGTGTGTCGTGATGTTTATGTTCGTTGCTGGATATGGGACTTTTGTTTCTCTTCAAGGGAAATCAAATCTATTTGGGCTACTGTTAAAAAAAGTAAAAGCGATCTATTTCGAATTCTGGAAAATTTCAGCTTTTCCAATCATAGGACTACTGTTGCTCGGACTCTTGAATGTCGGTTTATTTGAATTTGTGGCCAATGCTTTGTGCCTGTCAAGTTCTATTAATGGAACGTGGTGGTTTCTTCAAACCTACATCATATTTTTATTGCTCGTACCAGTGAGTTTCATGCTTGTGAGCGTCACGAAATATGCGCAGTTACTGATCCTACTCGTTGTAGTGGTCATCTTTCCGCTGTTGTCAAAATATGCTCCTGATGGTTATTTTCGTTCAAGTATACATTATGCTTTTTACTATTTTCCTGCGTTTTATTGTGGGATTTTCTTCGCGAAGCATCAAATTTACAACAGGGTGTTGAGTGTATTCGTAAAGCGTTCTTCGCAGGCTCTGCTGTTTGGCGTGGTTTTAGCTTTGGCGTTTGCTGTGCGTATTGTTTGGGGATTTAACATAGCAACGATACTAATTGTTGCAGCCTTGTGCGGGTTCGCATCTCTTTGGAGGATTCGATTCTTTGTGTTGCTCGGAGAGTACTCGATGGGAATGTGGTTGATTCATGACTTTTTCATTGACCCACGATATCTATCGAAATGGATGATTTTGATCACGGATTCTCCGATCCTGATATTTTTGGCGATTGCTCTAATTAGCTATTTTCTGGCTTATGTGATTTCTCGGTTCTGGACGTCTGTGGATCGAGTAATTACTGGTAGTGCGCTACAAAAGTATTGACTTATGTAATCGCTTGTATTTGGTTCTGAGTGGATCCCAGTAGCAATACCCGAGTATAGTGAGCTGTAAGATTTGATCTTCTAATTCGCTATCTATTTTCGTTTTGCATATACGCGGCACATGAACCTGTATTAACAGTCTTGGGGCGAGTGATGCAGAAAATGCCGGTCTTGTATGAATTTCCAGTCGCCTTTTTCTGCCTTGCCCCAATCGGATCGGTTGTCATGCCGCTTGGGTTTGGAATGGTGCTGCTTCGGCTAGCGCCATCTCTGTATAAGGTCTTGATGGGTGGTCGCTAAATGTTTACAGTAGATCTGAGGTTGAAATCGATTTTCGATTTATCTATACTCTATTGAGTTAAAATGTACGGAATACTTTGGAAAGTATTGACTTTGCTCTTGCTGTATACGAGAAATAGGATCGGAATTGATTGAGTGTTAATTGCGATGTGATGGGAAGAGTCGATAATTGAAACTCTTTGTCGTTGGATTTGTCAAGTGAAGTTGCGTATCTTGCCCCTAAATTGTTGCAATTCTCGCCTTTTTGCATCTTTCAACTCTATGCTTCGATATTGTTCTAACTATATAGGTTGATTGAAATTGTTGCTCAAAATTAACTCCCCATTTTCCCTAACTTGACGGATTTAATCTTACTTTTACGCTCAGTTTTCAGTAGAAATAAGTTTTTGAAAATGTACTTATGTATAAAAAGATTGAACCAAAGCCACTTACTCTTCAGGCGATAATAAATTTTTCGGTTAGTAAATTTTCGAAACTTCCCGCCTTATCTTTTGTCGATGGTAAACCTATGACTTACGGTGAGCTAGGTGAGAGGATGGAAGAGATTTCGGCCATGTTGTTTTCTCTTGGTCTGAGCAAGGGCGACAAAGTGGCGTTGCTCAGTCATAATATGCCTAATTGGGTGATTGCTTATTTTTCGGTTGTGGCTAATGGATTGATTATTGTTCCGATTTTGCCTGATTTTACGCGCGAAGAAATAGAAAATGTATTGATTCATTCCGAATCTAAGGTATTGTTTGTTAGCGAAAGACTATTGTCGAGAGTGGATGGACTGAAATTGCCTCAGTTAGAAGCTACTATATTGCTTGATAGTTTTTCTTGCGTAGGCGACAATTGTGGCTTTTCGCTAGATGCAAAGCTCCCCATAATTAAAATTCAGGAAGACGATACGGCAGCTATTATTTACACATCGGGCACCACCGGTCGTTCGAAGGGTGTGATGCTGTCGCACCTTAGTTTGGCTTTTACGGCCATGCAATCCTATACTTTTGAACCTATTGATAGTTCTGATGTATTTTTGTCGTTGCTGCCCCTGTCGCATACCTACGAAAATACTATTGGTATGATCTATCCTATAATATATGGTGCATCAATTTATTACCTTGAAAAACCACCTACTGCGACGGCTCTTATGCCAGCTCTTGCCAAAATAAGGCCTACCATGATGCTTTCGGTACCTCTTATCATGGAGAAATTGTATAAATCTCAGATTCAAAGTAAGTTTGCCAAAAATAGATTTAAACGGGTGATTTATAAAACGCCGTTTTTCCGTATTATCATTCACCGCATTGCGGGTAAAAAACTTTTCCAGACTTTTGGTGGACGTTTAAAGTTCTTCGGTATTGGTGGAGCGAAACTCGATTCGCGTGTCGAACGGTTTCTTAAGGAAGCTCGTTTTCCCTACGCCATTGGTTATGGATTGACCGAAACAGCACCACTTCTTGCCGGAGCAGGAACGCATCAAACCAAATTGCAGTCTACGGGTTTTGCTGTGCAGGGAGTTCATTTAAAATTGAATAATCCTGATAAAAAAGGAGTGGGGGAGATTTGGGCAAAAGGGCCAAACGTAATGCAGGGTTATTATAAAAATGCTGAGGCAACAAACGAAGTATTGACCATAGATGGCTGGTTTAAAACCGGTGATTATGGTCGTTTCGATTCTCATAAACGACTGTATGTAAAAGGACGTATGAAGAATACGATTGTAGGTGCGAGTGGTGAAAATATATATCCTGAAGATATTGAGACAGTAATCAATAATCAACAGTTTGTGGTAGAGTCGCTAGTGATCGAAGAGGATGGTTTTTTGGTGGCGAAAGTGCTCTTAGATTTAGATCATCTCGAAAAAAACATTGAGCATTTTAAATCGGTTATTGAAGATAAAAAAGAGAAACATCTGATTTGGAAGCAAAATTTCATAAAGGAAGTAAATGCTAAATTGAATCGTGTTTCTCAGATTAAACGTGTAGATATTATCGATAAACCATTCGAAAAGACTGCTTCACAAAAAATCAAACGGTTTTTGTATACAAAGAAACCCGATAAGAAAAAGGATAAGAAGTAGGAGGCAGCAATTGAAAAAACTGATGCTGTCTACTTCTTCATTTCTCTGTCAATATCTCTTTTGTCTTCTTTCTCTTTGAGCGACTGACGTTTGTCGTAGTTTTTCTTTCCTTTGGCAACTCCTATTTCTAGTTTGGCCAAGCCTTTTTCGGTTATAAAAAGCTTTGTGGGAACGATGGTGTTACCCGTTTCTTTTGTGGCGCGACTTAGTTTATTGAGTTCGCGTTTGTTGAGCAACAGTTTTCTGTCTCTGCGCACATCGTGGTTATTGTAAGTTCCAAAAAAGTAGGTAGCGATGTGCATATTTTTTACCCATAACTCCCCATTAATAAACAGGCAATACGTATCACTCAGTCCGGCTTTCCCATCGCGAATTGATTTTATTTCGGTGCCATAAAGCTGAATTCCGGCCACAAATCGGTCAATTATTTCGTAGTCGAAAGTGGCACGCTTATTTTTTATAACTATGTTTGACTTTTTGAACATTGTGTAAAGAGATTTTTTTTCGAATTATTTAGGCATTTGGAAGCATTAGGTGGATTATTTTGTCAATAATCACTGGGGAAAGAATGATTACCGATGTGAAAACCAATACAATGTTTCCTCTTTCTTCTTCGTTTAATTGTAAAATAGCCCTACATGCTTCCCAGATTAAATAAGCTGTGTAAATATTTAAAATCTGAAGATAAAACAAACTAGGCAAAATAGTAGTAATTATTTCAATTATAAAAGTAGTTGTAAATGAGTAACCTACAATTATTTCAACGATAACAACTGAGTATTTTTCCTGATAATGTTTACGAAGATACCAAAAACATACGGCTTTGGAAAGAAAATAGGCTCCAAAAAGTGTTACGGTGCTGATAATTGAGTTTATAAAACCGGTTTCGATAGATTTATTCGCTGAATACAAACTCTTAAATACAAAAGTCACCATCACGCAAATTATTATCCATGGAAATACAAAACGATTTCGGACTTCATTTTTTGAAATCTTTATAGATGCAATTTTATCCCAAGTGGCTGGAGTCGAGGTCAATAACTCCCAGGGTTGTTGAACTATTTTTTTTATTTTTCTTTTCATTTTTATACGGCTGACAAAAGTACAACTATTTTTCTTTTTCGTGCTATAGTTTGCTGTACTAAGTTGGTCAATCTAAGGTTGGAACTGAGATTAATTTATTATATCTTCAACAAACGTATTTGCCCGTTTTCCAGGCATTTTTTTACATACCGGCGGTAAGTTTTATTTAAATATGATTTTTACTTTTAAAAATATCAGTATATTTGTTGTCTTTAAAAAAACGGGGTCAGATAGCGCATGATGAACAATTATAAATTGATATATTAACTATGGAATCGGAAATAAAGTTAAAGATTACGGCTTTGGTCTACAATCAAACTGTGGTTGGAACCTATGGACTTGTGTTGAGCGAAGAGGAGGGAAATCGTAGGTTCTCGGTGATGATTGGTGAGCCTGAAGCTCAGTCTATTGCGCTAAAGATGAATAATAAAAAATCGCCTCGGCCGTTGACGCACGATTTGATTAAAAATTTGTTGGGCGTTTTTGATGCTGAGTTATTCAAAGTGGTAATTTATGATATGGTGAACGATGTTTTTTACTCCGAGTTACACATTCAACGGGAGGATAAAACACTTATTGTTGATGCACGTACTTCGGATGCTGTGGCGTTGGCAGTACGTTCAGAATGTCCGATTTATATCAAGTCCGAAATACTGGAAATAGTAGGTACCGAAGTAGAACTTCCTGAAGTGGAGGAAAAGAAAGAAAGTGCGCAGGTTGATATCGACAATATATCGTCCGAAGATTTGAATGCTCTACCTTTAGATGTTTTGGAAGAATTGCTCAGAACTGCTGTTGCAGAGGAAAAATATGAATTGGCTGTGAGCATTAGAGATGCCATTGAGCAGAAAAAATAATTTTTAGATTCTAAACAAGTAAAAATAAAATCATTCTAATAAGATAATCATGGCATTAAAGTATCGTCTGACACTAATGAACTTTCTGCAGTTCTTTATTTGGGGTTCGTGGCTCATTACTATTGGTAACTATTGGTTTCAAACAAAACAGTGGTCGGGTGCAGAGTTTGGTGTTATTTTTTCAACTATGGGTATTGCATCATTATTTATGCCGGCTATTGTTGGTGTGGTAGCGGATAGATGGGTAAATGCCGAGAAATTATATGCCATTTTACATATTTTAGGTGCGGCATCTTTGTTTCTTATCCCACAGATAAATAATCCGGTGACTTTCTTCTGGGGAATTTTGTTGTCCATGGTTTTTTATATGCCCACTATTGCTTTAGCTAATTCCATTGCTTATACTGCTCTGAAAAGTGGTGATTATGATGTGGTGAAGGACTTTCCACCCATTCGGGTTTGGGGTACAATAGGTTTTATTGTAGCCATGTGGATAGTAAACCTTACAGGAAATAAAAGTTCTGCCAATCAGTTTTATATTGCTTCTGTAGCTTCTTTTTTGCTGGGTGTGTATGCATTGTCGTTACCAAAATGTCCACCCTTGGCGCATACCGAAGGGAAAAAGACATTATCGCAAATTCTTGGTTTAGATGCATTTGGGCTGTTCAAAAATAGAAAAATGGCGTTGTTTTTCCTTTTTTCCATGTGCCTGGGAGCTGCCTTGCAGTTGACAAATGCGTACGGAGATGTTTATTTAGATGATTTTAAAAATGTGCCTGAATATGCTAACTCGTTTGTAATCAGATATTCTACAATTATTATGTCCATTTCTCAAATATCCGAGACATTATTTATTTTGGCTATTCCATTTTTCCTGAAACGATTTGGAATTAAAAATGTGATGCTGATAAGTATGTTAGCCTGGGTACTTCGTTTTGGATTGTTTGGCTTGGGTAATCCTGCTGGGGGACTTTGGATGATCATTCTTTCGTGCATTGTTTACGGTATGGCATTCGATTTTTTCAATATCTCGGGTTCTCTATTTGTGGAAACCACAACAGATCCCTCAATGCGATCGAGTGCGCAGGGATTGTTTATGATGATGACAAATGGTTTTGGGGCAATAATTGGTAGTAGTGTGAGTGGATTTGTAATTCAAAACTATTTTACTCATGGTGGGTTGAAAGATTGGCATTCTATCTGGCTTACTTTCGCTGCCTATTCGCTGGTGGTAGCTATTCTGTTTGCAGTGTTTTTTAAACACAAGCACGAACCAGCTAAATTACAACAAATTAAACATTAAAAGAATGCGGATAGAAACTTAATTCTATCCGCATTCTTTTTTAATATGTATGTGCTGCTTAGCAGTATTTTAAAAAGGTACGTCGCTGCTGTTTCCAGCACCCAGAAAAGGATTTCCGGTGGTAGGTAGTGCCGCTGTTTCGCCATAGAAACCTGCTCCACCATCATTCATTTTAGAAGAAATAACCTGATATCCGCCAAATTCATTGTCATCTTTATCTTTGTCATCCTTGTTCATAAACTTAGCATAGGCGCCCTTAAACTTCAATTGAACGTCGCCTGTTGCACCATTACGGTGTTTTGCAATGATAATTTCAGCTATTCCAAGCAATGAATTTCCTTGTGCATCCTCGGTTAAATGATAATATTCCGGACGGTGAATAAAGCATACCATATCGGCATCTTGCTCAATAGCACCCGACTCACGTAAATCCGAAAGCTGCGGACGCTTACCTTCCAATCCTGAACGACCTTCCACACCACGATTCAGCTGCGAAAGGGCAATGATTGGAATATCCAGCTCTTTGGCCAGCCCTTTGAGCGAACGGGAAATAATACTTACCTCTTGCTCACGACTTCCAAATCCC
>OCZT010007606.1_pt1 | contig 10606 bp, 8 predicted proteins | sample 1539031 | NCBI WGS metagenome assembly OCZT01 (sample SAMEA3539308, study PRJEB22396) | soil metagenome | biome: tundra; feature: field; material: soil | place: USA | collected 2010-05 | depth 0.15 m
CTTCGAAGGACGGCACGGCGCGGGTGTGGGATGCGCAGAGCGGCCAGCCGCTGACCGAGCCTTTGAGACACAACGGCGCGGTGAATTCAGCGCAATTCAGTCCTGACGGGAAGCGGATCCTTACGGCTTCGAAGGACGGCACGGCGCGGGTGTGGGATGCGCAGAGCGGCCAGCCGCTGACGGAGCCTTTGAAACACAACGGCCAGGTGTGGTCAGCGCAATTCAGTCGTGACGGGAAGCGGATTGTCACGGCTTCGGATGATAAGACGGCGCGGGTGTGGGATGCGCAGAGCGGCCAGCCGCTGATGGAGCCTTTGAAACACAACGGCGCGGTGTTCTCAGCGCAATTCAGTCCTGACGGGAAACGGATCGTCACGGCTTGCTGGGTGGACAACACCGCGCGGGTGTGGGATGCGCAGAGCGGCCAGCCGCTGACCGAGCCTTTGAGACACAACATGGTGAGATCAGCGCAATTCAGTCCTGACGGGAAACGGATCGTCACGGCATCGGATGATTCCCATCCTAACGGGAAACGGCTCGTCACGGCTTCGGATGATAAGACGGCGCGGGTGTGGGATGCGCAGAGCGGCCAGCTGCTGACGGAGGTTTTAAGACACAACGGCGCGGTGAATTCAGCGCAATTCAGTCCTGATGGGAAGCGGATCCTTACGGCTTCGGATGATAACACCGCGAGGGTGTGGGACACGCAGAGCGGCCAGCCGCTGACGGAGGCTTTAAAACACAACGGCGAGGTGAATTCAGCGCAATTCAGTCCTGATGGGAAGCGGATCCTTACGGCTTCGAAGGACGGCACGGCGCGGGTGTGGGATGCGCAGAGCGGCCAGCCGCTGACCGAGCCTTTGATACACGACGGCAACGTGTGTTCAGCGCAATTTAGTCCCGACGGAAAGTGGATCGTCACGGCTTGCTGGGGGGACAACACCGCCCGGGTGTGGGATGTTGCCTCATGTCAGCCAGGACCGCCTGGTTGGTTGCTTCAGCTCTCGGAAGCCATTTCAGGGCATGGGCTGAACAAACAGGGCGTATTGGAGCAGACCAGGCTAAGCCGCGCTGAAACTATCAAGCAGATTCGAGAGCAATTGCGCCATGAGTCCGGCGACGATGATTGGGTTGTTTGGGGCCGCTGGTTCTTGGCCGACCCTTCGACGCGAACCATCTCCCCCTTTTCCAAGATCACGGTTCCCCAGTACATCGAGAACCGGATCAAAGAGAATACTGCCGAGTCCCTTGCCGAAGGCGAACGGCTGGCTTACGGGAACACGAGCCTGTTGCAGCGGATCGCCCAGGCACAAGAGAAACTTGAACGAACCAAAGGGCCTAAGCCCGCAACCTGAGTTCAGCCATGCACCTGATCGGCTTTTGGCTTGGGAGCTTGAAGGATCTGCAGTTCTGCCACCCGCAAGAGGTCGTCGGGGAGCTGGCCCCCGAGGTTCGGAGCCGGCTGGCAGATTACCTGGATGCCGGTGATTGCTGGACGTATTTTATGGGCTTTTCCTGGTGCAGATTCCACTGTAGCGTTCCTCAACAAAAGCAGCACACATGCCTCTGAGGTTTGATCCAGCTTGCCAGACCGCGGTTGACCTAGCGAAGAGGGCGTTGCCCGACGAAGCCGAGCTTGATATCGGCACCTTGCTAGGCGCGCTCTACCATTGGGGAGGGATCAAACCCAAATACGCGGCGATGGGCGGCTTTATGCCTCAGCCGGTTGCCTGCCGCGAGAAGCTGCCCGAGAAGGTCAGCCTCGCGCCCGACTTACGTGTGGTCTTTCAAGCTTTTGCCGAGCGGGGAGCCCCCGTCCTGGCGGAGGAATTATTCCTGGCACTGCTCCATTGCGCGGCCGGGCGGCGGTTCATCGCCCGACAGTCGGCCCCGGTCAACTCCCCGCCCGGTCAATCCCTCGGCCAACCGGCAGCACGGGACAATTGGCGTTCGTCCCCCGAGCGGCTCTCGGCGATCCAGGCCCTCAGTTCGTATGGCCGGATGTTGACCGCCACCGAGCTGGCCCAGGGACAAGTGGTCGAGAGGGAGCAGGTCCTCAAGGCATTGGTCCGCACCTTGAGCAAGATGAAGCGGCGCAACGTGATTCTGGTGGGGCCGCCCGGCACCGGCAAGTCGGCGCTCATTTACGAGCTGAGCCGTCGGATGTATCGAAGGGACGCGTCCCTTCCACCGCGGCTGCGGGACATGGACATCTTCGAGCTGTCACCGGCTTTCCTGCGGTCGGGCGCGACGATGATGGGTCAGTACGACGAGCGGGTGAAAGGCTTGCTCCAAATCCTCCAGGCTCACCCGCAAATCATTTTGTTTGTGGACGAGATTCACGCGCTTTTCCAGAGCGCCGTGCACGAGCGCACCCCCTATAGTGATGCCAACGAGAGTTTCAAAGGAGCGCTCGGACGCGGAGAAATTACCTGCATCGGTTGCACGACTCCGGGCGAGTATCGCCATTCCATCGAGCCGGACCGGGCGCTGGAAAGACGCTTTGGCATCATCCGCCTGGAAGCACCGTCCCGCCAAACGACGCTGGCGATTCTCAAAGCCCGCAAGCCGGCCCTGGAGGCGTTCTACCAGCCCCTGAGAATTCCCGAGGATATACTCGAACGCGCCCTTGACCTCACCGAGGAGTATCTGCCGAGCCGCTATCAGCCTGACAAATCGCTTCAACTTCTGGACGAGGCATCTGCCTGGTGCACAACCACCGAGCCAGTGGCGCCGGCGGTTACGGAAGAGTCGCTGTTGCAAGCTCTCGAAAGCATGGTGGGACAGCTTCTGCCCCGGGCGGCGGAGCTGACCGAGGCGCAAGTCTATGACCGCCTTAGCCAGAAAATCATCGGTCAGGAGGAAGCGTTGCGGGAAATCGCGAAGGCCTTCGTGGCCGGCCTGGGCAAATGGTCCAGGCGCTCCGGACCTCGCGGCGTGTTTCTGTTCGGGGGACCCACTGGTGTGGGGAAAACGGAGGCGGCTCTGCTCCTGAGCAAGATCCTGGGCGGGGACCGCGACAACCTCGTGCGGGTGGACTGCAACACCTTGCCGGGCGCCTTTCATGAAACCGGACAGACCCTCAATCGGCTCCTGGGAGTGCCGCCGGGGTACCTCGGCTATGCGCGCGGACAGGGCGGCCTGCTCTCTCGGATTCGTGACTTTCCGCAAAGCGTTGTGCTCTTCGACGAATTCGAGAAGGCCGGGCTGGCCGTCAGCCGCCTGCTCCTGCAAATCATTGACGAAGGCAAGGTTGAAGACGTGGACGGGAACGTGCTGGACTTCCGGCGGGCCTACATCATCTTCACAACGAACGCGGGGTGCAGCTATGACCGGCGGTCATTGGGTTTCAACGCGCAAGAGCGAAGGCTGCTTGAAACCCCGGCGGCGGACCTGGAAGCGGTGAAGCGAGAGTTGCGCGCGGCGGGACTCGGAGAGGAATTCTTCGGCCGGATCACGCATTTTGTCTTATTCAAGGGCCTCGACCAGCAGAGCCTCCGCACGATCCTGGAGAGCCAGTTGGCGTGGCTCCGCCAGACCTCGGAGACCAGAGGTCTGGCGTTGGTTTGGACGGATGATCTGATTTCACATTTGGCTGCCGAGTGGCAGCCGCGCTTCGGCGTGCGCTGTGCGACTACGATGCTCCGTCATCGGATCGGCGAACAGCTCGATCTGGCGGAGACTCAAGGAGAACTGAAAGGGATCAGCCAGATTCGTCTGGAGGCCCTGCCGCTACAGAAGAAAAGGGGTGAGCCGGGATTGGCAGGATTGGCGGCGCGCCGCCTGGAGGACAAGACGCTGGTGATTAGCGTGGGCTAGATTATGGCGATCTCGTTTGCCCAATTACAGGACCTGCTGAAGAAAGAAGGCTACAGGTACTTCATCGCCCCGGACCAGCCGGTGATCCGTTTCAGCGTCGCCGGCAGGTTTGGGCAGTACGAGGTCGCCATCTTCCTCCAGGAGCAGGGCGTGTTTTTCCAGTTCCGAACGGTGGCGTACCTTCGCTGCACGCCTGACCACCCCAATCTGAAAGCCGTGCTGCAGACGCTCTCGGCCATCAACTTCCAGATGCGGTACCTGAAACTGGGCTGGGACCCCGCCAGCGGCGAGATCGCGGGTTACGGGGACGGGTGGGTGATGGACAACCAGGTGACGCAGCAGCAGTTCCACCAGATGTTGGTCAATTTCCTCCCCGGCATTGACGTTAGCTACCCGCGAATCCGGTCGGCTATGGAAACAGGAAGAGACCCCGGCAACCAACCCCCGCCGGTCGTCCCGCCTCGGCCTCCTGGCGCCGCAGCGCCAACCCTCCCGCCCAACCTGCGGGAACTGCTTGAGAAGCTGGAGAGAGACGAAGGCAAACCGCCTGGCCAGCCATTGCCCGGCGACCTGCCGGAGATCACGGAGATCTAGATGACGCACCGATGACCAGCGAGAATCCGAATATGAACCCTCCCCAGGCGACGATTGATGGGCGCCCGATTGATGATTGGGCCGAGGCACTACGCTCCCCCGATCCGGCCGTCCGCCAGCAGGCGGCACGGATTCTTACTCAACCGCACGTGCCGCCTTCCCAATCGGCTCCGGTTTTGATTGCGGCGCTCTCGGATGCTGACGAGAAGGTCCGATCAATAGTCCGGGATTTCTTTCTCCAACTCGCTTCACAGCTTTGCAGGCTGCGCAGTCAGGAGACAGTACTTAAGGAGGAACTGACCAAAACCATAGCCGTAATAGAAGCCCAGATGATCACCCTCTTGGAACACGAAAAGAAGCGGGCATTGGGCGCAAGTCAACTGGAACAAGGCTACCAAGAGTTGGAAGCCGTTATGTCCCGCCTCCGTCACGACCTGAACAAAGAATTCTCGACTGTGACAGGCGGGACGGAACTGTTGCGCATGAAATTGAAGCAATCACAGACTCCAAGTGACCCGATTGCTCGTGTGCTGGAAGCAATGTACAATTCCATAGTAAAGGCGAGTATGCACGTAATAAAGGCCTCATTGCAGCTCGATGGCCTTGTCGAGATTGCCAGGGTGGTGCATGCCGACGTCCAACTCGCGCCGACGAACTTACGCCTACGAGACCTTCTTGACGAGGTCCGGAGAGGGCTGAGCTCGCAGGAGACTGGTCGCAAGGTCCGTTGGGATATCGGAAACCTCCCGGAAGTAATCGCGGACCCGAGGCTCCTGCGCGTGGTGGTCGAGAACTTACTGTCTAATGCTCTTAAATTCACAAGGAAGCGTAGTGAAGCGGTGATAGAGGTCCGGGCCACGAAGACCAGCTCCGGCATCACCTGCTGCGTCCGTGACAATGGCGCTGGATTCGACCGTCGTTACGCCGAACAGTTGTTCCAACCCTTCTTTCGGCTGGATGAGAGCAAGGACTACGAGGGGAAGGGTATTGGCCTGGCAATGGTGAAACGAATCGTCGCCCGCCATGGCGGCGAAACCTGGGCCGAGGGCGAGGTCGACCGCGGAGCAGCGTTTTACTTCTCCTTGCCAGAAAAGCCACCAATCTGCTGATGGCGGACAGGAAGACAGTCCTTTGGGTCGAGGATGACCCGTATTACAAGGCGCAACTCAGACCTGCCCTTGAGATCGCCGGCTTCAGGGTAATTGAGGCCCTCGATGCTCAGTCCGCAATTCAGATAATCTCTGACACAACCCAGCGTATCGATCTCGTGGTGTTGGATGTAGCCATGCCTCATGGCGGAGCCTTCGGCGACCTGCCGTCAAAAGCTGGACACGAAACCGGTCTGCTGCTGGGAGGGTGGATTCATGACCGCTTTCCACATATTCCCATCATTGGCTTCTCGTTAAACACATCTCGTGAGGTGCAGGAATGGTTTTCGGTGTGTGGCTGCGGTTATTTCCGAAAGGGCGCCGAGGAATGGACTCTGGTCAACCACGTCAAGCGAACACTGGGAATGGGCCACATCCGATCAAAAGGACCGAGAATCTTCATTGTCCACGGCCACGATGAAAACTGTGTAGTGGAACTCCGAGCCTTGTTAACAAGAACCCTGGCTTCGCTGGAAATCGTGATACTCAAAGAACTTCCCGGCTGGGGCCGCACGATTATCGAGAAGTTCGAGCAGGCTGCCGAAACCGTAGATATCGTCTTTGTCCTGCTCACGCCTGACGATGTGGCATTTTCACGCGCCACCCCGGGAAGCCAGAGCCAACGCGCCCGGCAAAACGTGATCTTCGAACTGGGCTATTTCTACGCAAAGCTCCAGAGATCAAAGGGGCGCGTGGTCGTACTCTGCAAGGGAGACGTGGAACGCCCATCCGACCTCGCTGGGATAGACTACATTGATGTCACGGACGGAATTTCGACCGCAGCCAATAAGATCAAGCAGGAACTTACGTATTGGCTCTGACGGATGGCGCGCTTCCGGTCGTCGACGGCAGCCGCCGGGTGGCCCAGAGGTCATGGGCGTTCTCGGCTAGTCTTTCAGTCAGTCCGACCAGGCTGGCGGGCAAGGTGACTTGCGAGGTCGCGATCGGGGCAGGTTGATAACTCATATTCAAGGGCGGTTGCGTTTGGCCGCCTCGGGGTCGGCTTCGCTCAGGGAGTAGATTTCCAAGTCGGCGGCGCGGAACGTCTCCGGCCACTTGCAGACGATGCGGTAATCGTACTCCTTGATAGATTCGGGCAACTCCGCCCAGGGCACAATGTAAGGCGACTTTTTGTTCGCGACGTCCTTGGTCTCGGCGTATTTCCAGCCGCGGGAGAGGCGTTCCGCATTCCAGCGGCCATGCTCCATCTCGGCTAAGCGGCGGAGGTCCGCCTCCTCAAGCACCTCTTCCATTTTTAGGAGCGGTTGATTCGGGTCGGTAAGCTCGCGAACGCCAAGGTCGGCGGTGTCGAGGATGTTTTGGGCATAAGCGATCTGGTGGCAGTTGGAGAGCTGGAGGTCCGGGGAGAGTTCCTCCCACGGCCGCAACGAGGAGTCGCTGGGCACGGCGGATTTGCGGTACTCCTCGTGAGATAGCCGCGCGGCGGTCTTGTATTCATCGTGCCGGCAAGGCAGCTCGTCTATCAGCAGGAACGCGCGCAGGGTCGCCAAATCCAGCGGCAGCCGGAGCAGATTGGGATGATCCCGCCAGTCCGGGTCATTGAACTTCCGCTCGGCGGGCAGGGCCGGATCTTCCATGACGCCGACACGCGCGCCGAGGGCCAGCGCTATGGCACATTCGGTGCACGCAATTTGACCTCCGGCATAGCTGATCAGTTTCACGCGGTTCGGCTCAACCCCCGCGATCACCAGGTCAGTCCAGCCCTGCAACGGTTCCAGCGGCGTGAAATCAGTCCCGGGTGAACAGATCAGCTTGGCGAAACGGTCTGGGTTCTCGTCTGGGCGAACGAGCAGCGGCAGCGCCCGGGGCAGATAGCCGAAGGCGCGAATCCGACCGGCGGATTGCTCAGCGATGTCGCCCGCGAGGCCGCTGATCCCCACTCGTGTCCCGCCGCTGAGAAGGCGGAACGACAGGCCGTCGCAGGCGCGCACCATGCAGGGCTTGAACCGGTCCACCTGGCCTCGCAGGTCCGGGATGCAGGCGCCGGAAAGAATAACGATGCGGTCCTGCGGGGAGAGGTGCGGTTCCCCGTTCCGCCACGAGGCGAGTGGCGCCAATTCATTCCTGGCGTGAGCGTCCTGCACGCGCACAGCCAGGCCCAGCAGGAGGGTGCGGCGGTAAGCCTGGAAGCCAGGCAACTTCTCCTCGATGGAACGCAGCCTCTGCAAGGTGTCCAAGGTCCGCAGGAGGAACCGCCCGGCGGGGCAGGGACGGCCGGGCGGGGCGGGCAGGTTAGCCCGCGCGGACGGCGCTTCGCCACCGCTGACATTCGACTCGCAGAAATGAATGACTTGGGCCAAAGCCGCGAGGGCCTCGAAAGATTCCCCCAACACCAAGTGAAACAGACTCAGGCAGCCCCAGGCAGTTGGGAGATTGACGCCGGCTTCGATCTGCTTGCGACAACGTTCCAGGGCTTTGCGGATCATGGGGGTGGCCCAGGAGATGGAATCGTAATTGCGGCTGAACTCAGTCTCAAACTCGAGCCAGCGGCAGAGCGTCAGCGGCTCCGTCGCGTCGGCCCTGGCTGCCTGTTGGAGCCGCCTGCGCGCTTCGTCCTTGTCCGCGAGGAGCCAGGTTTCTGCCAGCGCGCAAAGTGTTTCGGCATCTTTCCGCGGATGATCGCAGGCGGCCTCCAGGTAACGGCGGCCAGCGGCGTAGGCTTCGTCACGGGGTTGGTCGCGGTGCAACTCGCAGAGGGCCAGTCCAAGCGTGCGCTGCACGCCTTGGTGATTTCGGCTCTGGTAGGGCTCAAGGACCTCGAGGGCTGTCTTGAAGTCGCCAATGGACAGAGCCAGGTGGGCGAGCTTGACCGCCTGGTCCACGTCCGGTGCCTGGGCCAGCACGTCGCGAAGACGTTGGATTTCAGGTTGCACCTTGTCCTTGGGGTGGTAGGCGCCGGAATTTGATCTGAACTCGTCCAACGCCTCCATCAGCCGGCCAAATTCGCGGTCCGCGCCCTCCAGGACCGCTGACAGGCCGTGGAGCTGGCGCTGGATGCGCGCTGGAACCCTCAGCTCCGTCTTGTAGGTCAGTTCGTGGGCAATGTCAGCCCAGGCGTGCTCCAGCAAGGTGCGGACCTGAATCTCGGCTTTGAGCTCAAGGATATGCGACGGGACTTGGCGCTCTACCAGCGGGCCAAGGATTTCCTTGGGACCCGGCTCCTTGAGTTTTGCCGGGTTGACCGACACAATGTAATGGACTGAGCGGTAGCCAAACTCGGCGGGTTCCAGGCGCCGGCTCTGGTCCTCGCTGTTTGACCAGTCTATGTCGAAGGCTTCCTCCACGAACTGGCAGAGCGCGCGGACCTGAGCTCCGGTTTGGACAATAATCCGCGCCCCGCACAAATCGGTCACACACGCGAGAGCATCGGAGCTCCTCTTTGACTTTGCGTAGCCGTCTCGTTTGCGCAGAATCTTGTCGGCGAAGCTGTGGATGCCTTTGGCGCGAGCCGTCACAATGGCCAGGGGAGCGAGCCAACGGCACGCCTCACCCAGCAATTCCTTGAGGAGCTGCGCGTATGCTTCATAATGCGGCTGCTCTTCCTTAAAACGCGCCACGTGTCGAGCCACCCAATCGTAGTCGTTCAAACCGGCCCATTCCTCCCGCGAATTGTTAGCCCTTTCTGCCATAGTGTCCTCCACGTTTATTGGTCAATATGATGGTTGCTGAAAAAGTCCTTGATCTGCGGGTTGAGCTCCAGCGCACGGAGCTCCGCCGGGGTCACCCACGTGCAGGCGTCGTGTTCGGCGCTCAAAGTGACCGGTCCAGCCTCGCCAACCGTATTGAAGTAGAGAATGACGACGTGAACCTTTTCCATCTCGCACTCGGTCACGCCTGCCACGCCGCTGGATCGGACGACCAGACCCGTCTCCTCTCGCACCTCTCGGCTCAAGCTTGCGTCAAGCGTCTCGCCAGGGTCCGCCTTGCCCCCTGGGAATTCCCAGGTTCCTTTGAAGTGCCGGGATTGACCGGACCGCCGCAATAATAGCCACCGCCCCGCCCCATCTCGGATCACGGCGCGCACGGCCAGAACACAGGGCTTGGCGATTCCCCTAGCGCTTGCCGGGTCTGGGTTACCTTCCCGCATTAGCCGCATGATGATGGAGCATCACAGGAAACTATTCTGGTGGCAACCATGAAACTGGTGAGATGCTTAACAGTGAGCCGCCCGGCCAGGGCAGTTAAAACTCGTGCTCCAGCAGCCCCGCGCGCTCGGCGAACCGGGCCAAGGCAGGAAAATCAAAGATGTTGAGCCGGTGCGTCGATTGCATCCTTTGATACTCCACGGTTTTGGGGATTACTTTAGGCATGAGCTCGATTCTCCTTCCCCCTCAGTCCAGCCTTCTCTCCCTTGTGGCGAGGAAGAGTGACGCGCTGCGACCAGTCGAGGCGCGCAGGCATCTCCAGCGACAGACGCCTCCCTCTCCTTGAGTGAGCGGATTTGACCGTGCCCGCAGCCGCCGGCTTCACTGAGGGCATCCGCTTGCCCAAGACACCCGCCTCAATAGGCGATCCCTTCACCTCGAATCAAGGCATGGCCAGGCGGTAGAAGCGCTGAGCGTAGGTGATGGCGTCGGCGTCGATAAACTGAACGTAGCCGTTGATATCGGCCCCATTGGTTGCGACGGGCGTCCACGCGGAACTGGGGGTCCGGCTTGAGGACGCCAGCAGGATGTAGGTCTCGCCCGGGACAGCGTTCCCTCCCAACTGCATGGTGCCATCGCTTAGCCTGCCAATGCTGCTGATGACTGGGGCGCTGGTAGAGAGCGCCGAAACGTGCGCCGCATCGAGCGCAACCCGGTATATGCGGACGTCATCGATTCGGCCTGGGAACCAGAAGTCACCGGCGGCTTCAGTCGCGCCGGCGCCGATGCGAAGCGGGAACGTGTCGTTCGGTTGAATGGCGATCTTTGCGGACGCGGCCAGCAACCCATTCGTGTAAAAGCAAGCGGTCGTGCCGTCATAGGTCGCAGCCAGATGGATCCAGGTATTGGCCACCACAGGCCCGGCATTCAAGATGTTCC
>OCZT010007607.1_pt1 | contig 10606 bp, 8 predicted proteins | sample 1539031 | NCBI WGS metagenome assembly OCZT01 (sample SAMEA3539308, study PRJEB22396) | soil metagenome | biome: tundra; feature: field; material: soil | place: USA | collected 2010-05 | depth 0.15 m
CTCCTCACCCAGCCGCTGGCGCCAGCGCGTCAGCGACGAGCGATCGAACGGCGCCTCATGCCGGAACACCAGTTCCCCGCAGAAATACTGGAAATACGGGTTCTCCACCCAGCGGGCACACAGCGCCTCGTCGGAGAGATTGTGCATGTGCTTGAGGATCAACAGTCCGGCCACCAATCGCGTCGGCAACGGCGGCTGCCCCGGCCCAGCGCGACAGACCGAACTGAAACGTCCCGCCAAGAAGTCCCAATCAATTTCTCTCGCCAGACGAACCAGCGGATGGCGAAGGTTGATGATCTTCTCTAGAGATGGACGAAACAGATCGTCCTGACGATCGTCGCGCGGCTGGCTCATGGGTTCTCCCCAACAGCGAATCTCGCCGTCAAAGGAATCATGAAGCGTCCAAATCCGGAATCCCAAAACGCAAGAAAACCGAGATCCACCCCCGGCTTTCTTGCAAAATCGAATACTTGCTCAGGTCAAATCACAGCGACAGATCAATCGCTTCCAAATTCTTCACGGACGACTCTATAGTTTCAATGGCTGGCTGCGTGACGAGCTGATCAACGAGACGCTCTCTTCACTTTGCTTGTAAGGGCCCGCGGCCCGGACCTACTGACCGATTAAAATCATGACTACAAGAACGTCCAACCGCGCAGCGCGCTCGGCTCCGCGCCCCGTCCCGTTGCATCACCGAGTCTCCCGGCTCAAATGAGATCGAATTACCCAACGCTGAATGAGCCGAGGTGCTTATATTCAGATCAGTTTCAGGGAGGTTAGCGCTATCCAGTTCGCCTGCGTAAGCAAGAGATTTACGACCCGATGCAATCTAACCTTGAACAGATCTTTCTGCCCGCTTTCCGCTTTCTCGACCTCTCTTCGGTCGCACCCCGACCCCCGGGGCCCCTGGCAATGTCGACAGAATCACCAGCCAGCGCCAGACCAATTGGCAAGAAACCCAAGCTCATCCCGCCAAAATAGATACTTACAGCGGCAAAACAGATCCGCGCAAAGCGGTTGAATTCTTCACTGTCGGCTCAATAAGACCTCTCCACACCAGAAGCAGCATTGGACTCGGTTGCTACACGCGTCTGCTCGTCAAAAAGCCTTGTTATCTTATCCGGCTTTCTCCGCCTGGTGGCACTTCAAGCCTTTCAGTTCGAGCTTCAGGGCTTTTGCCACGCAATCCTGATCAGATTCTGTCATTTGTGCGTACAGAGGCAGCAAGATCGAGTGATCTTGCGCGAGTTCCGACTGCCGTAGTCCGTGTTGATTTGACTCGAAATAGGGGGCCTCTCGGTGTGAACACATAATGCCGCGCCGCGTCGAAACGCCTTGATTAAGAAGATTTTGCATCACCCTCTTCTGATCGAGCCGGTCCGGCAACCGCACGCAATAGCTTTGCCAGTTGGATCGTGCCCAGTCAGGCTCGCAAGGTAGCTCCAAACCTTCGATATTTGCGAGGAGCTCGACGTAACGTGAAGCGAGCGCGCGGCGCTGAGCCACGAGCGTTGGCAGCCTCTCCAGTTGCCGCCTTCCGATCGCTGCCTGAATATCGGTCATCCGGTAATTGAAGCCGACTGTCAGATACTCTTCAAAGATGACCTGGGGTGAGCCATGTCTCACCGTGTCCGGAACGCTCATGCCGTGTTGCCTGAGCAATTTGAACTTTCGATCGAGTTCTGGATCATTCGTTGTCAGCATTCCACCTTCGCCAGTCGTTATGACTTTGCGAGGGTGAAAGGAGAAGCAGGCGATAGCTCCGCGTGCCTTGCCAATCCGCTCCCACTGTCCGTCTATGCGAATTTCACTGCCGGCGGCACAGGCGGCATCTTCAATCAATATAAGATTGTGTTGACTTGCCAATGCACAAAGCGCGACCAGATCGCATGGCATTCCCATTTGATGAACAACGATAATACCGCGCGTGCGATCCGTGATCGCCGCAGCAACACTATTGGGGTCGAGATTGTATGTTGCTCTGTCAACATCTGCAAATACGGGTGTAGCGCCGCAGTAGCGGATACAGTTAGCCGTCGCAATGAACGAATGGCTTGCGGTGATGACTTCATCACCCGGTCCAATACCCGCTGCGACCAATGCCAGATGAAGCGCGGTTGTACAATTTGATACGGCGCAGGCATGAGCGGCGCCGACGAACGCCGCAAACTCGCGCTCGAACGCAGCGACCTGTGGACCTTGTGAGACCCATCCTGACAGAATCGCCTGGTGTGCGGCATCGGCCTCCGCAGCTTCAAGCATCGGCATCGCGATCGGTATCACGACGAAATTGCCTCTGTAATCGACGCTGAAAGTAAGTTTCGTTCCGCTCGCCACCAGTGGACCAAATCGCGCAGACCATCCGATAGCGAAATCTTAGCCTTGAACCCTAGCAATTTTTCTGCTTTGTCGGTAGAGGCGAGGCGGCGCGGGACGGGGTTAACGGCTCTTTCCGGAGCAAATTCTGGGGGCAGATTATTCTGACCCATTACGGAAGCAAGCGAGCCGGCGAGTTGAGCTAGGCTTGTTTCACTCCCGCTTGCGATGTTGAACACCTCATCGGTCACATCAGTCTTCGCGCCGAGCAGGTTGGCCCGCGCAACGTCGCGAGCATGAATAAAGTCCATGGTTTGACGTCCGTCACCGAAAATGATCGGGGACTGTCCGGTGTCGAGACGTTCCATCCATCGTATAAGAACCTCGGTATATCTACCGTAGATATCCATACGATCTCCATAAACATTGAAGTATCTAAATGCGACGTAGTCGAGATTGTACATATCCTTAAACGATCGTAGCAATCCCTCGTTGAAGGATTTAGCTGCCCCGTAGAGCGTTCGATTGTCGTACGGGTTTTGGCTCTCCGTAGTAGGAAACTCACCAGCCATACCATAGATCGATGCCGACGACGCTGCCACGACCTTTTCAACGCTGTGTTCGACACACAATTCTAGCAAGTCGAAGGTGGATTGAACCATCACCTCCATGGCTAACCTGGGCTCGGCTGCGCAATGCGTGATCCGTAGCGCGGCTTGATGAAACACGATGTCGGCATTCCTTACCAGAGACGCCATCAGCTCGCGGTCACGGATATCACCGTTTATGAGCCGGACCGAATTTCGCTTCAGTGCTTGCTGTAGATTCTCAGGTCTTCCGCGCACCATATTGTCGACGGCAACAATTTCGGCGCAGCCCTCTTCGCAGAGCAGATCCACTATATGCGAGCCTATGAATCCAGCTCCCCCGGTTACTAGTATCCGTTTTCCATTAAGTTCGGCCACTGCGGTCTCCAAGATTGCGCGTTGATATCTGTGTGCACTCGTAACAGTGTCGGAAAGCCGGTTAGGCGGTCTCAAACGCGCAAGCTTTCTTTAGCGCGTGCGCGACCGCCGATACGTGCTCTGGCTGCAGTTCGGCATACATTGGGAGCGAGAGAAAGCGCTTTGCCAGCGATTCTGTCACTGGGAGGTCATTTGGCTGGCGCCCGAGGCCGGCGTAGGCTTTTTGCAGATGAACCGGAATAGGGTAGTGAATACCGGTGCCAATGCCGGCGGCTTGGAGGGCCCTTTGCACGTCGTCCCGCTGATCCACGGCGATTGCGTAGACGTGAAATACATGCCTGCTATCAGGGGACGGCGCCGGTCGCTGATATTGACCGCCCATCAACAGCCCATCATATGTCGATGCAATCGACCTTCGCGCTTCGGTCCAGGATTCGATGTAATCTAACTTCACATTCAGAATGGCTCCTTGAATGCCATCCATGCGATAATTGTATCCTGGGAGTACATGATTGTATTTTGTCTCCTGGCCCCAATCCCGCAAAAGAGAGATGCGACGGGCGAAAGTAGGATCGTTACAGACTACTGCGCCTCCCTCGCCGTAAGCCCCCAGGTTTTTGCCGGGATAGAAACTGAAACATCCGATATCGCCGATTGATCCTGCGCGCTTACCCTTGTATTCAGCGCCGTGCGCTTGAGCGGCGTCTTCGATCACAATCAGATTATGCCGGCGGGCAATCTCCATGATCGAATCCATGTCCGCCATTCTGCCATGGAGGTGCACCGGTACGATGGCCTTCGTCCGAGGCGTTATCGCGGTCTCGATCAAACCGGGATCTATTGTCCAACTCCGCGGATCTACGTCCACGAACACAGGTGTGGCTCCGCTGTAGAGAATGGCGGCCGTGGTCGCCACAAATGTCATCGAGACCGTGATGACCTCGTCGCCGGGAGCGATACCCGCCGCCAGCAATGCGAGGTGGAGTGCTGAAGTCCCGCTGTTTACTGCGAGACAGTGCCTCACTTGGCAATAGCTAGCAAAACGCTCCTCAAAGGCGGTAACTTCAGGCCCGAGGACAAATTGTGCACTGTCGATGACTCGAGCTACCGCGGCGTCGACTTCAGGTTTGATCTGGCGGTATTGTGCCTTCAGGTCAAGAAACGGTATCAAACGCCTGTTCCTTTCGGTGTTTTTTGGGCAACGTCGCATTTCCTTCGAGCAAGTTTTAATCAGTGTATATAATAACCACGGCAGCGCAATAATTTGAAGAGTTAAATACCGGGCTAACCTCAATTATGCTTACCGACCGAGGCAAAACGTTCTCTTTGGAGCCGAAAATCCCAGCGATCCAACCTCAGTCTCAGAGTACTCTATGGCGGGATGGACCAAGAAGCGTGTTTGCGCTCCGATCAAGGAGAGGATCGGTCTTGCCTAAAGCACATACGAGGGGTCCGTGGTGATGGATGATGTCAACAGGCTCGAAGCAAGCCAGAATCTGCCTATATGCTCAGGATAGACATGTGGCTTCAACGGCGAAATATATAGGCGCAAGCGTACCTCGCATAGCCAACGACCTCACGCCGTATTGTTCCAGGATACCAACCCACTCGTCTAGGTATCCGCCAAACACTTCTTGCAAACCAAATAAATCGACGACCCTTTAAGAGTAGCTTCATGTAGTATGCGCCGCGGCCTATGTCATAAGATTTCAGAAGGGCTGAGAGGTCCGTGGCTTTCCGTCCGTGATGATGTCTCACGACAACGTCTGGTCGGTATTGTCCAACCCAACCCGCTGCACTCGCACAGCTTGCCGCGTCCAAGTCCTCGGCGGACTCCAACAAAGAACCTGCTCCAAATAGTGGATCAAAACCTCCGATGTTATCAATAACCTCTCGTCTAAAGGCCATATTAGCTCCCATCACGGCTCCCACATCGAGGAATGAATATTGTGGAAACGTACGCAGTGTCCCAGATTCGTTCACGGTCACGGGATAATCGGTAGGATCATGAAGAGTGATGCGCCCCGTTATGTAACCCACAGCAGGATCCTCAAATGCGGACCATAGCTGACTCAAAAAGTCTGTTTCAGGATAACAATCATCGTCAGTGAATGCCAAAATAATTCCGCGAGCGTGTTTCAGCCCTGCATTTCGGGCATTCGCAAGCCCCGGCGCGGTTTCAAAGACGTGCGTTACTGGAACTGAAGCGGTTTTCGAAAACGCTTGAATGATACCGCTCGTATCGTCTGCGGATCCGTTATCCACTACAATTAGTTCCCAGCGCCGCTCAAATGATATGCGACTAACGGAGGCTAGGCAGCGTTTTAATTGTTCGCATCGATTGCGAGTACAAATAATCAACGAGACATCCATATTAGCCCCTCCAATCCGGCTGCTTGGATCTCCACCTGTATGTCGTCGTTTTCGTCATCAGATCGACCCGAACGACAACTTTACCTTTTGTAGTTACTTGCTTCCGGGCGATTGAATAGCATCAAAAACTGTATCTTGAGTTGAACAAGGTATCAGCCAAATTGCACGACTAAGCTTATCTTGTTAGGTTGGCGCACCAATCTCGGAGATCTAAGGCCAATTAAGATCTTCGATCGTATCTCTTATATCCTGCTGGCAGGTTTATTCCTTGTAGCAAAAAGACCGACGCAGTTTTGTTGAATCCGATTCGCTATTTGCTGAGTGTATTTAGACGTGTTGCGCATCACGTGCTGTTTAAGAAAACACTAAGCTGACATAGGATGCGATTTCAGGGTAACAATTCGAGCGGGCACGCCTGCAACGACGGCGTGAGGTGGCACGTCTTTGGTCACGACGGCGCCGGCACCAACCGTTGCACCCTCGCCAATTGTAACGCCGCATATAATCGTGGCATTTGATCCGATCGATGCTCGCCGCCCCACTCGTGTGAGTTCAACTTTCCAATCATCTGATCCCTGAACCTGTCCGGCCTCCGTAGTGGCTCGCGGAAACTTGTCATTGGTAAACATCACGCCGTGTCCAATGAAGACTTCGGACTCGATTGTAACACCCTCGCAGATGAAGCTATGGGAAGAAATCTTACAGCGGGCCCCAATAATTACACCGACCTGAATTTCAACAAACGTCCCGATTCGCGTCTCATCCCCGATCGAACAGCCATAGAGGTTTACCAAGTCCGGATGAAAGACTCGTACATCTTTCCCTAACTCAACATCATGTTTGATAGGCATGGATAACTCCCGTTTCAACGTGTCGCAATCACCCGCTCGGCGCCAATTCGTAGGCTGCCGAGGAGTAATCGAATTTGGCCAAGAATAGGGTGCGCCGTCAGTATCAGACTGCCAACCCATGCCGCGGCAGCGCATAGCGATGATATCAGCAGTTCCGCAGCAGGTTCGACTGACCCGTATTTGGCTAATGTGAGACCGATCATCGCTCCACTCGTGCTGCAGACCGTGACTAACCCACTCTTTAAAAGGGCATGGAAGACGTCTATTGGCTTCATGCCGATCTGCCGACCAACAAAGTAATTCGCGACGGCGGCCTGAAGAGGCAGCGCGAAAAGCGCAGATGCGGCGACGGCGTTCACGCCGAAAAACGACGCGACGAATATTGCGGCCAGCGAAGGCGGAAGCGAGATTAGGGATGCTCGGAGAGTGTCTTTGATGCGTCCGACAGCGACTAGAGTAGGATAGGTCAGGCACGCTGCGAACAGCGAAAGGGAAGCAACACAAAGCATCCGAATGAGGGGAACGATTTCGCTCCAGGACGAGCCTAACCAGATTAGGATGATGGGATTGGCCAGCAGTGCTAGAAATGCGAGGAATGGCCATTGTAATGCCGTGACCAGCTCGATGGTGCGGAGATAGGCCCGCTTTAGATCTCCTCCGGCTCGCGCGTGGGCGAAGATGGCCGGTCCTATCACTGGACTCATGACCTGAAGAACCAGCCGGTCGAAGATCTGCGTCATGCTGGTAGCGCGACTGTAGAGACCGACCGCGCTGAAGTCTAAAACCCGCGCAAGAATGAGTTGAGGTGCCAGACTATAAAGAACATTAACGAGCGCCACACTGCTAGAATAGGTACCAAAATGAAGTACCTCCTGATACCCAGCGAGCGAAGGGCGGAACATTCGCAGATCTCGCTTTGCTGCAATCAACAGTGTGGCTATAACGGTGTTGCCTGCAAGTACGCCGATTATGGGCGCCATGAAGCTGTAGCCCTGAACGGCTAGCCCAATCGAAGTAACGGCCGTGACGAAATTACCTGCAAGGTTGCAGCGGGTTAGAACGGCAAATGACAGATCGCGGCGAAGCAGCGCAGCAACCGTGAGAGAGAAGGGTGAAAGAAGAAAATTGACGGAAGATATGGCGACGGCAACCTGCATTCCCGGCTGCGAGAAAAAATCTGCGATCACGTCTCTAAGCATAAAGAGCAAGACCGTGAAAGTGGCGGACATGGTAAAAACAATCGTAAAGGCTGTCCTGATATTTTGCTGAGTTAAGGATGGTTTCTGGATGAGATAATTGGCACCTCCAAATTCCTGAAACGACGTAGCAACAATGGTCGTGATCGCATTGACCACGGAGTAGATTCCAAACTCTCTTGGCGTGAGAAGACGCGCGAGAATCCCAGTCGAGACCAGGAAGAACAACAAACTTCCATAGCGGTCGAGTGCCGAAAAGAGAATGGAATGGTAAACGTGCTTCATCTTCAGGCTAAACTCGCTTCGTTAAGGCAACGGGAAACCATAGTCTGCTCAAATTTACTAACGTTTGGACCACCAAAGCAGGTGGGAAGCTGCTTCGCCGACAATTGATGCAAAAATCTTATCCAAATTGGGGGTCTGGAGTAATTGCTGAAGAGGTGGGCAATAGTACAGTCGCGGATTGAGTTCGATCGCGAAGCGCAAGAGTTCGCCTGCATTGGATTTTTGACCTCGTAGTAGCTGACCCACGCCGGTCCAATATGCCTTCTCGGCGAGCCTGCGGTTTGCACAAGTCCGCAACGCATTGGCGTTCAGGAGGCGATTCTGATTGGTGTCGAATAAGTGATCGAAAGCTGCTTTTCTTTGCCGGTAATCTGGTAGCTTTTCCCTAAAGAAGGAACTGGACATGTTCGATGAATGGCGCCTATAGATCGCTTGAACCGCGTGGATTTGTGCAACTGATCCGATGGCCGCGAACCGTAGCCACATCGCCATGTCGGCGCTATGAGGCAGATCGATTTGATAGCCACCAATCGCCTTCTGCGCTGACGTTCGCCCGATCGCAGTCGGTGTCGCTACAAGATTTTCTCCACTTACGCACATATCTTGGATAATGTCTCGACGGTTCCATTTGAAGCAGTCTTTTATATCGATCGGCAAAGGAACCGGTGAGTGATCCTGCCAATAGGCCACTTCTCCGTAAGTTAGAACGACGTCGGGGTGCAGGTCCATGATCCGTACCGCTCGCTCAAGCGAGCCTGGCACGAGGAGGTCATCAGCGGACAAAAGTAGGAAATAGTCGGATGTGGCCCAGTCAATGCCCTCGTTATAGGTATTGATATGTCCAGCATTCTGGGAATGTGAAATAACTGAAATCCGACTGTCCGCCATGGCCAACGACTCCGCGACAACGTGCGAGTCATCCGACGATGCGTCATCGATGATCAGGATGCGGAAGTCAGAGATAGATTGCTTAAGGATGCTATCCACACATCTCTTCAGAAAACGGGCGTAATTATAGCAGGGGATGACGATATCGACCTTAGCCATTGCCGTTTCCGTTACTGGACCTTCGCTCGAAAACCACAATGGTTGCCCTTTTGGCCAATTTGCCTGCGTATTGTAGGCGCGTCACTTCTCGTAACCCCACTTGTGATTGCCGGTCCTGTTTATTGACTGTTGCCGCAATTGTGAGTTGTAAGATTATACAGCCAGCTTCCTGATCCTCTGGCTATGCTTCAGTTGAATTGGCGCACCTTTCGCGGCAATAGAATGGGAAGCGGCTTCCAGAATCTCGACCACCCTCAATCCAGTAACTCCGCTGGAAATGGGAGTTGTACCGTTGCGTATGCAGTCAAGGAAATGTTGAGCTTCGGTGTGCAACGCTTCTCCCGCGGGAAGATGCGGAGCCCACATATCTCCTGCGCGGTATCCGATCCTCAGCTGATGCGCTTTTTCGGCTGAAGGATTTAACGTAACACCCTTGTCGTACACTTTGACTTTTTCATCCGGCTCTAGATCGTCATAGACGATCATTTTGCGGCTTCCGCCGACGAAGGTCTGCCTCACTTTTATAGGCGAAAGCCAATTTACGTTGATGTGGGCGACGCAGCTCCCTTCGAAGAATAGCGTTATATGCGCCATATTCTCGGGCGTTCCGGTCACATGGGTGGCGCCGGTGGCGGAAACTGCGACAGGAGCGTCTTTGAGGATGTATTGGATAATCGAGATATCGTGGACCGCGAGATCCCAAATAACGTTTACATCGCTCTGAAAAAGACCAAGACTCGCTCGAGTACCATTGTAGTAATAGATGTCGCCAAGTGCGCCTTCCGAAATCAGAGCGCCGATTTTTTGTACAGCCGGTGTATATAGGAAGGTATGATCGACCATCAGAGTGAGATTTCGCCGCTCTGCCTCATCGATCAGGCGGCATACTTGGTCGGACGTCTGGGCCACGGGCTTTTCAACGATAACATGCTTGCCTTCTTTAAGAGCGGAAAGAGCCAGCTCAAAGTGAGTAGCCGCTGGCGTTGCGATCGCAACCGCATCAATTTGCGGGTTCTTAATGAGCTCGCGAAATTGGGTCGTTGTCGTTATGCCCGGATAGAGCCTCGTACACGCGGCCAGCTTCTTTGCATCAAAATCGCTCACCGCTTCAACGCGGCAACCCTCGCTGTTCGCAAAATTACGAACCAGATTCGGTCCCCAGTATCCGTAACCTATAACTCCGATTTTAATCAGGGGTTCCGTCATCACACAATCCTAAATTGTAATCTACACTATTGACCCGATTTGGTCTTCGCGGCCAGGACGACCCGTTCGGGGACCTAAGCACAACTGAGCAATTCAACCTTCGCTGATGGACAGTAATAACTGCGAGAACAAAATAAAGATATTGCTATTCCTGAGGAGGGCTAATTAATATTACTATGCCAATAATTTAGCATTTAATCAAGGATCAACCTCCGCAGTAGGGCGGATTTCATAAAGCGTGAAATGCTTAACAGCTTGACGCCCCCGATGTTTAAGTCCGATCGGCTGATTGGAAAAATTTCGCGGCGTCGGCTAGTCCCTATGATTGCTGGGCCTGAGGGTGGCCCGTCATCCGATATGCAACGGT
>OCZT010007608.1_pt1 | contig 10605 bp, 7 predicted proteins | sample 1539031 | NCBI WGS metagenome assembly OCZT01 (sample SAMEA3539308, study PRJEB22396) | soil metagenome | biome: tundra; feature: field; material: soil | place: USA | collected 2010-05 | depth 0.15 m
GCAAACTCAAGACTTGACTCAAAATTAAAGACCCAGGTCATCCAAGCTTGCTAGCGAAAGCGCAGGTATCTGCCGACATCCGCTCAAGTGGACTGCAACGCTTGTCGATGCAATATCTCGATGACGTTGAGTGGTCCAGAATGTTCCAACGAGCTAGAGAGATAGAGATCTCCTTCTCTTACGCAACGACCTGGCGCGGCGTCCATTGGGCAAGATTCCAAGAATTTAGCCAGGACAAAAAGAATAGTTTGCGAGTCTACCTCCCGCATCCCGAAGACGAGGTCATCATATCGGCGCTGGCCCTCAGGTACGATTCGACAAGAGATAGAATCAAACAGCAAATCACGGAGGCCGCTTCAGCGTTTGCAGGCCTGAGGAAAGGAGGCGGCGCGGACATACGAGTTTACTACAGGCGAGGCGATCCAACATTTGCCTGTTACAGGTTCGACGATCAAATCGTCGTAACTCTCTACTCGCACCGGCGTACGCGCAGCGATGTTCCTACGATGCTCATTGGCCCCGGCACACTTTACGACTTCTTTGCCGCTGAACTCGCAGCTATACGAGGCCAAAGCGAACCGCAACCCAGCGCAGAACTCTCGGGAGGCAAGAATTGAAGACGATACCCGAGGCCACGGTTACGACAGGAGACCTGCAGCCAGAGTTCCTGCTTGCTGCATTCGATGCTCGCCGCGTAGCGGTAGACATAGAAACCACCGGGCTTGACTGGAAAGCGGATCGCATCGGAACCGTGCAGGTCCACGTACCCGATTACGGTACCACAATCGTACGCAAGATCACACGCCGCCCACGCCGCTTGATAGAACTCGTAATATCAGCACGAGTTCAGAAGGTGTTCCATCACGCTCCATTCGACCTGCGTTTCATGGCATACCAGTGGAACCTACGCCCGCTAAATGTCGCTGACACGAAACTCGCCTCTCAGATACTAGAGCCGCACGTAGATCACAAAGACCACTCCCTGGCCCCGCTGGTTAAACGGCACTTCGGCGTATATCTCGATAAGTCAGTACGATTCTCAGACTGGCTATCCGAGGACTTGTCACGTCAGCAATTGCAGTACGCAGCTCAAGATGTACAGTACCTCCTACCGCTCCTAGACAAACTAACCGAGATGGCAATCGATGAAGGCGTCGCAGATCTGATTGAAGCCTCGTACGCCTATCTACCCGTTCGCATCGCTACCGACTTGCGCGGCTGCGACGACGTCTTCGCATATTAATTTACCCCCAACTTACCTATAAGGCAGGGAGGCGCCCCACCTGCCCACCCCTTGGCGGCCCGCACCCGTCATACGGACCGTTCACCGTCAGTGATACATCCCGAACAGCCCATCATAATGCCTCGCGGACATCCCTTACGGTTGCGTCGCGCACCTGGCGGCGGGCGATGCATCGAACCGAACTGCCTCTCTCCCGCAGAACCAGGTTCACCCCGCCCTGCGCTTACTCCACTCGGACCGGTATCTAGGCTCGCGCCGGGGCAAAGCCCGTTACGGTGCCATGCGGGCGCGCCTTCCATGACCGCATCACCTGAAACTGGTAGCATCACGTCCGGCTCGACTCGTCTCTGTCGGCTAGACCGAACAACTCGACCAAGGAACGCACTTCAAGGCTCGCGATCGACCAATTCTCAGTCGTCCCTGCTAGCGTTCCGATTGTTCGGCGCAGCCACTGCTTGATAAGAAGGTCCTTTTCATAAGCTAGGCTGCCCCGGCATCGGGCCCGCCGAACGGCCGCTTCGGGTCGCGGCGGGCATAGCCGTTACCGCGACCGTGCCTCGATGGCGGGCGGCTCGCCGTCATCCGGTTGGGGCGGCGAGGCCGGTCGGCACCCGGAAAATGCGTCCCGCGTTCGCATCCGTCGGCTCCATACTGGGTTGTCCCCACGAGGAAGGGGGGCGCCCGATGGCGGCTATCGACACCGTGGTCGCCAGCGCACTGGATCGCGCGACCGATGGCTTTGTCACCTATGCCCAGGTGAGCGAGCGGCTCGCCGCGGAGGCGACCACCCTCCATCCCGCCTCCTATGACCGTACGCACCTGGACGCTCTGCGCGCCGCGGTCTGCTTCCGGCTCACCGAGGACGGCACGGTGCCATGGCCGCGCACCCTGGATCAGGGCTCCCCGGACGTACTTGGCATATGGCAGGGTTACGCCGGCCAGGCCTGCAGCGCCGGGCTGCGCGCCCATCTGTATGACCTGCTCACCTCGGCCGGATTCCCTCCGCCCTATGCCCATGCCCGCCAGGCGATCCAAGCCTACCGCGAGGCGGTGCCCGGGTTCCTCGCCGCTGAGGAGACGAATCGCGGCCGGCTGCGGGCGGTCGAGTCTCTGATCCGCGCTCTCGGCCTGGCGGCCCAGATGAATCAACGCGACCTGCGCGACCTGGTAGTACGCGACATCCTCGGCCTGATCGGCGGCCTGCTCGACGCCGACCCGGTGCCGTCCGGGCTGGTTTACCGGCTGCTGGAGGCGCTGCACGCACGCCGCCTGGAACCGGACGCGGTCCGCTCCCTGATCGAGCGTGCCTTCGCAGCATGTGACTTCATCCAGCTGAAGATCGCCTTCCTGCGCCTGCTGCGCGCGATGGACCCCGACCCGGCCGCGCAGAAGGGCATCGACCGCAGGATCGTCACCGCGATGATCGCGGACGCGGACCGGTCCACCGGGGCACTGCGGCTGCTAATGCTCACCGACGCAGCGACCGTGGCACGGGACGCGGGCTTGACCGACCTGTCCCAGGATGTGACGCGCAAGATCCAGGCCATGCGCAGGGACGACCTGGGGCTGGTAGCCCTGGGAGGCGTGCGGATGCAGCTGTCGCAGCAGGAGGTGGACGCGGCCCGCGCCGAGGTCGATCAGGCGGCCAGCCTCGCCGAAGCGCTCTGGCGGATCGCCGCGGCATCTGCGCCGGCCGGGGATATCGCCGTTGCCCAGCAGGCGGCGCAAATCCTGACGCGTACCGCCCCGCTGGCATCCTCGATACCGCGAGGCCGTATTAACCCCGTGGGCCCGGTGCCTGTATCCCCCGCGAGCAGCGACCCGCTGGCCAGCACCCAGGCCCGGTTCCAGGTGCTTTACCTCAACAGGCGCGGTCTGGCGATCGCCTTGCAGCTCGACCGGGTGCGCGAGCGTTTCGACCCGGACGAGGGCGACCTCACCGCCGTGTTCGCTCACGATGCGATCGGCTCGGCGTCCAAGACCGGCATGCTCGTCCACGCCTTCCGGCATTTCTGGGCTGGGCAGGACGACGCCGCTGTGCACCTGGCCCTGCCGCGGGTTGAAGACCTGCTGCGCGAGATCGAGCGCAGCCGCAACGTCCCGGTGGTCAGCGTCGCGCAGGGCAGGACACCCGGCGGGATGAGCCAGCTGGGATCGCTGATCGCCGCGATGCCGGCCGCGGGGTTCGACCAGAACTGGACCCGCTCGTTCGAGCTGCTGCTTACCGACGGCGAGGACGGCCTGAACTTGCGCAACGAGGTGGGCCACGGCCTGTGCGACTGCCCGCCGCAGCATCACGTCGCCCTCGTCCTGCATGCGGCCCTGTTCCTGCTCGCCGTCGTGCACGGCGTCATCGCCCTGCCCCAGGCAGGACCTGAGGCAGCGCGGCCCGGCACAGACTTACGCACAGGCCGATAGAAGCATGCGGCATGCTTGGCCGATGACCACCTGGCAGTCCCTGCTGTACTGCGCCGCCGCCGACGTCACCCTGGAACGGGTCAGGAACCTGGTGGCCGTGACCGGCACCGGGCCGCTGACCGTCGAGTTTAAGGAGGGCGGCAGCACGCCCGCAGTCGCCGAGTGCGCCGTGGCGATGGCCAACCTGCACGGCGGGCTGATCCTCATCGGCGTCACCGACCAGGACCGCCGGATCGTCGGCGTGCCCCGCGAGACGATGGCGCACGTCGCGGACGTCCTGGCCGCGCACCTGGAATCCCCGGACTGGCACCCGGAGATGGTCGAGGTGCCGCTCGACGACGGCTCGGACCGTTACGTCCTGGTACTCAGGATCAACCCGGACACCGCTCCCCGGCCCGTCTTCGTCCAGCTGACCGCACGGTTCTCCAAGGAGAAGCGGAACATCTTCTGGGTCCCCATCCGGATGCCCGGCTCGACCCGGCCGGCCACTCCGGATGAGCTGCGCGCGCTGTTCGCCGAGCAGCGGCCCGCACAGCCGCACGAGGCCCTGTGGAACCTGGAGGCCCCGCGGATCCCGCACGCCAAGGACGGGGCCGACGACCCTGCCGTGGACTTCGCCCTGCGGTCTGGCCTGATCGTGCCAGCCGGGCCAGCGGGCTGGGGTCGCCCGATCTCAGAGCGGGCACTGGGAGAGCTGGCGGCGTCCTTGGACCGTTCGGCGCTGGCCGACACGCTGGCCAGGCTGACGCGTTTCGCCGACTTCGGCGTGGACTCGTTTCACCCGGAAGGCAGCGCCAACCGGTCGCATGCCGCGACCCTGGTCTGGCGGCTGGAAACACGCGAGCCGGTCGCGTTCGAGATGACCGTCCGCGTCGAGGTGCCAGGGCATTACGGGCATTCTCACGTTCAGGCGCTCCAGGTGACCCTCACGCTGGTCAGCCGACTGACCGCCCGCCTGAATGCCGGCCGGCCGGGCATGCTGCCCAGGCGTCGGCTGGACACCGCCGAATGGGCGGCGCTGCTCGAGGCGGTGGCAGCGACCCTGACAAGCCCGGCCGTGTCCGACTCGGTGGCCGATCTGGCGGGCGCCGACCCGCTCACCGTTCGGCAGCCGCGCGTGCTCCACATTGTCAGCGGGCCCGCGATGCCGGATCTGCTGCCTGCCCAGCTGGTGCCGATCCGGGACGGAGGCGTTTCTCACGGCGCGCATATGCTGGCCGATCCGGCGCTCGACCTGTCTGATCCGGCTGACCGCGCCGAGCAGGCCGACCGGTGGCTGATCCAGATGGCGGCCGACGCCGGACTTCTCGGCATGGAGCACCTGGTCAGCAAGATGCGCGGCCCCGCACTCACAGTCGACGAACTGAAACAGCAGCTACGCCGATGACAAGCCTCCGCCGATACCGCCCGAGGCTGCGATTCCTCCTGGTTGGTCACCGGAATCCGCCACCTGGTCCCTAGGCTGGCTAACAGCGCGAGGATGCCGTTATGAGCATCGAGGAATTCCGAGACCGGGACGCCGACTACCTGACCTGGGTGGCGGCGCACCGCGACGGCTACGTGATCAACATCGGCCGGAGCGGGCGCGGCTATGCCCGGCTGCACCGCGCTACCTGCGGCACGATCACCAGCAGGCCCCCGTTCACCGGCCCGTACATCAAGATCTGCTCGACCGCGCTGACGGACCTGGATCGCTGGACACTGGATCGCGGCGGCGCAGTTCCCGAGCGCTGCGGGACCTGTCGGCCAGCGAGGGCTGCGGCCCTGGGTCTTCCGGCCGAAGCACCTGGGCCCGCCGCGTCGGCCCGGGCAGATCGGGTTTCTCAGCCGGGCGGACTGGCCGCAGGCCCAGAGTGGGAGATCGAAGGACCTGGCGATGACCGGCAGGTATGGCTGTGGGCCACCCGCTACATCCCGTATGACCAGCTCTCCCCTGCCCAACTCGCCGCTCGCGATGCTCTGCGGCTGCGGGTGCGGTCCCTGGCAGCCGCGGCCGGACAGATCCTGGATGCCAGTTACGCAGGCTTCAAGCCGGTCAACATGGACGCGGAAAACCTGCTCCTGTACAACATCGACGCCACCGCGGGCGGCTGCTTCCGGCCGGGTGCCCGGCACGGAGTGCGCTTTGAGTTGGGGGCCGGACCCCGGCGCGATCCGCCGACTGGCCGGCACTTCGCCTGCTCCTACCAGTTCCAGCTGATCAGCCCGGACAGCGACCTGAGCCACTGGCGGCCCGTGCGCCGACTGGCCAGCTTCACTGGAGCTGATCTGGGGCGGTTCCCGTCGGCTAGGCGCCAGGAACAGGTGTGGCTCGCCATCCACCGCGCCGGGATAGAAACCGCCAACCTGCCAGCCGCACCCGCGACGCCATTCGCCGTCTTCCTTACCCTCGGCCATCCGCACGCCAAGACCGTGGGCGCTGACCCGGAACTGATCAAAGCACTCATGGATGGTGCCGTTGCCGCGTTCCAAGCTCATGGCGACCGGATGACGGTCGCTGAGATCGCTGCGCGGCTGGCCGTTGATACTGGGCAGTCGGCAGGATGGATCGAACGGGTGCTGCTCGATGACACTCACGCAGTCCTCGGCATAGCCGACCGGCTCGTCTACCTGCGCGGAACCAGGGTGCAGTGGAATCCAGCCGATCACCTGTGCATGGCCGGACAAGTACTGCGCCAGGAGAAACCCGGTAATACGTGGAGCCTCTCTGGCGAGATCTATGCGGTCGAGCGCGAACACCACGCTTGACCGCTCAAGTACAGAACGGTTGGCACGTCGAGGGCTGTAAAAACGCGCCGCCGCCGGGCAACGTGGCCGCAGAACCTACCTACCGTGCTGCGAGCGACGTGCCGATCGCGTTCGGAAGTGGCATTGCGGCCAGTCACCGAAGCGCAGGAAGCCCGGCGCCCGCCAGTCATGCCCTGTTCGCGCGCCTCTTTTCGAGATAGGCGGTTACTCCCCGGCCGCCATGCTGGACCGGCGGGTCAACGCCCATGATCTCCCGGTGCAACTGGATCAGCTGTGCCTCGACAGTCCGCCGTGCTTTCTTTTCTGGGTGCTCTTCCAGCGCCCATGAGACCTCTATATGACACCCGGCGTCCTCGCACTGACGCATGTACGGAGCGGCGTAGTGACCGCGGTGCGGGCGCTTGGCAAGACCGGCCGCCCGCCAGTTGAGATAGAAGCTTGCCGGATGGCGCTTGCGGCCCCGTGCGAGATCGTCGAGACGCGCTCGCCGTCCCCCTGCATCTCCGCTCTCGCCGATGTACAGCAGGCCCGGCTCGCCCCATGCCCGGAACCGGTAGAGGCCCGGCGTCGCCGGGATGACGTGGCCGCGATGGGCCTCATCGAAATCCTGCCACTCTGACCAGCGCAGCCCGCCCCAGTCCGCCGCCTGGGGCTCGCCGGCTGCCGGTGTAATGTTGCTGGTCATACGCCTCACCGCCTCCGCGCAGAGCGCTCCAGCCCCGGCCCCTTCGTTACCGCCGGGCAGGTGCTCTCACCGGGTACACCTACAACACGAACGCTACCCAGGGGAATTGGCAGTCGGGCAGCTATCTGGCAGTGTCCGCTTCCTCTGGCACGATCGCCGGCCCGAACCACCCGGCTATCTTCCGGTACATCTCCAAGACCTCTTCGGGAGGCTCGGGATGCTCGGCCGCGAACAGCGACGCCACCACCGGCTTCCCGCCCCTGCCGACCTCGCGCTGGATACGCAGCAAGAGGTCTTCATCCACCGTACGCAAGAACGCCTCAAACTCCCCGCCCTTGTCGCCGCCCGCGCCGAACTCCTGGGCCAGGGTGAATACGCCCGCGCCTTCCCAGCACTCGCGCCACCCGGCAAAATCATCCGGATCCGCCGGAGGCGTGCGCGGGCAGCGGCCCAGCTCAGCTAGCTGGCCAGCCATCGCGCTGCCATCGTGCAGCGCTGGCCCGTCAACCACGATGGCCCAGGGCACGCCGAAGGCGTCCAGGTACCTGGCGTAGGCGCCGAATCTCGTGTGGCCATCGACGCTGATGACCGGGATGTTGGCTGCCTCCGGATCGCGCAGGCCGATCTTGCGGGCGTGCCGCCACCACGCCGGCAGCGCCCTGACCTCGGTCGGGCCCTCACAGAAGATGACCGCTGGCGCGAACAGCAGCCCGCGCACATGCGCCGGCTCCAGCAGGCGCAGCCACCGCTGCGACTCCCGCGCCGCGAGGTCACCGAGGTCGGGCCGCAGCACCCGGGCACCGGACGGGCCAGGCGCGATCCGCACGATCCGGCCCAGGTCGGCCGGTTCCTCCACCGGGACAAGATCGGCGTGGTGGGTGATGACCAGACACTGCCCCGGCCCGCGGACGCGGCGCAGCAGGCGCCGCTGCGCGGTTGCCTCCAGGTTGACCGCCGGCTCATCGAGCACCAGCACCTTGCCCGCCTGGTCGGCCAGCAGCACGCTGAGCAGGAGAGCCTCCTGCACCCCCGCGCCGGAGAACGCCACCGGGCGCTCGCCCCTGCCGTCAACCACGACCGGCTCGATGACCATCCCCGGCTCCCCGTCATCAGCTGGCGCGTTACTTACCCTGACCTCAAGAGCCCGCCCCGTCAGGCTCCCGAACGTCGCCTGGACCTGCCCGAAGCGCGCCCGGTGCTCCGCATCGCCGACCTTCAGCCGGTATAGCGCGGCAGCGACATCGGCGCCGTCGCGCAACTCCGCTGGCTCCCATATCTCCTGGTGAGTGAATCTCCGCCTCAGCGGCAGCCGCCGGTTATCGGTCAGCACCAGCCCCCGGCGCAGCAAGGATGACAGCAAGAACTCAAACGGGAAAGCGCGGTTCCCGTAGTCCGCCGTCCTCAGGTCCGGCGCCAGCTCCCGGTAGCTCGCCGGGACTCTCCCGTGCCCGCTCGTCAGGGACTGCACCGAGAAGGCGACCGGCTGGCTCATCTGCTCCAGCGCGACCCGGAAATCCAGCCGCGTCTCGGACTGGGGCTTGCTGGCCAGGAGCCATTCCCGCACGCTGCCCGCCCCCGCCGCGCGCGCCAGAGGGTCCGCCTTACCCCGCCGCAGCTGGCCGCTCCCGTCCCCCTCTAGCACCACATGCCAGGTGCCGCCTGCGTGGCTGAACTCCCATGCCGCAAACCACGGCCGCACCATCGCCGACTCATAGCGGACCAGCAGCCGGCCCGACCACAGCGGCGCCAGCGAGTCCTCCGCCAGCCACTCCCTGACCAGCGCGTCATCCTCATCCGCCGAAGGAACGCCCTGCTCACTCCGCGCTGAGCAGGCATACGCGGCGCACACGAAAGCCCGGACGCGACTGCGCTCCCACTCCTGGTCCAGGTTCAGGTCCAGCGCCACCCAGAACGAGGCAGCGCCGTCATGCCCCGCGCTCTCATACAAGGCCAGCCGCTCGGCCGCAGGATCACCCCCCGCCCGCCCGACAGCGGCACGCCCGAGATCCAGGCACGCCCCCAGGTTGGTCTTCCCGACGCCATTCGGGCCGGTGACCACCGTGAGACCCGGAGGCACATCGAGGTGCACACGATCACCCACTGACAAGAACCGCTCGGCCTCAATTGCGCGCAGCAGCATTAAGTCCGCCTTTCCGATATCGCCACCCCAGCTAGGAATCCCCACATCAATTCAGCGACCGCACCACGCGACGACTGGGCTTAATCACGGCTTGATCCGCCTGCTCCGTTCACGTCGGCTGCCCGGCTGCCAGGCCAGATGGCAAGCTAGCCTGCCCCGGCTTCCGGATCTTCAGCAGGCGAAAGCCGCGCGGCCACGTCGCCGATCAGCGCGGCGGCAGCTTCGGCATCATCAAGCTCCGACTCGAACAGGCGGCCGAACAGGGCATCGGCGAGGGCCAGGGCCTCCGCGGGCGGGTCAGCCAACCGCGCGAGGGCATCCCTATCGTGCAGCAGGGCCGCCGACACGCCAGCCTCACGGGCCCGCGCCACCGCCTCCGCCGCCTCGCCCTCGGTCACGGCCGAGGGCAGCGATACCGTCTCGTCCGCGAACAAGTCGGCATACAGCCCGCGCTGCTTGGCGGCATTGGCATCATCGGCCTGCTGTCCCGCTGCGCTCAGGACGCCGGCCAGGTCGGGCATCGCGGCGACCCTGCCAGCGACTCCTGGCCGGGCAGCGTCGAGCACCCGGATCAGGAACGCGCCCGCGAGCTTGAGGCGGTGCCATTCCAGGAACTTCCTGACTGAGGTCCGCGCCCGCATCTCCGGAGTCATGAACGAGAGTGTCAGCACCGCGTACGCCTTCGCCCACTCCTCGGCCGCCAGCAGGGCCAGGGAGTACGCCCGCGCCCAGCGGCCGGCCTCAAGCAGCAGCTCGGCGTCGGCGAGCAGGCCGCGCGCATTCTCCGCCACATCGGCGGCGTATCCCACCAGGACACGCCTGTCAGCCCTCACGACCGCCTCGGTATCCACACGCCGAGCCTAGCCACGACCGCGGGCTCCGGACCATGAGCGGCGCCGCGAGCGAGCGCACCGAGATGACCGCCAGCGGGCGGGCAGCCTGACGAAGATGCCGCAGGCCAGCTGGGAGCCCGATTTTACTATCGCGGAAAACGAATGATTTTCTGCGATACCATGGAAGGCGACCAGGGAAGACGCGCCGGTCCCGCCGGGCCCACTCCGGCTGCTTTTCTGCGATAGGGAGAGTGAGCCAGCCATGGGCACCGTCCACCTGATCCGCGACCAGAGCCACATGGCGCTCGGCAGCGCCGTGGAAGCGTTCCTCGTCACCCTCGACCACCCGGAGTCCTGGGGCACGCGGCGGGTGTACGCCTCGACGCTGCGGGCGCTGCGGGCGGAGTTCGGCGACGCGACGGATACGGGAACCCTGGAGCCGGGCCACGTGGCCGCCTGGTTCACCCGGCAGTGGGGACAGGGCGCGCCCGCCACCTGGAACCGCAACCTGGACGCGATCCGCTCAGCGCAGCGCTAC
>OCZT010007609.1_pt1 | contig 10605 bp, 8 predicted proteins | sample 1539031 | NCBI WGS metagenome assembly OCZT01 (sample SAMEA3539308, study PRJEB22396) | soil metagenome | biome: tundra; feature: field; material: soil | place: USA | collected 2010-05 | depth 0.15 m
CAATGAAAGCTATCCTGATGACTGCCACAGGCGACACCTCCGTACTGCAAAGCTGCGAAATCGCCAAACCCTGCTGCAATGGTGCAGGACTGATCGAAGCGGGCGGCATGACCGGCAAGATCATTCTGACGATGGACTAAAATAAAAAACTAGCCGTCCACGAAAGACACGAAATGGGGTAAGCAGGTAATCCGCACAGCGCATGCTCGCAAAAGCACGAAATAAACCTTTGAAAATTTTGGTGCGCTGATTGCACAGATTAACGATAATTATTCAAATACTTACAAATATTTCAATTCACACCAAAAGAATTATCCATGCGATCTCGATTACCTTTTGTTTAATCTTGGGCAATCTGTTTAATCTGCGAAAAACAATTTTGAATCTTTTTCGTGTTTTTGCGAGCAATCCGCTGCACGGCTTTGCCTGCTAAAACCACTTCGTGCCTTTGCGAGTTATTGCTCTCAGGCAATATCCCTGCGAGAATCATTTCGTGGACAAAAAATGGGTTTGAAAATGAATCTCATCGACACTCACTGCCATCTGGACGCTGCCGAATTCGGCGACCATCAAACCGCGCTGCTGCAAGCAGCACAGGCTGCCGGGGTCAGCCGCATTGTAATTCCTTCCGTGGCGCGCACCAATTTCGCCGAAGTACGCCGTCTGTGCGAACTATATCCCACCTGCTCCCCTGCCTACGGTATTCATCCGATGCTCGTCGACGATGCGACACCGGAGGACCTTGAGGTATTGCGCGATTATTTACGCGATCAGCAGCCGGTCGCGGTCGGTGAGATCGGCCTGGATTTTTTCATCGAAAAATACGATCAGGCGCGCCAGGAACACTTCTTTGTCGAACAACTCAAGCTGGCGCGAGAATTCGACCTGCCGGTGTTGCTGCATACCCGCCGGGCACAGGACACCGTGCTCAAACACCTGCGCCAGATCAAGGTGCGCGGCGGCATCAGTCATGCATTCAGCGGCAGCCGTCAACAGGCGGACGAGTTCATCAGGCTCGGTTTCAAATTAGGCTTCGGCGGTGCTGTGACTTACCCGCGCGCCACGCGTCTGCGTGAACTCGCCGCAACCTTGCCGCTTTCCAGCCTCGTGCTTGAAACCGATGCGCCCGACATACCGCCGGAATTTCTGGTGCGCGGACAACCGAACAAGCCGGAATATCTGCGACGCATCGCACAAACTTTGGCCCAATTGCGCGGCATCTCACTGGCGGAACTTGCACAGGCAACGACGGAAAACGCCTTGAGTGTCCTGAACCTAAAAAAAGCAGTTGTCCACGAATCGGTTTTCGCAGGGATATTACCCAAGGGTAATAACTCGCAAATACACTAAAAACACTAAAAAACTCAACAATATGCCACACTGTAAATTGTTACTTAACGGGTGAGTTACTGTATAGAACCAACATGCTTATCCGGTTGTTACACCCACCCACTAGATGTAGTGAGACATGATTTGGACGCGTAAAGCTCAGCATAAGTCGGCGCGGTGACGCCGCCTGCGATGCCAAGCAGTGAGCGGAAGGCGTTGAAGGGATAGAAACCGCGGTTGAAGCGAAATGTGAATTCGTTGAGATAGGCTTGAAGATGTTGCGGGCTGACGCCGTGATGTATGCCGCGCAACCAAGTCTTGAGATTGGAGAACACTTTGTCTCGCTACGCGAGAACTATTGATCAACTGGATTCCGGCCTTCGCCGGAATGACGTAAAACTCTCACGGCCTGCCAGCTACCCGTCTTCAAGCTACCTGCCGCCCCTTCCGCTATAATTCAATAACTCAAGACACCGCAGAACAACATGAAAAACATCGTCATTCTCATCTCAGGACGCGGCAGCAATATGCAAACCCTGCTGAGCGCCAAACTGGGCTGCAACATCGCGGCGGTCATCAGCAATCGCGCGGATGCAGGCGGGCTGGCCGTTGCACAAGCGCACGGCATTCCAACGGCGGTCGTGGCACATCGCGACCATCCTGATCGCGAGAGTTTCGATGCCGCGCTGGCCGAGGTTATCGACGGCTTCAATCCAGACTTTGTGATACTCGCCGGATTCATGCGCATCCTCACGGCGGACTTCGTGACCCATTATCACGGCAGGTTGATCAACATTCACCCCTCGCTCCTTCCCGCCTACACCGGGCTGCATACACATGCACGCGCGCTGCAGGACGGCGTAAAGATTCATGGCTGCACCGTGCATTTCGTCACACCCGATCTCGATCACGGCCCTGTCATCATTCAGGCCGCCGTACCCGTGCTGACTGATGACACCGAACACACGTTAGCCGCCCGTATATTGCATGAAGAACATCGCATTTTCCCGCAAGCCATACGCTGGTTATGTTCAGGCCAAATCGAACTAAGCGCAAGCGGCAAGGTCATAAACCACAGCCGCAATCAAGCAGGCATCGCGTTGATATCACCCGCACTGGAGTAAGTATGAAGTGGATTTCACAAATAGTGGCATGGCTCGTGCTGTGCGCTCCGGCCTATGCCGCGCCGCCTGGCGGCGTGCAAGCCAGCTATGAGGTATTTAGTAGCGGCATGAAGATCGGGCAAATAGACGAGACCTATACCCGCAACAACGATCACTACACGCTGACCAGCACCACCACGCCACTCGGTTTGCTGGCGGTGTTCAAACCGGAGAAGGTTTTCTTAAGCAGCAGCGGCCTGGTCGAAAAACAGGGGCTGCGCCCGCAGCACTTCGAAGACAAACGCGCAGGCAACCCGGGCAAAAGTAGCCAGGCTGACTTTGATTGGCTCACGCAGCAACTCACCCTGATACATCAGGCACAACGCATGCAACTTGCTTTGCCGGAGGGCACGCAAGACCGCCTGAGCGCGATGTATCAATTCATGTTCCTCCGGCTTGATAATGTTGCCACGCTGGATTTTTCGATGACCAACGGCAACAAACTGGACAGCTACCACTACGCGATTGGCGCCCGACAGAAAATTGATACGCCAGCCGGAAAATTCGACAGCCGGTATCTCGACAGTCAGGGAAAGCCGGGCGAGAGCCGCACTGAAATCTGGCTGGAAACACAACATAATTTGCCTTGCAAGATGATCATCACCGACGCCAACGGCGATCAGTTCATGCAAATATTGAGCGGACTGAAAATCATACCGTGAGCAGTTTGCGGCAAATACAAGCCACCCTCTCTTCTAACTCTCCCCCAGAGGGGGAGAGGGACAAGGGCTCGCTATGCAAGTCCATCATTAAGAAGCCTGCCGGACGAATCGGGCTTGCCATTGCCTTGTCGTTGCTGGTCCACGCCGCGCTGTTGTTCGGGCCCAATCTGGTAGAACTGGTACCCGTTGAAGCACCACTGCCGCCGCTCACCGCCCGACTGGAGCCGCTACCCAGGATTGCCGCACCGCCTGCCGCGAAGAAAAACCCCGTGCCCAAGCCGCATGCAGCGGCCAAGCCTAAGCCCGTCACGCCAGCCGATACGGCGATATCGCCGCCCGTGGAAACCAGCCAGCCTGAAGCGCCGCCCGCCACAGAAGATGTGACACCGGCTATCGAAGCAGTGCAACCTGTCGAAGAAGCGCCACCTGCCGGGGAAGCCAAACCGGCACACCCGCTTCCCAAACATGCACAACTTACTTTCATCGCCTACAAGGGTACGGATTTCCCGGTCGGCGAGGCGCGTCACCGGCTGGAAATCACCGATGATAAAAACTACACTCTGCAGGTGAGCGTGAACACCACTGGCGCGGCCAGCCTGTTCAAGACCTTCGTGATGAACCAGCAAAGCAGAGGCACGGTCAGTGCGCTGGGGCTGCGCCCAGATGAATTCAGTGAAAGCCGGATTACCGCCAAAGGAAAGCAGACTTTAAGCGCCGCCTTCGACTGGCAGAACAAGCAACTGGCGTTTTCCAATGGCAATAATTCAGCGCTGCCTGAACAGGCGCAGGACCTCCTCAGCTTCTTGTATCAACTCTCGCAATTGCCGCTGGATCAGGCCACGCTACCGCTGTATATCAGCAACGGCAAGAAGCTGGAACGCTATGATCTGGCGATAGGTGAAGAAGAAGAAATCCTGACCCGCTTCGGTAAGCTGCGCGCCTTGCCGTTGCGCAAAATCCACGCACCCGGCGAGGAAGGTCTGGAAATTTGGCTGGGCCTGGAATATCGCCTGCTGCCCGTCAAGATACGTTCAATCGACAGAAGCGGCGAAATTGCCGGTGAAATGGTCATTTCCGACATCCGCGTGTCCGACGAATAGGATTCAGGATCCGGGATTCAGGATTCAGAAAACCCGGCGCGCCGTTTTTTACTCAATCCTGCATCCTAAATCCTGCATCCTGTTTCTCAACCCCTGTTAAAATCCGCTCCTGAATTATAGAAAACCTACTGCCATGCTTATTACCGAATACCGTTTAGACCTCGTCATCCTGGCACTGCGCACCATTTTGCCGCTGGAACATCCCGCCGACACCACGTTGCGCTATTTTTTCAAGAACGAACGCATCGGCTCGAACGAGCGCGCCATCGTTGCCGAAACCAGCTTCGGCGTGTTGCGCCACCGCCTGTTGCTGGAAGTGGCCTGTGATGGCAAAGCCACGCCTCGCCGCATGGCGCTGGCCTATCTGGTCAAATTCGGCGGTTATAACCTGCGCGAAATTCAACCCGTACTGAAACGCGATGAAGCGGAATGGCTGGCGACGGCAAAAGGCGTTCAATATGAGGGGCAGTCGCTGTCAGTGCAAGCCGAGCTGCCTGAATGGCTGATTGAAAAAATGCGCGCGTCGTATTCGGACGAAGAAATCCTCACCCTGGGTCAAGCCATGCAGCAAGGCGCGCCGCTGGATATACGCGTCAACACTCTGTTAGCCAAGCGCGAAGATGTCTTGCAAAAACTGCAAGAACAAAATATCGATGCGACCGTCACGCCCTATTCACCGATCGGCATCCGCCTCAAGGAAAAAATCCCGCTGAACAAGGATGCGCTGTTCACCGAAGGTAAAGTCGAAGTGCAGGACGAAGGCAGCCAATTGCTGGGCTTCCTGTTAGCCCCGAAACGCAACGACATGGTGGTGGATTTCTGCGCCGGTGCGGGTGGCAAGACGCTGATGCTCTCAGCGCTGATGAATTCGCAAGGGCGTCTGTATGCGATGGATGTCTCCGAGAAACGCCTGGCCAATCTCAAGCCGCGCCTGAAACGCTCAGGGGCCAGCAACATCCAGCCTATGCTGATTGCGCACGAGAACGATCTCAAGGTAAAGCGCCTGTCCGGCAAGATAGACCGCGTGCTGGTTGATGCGCCGTGCAGCGGTCTTGGCACCTTGCGCCGCAACCCGGATCTGAAATTCCGCCAGTCGCCTCGCAGCATTGAGGAATTGAATCAAAAACAGACTGCCATCTTAGCCTCGGCAAGTCGCTTACTGAAAAAAGGTGGCCGTCTGGTTTATGCGACTTGCAGTATCCTGCCGGAAGAAAACCAGCACATCGTGCAAGCCTTCCTGGCCGGCCATCCCGACTTCGTACTGCTCCCGGCTGGCGAGATATTGCAGCAACAGAAGATCCCGCTGGAGATGGGCGATTATCTGGAACTGCGCCCCAACCTGCATGCCACAGACGGCTTCTTCGCGGCGGTGCTGGAACGCATTTGATCCTGTGGTAAGAACCGGCAAATAACATCGGGGCGCGATTTGATCGCGCCCCGATCACGTCAGCTTGTAGCAAACATCAACTGTTGCACTTCGAACTTGAATTCGCCCAAACAAAAACAGGAAAGGGATTTTTGTACAACTGCGTGCGTTACCGAACGGAAGAAATGTGATTGGTGATGCAGAGTATGCAAAGGTATGCAAGATAATCTGGGTGCCTGACACTTATTTGACACAACACATTCAATCATCAAAAGAAAAAATAAGGAAACCACTATGACTTCGCCAATTTCTTCTAAACGCCCAACAGTGTTGGTGGTAGACGACGAGCCGTTCAATTTGAGTTTGATGGACGGAGTCCTGAGCAAAGATTACATCATACAGACAGCCGGCAATGGCCCTGATGCTCTCAAACTTGCCTTCGCCAATCCGCCGGATTTAATTCTGGTCGACGTGATGATGCCGGTTATGGATGGCTTCGAGGTCTGCCGTCGCCTGAAGGACAACGTAGCGACAATGCATGTGCCAGTGATTTTTATAACCGCAAAAAATGAAATCAAGGACGAACAACTCGGGTTTTCCGTGGGCGCATCGGATTTCATTCATAAACCCATCAGCGCGCCAATCGTCATTGCGCGTGTCAGAACACACCTGAAAATCAAATTTATGCAGGATTACTTGCGGATTGAAAATTCCAAACTGCTGGAAAATGCCAGTGAGAAGTCGGTCGAATTGCAGCAGTTAAGGGATTTCATGTGGGGGGGGGCCGATCAGTTTGCAAAGCGTTGACTTCGACTTTTCCGGGTCAGTTGTTGAATCAGGCAGCAGGTATCGGGCAAGTGCCTGGCAATTCCCATGAAAGGCATCCACATGTCCCATCAGTTTCGGCGTAGCTTCCTCACGCTGTTTATTCCCCTGGCACTACTGGTTTTTCTGGCAGCAGCTTACCTTTTCAATCAGGCAGTTGACGATCAGAAAGCCATCCTCAAAGCGGATGGCTCACTTAACGTGGTGTCCGGGGGACGGGCAATCGAACGCTCTTTGGACGGTACCGTCCAGGATGTGTTATACCTTGCAACCATTCCGGCATTGACGGCGGCACGCGAAATCACCAGCACCGACATGGAAAACCTGCACAGGGATTTCGTCCTGTTCTGTTTGACGCATCCGACTTATTCCAAGCTACGCTGGATAGACGAAAATGGCAAAGAGGTCTTGAGAATAAGCAATGTCGATGGGCATATCAACATCACCGATCCAAGTCTGCTGGAGAGCAAAAGCGACCGCTTTTATTACACGGGGAGTGTCACGCTTGACCCGGGCAAGGTCTATGTGTCCCCAATGCAACTTGAGTTCGAAAATAAAAAAATTATCACCCCCTACCGCCCCATCATTCGCATCGCCACGCCGGTTTTTGATACCCTTGCACGCCGTCACGGGGTGCTGGTAGTCACCGTTGCCGCCAACGAACTCCTGGCCCGGATAGGCGTCAGCAATGATATTTCCAAGAGTCACAACATGCTGTTGAATAGCGAAGGCTATTGGTTGAAGAGCGGCAACCCGGATGACGAATGGGGGTTTATGTTCGACAAGCCCAAGACGCTTGGCGCCAGATTCCCCGATGTATGGAAAAAGATTGCGTCAGCAGAGTACGGTCAATTCGAAAACAGCAGCGGATTGTGGAGTTTTGAAACAGTCTACCCGCTGAAATCACGCAAAAGCACGGAGGAGGATGTCAATATTCCGATACGAACCAGTGTCGATCCCGACAAATACTTTTGGAAAGTGGTTTCATTTGTTCCGAAAAAACAAATTTGGGAATTGAGTTCCAAGGTGATGTGGTCTACCGCGTCCTACTCGGCAGGAATGTTGTTGCTGCTGCTGGTCGGTTGCTGGTATTTCACCAAAATGCGCTATTCCAAACTAAAGGCGCAGCAGGATCTGGGCATCGCCGCCGCAGAATACGCCAAGCAGATGGCCTTACGCGACACCGAAGCGCGCATGTACGCGATCCTTCATACCATAGCAGACGGTATCATCACCTTCAGCGAGAACGGCATCATCGAAGAATTTTCCGCTAACGCCGAACGAATTTTCGGCTATTCCTCCGATGAGGTCATCGGACAAAATATCAGCATGTTGATGCCGGAGTCTGTTCACTGGCTACAAGACGATTATCTGTTGCGAGCGAGCAAAGATGCACGCGCCTCCGGCCGCGAGCGCGAGGTTACCGGACAGCGCAAGGATGGCAGCACCTTTCCGCTGGAATTGGCGGTAAGCGAGATGATGCTGGGCGGGCAGCGCCATTTCACCTGTATGGTGCGCGACATCACCCGGCGCAAACGTATCCAGCAGGAGATTATCGCCGCCAAGCACGATGCGGAGCAGGCCAGCCAGGCCAAAAGCTACTTCCTCGCCAATATGAGCCACGAAATCCGCACCCCGATGAATGCGATCATAGGTTTCTCGCAGTTGTGCCTGGAAACCAAGCTTAAGCCCGTACAACGTGATTATCTGGAAAAAGTTTTCCTTTCGGCAAACTCGCTGCTGGGTATCATTAACGACATACTGGATTTTTCCAAGATCGAGTCCGGCAAGCTGGATATGGAAAAAGCCCCCTTCAATCTGGATGCTGTGCTAAAAGGCGTAGCCGCCGTCACCAGCATCCGCGCAGAGGAAAAATGCCTGGAGTTTTTGATCGACGAGGAACGCGGAATTCCGCAGTTGTTGGTCGGTGATTCGTTGCGCCTGGGCCAGGTGCTGAACAATCTTGCCAATAACGCCGTGAAGTTCACCGAAGCGGGCGAGATTGCGATTCAAATCCGGATGGAAAGACAGATTCCCAGCCAGGGTGAGACTTACGGCCAAGTTGTGTTGCGCTTTACGGTGAGTGATACCGGCATCGGCATGACGCCCGAGCAAATCGAAAAACTCTTCCAATCTTTCAGCCAGGCTGATGTTTCCACCACGCGGAAATACGGCGGCACCGGATTGGGTCTGGCCATATCCAAGCGTCTGGTGGAGTTGATGGGCGGGCAAATATGGGTGAAAAGCACGCCGGGGAAAGGTAGTATTTTCGCGTTTAACATTCCCTTCACTTTTTTACCCGACGAGGCTGGCAACGCACCGGATTTGAGCGGGCTCAGGGTGTTAGTGGTGGATGACAACGACAGTGCGCGCCACTTGATGCTGTCCATTCTGGAGTCATTCGGCATCGAGGCGATGTCGACTTCCGACAGCCTCGAAGGGTTGGCGTTGATCGAACATGCCGATGAGAGCGGGCAGCCGTTCAGTTGCGTGGCACTGGATTGGAACATGCCCGGCATGAGCGGACTGGAATTGGCGAAGCGCATCAAACAGGAATTGCCGCTGCACCAGCTGCCGAAGGTCATTTATCTTTCCGGTCATAAACACACCGAGATGATCAATGTGTCCGGTGCAGCAAAGCTGCTGGACGCAGTGATCATCAAACCCGTCACGCCATCCGGATTGTTTGATGCGATCATGACATGCACTTCAGACCAGAGTAAATTACCCCCGCCTTCGCTGCCGGACGATGCGCACGCCGACCTGACCGGTTTGCATGTATTGCTGGTGGAAGACAACAAGTTCAATCAGCAGTTGGCAAACGCCCTGCTGGTGCGCGCCGGGGTAGAGGTCGGCATCGCCGACGATGGGCTGGATGCACTGGAGGCGCTGCAGCGGGAAAGGTTCGATGTGGTTCTGATGGATATGCAGATGCCGAAAATGGATGGACTGGAGGCAACGCGCCAAATCAGGAAAAATCCGGCACTGGCCGATCTGCCGATCATCGCCATGACTGCAAATGCCATGACGGGCGATCGCGAAACTTGCCTTGCTGCCGGCATGAACGATTATATTTCGAAGCCGCTGCACTACCAGACGATGTACGCTACCCTTGCCCGTTGGACCCATCGCGATGAGCCGCCTGCCGGGCCGTCCGCAGCAGAGGTTAAGAATACGACACCATCTGTCCTTGATACGGACGGGGCTATAGCCAGAATGGGGGGAGAGAGCCTCTACCTGTCCATGCTCGGCAAGTTTATCCCAAGCCAGGGGCAGTCGGTACAGTCCATACAGGACGCACTCGCCATCAATGACCAGGCAACTACAGAACGTTTGGTGCATACGCTGAAGGGAGTCGCGGCAACCATCGGCGCGACCTCTTTGACGGAATCCGTCAGCCAACTGGAGCAGGCGATCAAGGCGAAGGACGCCAAGGAATATCCGCAATTAATCGAGGCTACGGCAAGCAAGCTGAGACTAGTTGTGGCCTCGATAGAAACTTATCTGGAAGAACATAAGCTAAATGATTAATATGACCATTATCACGACGATGGACGCCATCTTGTACAACACAAGGAAAAATGAGGGCATCAACATGATGACTAATTTCCTTTTCGCTGCAGGGGATGTGGCATGAAAAATTCTGTTTTATTTTTAGCTGTGCTGTTGTCTGCCTGTGCGAGCTTTCACCGGCAGGGCGGCGCGACCGGAAGCGCGACTGTTGCTGTGCCAGTACATCGCAACGCCGAACCGCAACCCGCAGCACCGCAACATGCGGCACCGCAACCCGCAGCGCGTCAGCGACATGTTCCTGTCGAGGTGCGACAACCGGCTCGCAGTGATCAGGGCGATCTTCCCCCTGACAATCCTCCCCCCACTCCCCCCAAGAAAAATAAACATAACATCGAAGAAGATTGATTGACTTCACTTCGTAGCAAAGTGGCATATTTCGCTCGACCAGCTGTTCCGGTCTGTCGTGACCACTGTTTGACAGGCGATTACCTTGGCATTGCGGCTTCCAACATTAGCAGATGGAGGCGATTGGAAACTCACCTTCTCCAGACCTCCTGCCGCCAATTCGTCACGATGGCGTCAAAAAATAACGAGTGCGAAGTATCGAAACATGGCGATAAACTTCCGCGAACGCCCCCTATGTGTCG
>OCZT010007610.1_pt1 | contig 10603 bp, 11 predicted proteins | sample 1539031 | NCBI WGS metagenome assembly OCZT01 (sample SAMEA3539308, study PRJEB22396) | soil metagenome | biome: tundra; feature: field; material: soil | place: USA | collected 2010-05 | depth 0.15 m
TAGCCGAACGGCGTTCGGTTACGCGGTCTCTGATAGGTGTGACTAACACAGTTAGGAGTTTGCGCCGCGCCGGGTCCCCCCGTCAAGGGGAACGATGCAAACAGACGATTCACAAACACCAACGACCAGCGGCACAACTCATGACCCCTCTGCGCCCTTGGCCGTCACCGCAGAAGCATCCTCCTCCGGTGGAGCTGCCTGGGGATCGGCCGCAGGTGGTGGTGCAGCCTGCTTTGCGGCGTCCTGCTCCTGCGCTTTGGCCGCCCCCCTCTTGTTTGCCACGTGCGCCGTGGCTCCCAAGACTGCGGCACGTCTCATCATCCTGGGCATCCGCGCCTTCTTCCAGGCGCGGGGGACCGGCCCCGATCGCCATCCTCCCGTTGCCGCATCTGTGAGCGACAGGAGGGCTTCGACTGGTCCGACGAACCTTCGGCCACTGCCGGAGCGGGACATCAGGTTGCCGAGGCGCCAGAAGGCCGGCCAGTATCAGGAGCCGGATCTGCCACTTCGGCACATCCCGACGCCGTTCTGAGCGAGGAAGGAGGTCGCCTTACTTTCGACTAGGTCGCCGATCCGCCACAGGCTGTGGTCACCAATCCAGCCCAACCTGGTCTGCTGCCGTTGACTGCAACCCTGTGGGGGTGATGGCGTAGCGCGTCGTGGTGGTCAGACGAGGGGCGTAGACATGCACAGACAGAGCAGTGCCGACCCTGACGTTGGCGAGGTGGTGAATGTGGTCCGGCTGGAAGGACCGGCCCTCGCCGGCGATGATGGTTCGAAACTCCCGGCGTTGCCTTCTTGAGGTCTGCTCCAGCAGGGTGCCGCGAACAACATGGAAAGCGCCGGCGGACTCGCCGTGGTCATGCCATCCGTTGTGTGTTCCGGTAGGCCAAGAGAGGAGCCAGACGTGCCGGTATGGGCTGGAGTCGAGTTCGACCCACCGTGACTCTTCTTCATCAGCTTCGACCAAGGACGGCAGCGCGGGGTCAGATGCGAAAAGGCGTGCCGTGCGAAGTAGTTGGGTGGGGCTTAACTGGTCGATTGGGGTGAGCCCAACGTGGGTGCGGGTGCAAGTGCCATGGGTTCCTCTCGAGGTCGTCAAGGGCAGACCAGGACTTCGCGACAAGTGCTCGGCCGGAGGTTGTCACAGTGACGAAACTCTGGGAGCAGCGTCCTGGTCAGATCTGATCTCAGCCGGGTAGTGAAGGGAAGAGGGGCCTGCCGGGTGGAGAGCGGTGGCTGTGCGGCAACCTCTGATGGGTTTGACTCAGTTCTGTCCCTCCCATGCGACCATGTGGCTTTCACGGTGCTGGAGGGCGCGGCGTTCACTTCGATGCAGCCTGGACCCGGTGCCTAAGGACAGGCCCGCCAGGTCGAGGGCATCAGTGAATACAGGCGACTTGAGGGTTGCCCCGGAAGGCTCAAAAGAGCGCCGGCTCGCCGAAGGGCGAGGCGCAGGGGCTTCCAGAACGGCCCAGACGACCTTGCCGCCGTCGGCGGTGGGCAGAACCCCAAAAGCACGCGAGAGTCCAGCCACGACAGTGAGCTCCCGCCCGTGCAGACCCAGAGCCGAGTACCGCTGAGGTGGCAGCCCTTGACCGAAGTCTCGAACGGTCAGCCGTAACGCACCGAGGTTCCAGGCGACGGACACGTCGAGGTCGGTGCCGGCACTCACAGTCGAACTCATCACAATCTCGCTGACCACCAGGGATGCGTAGCGGATGACCCGGCCCAACCGCCAGTCCAGCAGGGTCCGTTTGACGAAGTCGCGCGACGCGCGGGGCGCGGTCGGGTGCGGTGCGAGCCGTATCCGCTCCACGGCCAGGGCGGGGGTCGCCTCCACCGCCGACAGCGCAGCGGGCAGTGACGCGGTCACGATCAGGTGGCCACCCAAAGGGTGGACCGCCAAGGCCCCCCGGACCCGCCGGTCGGAACAGGCCACACCCACCGGTATCCCAGGCCAGTCGCGCACATGCCTACCTGCCGTCGCGAGTATCTCCACCGCGCCCGGCTCGGCACCCTCCGACAGGTCCGTGAGGTCGCAGACCACCCCGCGGGGTCCGTCGGCCAAAGCCAGCTGAATCGCACGATCCAGATCCTCCACGACCTCACCGAGGATGCCAGCAACCTCCAGGACCACCACATGACCTACGGTGTGTGTCCCGACGCCCACAGGCGGGCCCGCGCCGGCTGCCCGCGCTGCGCTCTCTGCCAGCAGGGGGGCCGCTGAACGAGTCGGGAAAAGGACCATGTGATGGTCGAGATCTGAAGAACGTTCCTGCGGATTGCGCGGCTGCTGCGACATGACACGCTCGATTCGATGGTCCTGGAAAGAGGACACGGGCCACCGAAATTCAGGAGCAGCACGAGGAAGTGCCGGCGCCACCAAGGTCTGGGGAGGCGGGGGAAGTGATGTACGTTACACCCGATCCGCTACCGCACCTAAAGCTCGGGCCGCGTCGACACCGGCCGCAAACCCGGCGGCGTCGCCGAGACGATCGCCCCGGCGACCACCCGCAGACTGACGTTCGCTGTCCCGTAGGGGCACCGGCAGAACCCGTGCGCGTCAGGCCCTTCGACGTCAACGAAACTCTCTCGGACAGGGCCCAGCACACGCCTTGGCGTCCTTGGCCGCCATCCCCAAACGAAGATCCGGTCACCGCCAGTTCGAGTGAGGACCTCCGCCAACACCAGCCGTAGACCGTTCGACTATCTGGGACTCACTCACATGGCCGATCCACGGAAGCAGGCACCGCCAGGAACCTCGCCGAGCGGAGCCGGCTTCAGGGTTCAGCGATAAGCAACTGCGGTCGAGCACCAGCCGGTCACTCTGCGGTCTTGGCCGTGTTGATCAGATCGAGTGACTGTTCAACGTTGTGTCGATGAGGTTGACCGACGGATGTGTCAGTCGCAGGGTATTGGACGAGCGCGAGTTTCGGGTTCGCCATGAGCAAGGCGATGCGGACAGGCGTGCCGACGCTGGTCACCTCGGTCACCTCACCGAAGCCTCGACCGGTGTGACCGTGACGAATGGCGGCTGACCGACGGACTTTGCCTACTGGACCTTGGCTACTGGACCTTGGCGAGTGGATAGGAGCCAAACCCTCCAGGGGGCGACGCGAGGGGTGGCGCGAACCCTGACCTGCTGGTTTGATGGGCGAGTGCCCCAGGCGCTCCCGGCGTATCAACCTCCCGTGACCTGTCACGTGGTACGGGACGGTCCGGCCTCGCCGAACTTCGCCAAAGCGCTCACTGAAGTATCCCCGGCTATGCGCGGACGGGCCGTTGTCCTCACCTATCTGTCCCAGCCGGCACCGGTGTCGGCGGCGGTGGTCGAGGAACTCGTGGACCTGTTGTTGGAGGGCGGGTGCGAGGAGGTCGTGGTTGCTGCTGCACTGTCCACCGGCGAGCGTGACCGGGGTCATCGCAGTGTTGAGACACTCGCCAACTCGGCCGGTCTCACGGGTCACAGCCGCCGAGGACGCCGTTACGGTGTGGTGGATCTTGGTGAGTCCACCGTTTGCGCAGCCGTTCCTGAGACCAGCCTGCTCGCGGGCCAGAGCGTCTCGTCTGCTTGGGTGGAGGCGGATCTGCGCGTCATCCTCGGTCGTAGTGTCACCAGCTTGGCCGACGCGTACAACGGCGCCCTGGCCACGTTGCTCGGTGCTGCTGTCGAGGTGGCCGGCGCGGATCCCGCGGACGTCGTCGCAGACCTGTTGGTGCACCTGCCGCCCGGGCTCGTCGTCATCGACGCGAGCGTGACGAGTCACGGCGCTGATGGGCGGCACCTCTTGCGCGAGCTGACCACCGGATCGATGGTCGTGGCGGCCGACGCGCTGCTGGCGGACTCCGTCCTCGCGACGCTGTTGGGCCAGGACCGCTCTGCATCTCGGCTCGTCGATCGGGCGCTACGCGTGATGGGCGAGCCACAGGGTCAGATAGGCGGAGACCTCACCCCATTCGGCGGCGTGGTGCGGCCGCATCCCTTGCTGATCAACGCCTGGCGGGGGACGGAGGCTGAACCCGCAATTGCACGCGTCCTTGGCGCCGCGGTGGGGGGGCCGGATGCCGGCGCCTTGTCCGTCGATCCCGTGTTGGCCGCCATCCGTGGGGTGTTGACCCCCCTTGTCGCTGCCGCCGAGGAGCCAGCGGGCCACGTGGCTCTGCTGGGGTTCCTCGCGGCCGCGGCGGGGCTGGTCGGCCAGTCGCAGGCCTGGACGGTTCCCCTGGCCAAGGACCGGATCAGGCAGGTCGAGGTGCCATTGGGGTTTGACCCGGGGTCGTTCCCGGCGCAGGAGTATGACGGGCTACCAGCCTTCTTCGCCCCCTTTGAACAGCTGCTTGACGGGCAGCAGAGTCTCGACGGGCTGCCGGAGCCGGGCACCGGCTCGGAGTCGATGCGGTGGCGAATGCTGGACGGTGCGGTCGTCTTCGAGACGTCGCGGGTGATGGCTGCCGACTTCGGCGAGTTCGTCGCCCGGGTGGACGTTGCCGCGGGCATCAGCCTCATGGCGGACTATCTCGGGGGTCGCCGGGTGTCGGTCTCGGTTGACGAGCAGGGGCTGGTGGTGCGGCAGGCGGAGCGCAACCTGTACCTGCCGCAGCCAAACTACCTTGCCATCTGGGGTGGCGAGCCGATCGACGTCTGCAAGATCGAGCTCGTGCAGCGCAGCCCCGACGAGCACCGACTGCTGTGGCGCACCGTCAGCAGCCTCAACGGATCAGCCACCTGGGATGACGGCAGCCTGACCTTCACCGATCTCGGCGTCGACGGAACTCGGGCCACAGTGCGGGGGCGCCAGCTGTTCACCCTGCCGCGTGCCTGGTCCGGCATCGACCTGGACCTGTTGCCTGAGCTCAAGGCGCCGCTGGTCCAGGACGCCTACCGTCGCTTCTTCACGGCAACGTTCGACAACCTTGAGGCGTGTTTCGAGGGTCGCCCGTTCCGGATCGGGCGCACTGGTGCCAGCGGCGACGAGCCACTGGCGACGGAGATGCTGTATCAGCTGATCGGGCTGGCGAAGTCGTGGCTGGAAGAGCGATCAGCAGGTGACACGAGCCTCTTCGCCGGACCCACCCGGGAGCAGCCGGACGAGGTCGACCTGCGCGGGTTCAGCCATTTCACCGGTGCCCGATGAAGATCGCCGTCACCGGAGCCTCCGGGCTGGTGGGAGGTCAGGTGGTTCGGGCGGCGCTGGCCGACGGCCACGAGGTCACCGCCATCGTGCGCTCGACCGGCTCGGCTCAGCTACGCGGCCTGGACATCAGGCAGGTCCGGGTCGGGCTCATGGACGGGCGGCGGATGGGCAAGGCCCTGCAGGGAGTCGAGGGTCTGGTCCACTGCGCGGCCGTCTACGCCTTCGGCTCGGACCGGGCCGCCGAGGTGGAGCGGGTGAATGCGGAGGGGACCCGGGCGGTCAGCGAGGCGGCCGCCGCGGCTGGGGTCGGGCGCGTGGTTGTCACGAGCTCGTCGGTGACGTGCGGCTCAAGCCAGACCCCGTCGGCCCGGGACGAGTCGGCCCGTCTGGGTCCGGAGCCGACATCCACATACTTCGCCAGCAAGGTGGCACAGGAGCAGGCGGCGTTGACCGCTGGGGAGACATCCGGCATACCCGTGGTGCTCGCCCTGCCGACTGTGGTCCTGGGCGGGCCGTTCGGCAGGTTGGCGCCCAGCAACGCGATCGTGTTGCGGTATCTGCTCGACGCGACACGCGGCACGTATCCGGGTGGCTGCAACGCGGTCGATGTCAGGGACGTGGCGCGGGGTCACCTCCTGCTGCTTGAGCGTGGCGAGGCCGGACAACGTTATCTGCTCGGTGGGCAGGATGTGACCTGGCGAATGCTGCACACGCTGGTCGCCGAGCTGGCAGGCCTGCCCGGCCCGTATGTTGAGGTCCCGGCCCCGGTGGCCTGGGTCGCCTCGGCCGCGGCGGAAGGGTGGGCGAAGCTGACCGGTGGAACGCCGCTGTCCACTCGCGAGGAGGCGCTGACGGTCGGGCGGTACTACTGGTACTCCAGCTCCCGGGCCGTTCGGCTGGGCTACCAGCCCCGACCCGCCCGCGATGCGGTGGCTGCGTCGCTGGCCTGGCTGGTCATCAGCGAGCACGTTCCGCGTTTCGTGCGCGAGGGTCTGCGGCTGACCTCTGAGGTTCGGGCCGCCCGCCCGCTGATCCCCTCGATTCTTGGCCAGCCGATCGAGCCGGCGGACGTCGAAGTCAGGGGCTGACCTCGATTGACACCTCGATGGTGGCTTCGTCGCCGCCGCTGACCTCGACGGTGCCGGAGTACCGCTTCCCTGCCGAGAAATGTGTGCCGTCCAGGTCGACTCCGAGATTGACCGACCGCTCCTGTCCGGTCGGCACGGTGACCGTGGTCGGCGAGAAGTCCAGGCCGGCGCCAACGGCGGCACCAGTCGAGTCCAGAAGGTTGCCGGCGCTGAGTTGGATCCGACGCGGGCGAGGGTGCTGGTTGGCGACCGTGATCGTCCCTTCGGCTCGCTCGCCGAGTGATCCCCGAAGCTGCACCGAGACCCGCCGCCCGCCGCCTTCGGGGTTGGGGGCTCCTGCCGAGGGTTCGTCGCTCGTCCGCGAATGCGTTGTCTGCGGAGCAGCTCCATCGGGTGTCACGTGGTGGGGCGGGGACTCCGTGGAGCCCGCGGTGCCACCGGTTGTATGCCGGGTGCCGGGCTTGCGGCCGGCTGCCGCCACTTCTCGCAGGACGGCTGTGGACACGCTCTTGCCCAGGGTGACCAGGTCACTGGCGTAGTCGACGCCCAGCTCCCCTACGGTGCGCCAGTATCGTGCACTTTCGCGGGTCACCGACTCGACATACGCCTTGTTTGCGCTCGTGCGGTCCAGGTCTCCGACCAATGTCGCCCAGGTGAGGTCCACCGTTTGCTTGGCCAGACTCGCCTCCGCCTGCAGCGAGGTCCGTGCGAGGTCGGCCAGCCGGGTCAGGACCTTCGCGGCCGCCGTTGCTGCGGACGGGGTGCCCGCGTGGCCTTGGTGACCCGTGGTCGGTTGGTCTTCGGTCATCGATCGTCCTTTCCAGAACTTACGTAATGCGGAGCATTGTTTCCGGGTGGCATTGGTTCTTGGCGGTAGGTGGTCTCGGCGGAAGATATTCTCAGCAGCAGTCGCACTCGCTGGAACAACGGCATTCGCAGGGCAGTTCGACTGCGTCACAGATGGCCGGATGGACCACTATGCCCACCCTCTGTGCTCGGGCGCAGCCCTCGAAACGTACATCCGCGTAGGCGCTGACGCAGGACTGGACATCACAGCTGGACGGCCCGCCGCTGCGGTCATTCTTGGTGTCTGGGGTCTTCTTGAGCTCCTTGCCGTCATCGCTGATGGCGCGCAGGCCGACCATGAGTCGCACCACGCGTTTCTCGCAGGGCTGCAACGTCAATGACTCGCCTGCGTCGAACGATGACTGCACCTCGAGTCGACCGCCGTTGCACACCTGCCACGGCCCGACGGCGAGGGAGACCTCAAGCTCACGCCGCCAGGGGTTACGCAGCAGAAATGGTACGACGCGCCTCTCGCCGGCTCGTGCGTGCAGTAGTACGTCAGCGTCGGGAACGCAGCAATGGCAGCGGTTTCCGAACTCATGTGACTCGCACTGATGTGACTCGCGCTCGCAGGACTGGCACCCGCAGGACTGGCACCCACAGGACTGGCACCCGCACGACTCGTGACCACGATGCGACCGCGAGCCATGCAAGTGGTGGTGGGACGCCATAGCCGCGGTCCGCCCGGGGACGCCGGGCATCACGGTCTCCCACGCCTGTTTCCAGGGCTCGAATGCTGTCTGTGACTGGTCCCACCACTGCTGCATGGCCTCGTTCCAGCCGGCCTTGAGGCAGGTGAGCAGATCTGGCGCGGTGCTGGTCGGACTCATGGTTCTGCCTCCGTTTCGGCAGTGCGGGCCAGGATGATGACTTCGAGGTCGGCCAGACCGACCGGGACGGACGCCGTATGACGCCGGGTCGGTTCCAGGGACTGCGGCACCTTCAGCCGGCCGTGGACGCTGAGGGTGCTTGCCGCGGCGAGGACGATGGGCTCGCGGAGGGTGAGGGTCACGTCAGGACCAGGCTCCTCGCCCCCGTCGGAGGTTCGTCCTCTGGTCACCATGGCCAGCGGCAGGTCGACATTGCCCTCGTTGACCGCGACGAACGAGACGTTGTGTGTGCCGGGTTCGGCGAGGACGCGCCGCGGGATGATGTGCATGGCCAGCTCGGCGTCGACGCGTAACACCGCAGCGCGTCGGATGCCCGCCACCTGTACCTCTGCGGGGTAGTCGCCCGGACTCGTGGCCGGGTCCATCGGCACCGTCACCGGCATCGATGCCGTAGTGCCTGGCGCGACAAGGGCTGCCGTCGGGACGTCGACATCGGCGGACCCATCACGGCTGACCGTCAGCCCGCGGACGGCGAGACGGTGCCCACCGGTGTTGGCGATGGTCACATCTGCGCACATGCGTCCGGGAGGTCCCGTGAAGATGAGTGGATCGCGTTGCTCATCGGTGTCTTTGGCCGGAGCTCGCGCCGGTGCCGGTGCTTTGCGGCGTGCGGTGGAGCGCGAACAGCTCGAGCCCCAGCAGGGACCAGCTCCATGTGGTGTCGTACGGCACGGAGACCTCCGTGGGCGGTAGTGGTGCGAGCTCGAGCCGCACGCAGGAGTCGACGGCCACGGGTTTCAGGTCGACGCTGGACGTGGTTTCCACCGATCCGGTCGTGGTCACCGGTTTGAGGTCGATCGTGGAGGTGGTGGTGACCGGCGCCAGTGTCAGAGTGGCGTCGGAGTGCACGGTGTTCTCGCCGGCCAGCGTGGTCTGTGTGCCCCCGGCGAGGGTGAGCTTCATGTTGTCCACCCCGGTCAGCTCCGAGGTGACGTCGGCCAGGACGCTTCCGGTGACGGGGCCGATCGGACCGCCGTGGACGTTGCTGTCGACAGAGAAGTCGGCCATCAGGTATCTCCTCCTGTGCTGCGGGTACTCGGGGGGGTGGGACTGACGAGGTAGGAATGGTGGAAGCCGAGCCGCGGATCGCTCAACGGACCGACCCGTGAGTCGAGCTCCTGCAGCTCGGGCATGACCACCCGGTGCCGCAGTTCCAAGGAGGGGTAGTCGTAGACGGTGATGTGGTTCTGTCCACGGTTTGCGGTGAACAGCAGGCTTTGATCCGCTGACAACTGCGTGGCGTAGATCCCGTCGATCAGAGCCCCCCTGCTGATCCGCAGCGAGTCGGCATACAGGTTGGAGTTGCTGAACACGTTGGCCCGCGCGAACGTGTCGATCACAGTGGTCGCAGACTCGCGCGAACGGCTCAGGCCTTCGAGGACACCAGGGTGCTCGTCAATGATCCGGTGATGGCTCAGGGTCGCCAGGTCGAGGAAGACCACCGTGTGACTACCGCCGGTGCAGAAGATGAGCTCCGAGTCGGAGATGGTGATGTCCGAGTTGATGTGTGCAGGCAGGTCCCGGTCGCCGGCCCAGTGTCGCAGGATGCGGCCGTCCTCGGCGTCGATCTCGAAAGCGTACTGCCGCAGCCACGCCATGCCCCAGTGCTGCCAGTCGCGCCCGTCGCCGGGATGCACGCGGAACGACACCGCATAGAACACGTCCAGCACAGGGTGAGCGACCAGGTGCCAGCACGTCGTCGGCAGCTCGACCCGTCTCACGGTGCCGGTCACCGTGTCCAGGATGCCGACCTCCCGCGCCTCGCCTCGTGACGGGTGGTCCATGCCGCCGTAGACGATGTAGCGCCCGGACGCGGTGATCTTCATGGCGTGTGGCACCTTGAGCTGGTGAGGCGCGACCTTCTCGGCCTTGTTCAGCCGGTTGACGTCGAACTTCCAAAGGTGTTCGCCAATCGAGGTGACGAACTGCGTGTCGTCGAGCCAGACCAGGTGCGTGCTGCCCTTGATCGTGGTGTCGGTACTTCGAAGCGCAGCGTCGAGACCCGGTCTGCTTCCTCGAGGGTGTCCAGGTCGTAGAACAGAAGATGCTGGCCGGTGTTGCCCAGGAACCCGACACGCCTCGAGGGGTCGACGTTCGGTGCGTGACCGCCAGACGCACCGTCAAAGTACGTGATCTTGTACGCGTGGTCGCCGGTCACTGGGTCATAGTGGAACAGGCACACCCCGGCCCTGCCCTCGAGGCCATTGAGGCCATTCCCGTCGAGAGCCACGTGGAACGCATATGGATAGGTGCGCACGACCACTCCCCGCCCGTGGTTAGGTGCTACTCATGGGCGACCCTCAGTGGTCACCGGTCAAGACGGTACTCGCGGTTGGTCGCTCATGACAGGGGACGCGGCAGACATCTTATGGATAGAAAACCCGCGGTTTGTCAGGTTCTTTGGTCTTGCGTTGGTGTTCCGATGCCCCGGCGGACCGTGCCCGGGGGGTGACCCGAGAAGGAGACCGGGTAGTCGCACGAAAGCGGTTGATTATGCACACGCACGAGCCCCTGTGCAGTCAGGAGAAGCCCGCTCATCGGCTATAGAGTGAGTCCCGACAGCGGAACTGGCCTACGGGCACGCACGGAGGCTGCGCCGACCTGGCACAAAACTGGTTTTCGTCGTTCCGTAGCGGGATCC
>OCZT010007611.1_pt1 | contig 10601 bp, 10 predicted proteins | sample 1539031 | NCBI WGS metagenome assembly OCZT01 (sample SAMEA3539308, study PRJEB22396) | soil metagenome | biome: tundra; feature: field; material: soil | place: USA | collected 2010-05 | depth 0.15 m
ACTCGACCTGCTGGATGTTGAGGCCGTCACAAATCTATGCCCGACACCCACCTAGAAGGCCTAATTGTGGCGGCGGGGTCTTCGGAAGCGATTATCACCGCAGAATGGGTGTCGAAACCCCCGAAGCTGAATCTTTGACACCTTACCTTTCCCGAGCGCCATTCTCCATTTGAATACGCGCCACCAGGTGCTTTGCGCCTCCGGTATACACAGGGCGGCTCGATGCGCTATCCTGACCTTTAACCCATGATTTTCTCTCGCGACTACATTGGGTATCTGGCCCGCCGCACGGTCAAGCACCTCATCGACGCCAAGATGATCACCGCCAGCGACCTGAAGGTGGTCGAAGCGCGTGTGAACGGGGCGCTGGTCGAGGAACTATCCCTGGAAGACCGCATCAATGAAGAGGTTCGCGTGATTCTGGACGCGTACTCCGATGAGATGCGCAAGTCCGGCGCGCAGTATGCCGAGATGTTCAAGAAGGTGAAGACCGAACTGGCAAAAAAATACAAGGCGGTTCTATGAGGCTCAACCCCGACAAGCTCAACAAGCTGGCGCATACCGTGGCCGACACCTTGGCTGAGACCGACGAGGTGGGGTTCCTGGAGGATCGCAACACCATACGCCAAGAGGCTCGCAAAGCCCTCACAACCCTGCTGACCGAAGAGGCCCGGATCGACACCGCCGCCCGCCTGAAGATCGCCAACCAGCGCAAGATTATCCAGGAAGGCTCCCAGGAATGGGAGATACTCTATCGCAAGTACTACAACGATGAAGTGCGCAAGCTCGGCATTTGAGCGGCCCTTTCATCACGACCGGCGTCTTTGGCACTATTCTGATTTTTTGTTAAAGTAAGTGAGTGGCCATGAACGGCCCCCGCAAGTGTGTGGCGCTATCGTCTAGGGGTTAGGACGTGAGATTCAGCGCCTGCACGCCGCCTCAAGCCTTTCAAAATCATACAATCCCCTCAAAACATGAAACTTATGGTGCGATTTTTTGCCTTGGCGGTTTTGGTCAAAATTGCACCCAATTCGTTACTTTTTAGCCGTTTTTGCGGGTTGTGCTAGTAAGTAGTGCTAGGAAGGCCGGACACGAATTTGAACGCCTCAACCGCTGAAAAGCGGGGCAATTTCGTCGCATCGTCTAACATGCTTCGTTCGACCGCGCCAAGCAAGCTGTAGAGCGTAGTCGAATAATTATTCAAGTAAGCCTGAAGTCGTTGGGCCGTTGCTCACCCGGAACAGAGTAGGTCCGCAAGGCCGCGTTGCGTCACGAGTGTTTGCGCTTGAGCGATGTCGCGATCCGAGGTTGCCGAAAACCTCCAGGGCATTCCTTTGGTGCTGAACGACGCGCAGTTCCTTCTTCATTATGCTCTCGCGTTGCTCGTTTTTTGTATTCGGGATGTGATCGGGCTCGCACCACATCTTGCCTGATTCATCTGCCCCCCTCATGACTATGAAGCTGCTACCGATCTGAAATTGCGCAAAACGAAAAAGGCACCTGCAAATTGCGATGTTCTGCCGATCTGCAGGTGCGAGGCATTGGTTGGAACATTCTCAAGCGACGAGACCGAGACGTTTAAATCGGACGGGGCTTGCGCATCTTGCTCTTTCATCTCTTGCACCGCTTTTTCATCTCAAGGCGAAGCCCCAGAATTCGACGCAGCATAGCCGCGTTGCTGAGTGGAAGGCTGTTTCCCCAGGGTAATCGTCTCCTAGTGGTCGCCGCCCAACTGGTTCTCCACCGGCGTGATGGTGCCAAAGAGGCCATGTTGTTCCCCTCCAGGGCCAGCGGTAAAGTACAGGGAGTTGGCCGGACCGGAGCCCCCTCCGCTGCCGAAGGCCAACCCCCACAACCCGTCGATTGCGATTGGTGCATTGGTCGAATCGACCAGGTTGCCCTTGTAGTGGCCATTGACAGGATCGAAGACAAGAATCTGACCGCTGCCGAATTGCCCTACAAGAATGTCGTGGCTATATGCGCCAAAGTCGCCTGACGCCTGGGCCATGCCCCACGGCGCATTGAACCACTGACCAGATTGCAGGCTGAGCAACAGGCGACCGGTCGGTGAAAAGACGTCCACGTATCCCAGGCCGGCGCCGTCCACTTCATCGTGCTTTGCGCTGTCTTGCTGGGCAAATGCAACAAAGATGTTTCCGCCGATGTTCTGAACGTTGAAGGGGGCAAAGCCCCTGGGGATCCGCTCGTCCTGAAAAGCATCTTCTCCCAGCCGAATGCGGTGAAAACTCGTGTCATAGACATTGACATGCCCTTTGCGGAAGTCGGCAACGTAGAGGAAGTTCAGGGCTCCCATAACCGGATCGGTGACAGAGGCCACGGCGACGCCTTTAAAGACTGACGCACTGTTTGTGTTCACCTTGATGACGGCGGAGGAAGCGTTCACTGCGGGATTCCAGCCCGAAATGGTACCGTCTTCCGTGACAAAGATGAACCGTGCGGGAAACCCCGGGGCAAGCTGGAAGTCGGAAGTGCCGTTGAAGATCTGCCCGGTCGGTGTCCCGCCCGCACCGGTGCTGCTATCCGCCGGAGGAATGGTAACGACCAGAGCGGCGGGCGTTCCGGTGCCGCCGTAAAGTGTCGTGAGGCCGGGGCCGTTGTCCGATATCCACCAGGGGCTGCCCGAACTCCGGGACAAACCCCAGGGATTCACGAGGTTCGGATCCGTGACGGCCGCCATTCCGGGGATATCCGAGACGAGGTTGGTTTGCGTGTAGTGCTGAGGCTGCGCAGAAAGCGCGGTTGAAAGTGAGAACAGGCCGACCAAGGCAATGCTCAAGCCTCGTGCCAAGACACGCTTTTCGATGTTGACCATGTGACTCCTTCACCCATGTTGAGATTTGCTCTGACCGGTTCGGCCCGCGGAAACGGAGAGCTCGCCGTTCCCGCGCCCAACCAAACATAGATTGAGTGCCCTTGGACCTTTGTCATTGAATTGTCTCGAAGGAGTAATTTAATTGCGTCGATAAGTGAACACTGCTTCAAAGCAACTATGATGCGGTTGGAAAGGCTGCACTGAAATATCTTCCCGCTACGGTTTGAGACGAATAGATTGCTCCGACCAGGTGGAGAAATTGAAGCGATAAGATGACACGGCCCTGACAACTTGATTTGTCCGCTTCTCTACGGTCGATGCTGTACCGGAATCAAACCCAACCGGTGCGGCTCTTGCAGCCCATGTGCTGGTGAGAGCAGAAGAGAAGGCGGACAATGAACCACCTCAAACTGACGACGGGCGGGAAGAAGAGTGCGTTACTGGCGGTGCTTCTTGCAGCCGCGTCCCTGGCATGCGCACAGCAGCCCACAACCTACAAACAGACCAACATCATCTCCGACGGGGCGGTTTCCGCCTTGGTAACAGACCCGAGCTTTGTCGATCCCTGGGGCATCTCGATCGGTCAGGATTTCTGGATCAACACCAACGTCAGCGGCTTCAACTACGTAAATGACGCGGCGGGAAACGTTGCATTCAAGGTAACGATTCCATCCGCATCGGGCGCTGGCACGGGTTCGCCGACGGGCACCGTGGTGACAACTAGCGCACCGGCCGGCAGCTTCATGCTCTCGGATGGCCACCCGGCATTGTTTCTCTTTTGTTCTCTCGACGGAACGATCTCCGGCTGGGACGTGAGTCTCTCTGGCGCCGGCAACGTTGCCGATATCGCCGTGAACAACTCCGCAGGTCACGCGGTTTACACCGACATCGCCCTGGTTACCAACGCGACGGGAACCTTTCGGCGCCGGAGCGAAGGTTGAGTTTTACGACACCAGCTTCCACGTTGCCAACCTTACGGGCTCCTTCTCCGATCCGAACCTTCCTGCCGGTTACGCGCCCTATGCCGTTCACACCATCGGCACAAACGTGTACGTGACCTATATGCTGCGCGATACGACCACTTATACGGAGACGCTCGGGGCAGGGACCGGTATTGTAGACGCCTATGACCTGAATGGCGCCTTTGTAGCCCGGGCTATCACCGGCGGGAACCTGAACGCGCCGTGGGGCATGGCGCTTGCACCGGCCGGATTCGGTATCTACGGCGGCGACCTTCTGGTGGGTAACTTTGGCGATGGAGTTATCAACGTGTATAACCCGACCACCTATGCATATCTGGGCCAGTTGGCCGATGCCACGGGCAACGTGATTGCCAATCCAGGGTTGTGGGAGATTGTCTTCGGCCAGGCCAGCCCGGCTGTGGGCGACCCCAACACGCTGTACTTTGCCGCCGGCTTGAACCAGGAGAAAGATGGATTGTTCGCTTCCATCGCGTCCGTTGCGGCCAATCCAGGCTCGGGCACATTCGCCCTGAGCTCATCTACCAGCGCCTTGAGTGTAACTTCGGGGGGGAGCACCTCGGCCACGGTGAGCCTGGCGCCAAGCAGCGGCTTCACCGGAACGGTGAGCTTTGCCTGCTCGGGGCTGCCGGCCGGCGCGGCATGCACGTTCTCGCCATCCTCGCTCAACGTTACTGGGACGGCAAGCGCACAGACCACGATAACCATTGCCACAAGCGTCACGTATCCTCCACCGGGCGGATACATGGCCAGGCAGATCTCGCCGCATAAGCAAAGCGATGCTGGCATTGCCGCCGCGGCCATCACGCCGCTTGCCGCGTTGCTGTTGTTTGGCGCATTCAAGCGGAGGCGCAAGTTCCTGGCCCTGCTTCCCGTTGCGCTCGTTGCAGCCGCCGTCGCGGTGGGTGTGGCCGGCTGCGGTGGCTCATCCAGCAGTGCCACTCCAACGCCAACTCCCACTCCCGGCGGAACGTCGCACGTAACTGTCACGGCCACGTCCGGCGCCATCTCCAAGTCCGCTGTGATTACCTTGACGGTGCATTGATCCATGGTGCGCAGGCAACGCGGGGAATCGCAATCCGATTCCCCGCATTGCCATGCGGAGTTAGTAAGTCCGCACGGGCTGCGGCGGATATTCCTCGCCAAACTTGTTCTTGTGGGTCGCGGTGCTCGTTGCTCGCGCTGTCAAATGTACGGAGTAATTCTCCATCTTGCCCGCTTTGACTTCGATGGTGCGTTCAGCGGCACGCAAACTCTCAGCTGTAGCGTCTTCGCTCCATGCCTTCAAAACGTATTCGCCGTCGGGAACACCGTGTATTACCGCGGTGCGATCCTTGCCAAGCATGGCAAAGTATGGCGTTCGCAGCGAGATGATCACGGCGCCCATCTCGGGATGGATGTTGCAGAAGATGTAGGAGACGCCCTCGCGATCGAAGCGAACCGTGCGGCGTGAGCCGGCCTCGTAAAGTCCAAGATCGAAGCGCTTGCCTTCAAAGAGCGAGAAGACGTTATGAAAAAAGGGATCCATGTTAGGAAAGTCGATACTGCTTCCGACGGGAACCACCAGCAAGTGCGGGTGGAATTCCTTGCCTTTTTGGAGAAGTTGATAACTTGATGGCTGCTGAGGCTTCCCATCCGCACGCTGCGGCGCAGGTGCTTGCGGCACAAGCCAGGCCGCTCCCTCTGCCGGGGACGCATGGCGCGGCGATCCATCAACAGCCAGGCGCACTGACACGTCGGCGCCCTGTGCCAGGGTCATGCCCGGGTTGACGCAAAACGCCAGCCCGCAGCATAGGAGCCAGCCGGGGCATAGGCCGCGTGGCAGGCACTTAGAAGATATAGCCTGCCGAAATGGTGAAAAGGTTCGCAACATTCGATGTACCCGATAACTGACCACTTAGGATTCGCCGATACTCCGGCGACAGGACGAGATAAGTCTTGGGGCGCAGGATGAGATTCCCTGTGACCATTTGATTGCGTGCGAGAGTGCTGAGTGGATTGGTGGTGGCGGTAAGCACGAGACTCCGAAAATCGCTCCCGTAACCGCTATCCAGGCCTAAGGCCGCGTTGAATTCAACCACAGGCGAGAAGTTCAGTTTCAATTGGGTCCATCCGCCGGCAGCATTCAAGCCGATACTTCGTACCGCCCCCGTGGAGGGATCGGTTCCAATAAGAATGTCCTTATGGCTGCCGCCGCCAAGCCCGGCCAGCGATGAGCCGCGATAGAATTCGCCGGCTATCGAAAGCCGTGGAAACAGCCGCAGCGAAAGATCGGTGCTGAACGCCCACGACGGAATGGTCGCTCCATATCTCGTCTTCAAGGCTCCGCGGTATCCGCCGATGCCGATTTGAAAACGCGAATCAGAGCCCGCTCTCCACGAGATGCGCGATTCCACAGCCGGCCATTTCTCGCTCTCATAGTCAGAGGGAAGCGGCAGATAGTTGTACAGGTTTGTGCCCCCGTAAACCGCGTCCCACAGCCCGGCTTCGAGCGAAATGGAACTCGTATCACTCACCTGCAGCCGGTGCTCGAACTTTATCTGCGGAGCCCACGCCGAAAGGTTTCCCGCCCATGCGAGTGGAGGCTGAGAGACGCTGGCGTAGGAGGTCGGAGACAGGGGCGATATAAGCGGCTCGGCAAATCCCACTTCGATGAGATCATGCGGCCATTCCAGCTTGAAATGAGCGGTGTGGATTCGTGCGCTGCCTGAAGCGGCCGGGTAAGTTCCCGCCTCTCCGCCTGAGAAGAAATCCATATTCAGATCGGCGGAAGACTGTGCACCGAACAGGTGCGGCCCGCTTGCATTCACGCCCAGAATGGTTTGCCTGACGCTTGCGCCGACGGTGTTGTTTTCGGCTTGATTGTTGACGGGCAACGCAATATTGGCGAGGTCCGGAGTATCGACCGTGCCGCGATTCGCGAACGCGTTGAAGAGAATGAGTCCGTTGATCCAGAGGCGATAGCGCGAGAGCGTTTCAACTTTGTCCTGCTCGTGTACCTTCACCTGTTCCTGAATGGCGCCCTGGTCTTCTCGCATCCGCGCCACTTCTTCGGATAAGTTCACAGCGGCGATTTCGGCAGATGCATCAGGCGCATTGGCGGCTTTGGTCTGCTCAAGCTCGGCACGCAGCCGGTGAATCTCATCCACAGCCGTGGTCAGCTCGCCGCGCGTCCGCTCCAGTTCGCTGGCAAGGCCATTCAGGCGCTCATCGATCTGGCGATACCGCGCATCGTCCTGTGGATTGGCCCCATTCGCCTGGACTGCAGTTTGGCCGGGAAGAAGTGGTGCAAGCTGGGCAAGCAGGCATGCGGCAATCCAATGTGATGAGTGCTTCATGATTCACTCCTGGTTTGAAGAATGTCCTGTCCAGTGTTCGATATCAAAACCCCTTCCATCGCTCGCTCCTGCCCGGGCGGCGCCAGCGGAAGTGTGAGGTGAAAAACAGTGTGGCCCGGCTCGGAACCCGCCAGTTCGATGCTTCCTCCGTGTTCCTGCGCTATGTGCAAAGCGAGAGTGAGTCCCAGGCCTGTGCCATTCACTTTGCCCTCGGTTGAGAAGGGAAAGAACATCTTTTCGCGCATTGAAGGCGAGATGCCGGGTCCGTTATCGACCACGCTAATTCTGATTGCATCCAGGCCCTCCACGGTGCAGCTTTCCACTGAGATCTCTACCTTGGGAACGGATCCCCCATGCCGCGCAGCCTGGCACGCATTCAGCAGCAGGTTGAAGAGTGCGCGCGAAAGTTTCTTGGCGTCCGCTGAAATGGTGGCCGAAACCGCAATGTTCAACACAGTTTCAACCCCGCGCGCGTCGGGTGCGGACGGATCATTTGCACGGCGTGCTGCAAGATGTCGGCGATTGCTTCGTCCTTGAGCGACAGCGTGTGCCCGGTCTGGCTGAACATGATCAGAGAATCCAGGAGGTCGGTCATATCCTGAATGGCCATGGTGATCTCGCTCATCAGTTCCACTTTTTCGGCCTCGGTGTTCTGCCCCAGGATGAGGAACTCGGCATTGGCATAAATGGCGGAGAGGTGATGGCGAAGATCGTGCGACACCGAGCGCGCCATGCGCCCGATGGTGACCAGCCGCTCAGATTCAAGAAGCCGCTCCTGCGCTTGCCGCAACTCACGGCGCATGGAGTCGAAGGTCCGGTTCAACTCGCGAATCTCCGCGGCCCCTTGATCCGGAATGACGAAATCGAAGTCTCCTTGTGCAAGCGCCCTCGACCCCGCGGTGAGAACCTCAAGCGGTCGCGTGATCCTGCGCGCAATGGTCACCGCCAATACACCGCCAATGAACATCGAAACCATGCCCAGCGCTGTGATCCAGTTATTGATGCGATCCAGAAAGGCGCTTTCCTGGCGATAGGATTTGAGGACCGTGAGGTGCACGCTGTGGCTGCCCGCGCTGCCCAGGTCGATTGAGGAAACCAGGTACCGCTCGCCGCTCAGCGACACTCCCTCCTGCTGCGAAATATTCGTGAATAGACTTCCGGACCCGATGGTTGATTCCGCGTCCAGGTTTCGCTTCAACGTGCTGAGTGCAATCCCGCCGTCCACTGAGAAGACGACGTCGGCCTCGGCAAGATGGCTCAGTTGGCTCAGCATCAGCTCATCAATCGCATTGCCGATCACGACGTAGCCAAGGCGTGAATTCGCGCTCGCTGGACCGAAGAACAGCGGCTTTGCCGAGACGGCATAAAGACGGCGGCCGAAGGCTATGATGCGCGTGGCCTGCTCCAGTTCGGGATACGCGCGCAGCTCGTTCGCCACGGAGTCGCGGTCAAGCCGGGCCCCCTGATTCGAATAGGTAATCAGCCTTCCATCCTGCCGCAGAAGCGCGAAGAAGCCGCTTCCGCTCAGCTTCCAAAAATCGAAACTTCCGTCGGCGATGGTCTTGTCATCTTGGGTCGTCAGCAGCGCCTTCAGACTTGGGATGTTGGCCAGCAGAGAGGCCTGGCGCTCAAGCATCGCCAGTTGCTGGTCCTCCTGCTGCTGAAACGAAATCACTGAGCGGGCCAGATCGGAGGCTAGCTGTTTCTGGATCTGGTTCTGAATGTGAATGCGAATAATGAACAGGCCCAGCGTACTCAGCCCGATGGAGAGCGCAAACAAAGCGATGAGCAGCGTGGTGCGCATTCGCATCGGGCGCATCTGCTTGTCTCCTATTGCCTGACAGTCGCCGGCTGAGGCTCAAACCTGTATCCGATGCCGTGCATGGTTTGAAAATTGACCGGGTTGGACGGGTCGGGTTCGAGTTTTTGGCGCAGCCTCAACACCAGGTTGTCCACCGTGCGCGTGGTGGGATAGTTATGGTAGCCCCACACTTCATTCAGCAGCTTCTCTCGCGTCACAGCATGACCGGCATGATCGATGAAGTATCTGAGCAGCTTGAACTCGTGCGCGGTCAGAATCACGTACGAGTCTTCCTTTAGAACGTCCATGCGCGTGAAGTTCACAACGATGTTTCCAAAGCTGTAGGTTTCCATCGCCGGCGAGGGCTTGGTTGCGGAACGCCGATTGCGCCGGATAGCCGCCTGCACGCGCGCCAGCAATTCGCGAGGACTGAAAGGCTTGGTTACATAGTCGTCGGCGCCCAGCTCCAGCAGCAGAACCTTGTCCGCAACCTCCGAGACAGCGCTCAAAACGATGACCGGGATCGGGTTCAGTTCGCTCTTGATCTTCTTGCAGATTTCACGGCCGGAGAGTCCCGGCAGCATCAGGTCCAGCACCACCGCGTTGGGGCGAACGTCAAACACCGCCGCCATGCCCGCGTCGCCATCCTGCGAGACGTGAACCGTATATCCTTCAGCGGCAAACTGCCGCGTCAGGGCCTTCTGAATTCGCGGATCGTCTTCGATTACGAGGATCGTTTCCATTCGAGCTCAACCCTTCTGTTTGGCCGGCAGTCGTCCTCGACGGCGTAAATCCATGAAACTGATGCAGACATAAGACGCATGGATCTCCCGGTGCGCTCCCGGAGATCGCTTCTTCAATTATCTGTGGCCTTGCTTCGAAACTTCGTCCTTTGACAAGGAAGTTACATTTTGACAAAGAATTGACAATCGGGATCATCATGGCTCGGCCAGGCGACCTTCGCAAATCGACCACTGGCCTGTTCGATCCTCGGTCCCAACGGGAATGATTGTGTCGCACGAGGCTAGAAATGGAAGGCGTCCAATGGGCAAAGAGAGAGTTCACTGTTCACACAAAATCGCCGATGCACTCATCGAGCGTCGATTGGGGGTCAGAATCAAAGCCAGGATCCCGGATTCCGAGTGAAAGGCAGACCTCGATATTGACGGATATAGGACTGCCAAATTGTCCTTAAGGATGAGAACCTTGCCTCCTCCCCCGAATCTTCAAATCTTGCAAGGAATTGCCATTTTCACTCGATTCAGCGATACTGATCTTGGCCCGAAAGGGAAAGTTTTCTGCTGCCCAGATCCGTTCCAAGTGACTAATGAGATTCCACTTGTCTCAAGACTTTAATGAGTATCTCTGGCGTAGAGGGAAAGCAAGCAATTGGGACTGAACTGAGCGGAAAGCAGGCTTACTAGCAGTCTTACTAGCAGTATTTCGACCTTCGTTTTCCGCTTAAGTAATTGATTATAAAGGCGCTATCGTCTAGGGGTTAGGACGTGAGATTCTCAATCTTAAAACCCGGGTTCGATTCCCGGTAGCGCTACCAAACCAGCTAGTACCGTGACCGCGTGAATGAGTAATTCAGTTTGAGGCGCGCCAGCTTTCTGGTGAACTTCCATTTGATCTTGGTCTTGTCGCGG
>OCZT010007612.1_pt1 | contig 10601 bp, 8 predicted proteins | sample 1539031 | NCBI WGS metagenome assembly OCZT01 (sample SAMEA3539308, study PRJEB22396) | soil metagenome | biome: tundra; feature: field; material: soil | place: USA | collected 2010-05 | depth 0.15 m
GGCGACCACCGAGATCTACACTCTTTCCCTATACGACGCTCTTCCGATCTGTCACGGGCGTCTTGCTGCGCGTGGGCACGGGCCGGCGCGGCTGGATGCTGCGCCCGCCCATGTCACTCGTGCCGAGCACGCAAACCTCGACCCGGTTCTGCATGCCTTCGTCAATCACGGCGCCCATGATGATGTGCGACTCGCGGCCAAACTGGTCGGTGATCGAGGTCATCAGCTCGTTCACCTTCGGCAGCGTGAGGTCGGTGCCGCCGATGATGTTCACGAGCAGCCGGTCGGCCTTGCGTGAAAATTCCGGCGTATGCAGCAGCGGACACAACTTCAGGCTCGCGATGGCGTCGGTCACCGCGTTGTCCCCGGAGCCCTCGCCCAGGCCGAACAGCGTCTTGCCGCCGCGCTGCTGGAACATCTGCCGCAGCGTGGCAAAATCGAGGTTGATCAAGCCGGTCTTGAACAGCATTGCCCAGATCGACTTCACGCCGCGGCCGATCCACTCGTCGGCGCGCGCGAACGAGTCGAGTACGCTCGTGTCCTCGGCGCCCTCCTGCAGGAGAATGTCATTCGGCAGCGGAATCACGGCGTCGCAAACCTTGCGCAGGGCTAGCAGGCCCTCCTCGGCCTGCTTGAGCCGGCGACCACCCTCGAAACTGAACGGCAGCGTGACAAAGGCGATGACGAGCGCGCCCGACTCCGCCGCGATCTCGGCCACGGTGGGCATCGCGCCGCTGCCGGTGCCGCCGCCCATGCCGGCAATGAGAAACACCAGGTCGCAATCCTTGACGACCGCGGTGATCTTCTCGCGGTCCGCCTCGGCGGCTTCACGGCCGAGGTCGGGGTCGCCGCCCGCGCCGAGACCGCGCGTCACGCTCATGCCGATGAGCACCTTGTCCTGGACCGGGGAGCTGGCGAGCGCCTGGTAATCGGTATTGATGACGGCGAGCTGCAGGCGCTCGAGGTTTTCCATCTTCAGCCGGTCGACCGCATTGGAGCCCGCGCCGCCGACGCCGACGAGCTTGATCGCGATGTTGCGGTCGGTGAGCAACGAGTGTTCGAGGGGCAGTTCGTTGAGATTCATCGCGGGTTCAGGCGCTGGCAAACAGGCGTTTGACGTTGGAAAGGAAACCGTCGCGGCGCCGGGTGGTGGCCGCGCGCTCGTTCTGCGCGCTCACCCCATAGTACAGCAGGCCGAGCGCCGTGTGATTGCCGGGGTCGCGCAGGTTCTCCGCGACCCACGCGGGCGTCTCCCCCAGGTGCGCCGGCACGCCGAACACCTTGGCGGCGATCTCCGCAATGCCCGGGAGCTTGGCCGTGCCGCCGGTGAGGACCACGCCCGCGACGCACATTTCGGGCGAAAACGAACTGCCGAGTTTTTTCTTCACGACCTCGAGCAACTCCCACGTGCGGGCCGCGGTGATCTGCTCGATGGCCTGGCGCGGGAACTGGCGGTCACCGATGGCGAAATTGCCGTCGAGCCAGACCTTCTCCGTCTTGTCGCGCGCCTGGACCGCGGCGCGGCCGAACCGCAGCTTGAGTTTTTCCGCCTGACCCTCGGTGAGTCGCAGACCGATGCTGAGGTCGTTGGTCAGGTGCGAGCCGCCGACCGGCACGACGCCCGTCGAGTGCGGGGCCCCGTCGCGATAGAGCACAAAGTCGGTCGTGCCCGCGCCCAGGTCGATGGCAAGGATGCCATGCTGGCGGTCTTCCGGCGTGGTGACCATGTGGCCCGAGGCCAGACTGGCGAGGACGAGTTCGCGCACCTCAAGATTGAAGCCGCGGATGACATGGATGTTGTCCGCGAGCCGCTGTTCCTGGCCGTGGACGGTCCAATAGCCGACCTCCAGCCGCTGCCCGACCAGATTCTCCGGCGTCCCCGGCACGAGCCGGCCGTCGACGCGAAACGGCCGGCGGATGTTGTGCACCACCATGCGACCCGCCGGGAGCTCTTTCGACTTGGCCAGATTGCTGACCGTCCGGATGTCGTCGGCATCGATCATGTTGTCGGCCGCCTTCACGTTCATCGCCGCCTCATTGTAGAAGCCCTCCAGGTGGCCGCCCGTCTGGGCGAGAAAAACGAGCTCGATGCGCTCGCCCGCGTCGCGCTCGGCCTGCTCGAGCGCGCTATGGGTGCATTCGCTGGCGGCCTTGTAATCCACGACCGCGCCCTTGATCACACCGCGCGATGAGCATTCGCCGTGGCCGATGATGGCGAGCTCGCGGCCGGTGTAGTCGCCGACGAGCACGGTGATCTTGGATGTGCCGATTTCGACGGCGCCGATGAAGGTGGAACGGGAGCTCACAGGACGTTGGGCGATGGGTTAGGGACGGGGAAAAGTGGGCAGCACGAGCGCGGGCGCGGCCGGGGTCGGGCGGGCGGCCGGCGGAGCGTCGGTGGGGACGGCGTCGCTGAACGCCACCGGCACCTGCGCCCCCACGGCAAGATTGATTTCACGCGGCGATTTCTCGGGGTGCGCCGCCGCGGCGTCAAGAATGGCGTCGAGATTCGCCAGCTGGCGGAAAAAATCCTCGTTGATGCCAAAGGTGATCCGGGTCGCGTCCCGCGTGGTCACCTCGATCTCGCCGTCGCTGTCCAGCCGGGCGAGCGACACGACCCGCCAGGTGCCATAGAGGTGATCCGCCTCGAGCTTCGCCTTGGCGAGCAGTTCCGCAACCGGCTCCATGCCGGCGATGGGTTGAAAGGCTCCGCCCACCCGCGTGAGTTTCACGCCGGCGAGCCACGGCAGGGTCGAGACCATGGCCGGGTCGTAACCCACGCCTTCGTAGACCACGCCGTCGCGCGCCACGAGCAGCGTGCGCGGGGCGGAATCATCCTTGTCCTGCGCCGACAGACGCGCCACCGGCATCCGCTCTGAAATGCTGACCGCCAGCGTGGCCGGGAAGCTGCGCGTGAGTGTCGCGGTGCGCACCTGCCCGGACGCCAGCAGGCGGGCACGCAGCTGGAAAAGGTCGAGGGCCATCAGCGAGGTGTTTTTCGGCAGCGCCAGCGCGTGGTTGATCCACGCCTGGTTGAGCACGCCGTCCGTCTGGAGCACCAAGTCCTTCACCGGCGCCGACTGCATGGCCTCGGTCGTTTTCGTCGGACGTTCCCGAAAAGTCCCCGCCACCTGCAGCCCGCCCCAAGCGAGCGCCCCGAGCACCGCCAGACCGCCCGCGGTCTTCAGAATGCCAAACAGCAACCGCCGGCGTCCCTCGGTGGACATGGTGCGCGGGCTCATCTGTTGGGGAATGTCCCTCCAGCTGCGCGCGGGCGTGGGAGTGTGGCGGGAAGTCATGATTCAGTGGATGCGGCGGCCGCGTGAAAACGCCGCAGCGCGGGTGTAACCATCGCCCTGACCAAAGCCGTGAAATCCAACCCCGCGCAGCGAGCACTCATCGGCAGCAAACTGGTCTCCTTCATGCCGGGCAGGGTGTTGATTTCCAGCAAATAAAGCTCGGTTTGCAGCGACAGCATGAAGTCCACGCGCGCGTAGTCCCGGCAGCCGCAGGCCGCATAGGCCGTCTCGGCTGCGTGCCGCGCCGTCGCGGTCAGGCCGGCGTCGAGCGGCGCCGGGGCAAAGTATTCTGACGCGCCCTTGGTATACTTGCTCGCGTAGTCGTAGATGCCGGAGCGCGGCTTGATCTCCACCACGCCCAGCGCCTTGCCGTCGAGCACGCCCACCGACAGCTCGCGGCCCATGATGCGCTGCTCCACCATCCAGGAGCCGGTGGTGATCTTCGCCAGCGCGGCGGCCAGCTCGTCGCGATTGCCGGCCACACTGAGGCCGACACTGCTGCCCTCGGCATTCGGCTTGATTACAAGATTGCTGCCCAACTGCGCGACGGCCGACTCCACTGCCGGCTTCGCCTTGGCGGAAAACAGGATGGCCTGCGGCACGCGCAGGCCGCGCGCCGCGACGGTTTCCTTCGTGCGGGTCTTGTCCATCGTCAGCGCGCTGCTCACGGCGTCGCAGCCCGCGTAGTGGACGTGCGCGGCGTCGAGCAGCCGCTGCATCCCGCCGTCCTCGCCAAACGTGCCGTGCAGGGTCGAGAACACGACGTGGGCGCCCGCGTCCAGCCCGGCCGGCAGGGCGTCCGCGGTAACGTCAAACATCCGCGTCGGAAAGGAGCGCGCCAGCGCGACGGCACAGGCCAGGCCTGAGCCAAGCGACACCTCGCGCTCGGCCGAAGTCCCGCCGGCAAAAACCGCGATCACCGGCTCCTTCACAGCACGTCCCTCCAGTTCTTCCCATACAACATCACCTCGGGCTCGAGTTCCACGCCCTTGACCTGCCGCACCCGCGCCCGCACGCGGCGCACGAGCTCGAGCACCTCGGCGCCGGTCGCCTGGCCCCGGTTGATGATGAAGTTCGCATGGACGGTCGAGACCTCCGCGTCCCCCACCCGCTCGCCCTTCAGTCCGCTCTCGTCAATCAGCCGGCCCGCAGAGTTGCCGGGCGGATTCTTGAAGATGCAGCCCGCGCTCGGCTCGCGCGGCTGCGATTCCTGGCGCTTGCGCTTGTAGACATCGATCTGCCGCGTGACCGCCTCCACGTCCGCCTGCAACGCCGGCCGCAACAGCGCGCCCAGCGCAATGGCGTGATGCAGCTCCGCGCAATGCCGGTAGTCCACGTGCATCGCCGCCTTGGCGAGGGTCCGCACGTCGCCGGCCAGCGTCATGAGCTGCACTTCCTCGACGACGTCGAACATCCAGCCACCCATTGCACCGGCATTCATGCGCAGCGCGCCGCCGACGCTGCCAGGGATGCCCTCGAGAAACTCGAAGCCCGCCAGCCCGGCCTTCGCCGCCAGTCCGCAAAGATTCTTGAGGCGCAGCCCGGCGCCCGCCCACACCCGGCCATCACCGCGTGGCTCGAAGGCCGACCAAACGTCGTGGGACAAAGCGACGACGAGCCCGTCCACGCCTTCGTCCGGCACGATGAGATTGGAACCACGGCCCAGCATGAACACCTCAACGCCGCGCGCCGCCGCCTCGCGCAGCAACGTCTGCAAATCGGCCACGGAGGCCGGCTCGGCATAGACGCGGGCCGCGCCGCCGACGCGCATCGTCGTCTTTGCCGCGAGCGGCTCCTCGCGCTTGAACTTGGTTTCCTTCCCGAGCAACGGCTTCACCGCCGTGACGAATTCATCCCAGCGTTTTGCTTTCATGGCGTTCTCCTCCAAAACCGCCAGCCACGCGCGTGCCACGCGGTCAATGTCCCCGGCCCCGACAAACGCCACGAGGTCGCCGCGCCGCACGTCGTGCGACAGCGCCCGGAAAAAGTCCCCCGCGACAAGCTCGGGGCCTTGAGCCTGTCGAAACGGCGGCGCGCCGCCCGGCAGGTAACTGATGGGCAGGGCACCGGCGATGCGCTTCAGTTCGGCGTAGATGTCCGCCGTGGTGCCGCCCGCGATCGGCGCCTCGCCGGCGGCGTAAACGTCGAGCAAATGCACGCTGTCCGCGACGGCGAGCGCGGCCGCAAACTCCGCCTTGAACTGCGCCGTGCGACTGAACCGATGGGGCTGGAACACCACCACGAGCCGGCCGGCGTCGCTCGCGCGGCGGCGCAAGCTGGCCAGCAGAGCGCGGATCTCCGCCGGGTGGTGCGCGTAGTCCTCGATGACGGTCAGGCCGTCCGCGGCGCGCAGGGTCGACTGGCGGCGCCGCACTCCCGGATAATCGGCGAGCAGCGCCGGCGATAGTGCGGCGCCCATCAGCTGGGCCGCGGCCAGCGCCGCGGTGGCGTTGGCGGCATTGAAATCGCCCTGCGCCTTCACCACGGCCTCACCGACCGCGAATTCGCCGCCAAGCCGGAGCGTCATGCGCCCGGCCGACTCACTGGAAACCGTGCCCCGAAAATCGCCTGAACGGCCGAAGGTCTTAGGTAAGGCGAGTCGTCCCGACGAGCCGGAGTCCGAGCGCGGCTCATCCGGCTTGTCCGCCATAGCCTTGGCGACGGCGGAAGGATTCGCCCAACCCGCCACGCGTGCGCTCCGCGCGCAGGCATCGCTCACCAGCACCGGCCCGCGCGTGCGGCGGAAGAGCGCGGCGAACGTCGCCTCGAGATCGGTTTCCCGCCGGTAATAATCGGGGTGATCCCAGTCGAGGTTGACCGCGACCGTGAGCTCGGGCGAAAAAACGTCGATTGTGCCGTCGCTTTCGTCGATCTCCGCCACGACCCAGTCGCTGGAGCCGGTGCGCGCCGGCGGCGTGTCGTCGGCAAACAGCCCGCCCAGGACCCAGCCCGCGGGAAATCCCACGCGGCGCAGCGCGGTGATGAGCATGGCCGTCGTCGTCGTCTTGCCGTGCGAACCGCAGATCGCGACGAGTTTCTTGCCGCGCAGGGCCTCCGCGAGCAGTTCCCCGCGCCGCACGAGTGGCAGCTGCCGCGCCCGCGCCGCCAGGAAGGCCGGATGAGTGTTCGCAATCGCCGAGGAATAAACCACCAGCTCGCAGTCCGCCGGCAGCGGCCCGACCGCCACGCGTTCGCGCGCGAGCAGCCCGCGCATTTCGTCGCTGAGCGCATCGTCTTCGCCCGTGACGACGAACCCGGCCTGCGCGAGGTAAATGGCCAGCGGCGCGACGCCCATGCCGCCGACCCCGACGCAGTGGATGTGGCGCACGTCGCGCCCGAAAAGCGCTGGCGGCACCACGGGTCTCATGCGGCGGAGGGCAGCGGCGCCGAGGGCATGGCCGGCGGCGCCGCAACGATTTCGTCCAAGTCATCGAGCATCAGCTCCAGCGAATTCGCCCGGTCCATGCGCTGGAGGTTGCCCCGGAACTTGCGGAGCAGCCAGTCGTTGAAAATCGTGTCGAGCACCTCGGCATGCAGCGCCGCCATGAAGGCCTGCTCGATGACGAGGCCGCCGCCCTGCCGCTCGAAAAACGCGGCGTTGGCGCGCTGATGGTCGTCCGCCGCCTGCGGATACGGCACTAGGATGGCGGGGGTCTCGCAGCGGATCAGCTCGGCGATGGTGCCTGCGCCCGCGCGCGACACCACGAGATCGGCGGCGGACAGCAGCTCGGCCACTTGGTCGCAAAACGGCGTGAACACGGCGCGGATGGGCGCGCCCGTCTTCGTCCGGAGTTCGCGCGAGTCGGTCGCGACGCCCTTGTCGAGGCCGGTCACGCAGTAGACCTGCACGCCCTCGGCGGCGAGCAACGGCAGCTTGCTGCGCACCCAGTCGTTGAGCGGACCGGCGCCCTGGCTGCCGCCAAACACCACCAGCACCTTTTGGTTCGGATCCAGGCCCAAGGTGGCGCGCGCGGAGGCCTGCGGCAGGCGCTGGATCTCCTTGCGCACCGGCATGCCGCCATGACGCGTGGCCGCGGCATGCGCGCTGGGCAGTTTGATGCCGGGCGGAAGATACACGCGCCGGGCCAGACGGCCGAGCACGCGGATGGCGAGACCGGGTACGCGATTTGACTCATGCAGGGCGACCGGCACTCCGCGGAGCCAACCCGCGAGCGCGATGCCCGCCGAGGTGAAGCCGCCGAAGCCGACGATGCCGTCGGGCTTCGTTTCGCGCACGAGCTTCAGGCAGAAGGAAAAACCCCGCAGCTGCGTGACGACGCAGCGCGCCAGCCGGATGGGCGACCAGGAAAAGCCCGTGCCGGGTACGCGGATAAATTCAAAGTGCGGGTATTTCTCGATCAGCCGCGCATCCACTTTCTTCTGGCTGATGAGGAGCCTGGCCGAGTGACCGCGGGCGATGAGCCCCTCGGCCAGGGAAATTCCCGGCGAGAGATGTCCGCCGGTGCCGCCGCAGGAGATGAGAAACCGGCTCATGCGAGCACCCTCCCGTCTTTATCTTTCCTCTTTATCTTAATCTTTCTCTCATTTCCGGCCTCTTCGGCCAGCGACCTGACGAAAGAGGAAGAGAAAGAGAAAAGAGGAAGATCCCCTGAACTGGAACTGAACCGGCTCACGCGAGCACCTCCTGCATGGACCGCATGCGGCCGCCGAGCGCAGCGCGGCCCCACGTGCGCTGGGTGTTGAGCAAGATGCCAAGGAGCAGCCCCATGAGCAGCAGGTTAGAAAGCCCCGCGCTGATGAACGGGAGCGACATGCCCTTGGTCGGAAACATGCCCGTGACCACGCCGAGATTGATGATGGCCTGCAGGCAGATGAGCAGCAGGCAGCCGGTCACGAGCAGGAATTGAAAGAGGTTTGGCGCGCGGCGCAGGTGAATGAGCCCCGCGATGCACATGACGGTGAACACCGCCACGACGCCGAGCGTGAACCACAGGCCCATCTCCTCGCCAACGACGGCGAAGATCATGTCGGTGTGCGCCTCGGGCAGAAAGTTAAGCTGCTGCCGTCCCTGCCCCAGCCCGGTGCCGCCCACCCCACCGGACGCAAAGGCGGCCAGCGCCTGATACAGCTGGTACGTGCCGCCCTGCTTGTTGCCCTCGACATCGAGGAAGGCCGTGATCCGGCGCAGGCGGTTCGGGTTCAGCATGACTGCCAGACCAAACATCGTCACCACGCCGGCGACGGTCGGCAGAATATAGCGCCACTTCGCGCCGGTGAGAAAAAGCAGCACGAGGCCGACCGTCACCATCAGCGCCGCCGTGCCGAAATCCGGCTCGCGCTGCACGAGCAGCGCGAACGCGCCGATGATCAGCAGCGGAAACAGGAAGCCGCGCTTGAACTCACCGATGCGCGTCTGGTTCAGCGCCAGGTAATGCGCGAGGCAGAAGACGAGGCCGAGCTTGGCAAATTCCGAGACTTGCAGGAGCAGCGGGCCGTAGCCCAGCCAGCGGCGCGCCCCGCCGCGCCAGACGCCGACATGGGGCACGAGCACGAGGACCAGCAGCACGAGGAACGCCCCGCCGATCCACCAGGCGTAGCGACGCAGATAGTCGAGGTTGAGCCGGCTGGTGACGAAACAGACTACGGCGGCGAACGCCACGCCGATCAACTGCTTGTTGAGATAGTAATACGGGCCCTGCTTGAACGAGGCGCTGGCACTGAAGAGGACGGTCAGCCCGAGGATCGTGAGGCCGATGGCGCAAACGACAATGATGGCCGCGGGGTTGACGACGAACCGCGCACGGGGGGCATCGGCCGGCAATTCGCGGGACATGGGGGCAGGATCAGGGTTTTTTCGCGGGCGGAGCATCCTCCACCGTGATCACCGGCGGCGAATCCGCCGCGGGCTTGGCCGCCGGCATTGCGTCCTGGTCCGCGGCCGAAACCGAGATGGTCGGGATCGCGGCGGCTTTCGCCGCCTCGGCGGGCGTCTTGGTCGCGCCCTTCGGGCCGGTCTTGGCGGACTTGCCCGCCGGGGTTTGCCAGCCGGGAATGATGAGCTCCATGCCGGGATGAATCTTGGCGGGATCGGAGATGTTGTTGGCCGTGGCAATCTCGCCGACCTTCACCTGGTATTTGCGCGCGATGGCGCCGAGGGTTTCGCCGGGCTTGACGACATGCTTCACGGAATCGGCGGGGCCTTTCGGCGCCGCCGCCATCTCGGGGGCGGCGGTCCTGGTCGCCGCGGACCCGGAGGTCTTCACCGCCGCGGCGCCCTCCGTCATGGCGTTGCCCGGGATGATGAGCTTCTGGCCGACGCGGATCGTGGCCTCCGCCTTGAGGTTGTTCGCCGCGGCGAGTTCAGCTTTGGTGATATGGTTCTTGTGGGCGATCATCCACAGGCTGTCGCCCTTCGCCACCGTGTAAGTCGTCGCGGGCGTGACATCGCTGACCGGCTCGGTCTCCAGGGCTCCGGCGGCGGCCGTGCCGGGACGCGTGGGGCTGTAGTGCACCCCGGCGGAGACGGAGATGGCCGGGGCATTCGGGTCAAAGCCCGTGGCGGAGTCGCTCGCGGCGGCAAGCGGCAGGGTGATGGAAGGCGAAGCCGTGTCGGACTTGACGGTCGTGTCGGCGGGCGACGGCGTGGTCTTGGTCATCGCGCTGCAGCCGGGATTCGCAAAAATCAGAATCAAGGCAAACACGTGGATGCCGACCACGATGCCGAATATTTTCAGAATTTTCATTGATGTAAGTGTTGGTTGGTTGGTGGGGCTAAAGCTATCTCAAATTCACGGTGGCGCCGAGTTCGCGGACGAGGCGTTCAAACTGGTCGCCGCGATCCTCGTAGTTGCGGAACTGGTCGAAGCTCGCAAAGCCGGGGCTGAGCAGCACGTGGTCGCCCGGCACCGCCAGCTCCGCGGCGCGGCGCACGGCCTCGTCGAGCGTGGCGCAGGTCGTATGGGCCACCCGGAAGGTCGAGCAATGGAAGGCCAGCTCGACGCTCGTCTCGCCCAGCAGCACCGCATGCTTCACGCGCGGCGCGATGCGATGGACAAAGCCCGCGAGGTCCCCGCCCTTGCCCTTGCCGCCAGCGATCAGCACGACGGGCGCGGGGAATTTGGCCAGGGCCGCCTCGACCGCATGAAAATTGGTGGCTTTCGAGTCGTTCCAGTAGCCCACGCCCTCGTAATCCGCCACCGACGCGAGGCGATGACGGCCGAGACGGAAAGTCTTGGCCGCGGTGATCAGCGTGCGCTCGTCGAGGCCCTCCGCGCGCCACCACGCAGCCGCTAGCAGGAAGTTCTCCCGCTGCGGATAATCGGCAAACACAGATCGGAAGAG
>OCZT010007613.1_pt1 | contig 10600 bp, 13 predicted proteins | sample 1539031 | NCBI WGS metagenome assembly OCZT01 (sample SAMEA3539308, study PRJEB22396) | soil metagenome | biome: tundra; feature: field; material: soil | place: USA | collected 2010-05 | depth 0.15 m
ACCGGATGAGCACCCCAGCCACACTCCTCGCCATCGAGACCGATTTGCGCCGCACGGTGTCCGAGGGCGGATTCCGGCAAACACCGGAACTGCTCCAACGCTACATGCAGCAACTTGAGAGCGAGGTGCGCCGCATTCCACCCGGCAGTAACGCGGCCCGGGAACTGGAGGCCCGCGCCACGGCCCTCCTGGACTGGATCCGCACGATGGCGTCCGTTTCACTCGCCCACTGCGCGGCCGAACTGGAACGCCTTCCCTACCTAGCGCCATTCGGCAATCCTCAACCTCGACATTCCCAAACCGCCGTCGACGCCTGACCGTCAAGCAGGGAGAGGTGTCACGAATTTGACGGCCCTCGCGGCCGCCATCCGCCTGAACCACGGCCCTTTACGCTCGATCGTGGATGGCATCGCAGTTGCTGTCTTAGTCTTGCGATGTTAGACGGCCTTACCAACAACATTGAGCGGTATATGGACCTGTTGAGCGCCCGCCAGAAAGTGGTGGTGTCCAACATTGCCAATGCCGACACGCCCGGCTACAAGACCCGGGACATCAATTTTCAGTCGGAGTTCCAATCGCTAACGTCCGGCAGTCAGCCAAACACCGTGGAAGTGTCGAACCTCGCCGCCAGGAACGACGGCAACAACGTCGACCTCGATCGCGAAGCCCGTCTTCTGGCGGAGAATGCCATGCGCTTTAGCCTGGCTTCAAACCTGATGAAATCGCAAATCCGAATCGTCAAAGAGGCGATTCAGGAAGGGAAGAGCGCATGAGTCTGTTTTCCGTACTGTCTGTAAGCGCCTCCGGCATGGCAGCACAGCGGACGCGCGCCGCACTGCTGGTGGAAAACCTGGCCAACTCGGAGACTACACGAACCCCGGAAGGGGGTCCGTATCGCCGCAAGGACGCGGTGTTTTCCAGCCAGCAAGTCGGCTCGGCGTTTGCTTCAGAGTTCCAAAGCCAGTTGGGCGGAGAGATGACGGGAGTCCGCGTGGACAGCATCTCGGTCGACACGCGAGAGCCGGAAAGCCGCTACCTGCCGGGTCACCCCGATGCGGACGCCAACGGATACGTGGCCATGCCGCGAGTGAACCCTGCCGAGGACATGGTCGATCTGATGAACGCCAGCCGCAGCTACCAGGCCAACGTGTCCGCCATGTCCGCGATCAAGGACATGATCCAGCGCTCGATTGATCTGCTCAAGTAGCCAGGATTCGTCTTATGCCTACACCGATCTCCGCCATCACCGCCATCTCCGCTCCCGATGCGCTCAAGCCGTCCTTTAGCGCCGGCAAGCCAGGCGAGTTCCAGAAGCTTCTCGATACCACCATACAAACCCTGCAATCCACTCAAAACGACGCCAGCCAGGCGGTACAGAAATTTCTCACAGGAGAGACCGAGGACCTGCACTCCACGGCGCTGGCGACTCAGCGTGCGGAAATCGCCTTCGAACTCGGGCTTCAGGTGCGGAACAAAGTCGTCTCGGCCTACCAGGAGATCATGCGGATGCAGATGTAGCGTCCGGCAATCGAGCCCATGGAACAGCTTAGCGAACTACTAGCTGGACTCTCGACCAAACAGAAGGCATCCATCGTTATCGCCGCCCTGTTGACGGTCGCCGGCATCATAAGCTTCACCCGCTGGAAACACGAAGGCGATTTCCGCCCGCTCTACTCGTCGATGGCGCCTGAAGACGCGTCCGGCGTGGTGCAGAAACTGCGCGAGACCGGCGTCGAATACCGCCTATCCGAAAGCGGCGGCGTCGTATCGGTGCCGAGCGCGAAACTCGCCGAGTCCAGGCTGGCACTTGCCGCGGTCGGACTCCCCAAGACCGGCCGCATCGGGTTTGAACTCTTCGACAAAACCAATTTCGGGACCACCGAATTCGTCGAGCACATCAACTACAAGCGGGCGCTGGAGGGCGAATTGGAGCGCTCCGTGATGTCGCTCGCCGAAGTCGAGCAGGCGCGTGTTCACCTCACCCTGCCGAAGGACTCGGTTTTCATCGAGCAGCAGCAGCCCGCAAAAGCGAGCGTCCTGCTCAAGATCCGTCCCGGAGCGCAGTTGTCGGCGCAGAATGTTCTGGCGGTGACCAATCTGGTAGCCAGCGCCGCCGACGGACTCTCCCCGGACGCGGTCTCTGTCCTCGACATGGACGGCCGGCTGTTGAGTCGTCCGAAACGCGCGGGTTCGGACGACGGAGCGCGCATCTCCAGCGAGACGCTCGAAATGCGCCACCAGATCGAGAGCGAACTAGTGGCCAAGATCAACGCCACGTTGGAACCGGTCATCGGCGCCAACAAGTTCCGCGTAGGCGCATCCGTGGATTGCGATTTGACCAGCGGCGAGCAACAGGAGGAGACCTTCGATCCCAGCCGCTCGGTGATGGCCTCGTCGCAAAAGACGGAGGACTCCAGCGAGCGGACGGCATCGACGGGCATTCCCGGAACCGCCTCGAATCTGCCCAATCCGCCATCGCGGCCCGCCAACGGCTCCGGTGGACTCTCCCGCCGAACCGAGAACGTCACCTTTCAATCCAGCCGCCTCGTCCGCCATACCCGCATTCCCCAGGGCGTAGTGAAACGGATGTCGTTATCCGTGTTGCTGGACCAGACAGTTCGGTGGGAGGGCGAGGGGGCCGCCAAACGCAAGGTGATGGTGCCGCCGACGCCTGAGACGCTGAAGACGATCAAGGATCTGGTGGCCGCTTCCACCGGCCTTTCGACGGAGCGGGGCGACCAGCTCATTGTCGAGACCCTGCCCTTTGAGTCGAGTCTCAACGCCGAGCCCCCGCAAAAAACGCCGCCGCCTCCCGCACCCGCGGCTCCGCCGAAACCCGGGCCCGCGTGGCTGGAAACACTGCGCAAGCTGGCGCTGCCCATCGGCCTGGGGCTCGTGCTGCTTCTCGTCCTGGCCGGCGGTCTGATTAAGCGGCTGGGACGGAAGAAGAAATTCGTCGAAGTCGAAGTGCCCGGCCTGTTGGAAGCGCCTCACGAAGGGCCGGCGCCGGGATACCTGGCAGAGAGTGAGGGAACACCGGCGCAGTTACCTGCCGCCGAGGGCGGCGTACACTCCGGAGGCGTTGTGGACCACGTCCGGCAGATCACCGAGCACGATGTCAGCCTTGCCGCGAACGTGATTCGCACGTGGCTACAGGAAGGCCGGGCGTAGCAGCCGGACAGGTTGGGGAGACGTCTATGATATCCAGAGTTCTCGATCCCGGCGCCGTAGAGGTAAAGCCCGTCACCTGGCGCGTCGCGGCGCCGGCCTCCTGCGTCACCCGCCCGCGTTCCGCAGGCCATGGCGACGAAGCCGCCTTCCTGAGGGCGCGCATCCAGGAACTGACCGAAGCTTCCGAAGAACAGGCCCACCAGGCATCCGAAGCCGGCCACCGTGCCGGCGAAATTGCCGGGCGTGCGGCCGCCCAGGACGACGTGAAACAGGCGGTTGAGAAACTGAGCGAGACCATCGGCGAGGTGGGCGGTGCGCGCGCGGAAGCTCTGCGCCGGGCCGAAGCAGACGTCGTCAAGCTCTCGATTGAAATCGCACGCCGCGTGCTCCACCGTGAAATGTCCCTGGACACCTCGGCGCTGGAGGGACTGATCCGGGCAGCCTTGGAGAAACTTCAGGCCCAGGAGGTGTATCGCGTTCGCGTTCACCCGGAACACCAACTGTTGCTTCGCGCTTGTCTCGAGCAGAGCGGCCGCGGCGGGAACATCGAAGTGCTGAGTGACCCTTCGCAGCCGAGAGGCGGAGCTGTTTTCGAAATGAGCCGCGGATCGCTGGACGCCTCCGTTGAAACCCAACTGCAGGAGATCGAACGGGGGCTCGCCGACCAGTTACAGGAACGCCTATGACATCCCCTCGAGTCGTCGACCTGAACCCTTACATTTTGCAGGTCCGCAACGCGGAATTGCTGCCCTGGACCGGCGAAGTAGTCGAATTGGTAGGACTGCTGGTGGCATCCCGCGGACCTGCGGTGGCCGTGGGCGACTTTTGCGAGGTACTCGCGTCGTCCGGCCGGCGCATTCGCACCCAGGTGATTGGCTTCCGCAACGGCAATGTGCTCTCGATGCCGCTGGAGGAACTGGACGGGATCCAACTGCACGACCGGGTCGTAGCCCGCCAGGAGGAATCGCGGGTAGCGGTGGGTCCGGGTCTCATCGGCCGCGTGATCGACGGCTTTGGCCAGCCCGTTGACCGCAAGCCGAAGATCAAGCCCCACGGCTTCTACCAGTTGTATCAGAGCCCGTGCAGCCCAATGGACCGGGAGCACATCGTGGAGCCGATCATCACCGGAATCCGCGCGATCGACAGCATGACGCCTTGCGGGAAGGGCCAGCGCGTCGGCATCTTCGGAGGAAGCGGCGTCGGCAAGAGCACTCTGCTGGGAGCCATGGCACGCCACAATTCCGCTGATGTCACGGTGATTGCGCTGATCGGCGAACGTAACCGTGAAGTACGTGCGTTCCTGGAACTCGAACTGGGACCGGACGGCAGCAAGCGGTCCGTGGTGGTTTGCGCCACTTCGGACCGGCCGGCCCCGCTCCGCGTCCGCGCATGCTTCGTTGCTCTGGCCGTGGCCGAATACTTCCGTGACCAGGGCGCCAACGTCCTGCTGATTATGGACTCGGTGACCCGTCTGGCGATGGCGCAGCGGGAGATCGGTCTGGCTGCCGGCGAACCCCCCAGCCAGAAGGGCTACACGCCCTCCGTCTTCAATCTGCTGCCGAGGGTTCTGGAGCGCGCGGGCAATTTCCAGTCAGGCTCCATCACGGGCTTCTTCACGGTGCTGGTAGAGGGAGACGATTTCAACGAGCCGATCTGCGACGCTTCGCGGGCCATCCTGGACGGGCATATCATTCTGTCACGCAAGCTCGCGGCCATGGGACATTATCCCGCCATCGACGTACTCAACTCGATTAGCAGGCTTTGCTCCCAACTTTCCACCGCCGAAGACCTTAACGCAGCCAGGAAACTCCGCGCGGCGATGGCCATGTATGAGGAGTCTCGTGACCTGCTGGAGATTGGCGCCTACGTGCCTGGTACCAATCCCCGGCTCGATCACGCAATGCGGCTGGAACCCGAGATTTCCGCATTCCTCCGCCAGGAAGTCGCCCAGAACTCCCCTCGTGCGGACACCCTCGGTCGCATGCACGCCATCGCGGAGAGGCTGTAGAGCCTATGCCGTTCCGTTTTCGCCTGGAACGAATCCTGGAGTGGGAACAAAAGAATCTCGACCGTGAGAAAAGGCTAACCGCTGAATGCCATCAGCTCGTGGCGGAGGTCCGGGATGCCCTTGCGCGGCTGCACGCGGAGCATCTCATGATCGAGCGGGAATGGCTGGAGAAAAAGGCGATTCCCGGTCCGGACGCCGCTTCACTGGGGCGCTATCGCCTGGGAGTCCGCAAAGCGGAGCGAACCCTGCTCACGGAGCAGGAACGCCGCGAACGCGATCTGCACCAACAGACGGCAAAGACGCTGGAGGTGCAGCGGAAGCTGCGCGTTCTGGAAAACCTCCGCGGCCGGAAGCTTCGCGAATACACTTACCTCGTGGATCGGGAACTGGAACAGGTGGCCGCCGAGTCCCATCTGGCTGTCTGGGGCTCCCGCAACGCGCAAGCACCTTCACCCGCACCTGATTCAAGGCCGTGAAAGAGCTGTCGCGCATGGGCTCTAACGGGAGCCAGAGCAAGCATCACTTCCAGACCGTCTCCATTTGCTCCGCGATCCGGTCACTCAACCGTTCGGGAGCGAGTTCGGGGCGCTTGCGATAGCTTTCCGGCAACACTCTTCCGGCGCTCACGGGGTCGTCCGGTTCGTTAACCATGAGCTCCCAGAAACCAAGAGCGTCGGCCATACGGCACGCGATTCGAGTCGAGCCCAGAATGGAATCGTCATCCTCCGGCGAGCCCGAATGATGATAAAGGATGCACTTCTGCAAATCTTCGGGAAGCCCCCAGTTTTGTGCAAGCACGGCGCCGGACTCGCAATGGTCGAGCCCCAGGACGCCGCTCTCCACCGCATTTGCTTCCGCTACGTCAACGAACGGCACCGAAAAGAGGCGGGAGTACTTCTCCGTGGAGGTCATAAGCAACCCCAACCGGCCGACGTCGTGCATCAAGCCGGCCGTGTAGCGGAGGGTTTCGGACTGTTGGGAGACGCGGGCGATCTCTTCCGCGATGACCGCAGTGGCGAAACTGTGTGCCCACACCGACTGGGTATGCGAGTCGCGCGGCCCCTGGCGCATATAGAGGTGCATCGCTATCGTCATTATTAGGGACCGAACCCGCTCCAGCCCTAGAATCGTCAAGGCGTGCCGGATCGTGCCGACGCTGCCCCGGAGGCTGAATTCAGCCGAGTTTGCGACTTGCAGCAGTTCCGCCGCCAGCACCGGATCAGCCTTGAACAACGCCTCGGTCTCTTCAAATGCTGAACTGGAGTCCAGCGAAATACCGAGCATCCTCAATGCACCGGTATTGAACAGCGGCAGTTTCCGGAGTTGCTTCGCCGCATTGCTCCGCTGAAGGTTGAGCTCCCCGTCGGCGAGAATCGGGATGCCGACAAGCCGACTCTCTAGACTTTGGGTCGAACAGGACTCGGACTGTTGCACGAAGAACATATCGGCGAGAGAGGCTCCGGATTCTAAGGTAATCCGCGGATCTTTCACTCGAAATCGACCGGCCACCGCCGATGAAAAGCCTTGCGCTTACCGGCGCCCCGCATCGTGTCAAATGCGGAATCCATGCCGTTTGTGTTCTATTCCACAAACTGCTCTGAGCCAGCCGCCGACAGACTGATGACACCCTCGGCCTGCATTTGCCTGGCAACTGCAATGATCTTCTGCTGCGCTTCTTCTACATCTTTGATCCGGACGGGTCCGAGTGCCTGCATGTCTTCTTCGAACATTTCCTTGGCGCGGCCGGACATGAGCGACGTAAAGTGCCCCTTGACCTTCGGACTGCCGCCCTTCAACGCCGTGGTCAACTGTTTGCGGTCGATGCGCCCGATTAGCGCGCGCATCGATTCCTGACTCACGTTCAGTAGATCCTCGAAGACGAACATCAGGTGCCGGATCGTCTGGCCGAGCGTGGGGTCTTCGTTGCCGATGGACTCCAGAATTTCCTCGGCGGCGGTGTTGTCTACCTGGTTTAGTACTTCGGCTACCGCCCGAATGCCGCCATATGCCCCCAGGCTCGCTTGGCCAGCGAGCCGCAGCTTTCCTCCGACGATCTTCGCAATCCGATTGACTACGTCAGGGGAGATCTGATCCAGCGCCGCCATTCGCCTGGCGACATCCGCTCGTAGAGTGGCCGGGAGTTCACACAGTAACTTTGCCGCCTGCGGAGTGCCGAGCTGGCACATGATCAAGGCGATGGTTTGGGGATGCTCGCCATGTACGATCTTGGCGAGGTGTTGGGGGGCGGCTCTGCGGAGCGAGTCAACGTCCGGCGTCTCGGTATGGATGGACTTGAGGAGGCGCTCGGCCATGCGTTTGCCGGTTTCGGGTCCGAACGCGGCCAGCAGCACCGAGGTGGCGTACTGGATGCCGCCGACATCCAGCGTGTCGGGATGTTCGGCTTTGGCCACGAAGTCTCTGAGTACGGATTGACGCTCGTCGTCCGTTGCGCTTGGGAGCATACTGATTTCACGCGTGATATCGTGGACTTCTTCTTCCGAGAGTTGGCGCAAAATGGCGGCGCTCGCCTGGTTGCCAATGGAGGTCAGCAGGATCGCGGCTTTGCGGCGTCCTGAAAGCCCCTCAACGGCTGGCAGCGGCCGCGAGCTCGCGGTGTCCGGCAATGCCCGAATCGGGGCGGGTGTTTCCAAACTGGCAACAGCGGTGGCCATGCCGTCCAACCTGCAAGTTGCCTTCCCTTTCTCAAGAAGTCGCGGTTGGACCAAAACCCTGCCTTTCCCCAGGCAAGAACCGGCAAAACGGAATAATTTTCGCGAATTGCGTTGTCCTGGCTGGGGGTCAATGATTTGACACGTCAAGAAGCGGGCGGCTCGTCCAGGGTAATGGGGATTAACAAACCGGCTGTTCTTTGGCCCTTGGGACTGGAAGCACAAATGCAACTAGCCAACGCGGTGAAATATGGCTGCTGGCAATGAGCTGACCGAACTTGACGCATTCGGTGATCTGACGGTTCCGGTCGAGGTGCGCATTGGCAAATGCGTCATGAAGGTGGAGGAGATCGCCGCGCTGCAATGCGGCAGCACGGTTCCCCTCGACCGGTCGGCCGGCGAAACCATGGAGCTGAGGGTTGGCAATCTCCAACTGGGAATGGTAGAGGTCGTCGTCAATGAAGACCGGCTGGCCGTTCGGATTACGGAATTCTTTGTCCGGCAGCGTGAGTTTGAGAGGACGCAGGCGACATGAACCTCAACGCCGCTCGATCTTGGGCTGTACAGGAGTTAGCGGATGCGCTCCAGTCCGCGTTGGAGGCAATGACCTCCATTCGCCCGCGCATTTCGTGGCAGCCCCTGGACGGCACTGCTTCCGATGACACTCAACAGGGAGAATCGACATGGTGGGCGCAGGCGTTCACCGGCTTTCCGTCGCCTTCGGTCTGGCTAGGCGCGACCGTGACGGACGCGAACGCGATTGGGCAATCGGTGCTCTCGGCTTCCGGTGTGGAACACGCCAGTCCGGAGGATGCCCAGTCCGCCTGCCAGGACCTGTTCGCCCAGACCGCAAACGCACTGGCAAAAAGTATGTCTGAGCTGTTCGACAAACCCGTGACGTCTGACGGAGTAACCACTGCCGGTGCTCCTCAAGGGACGCTCGCGGCCGCCCTGATCGTGGAACTCCAGGCAGTGCCGGATCGCGCGGTCCTGACAGTGCGCTGCGACCAGGATTTCCTCGGCCGCCTGGCCGAAGTGCTAGCCCCCTCTTCCACTCCCGAGGTTTCGCCGATCAAGCGGATTGCCGACCTTCAATTCTCCGTCCACGCGATCTTGGGGAGAACCAGCATTCCTCTGCGGGACGTGTTCAAGCTGATGGTAGGTTCCGTGATTGACATCGGAAAGCCGATCGCCGACCCGGTGGACGTGGTGGTGAATGACCGCGTGATCGCGCGGGGTCAGGTTGTGATCTACAAGGGTAGCTATGGCGTCAAACTGACGCACCAACTTACCGGGTCTGGAGCCGATTCATGCCGAAACACCAACTGAGCACACAGATTGACGAGTACTTCCCGTCCGCGCGCCGCGGCGACGGTGCCCGGGAAAGTCAGCCCAGCGTACCCTTTGACTTTCAACGGGCCGACCGAATTCCGAAATCCCAACTCAGTGGCATGCACTTCTTGCATGAGCACTTCGTTCGCGCCGTGGTGTCGAGCCTGACCGTCTCCTTGAGATCGTATGTCTCGGGGAGCTTGATTCGTGTCGAGCAGTCGTCCTACGCGGATTTTGCCGATTCCCTGCCGTCTCCCACCTGCATGGCCTACCTGGCGATGCAACCCTATGACGGGTACTCACTGCTGGAAATCAATCCAAGCCTGGTCGCCCCCATCCTGGAGCTCGTCTTGGGCGGCAACGGCAAGAACAATGCGGGACTCGACCGCGAGATTACCGAAGTCGAGGAGAGCATGATGGAGGGCGTCTTCCGGGTAATCGTGCACGACCTGGTGGAGACATGGAAGCCGGTGGTACCGGTTTCTTTCGCGATCGAGGCGATCGAGACCAAGCCCCAACGCTCCAACCGGATTTCCCGCAACGATGCGGTTGTGGCGCTCACCATGGAATTGCAAATTGCAGAGCAGTCGGGCATGGTCAACCTGGTGATCCCTTCGGTCACCCTCAAATTGATGCTTCAGCGGTTCGACCAGCATTGGGCTGTCCACAAATCAGGATCGCACGAAACCGAGATGGCGATCCGCCGGCGGGTGTCGCGCGGACTGCTACTGGACGCGGATTGCGACCTGCAAGGCGCCAGGATTCGTTTGCGGGAATTGCAGGCCCTCAAAGTTGGAGATGTGATCAGCCTCGGAATTGCGGCTAACAGCCCCGTGACGGTGACGGTTGGTGGCAAGCCTAAATTCAAGGCCGCAATCACGCCCATCGGATCGAGAATGGCGGTCACCATCGAATCGACGGAGGCCTCCTGAGCCCATGATCGCGGCGTTCAATACGCAACTTCATGCCCGGCTTTCCGTGAGCGGTTTCAAAAGCCAAGCCTGGCATCTCGCAGTCGCTTCGACCCACGAGCGGCGGCACACCGCTGAGCCTTCGGCGGACAGCGGCGTCCCCACAGTCCCCAGGAACCAGTACTTCAAAAGCAGAAAGGAACGGATTTAGCATGGCTCATGTCATCCCTACGTTAAGAACAGCGTCGCGCCCGACGTATATTCAGCCGGCAATGCGGAGCAAATCGGATATCCCGTCGAGTACCGGCAATCCGGCCCCGGCAGCGGATTTCGGCACGGAATTGAAAACCCAGACCGACCCGCCCGCTGCCGGGACGGCATCGTCTCCGCACAGCGTCGGGACGATGACGCAGACCGACCCGGCCGCTGCCGGGACGGCATCGTCTCCCCACAGCATCGGGACGATGACCCCGTGGTCCCCCGCCGCGGTGGTGACGGCCCCGGTCCCG
>OCZT010007614.1_pt1 | contig 10599 bp, 12 predicted proteins | sample 1539031 | NCBI WGS metagenome assembly OCZT01 (sample SAMEA3539308, study PRJEB22396) | soil metagenome | biome: tundra; feature: field; material: soil | place: USA | collected 2010-05 | depth 0.15 m
CCCGCCGCGATCGCGAGGGGCCGCAACAGGAGTCGGCGGCGGTGGGCGCCGGACCGCGGGCGCGGCTCGCCAGCAGCTGCGCCCACCCCGGTCGGAGGCGCGCTCATCGTGACGCCTCCCGGATGGACTCGCTGTCGATCACGCCCAGCACAGTGTCGACGTCACGCACCGTCACCCGCCCGCCGTCGGCGCGCAGAATCGCGTCCAGAGCGTCCCGGAGGCTGGCGTCGGCCCTCACGCTCACGGTGGGAAGCCCGGAGCCGTTGGGCTGAGCCAGGCGAGCATCGCGAACGCGGAGCAACGCCAGGCGCCGCACCATGCGGCCCTCGCCGAGGAACTCGGCTACGAAAGCCGAGGCGGGGTGAGCGAGCAGCTCCACTGGACGGGCGTACTGCTCCAGCACACCGCCCTGGGAGAGGAGGGCAACGCGGTCTCCGATCCGAACGGCCTCGTCGATGTCGTGGGTGACGAAGACGATGGTCTTGTGGAGCACCTTCTGGAGACGGAGGAGCTCGTTCTGCAGGCGCACCCGCACCACGGGGTCGATGGCCCCGAAGGGCTCGTCCATCAGCAGGATGTCGGGGTCGGCGCCCAGCGCCCGAGCTACACCCACCCGCTGTCGCTCTCCCCCGCTGAGCTCGGCAGGCAGGCGCTGGGCGTAGTCGCCTGGCGGCAGGCCGACCAGTTCCAGCAACTCCTCGACACGCCCCGCGACACGGCGGCGACTCCACCGGGCCAAGCGCGGCACGGTGGCGATGTTCTCGGCGACCGTCTGATGGGGGAACAACCCGACCTGTTGGATGACATAGCCGATGCTGCGCCGCAGGGCGTTGACATCCATCGTGGCGGTGTCACGCCCGTCGATGGAGATGGCTCCCGACGTCGGCTCGATCAGCCGGTTGATCATTGTGAGGGAGGTGGTCTTGCCGCATCCCGAGGGGCCCGCGAGGACCACGATCTCACCCGAGGCCACCTCCAGGGATAGCTCGCCCACCGCGGTCACCCGCCCGTATCGCTTGCTGACGCGGTCGAAGGTGATCACCCCACGGCACCTCGAGCTGCGCCTCGGGAGAGGACGCGCTGGACGCCCGCCAAGACGCCGTCGGCGACCAGCCCGATGGCCGCAACGGGGATGACCCCGGCGAGAACCTGCACCAGTGTGCCGCTGCTGCGGCCCAGGGCTTCGAGGATCGGCTGGCCAAGGTCATCGGCGCCGACGGTGGCGCCGACCGTGGCAATCGCCACCACCATGACCGTCGCCTGGCGCAACCCGCCGAGAATGGCCGGTGCTGCCAAGGGCATTTCTACGCGGGCCAGGACTTGGATCGGGCTCATCCCCATGCCGCGGGCGGCCTCGGTCACCGCCGGGTCGACCGCCCGAATCCCTGTGGCAGTGTTGCGAACCACGGGGAGCAGTGCGTAGAGGACCAGCCCGACGATCACTGGTGGGTTGCCCAGCCCCACCCAGATCGAGAGGAGACCGAATAGGGCGAAGCTCGGCACCGTGAGAAGAGTGCTGGTGACACCCAGAATCAGCGTCGAGAACCGCTCCGACCGGGCCGCGAACACCCCCAAGATCAGCCCGATCAGGGCCGCGGCCGCCATCGACATCGCCACGATCTCGATGTGGGTCGTAACCTGAGGACCCAAGGTGCCCCAGTTGTCAACGATGTAGGTGATGATGCTCACGCCCCGCCATCCCCACCATCGGCAGCCGGGCACGATCGCGTGAACCCGCCAGCCAGATGAGCGTTTAGGTTAGGGTAACTGTACCCGATCACCGGGGGCGTCGTGAGGTGGTTGAGGTGGCCGCGCATCGACATGCCCGCAACATCAGCTTCTGAGGATCCAGGACGTGCCCACGCAGCGATGATAAACGTGGTGGCGGTGTGGCAGTGTCGGGCTGCTGATACAGCGTATCCTGTGCGGCGTCAAGCCACCCCATTGGAGGGCTCAGAGGAAGACGTTCGCCAGCCACAGAAAGTGCGCCATGCGGGCGTCGAGGGCCTTTCTGAATACGCGCACCGCCCGCGCGGTGGCGTCTTTCCTTCCAAGCTGGATGTCGCGAGTTCGAGTCTCGTCTCCCGCTGTCCCGACCCGACTCCGAACTCGTTTCGAATACGCAACATCGGTTGCGGGAGACCCCCGGGAGGGGGCAATGATGGGGCTGGGAAAGGGGTCAGGAAAGACGCCAAGAAGGTCCTTGACGCACTTATTGAAACTTTCGCGTCAAGGAGCTCGTCATGCCCCAGAAACCGGTCCGGCGCCGCGCCGGCACCCGCTACACCCCGGCCACCCCGCCTGCCTTCAAACCCCGGCTCATCGCCGACTGGGCGGGCTGCAACGCCGCCGTTGCGGAGAGGGGGGATGTCATGTGGACAAAAGCTGTGCATCGCATCATATGAACAAGTACACTGCCTTTGCTCAAGAGAGAAGGAAAAGGTTGATTGGTGATGCTTCGGAGCTTCGGTTAAACAATGAACAATCCAAAGCGCCCCACCCTGTTGTTTATAACCGTTTTACTTCCCGTCTTTCTGCCTGTTCTTGCCGCCTGCGGCGCAACAAACAGCGTCAAGAATCCAAATAATTCGAACTCCACAGCAAATTCGACAACCACCAGTACGCCCGTTCCCGTGGCGAAAAACTGGTCGGCGCCCGTACTTATCTATGGAAACACCCCAGGTATCAGTGGCGCGCCCGATACTGTTTCTTGTTCAAGCGCCAGCGTCTGCGTAGTGGTGGATGAGGCAACGGCAGGATCGGGCGGAGGCAATGAAATTTCGTATACCGGCAGCACTTGGTCCTCACCAGTAGATATTAATGGAACCACGCAAATTCTATCCGTCTCCTGCCCTTCTGCCACCTTCTGTATGGCAGTAGATTCTATGGGCAATGCCCTCTCTTATGACGGCAGCACTTGGTCTTCTAAAGTAAATATTGAAGGAAGCAACTACTTCACCTACGTGTCCTGCCCTTCTGCCACCTTCTGTATGGCAGTAGATGACAGCGGCAATGCCTTCTCCTATACCGGCAGCACTTGGTCTTCTGCGGCAAATATTGATGTCAACGGCCTTGTTTCCGTCTCTTGCCCTTCTGCCACCTTCTGTATGGCAGTAGATTCTATGGGCAATGCCCTCTCTTATGACGGCAACACTTGGTCTTCTGCGGCAAATATTGATGGAAGCACCAGCCTCTATTCCGTCTCTTGCCCTTCTGCCACCTTCTGTATGGCAGTAGATTTTGACGGCAATGCTCTCTCCTATAACGGGAGTACTTGGTCTTCTGCGGCAAATATTGATGGAACCCAGAGCTTCCTCTCCTCTGTCTCGTGCCCTTCCACCTCATTCTGCACAGCCGTAGATTCTAATGGCAATGCTCTCTCCTATAATGGCACTACCTGGTCCGCTCCGGTAAACATGAATAAGAGCAATAACACCGCCAGTTCCATCTCCTGTCCTACTGCCACGTTTTGCATGGCAGTAGATAGTGCTGGCTATGCGAGTGCCTGGAATGCAAAGTAGAAGGGGGCTCCTCCACCCCTAGCCCTGGCGAGGGTACTCATGAGCGGGCTCGGCTGGAAGGCGGACGAGGACGGCGCGCAATCGGTCCGCGAGTTCTGCGGGTGTGGCGCCGTGGGCGATGCTGAGGATCCAATCGGCTCGCTCCTGCTGGGTCGCGGCCACGTCCCAGCCGTTGACACGGAGGAAGGTTCTCAGAGCTGCGAGTGCCGTCCTCTTGTTGGCATCGATGAACAGCTGGCCCTCCGCAATCCCGTGGGCAAGGACCGCCGCTTGCATAGCAAGATCGGCTCCACCGTAGACCGCGTGCCAGAGCGGGCGAGCGATGGCGCCTTCCAAGCCGTCGGTGCTCCTCAGCTGGTCGGTTGCCTGCCTGTCGGTGCAGCCGAGGATGTCGGCATGGAGCCCGATCACATCGTCATCGGTGAGGTAGCGGACCTCTTCTTCGTCCCGCTCATCGGTGCCCACGATCAGCGGGTAGATGTGCGTACGTCGTTCCGATCGTGTGTTGCGAGGATCTCCAGAGCCTCTCGATCCTCTGCGATGACTTGGCGACCGATGTCTCGAATCAGAGCACTCACAGCCTCGGTGCGCACCAGCCGCAGGGCCCCGTCGGGCATCTCCTCGAGGAGGACTTCGGTCCCGGGCGTGTAGCCGGAAGCCTCCAGCTCCTTGGGGATGGAGACCATGTTGCTGTTGCCAATCCGGCGGACACGAAGTACTCTCATGAGGTAAGGATATCCTAGGATATCCGCATTGTCAACCAGACGATCCCCCAGCCACCACTGCTTCGCTGCCTGGAGGCGGCACTCCAGGCCGGCGCCGAGGTTGTCACCCTCTGCGACACCCGCGGGGGAACGCTCCCAGACCACGTGCAGCAGGTGGTGACAGAGGTCATCGACCGCTTCGGCGCGGTGACGGGGATCCACTGCCACGACGACTCCGGCTGCGCCGTCGCCAACACCCTGGCGGCGGTCCGAGCCGGTGCGACCCATGTCCAGGGCTGCGTCAACGGCTACGGCGAGCGCACCGGCAACGCCAACCTCTGCACCCTCATCCCCGACCTCCAGCTGAAGATGGGGATGCCGGTGGTGAGCGAGGAGCAGCTCCGCCGCCTGACCGTCATCGCCCGCGACGTCGCCGAGATCGCCAACGTGGCGCCGCCGCACTCCGCACCGTACATCGGCACCTCGGCCTTCACCCACAAGGGCGGGCAGCATGTCGATGCCATGGCCAAGGCGCTGTACACGTACCAGCACATCGACCCCGAGGTGGTGGGCAACCACCGCCAGACCGCGGTCAGCGAGCTCTCAGGGCGGGCGACGGTGCTGACCAAGGCCGCCGACTTCGGGGTCGACCTCGGCGGCGACCAGGCCCTGGCCCGCCGCGCCGCCGAACAGGTCAAGCAGCTGGAGCACCGCGGCTATTCGTTCGAGGGGGCGGAGGCCTCCTTCGAGCTGCTGGTCCACCGCGCCCGGGGTCACCAGCCGCCGTTCACCCTCATCGACTACATCACCCTGATCGAGCAGCGCGAGGGTCGCGCGCTGGTCTGCGAGGCGACCGTCAAGGTGCAGATCGACGGCGCGGCGATGCACACCGCCGGTGAGGGCAACGGCCCGATCAACGCCCTCGACGCCGCCCTGCGCAAGGCGCTCACCCCGACCTTCCCGGAGATCGGCGAGACCCAGCTCTTCGATTACAAGGTGCGCGTCCTCGACGGCAAGGACGGCACCGCGGCGGGAGTCCGGGTGCTGATCGAGAGCGGCGACCACCGCCGCCGCTGGAGCACCGTCGGCTGCAGCACCAACGTCATCGAGGCGTCGTGGATCGCCCTCGCCGACGCCTTCGAGTTCGCCATCGTCGACTGCCGGCGGCACAGCGGCGGAGCCCAGCCGGAGACGGCGGAGCCCGCCGGTCAGAGCTGAGCAGCCGGCAGACGGCCGCGCAGCAGGAGCGTGCCCGTGTCGTGGGCGCGCTCCTCAGCTCGCCGCGATCTGTCCGAGATCCCTCAGGGCCCGGTGCTCTCCAGGCGGGAGCTCAGAGACCCCGGCCGAGAAGGCCGCCCATCATCCCGCCCATGGCACCACCGGCCATCCCGCCCTGCACGGCGGAGCTGCCGCCGTCGCGACGGTACTCGTCGAGGGCGTGCGCCAGGATCGAGAGCGGCATCGACTGCAGCCAGACGCGGCCCGGGCCCGCCAGCTGGGCGAGGAAGAATCCGTCGCCGCCGAAGATCTTGTTCTTGATGCCGGGAACGGTGGTGATGCCGAACTGCACGGTGTCCTGGAAGAGGCCGACGTGACCGGGATGCACCCGCATCACCTCGCCGGCGGCCAGGTCAAAGGTGATGATCTCCCCGGACAGCTCGATCCAGGCACGACCCTGCCCATTGATCCTCTGGAGGATGAAACCGTCGCCGCCGAAGACCCCAGCGCCGAGGCTCTGCTGGAATCCGATCCCGAGGTTGACGCCCTGGGTGCCGCAGAGGAAGCCGTGGCGATGGGCCATGAAGCTCATGCCCGGCTGCGGAGCCACGTCGACCGGGAAGATCGACCCGGGCACCTTGGCCGCGAAGGCGACCATCCCCGGCTGACCCGCGGCCGTGTACTCGCTCATGAAGATGGAGCCGCCGGCGACGGCCCGCTTGAAGACGCCGCCGATGCCACCACCACCACCCGCCTGGGTGGAGGTCCTCATCTGGACAGATGCCGTCATCCACGAGAGCTCGCCGGACTCGGAGAAGACGACCTCGCCGGGATCGAGCGCCACCTCCAGGACCGGCATGGTGGTCCCGACTACTTTTGCGTCCATCTTGAGCATCTCCTGAATCCGACTGAAGACGTGATCTTAGTGTCATGGACCCGGGTACGATCGACCTGCCTGGGGCGCTCCTGGCGGGACCTGAGCGCTGTGCCGCTGCCAGCATGGTACGCGGGGCGATCGCCGGCCACGAGAGGGGCGCGTCATGATGGGACGAACGACCAGAGGGCGGCGGGGCAGCATCGACGCTTCAGCCGTGGTGAGGTACGACGTGCTGATGCCGTGGACGATGCTGACCACCACGTCGAGCAAGGGGGCGGAGGTGCTCAGGTAGTTGCAGGCCACGCCCGAGGCGCTCGTCCCGATCGTGGTGGGAGCGGCTATCCTGCTGTCACGATGCGAACGTGTTGGAACGGACAGGCGGGCCGCGCCGCCCGGAAGCCGGCGACGCCACCCGGTGGGCTGACGTGATCAACGGCAGCGCCTGGCCGGTCCTCGGGGTCACCTCTCTGGAGCGCTCCCTGGACTTCTACTGCGGAGTGCTCGGTTGCCGCGTGGCCGGCGGGGAGGCGCCGCATGGCGGCGGCGGGCGACGCGCCCTCCTCACCACCGAGGGCCGCCCATTGATGCTCGAGCTGGTCGCGCGCCCTGAACCGAGCGCGTGGCTCAATGACGACCTCCAGAGCGGCATCCGTCACGTGGCCTTCAAGGTGGACGACATCGACCGCTGGGCGGCGCGCGTGAAGGACGCCGGGGCTCCCTTCACCCTGGAGCCGCGCGACGCCATGGGTAAGGTGCGCATCGCCTTCTTCCTCGACCCGGACGGCTCACACCTCGAGCTGGTCCAGGGCAACGTGCGCTACAGCCACCCGTGGTCGGAAGAGCTGATCGCCGCCGAACGGGCAACGCCTGCCCCGGCCTCGCCCCGGGTCGACCACGTCGCCGTCTCGGTCGCCGACCTGGAGCGGACCCTCGCCTTCTACCGCCGCGGGATCGGGGCCGAGGTCATCGGGCAACTGCGGGCCGGCGACGACCCGCGCGGCTTCCTGATCACGTACGTGCGGCTCGGAACCGGGCCGGCGATCCTGGAAATCTTCAGCTTCGACGTCCCGGTGCTGCCCAACCCCTGGCAGCCCCACCGAACGCCGGCCGGCCTGCTCCGGATCGCCCTCTCGGCCGGTGGCACTGCGGACGCCGCCAGCCCCGGCGGAGAGGTGGTCCTCGACCCCGACGGCACGCCCCTGGAGATCGTCACGCAACCGGAGCCGCCGGTGGGCTCGGGCGCGTCCGGCCCGCCTCCGCACGGCGGGAGCTGACTGCGGGATCACCGCGCGCGGGCGCGATTCCCTCCCCGTCGAATACTCTGTGGCCGCCATGCGGATCGCCATCACCGGGGGCACCGGCTTCGTCGGCTCGCACCTCGCATCGCATCTCGCCGAGCAGGGTCACGAGCTGGTCCTGGTCGCGCGGGGCAAGCGCCCGAGCGACCCCGCCGGGCCCGCGGTCACCCGGGTCGCCGCCGACGTGGTGAGCGGGTCCGGCCTGGTGGAGGCGTTCGCCGGCTGCGACGCCGTGGTCAACCTGGTCGCGGTCATCGTCGAGAAGCGGGGACAGACCTTCGACGCCGTCAACCGCCAGGGCGCCGCCAACGTCGCCCGCGCCGCGGTCGAGGCCGGGGTCGGGCACCTGGTCCACCTGAGCGCCATCGGCGCCGACCCCGATCCCCGCTTCGGATACCTCGCCAGCAAGTGGTCCGGGGAGCAGGCGATCAGGATCAGCGGCATCCCCCACACCATCATCCGATCCAGCCTGGTGTTCGGTCCCGGCGACGGTTTCTTCGTCAAGCTGGCCCGGCTGATCCGGCGCACCCCGCCGCTCTTCCCCCTCCCCATCGCCGGTGACGGTCGCACCCTCTTCCAGCCCATCGCCGCCGAGGACATCGCGCGCTGCATCGGCCTCGCGCTGGAGCGGGGCCCGGGCCCGCGGGTCTTCGCGGTCGGAGGTCCGGACCACCTGAGCTACGAGCAGATCGTCGATATCATCCGGCGCGAGGTGGTGTCCCTCCCGCGGATCAAGGTGCATGTTCCCGTGCCGGCCATCCGGCCGGTGGCCGCGCTGATGGCGGCGGTGATGCGCGACCCGCTGGTGACGCCGGCGCAGCTCGACCTGCTCGGGCACCACAACATCACCATCCCCGGGGCGGTGGCGGCGGTCTTCGGGTTCGAGCCCCAGCGCTTTGCCGACCGGGTCGGCTACCTGCGGCGGCGGGGCCGGTGACCGTCAGCCGGCGTCTCACCGAGCTGGGGATCTCCCTGCCGCGGGCGACAGCGCCGCTCGGCAGCTACGTGCCGGCACGGCGGGCGGGCCACCTGCTCCACCTCTCCGGGCACCTGGCCAAGCGGGACGGCCGGGTGGTCACCGGCCGGGTCGGCGCCGAGGTCGACGTGGAGACCGCCCGGGTGCTCGCCCGCCAGGTCGCCCTCGACCTCGTGGCCACTGCGGCGGAGGCCGCCGGTGGCGTGGACGCGCTGGCCGGTGTGATCAAGCTGGTCGGATTGGTGCGAAGCGCCCCCGGTTTCGACCAGCAGCCCGCGGTCATCAACGGAGCCTCCGACCTGCTCGTCGAGATCTTCGGCGAACCCGGCCGCCATGCCCGCAGCGCGGTCGGGGTGAGCGAGCTGCCGCTGGGCGCGGCCATCGAGATCGAGGCGATCTTTGAGCTCGGGTGAGGCCGCCGCGGCTGTTGCGAGGCCGCTTTCGACCACCACGAAGGTGTCATCGATTGGAAAGACACAGGGGGTAGAGTGAGCGTCACCGTGATGAACGACGACACGACCCCACCCCCTGACGACAACCAGACAGACCCGGAGAGTCCATCTCCCAGCACTGACCCCTCGACCGAAGGCGGCCGGCCGCCTCTGGATGCCGGGGCCGCTGCAGGCTGGGCCTGGAACGGCCACCAGTGGGTCCCCGGCAGCGCCGGTGCTCCCGGCTGGGGCCAGCCATGGAGTCACCCCTCGGGAGGGTTCGGCCCGGCCTACGGGTGGTCGAATGATCCCTGGGGCGGCTACCCCCCCTACGGTTCGCCCGCCGCCTACCCGCCGGCTCCGGGAGCGCCGGCCGACTACCCGTCGGTCGCGCCCTCCAGGCCGTCTCGCATGGCCCCGGTGGTGATCGCCGTGGCCATCGTCATCGCCCTGGTCTCCGGGGTCACCGGTGCCGGCATCGGCCTTGCCCTGCGACCCAGCTCGCCGAGCGTCGCGACACCCGGCGGCTCCTCGTCCAGCACCAACCCGTCTTCGGGCAACAGCTCGTCCTCGGGCGGCACGTCCTCCGGCAGCAGCAGCGCCACCGCCTCCGCCATCGCGGCTGCGATCGACCCCTCGGTGGTGGACGTTGTGAACACGCTGGCGGGCGGCGCCGGCCTCGCCGAGGGGACGGGGTTCATCATCAACTCCTCGGGCGACATCCTGACCAACAACCACGTCATCGACGGCGCCCAGTCCGTCACCGTCCAGATCGACGGCGCAGGACCACAGCTCGCGGCCACCGTGCTCGGCTACGACCCCATCGACGATGTCGCTCTGATCAAGATCAATGACATCTCTGGGCTCAGCCTCAAGGTGGCGCCACTCGGCAACTCCGACAACCTGACCATCGGCGCCGCCGTGGTCGCCATCGGCAACGCGTACGGCAAGGGCGGCACCCCGGCGGTGGTATCGGGGACGGTCGCCGACCTCGACCAGTCCATCACCGCGAGTGATGGTGGCAGCTCCGAGAACCTCACCGGCATGATCCAGATGAGCGCCGACATCGTCTCCGGTGACTCCGGCGGTCCGCTGGTCAGCGCTGCCGGCAAGGTGATCGGCATGGACACCGCCGGCACCTCGACCGGTGCGAGCTTCAGCGGGCAGTCGAGCACCACCCAGGGATTCGCGATCCCGATCAACACCGCACTTCAGGTCGCTCAGCAGATCGAGACCGGGCAGTCCAGCGGGAGCATCAATGTCGGACCTGGGCCGTACATCGGCGTCGAGGTCGAGACCACCAACTCCGTCTCCGGCGCCGTCGTTTCGCAGGTGGAGGCCAACACCCCGGCTGCGAGCGCGGGCCTGCAGAATGGCGACGTGATCGTCTCGCTCAACAACACCCAGATCACCTCGAGCGGTGACCTCAGCACCGCGCTGGAGACGCTCCACGCCGGAGCGACCGTCCAGCTCGGCTGGCTCGACAGCTCGGGCCAGCAGCACACCAGCTCGATCACCCTGGCCTCCGGCCCGCCTCGCTGATGCTGTGCACCGTGCCGGATCCCTTCGACATT
>OCZT010007615.1_pt1 | contig 10599 bp, 9 predicted proteins | sample 1539031 | NCBI WGS metagenome assembly OCZT01 (sample SAMEA3539308, study PRJEB22396) | soil metagenome | biome: tundra; feature: field; material: soil | place: USA | collected 2010-05 | depth 0.15 m
AGATCGCAGAGGAAGCGCCGCAGCATCAAACCGCTTGTCGCAGCGTTCGCTTCTAGGTGAGGCCTGGAGGTATGGGTCCGCTGGGCTGGCCGCCGATGCCGGGGAGAAAACGCTCGGCGCCGGAGTAGAAGAAGTAGCGGCTGCTCTCCGTTTTCACGTAAACTCTTTCGGTGAAGGGAGGTCACATGGCTGAGCCTCAGATGACTGAGTTCCAAAGATCGGTACAGCTTTGGTCGGTATTAGCCTATGCGGCCAAGATGCAACAAGTTCTTAGCTACGAAACTCTGGCAAAGCTCACCGGCATGGCCCCGATTGGCCAGGCTAGGCCACTCGGCAATATTTGGTTTTACTGTAAACAGAATGACTTACCATCTCTGACATCGATAGTAGTCAACCAGCGGACGGGGAATCCGCCTGACGATATCGGCGGCGAAGATCTCTCGACTACTCAGAGACGCGTCTTCATTTTCGATTGGCTTTCCCACCATATTCCTTCTGTCCAAGATTTCGAAAACGCTCGAATTAAAGAAGAGGCGAAAGCTCAAAAGGCGGCAGGTTAATTCCTAGAGACCGGATGTAGTCTACAGAGTTACACCGCCACCGTAACCGTCGTTTCAGTCCGCGTTACTGGCCGGTAGAGCGTGTCGCGCTCAAAGGGGACGCGGCCAGCTTCGGTAATCAAGCGAATCAGATCCTCGCGGCGCAGACCTTGCGGTGTAGTCGCGCCGGCGTCGTGGTAGATCTTCTCTTCCACTACAGTCCCGTCGATATCGTCGGCGCCGAAGCGCAGCGTAATCTGCGCCATCTTGGGCGTCACCATTTGCCAGTACGACTTGATGTGCGGGAAGTTGTCGAGCACCAGGCGCGAGACTGCGATCTGCTTCAGGTCGAGCATGCCGGTGGTCTTGGGCAGGTGCTGCAGCGGCGTGTTGTCAGGATGAAAGGCCAGCGGGATGAACGTCTGGAAGCCATGCGTATCGTCCTGTAGCGCGCGCAGCTTCAGCAGATGATCGACGCGATCTTCATCGTTCTCGACGTGGCCGTAGAGCATGGTCGCGTTGGACTTCAGGCCGACTTCATGCGCGGTGCGGGCCAGTTGGAGCCAGTCGTCACCATCGATCTTGTGATCGCAAATGATGTGCCGGATGCGGTCGGAAAAAATCTCGGCACCGCCGCCGGGCATGGAGTCGAGCCCCGCCTCCTTGAATTTGATCAGCACCTCGCGAGGGGTCATCTTGCCAATCTTCGCGAAGAAGGCGATCTCGACCATGGTGAACGCCTTGAGGTGTACCTGCGGAAATCGCTCTTTCAACCCCCCGATCAGATCAACGTAGTACTGGAACGGCAGGTCGGCGTGCAGGCCGCCAACAATGTGAAACTCCGTGATTGCCTCGGTGTAGCCGGAAGCGGCGGTGCTCCAGACTTCTTCCAGCGCCATGGTGTAGGCGCCGGGCGTATCCTTCTTACGGCCGAAAGCGCATAGGCGGCAGGCTGCCACGCAAACATTGGTGTAGTTGATGTGGCGGTTGACGTTGAAGTAGGCGATGTCACCATGCATCCGCTCGCGAACATGGTTCGCCAGCCAGCCGATCGCCAGGATGTCACCTGAGCGGTAAAGTGCCAGCGCGTCATCGGCCGAGAGGCGCTTGTGCGCCATCACCTTGTCGTGAATTGGCTGCAGGCGGGGATCATCGGTCTGGAAGGGATGGATCTTCTTAGCGGTGGCAGTGTGCTGCGATACGGTGGACATCGTTCCAATCATATCGCAGGGAAGCCGTGGAATCACAGTCGAGTGTGATCATGGAAGCAGAAGGAGATGGCCGCTTACAGGCTGCGGAAGGCAGGCCGATGTACTTCCGGAGCTTAAACAGCTCAGACGTGGGCCTGAACCTGGATGATTCATGAGGATCTCAGGCTTTGAAGGGGCACGGCTTCAGCCGTGCCGTAACTTGCTGTCATTTATGGTGGCTTTAGAGCAGTTTCAGAGTTAGTGTGAACTGTGGAAGCTTCGCCTCCACAGTAATACCAACCCGGAGCAAGACCGACGCTCGGGTAGTGCGGCGCTTCAGCGCCGCGTCATAAGGCCCCGGATGGAAGGGCCTTTAGGCCCTGGGGTTCGGTGTTTGAATCGGCCGAAAGCGCCTCTCCGAGGGCCGCCAGACCGAAGTACCCCAGGGGCTAAAGCCCGGTTTTTCTAAAACGCTATTAACGCGGACCTGAAGGTCCGCACTACCCGGTCAGATCTACGCTAATTCTGAAACTGCTTTAGCCACTGAGGGACTTCGGTGTTGAGGCCCGCCGCGGCGGCGACTTCCCTTAGGGGCTGAAGCCCAACTCTCCGCGCTCATAATGGCACGGCTGAAGCCGTGCCCCTTCAAAGCTGCCGAAACAGATGAATGGTCCAGATGAAGGTCCGCACTACCCGAACGTCGCTTCTCCCCGCAGCCGCTTTACCGCGCTAGCATGAGGTCTCCGGCAATGAAGAACAGAAATGCCATCGAGACTAGGCCGTTCATGATGAAGAAGGCGGCGTTCACCCGGCTGAGGTCGTCGTGCTTCACCAAAGAATGCTCATAAATCAAGAGCAGCGCGACAAACACCACGCCAGCCGCCGCAATCTTTCCCAACCCAAACGCCACCACCATCCAAGCCAGCAAAAGAACGGTTACGATGTGAAAGAGCCTGGCGATGTTCAGAGAAGTACGAATGCCAAAGGCCTTGGGTACGGAATAGACGCCGGACGCGTAGTCGAAGTCAAAATCCTGGCAGCTATAGAGGATGTCGAAGCCGGCGCCCCAGAAGACCACGGCGGCGGTCAGGATCAGGATGCGAGGATCCAGCGAGCCCCGCACCGCGATCCAGGCAGCGGCCGGAGCAGTGCCCATCGCCAGTCCAAGCACTACGTGCGACCAGCGCGTGAATCGTTTGCTGAAGGAATACAGGAAGATAATCGCCAGCGCGACCGGAGCCAGGTAAAACGCCAGCGGATTCAACTGGTACGCAGCGAAGATCAGGATGGCCGACGTGACCACCACAAACCAGGTCACGAACGACTTCGTCAACTTGCCGGCCGGGAGCGCGCGGACGCGGGTGCGCGGGTTGGCCGCGTCGATGCTTGCATCCACTAGCCGATTGAAAGCCATGGCTGCCGAGCGCGCCGCCACCAACGCGACAATGATCCAAATCGAAGTGTGCAGGCTGGGAATGCCACGAGCCGCCAGCACGGCTCCGGTCAAACCAAAAGGCAGAGTGAGAACGGAGTGCTCCCACTTGATCATCTCCAGGGTGGTGCCAACGCTGCGCAACAGTGCCACGGCTTGATTTTAACTTGCGGACGAGGTTTCAGACAGGTCGGGCTGGCTCATGCTCATCCCTTGCGGCAAGGGAGGGCGTGACCACTGGCGATCCCAGGCGGGCACGGTGACGCGCTCAGCGACCAATGCTGGCTTATGCGCCCAGCAGACTACGCGCGTGCCGAAGGGCAGGTTGATGTAGCGAATCAGATGGCGTTCGCAATCGAGCAGCATGACCATGGCGGCATTGGCTAGCCGGGAGTCTCCCTCAGACGTCGACCGGGGCGCCGCCGATTTCCGGAATAGGTCCTTGCACGTGCGCTCCACGATGGACGGCAGGAACCCTGTCGCTACCAGATAGGAGACGCGGGAAATTTCGAAACCACAGTTGTTGAGTTTGCGCCGCAGCTCGGTGGCGGTGTAACGCCGCTGATGCCCGCGCGCTTCGTCGTCCTCGCCCCAGAGAAACGGATAGGCGGGCACGGTAAGACATAGCAGGCCGCCATCCTTCAACACGCGACGCAACTCGCGCAGGGCCATCCGGTCATCGGGAACCAACTGCAGGATGTCACCGGCCACGACCGCGTCAAACGAGTTCGAGACGAAGCCCAAATCCTCAGGACTGGTACAAACCAGGTTCCGGGAGCCGTCGATCTGGCGCAACGCCAGGGCCGGCAACGAACTGTGGGCATTAAGAACGCGAATGGAATCCGCTTGGGAGAAATCTAATTGTGCCGCACAGCCCAGATCCAGAACGCGGGCATCGCGTTTGCCATGGACAGCTTGGGCGACAGCCTCGCGCAACAGCTTGCGCCGGGCCGTATGCCACCATGGGGAACTTTCGCGGCGGAGCGCCTCGAACTCGAGTTGAGCGTCCATCAAGCTGACCTGTTTGCTTCCCTTACCCTACATTTTACGGGATACCGGCGCTGTCGCCTCGGCCTCCTGGCTACGTACTGGTTTCCGCCCGCCTAAACCGCCGACTTAAAGTATTCCAGGGACAGGCGCAAGCCGGTTCGCAGATCGATGGTGGGCTCCCACCCGAGCAGCCGCTTGGCCTTGCCGATGTCGGGCCGTCGCCGCCGAGGATCATCCTGCGGGAGCGGCTCAAATCGCATTTTGCTGTTCGACCCGGTCACTTCGAGCACCGCCTGGGCGCACTCCAGGATAGTGAACTCGACAGGATTGCCGATGTTGGTCGGCTCGTGCTCGTCAGACTTCGACAACGCCAGAATTCCCGCCACTTCATCGCTCACATAGCAGAAGCTGCGCGTCTGCGAACCGTCGCCGTACACCGTGAGAGCTTCGCCGCGGAGCGCCTGCTTCATGAAGTTCGAGATCACCCGGCCATCGTTGATCTGCAGTCGCGGACCATAGGTGTTGAAGATGCGAACCATGCGAGTGTCCACCCGACGATGGCGATGGTAGGCCATGGTGGCCGCTTCGGCGAAGCGCTTGGACTCGTCATACACCGATCGCGGACCGATGGGATTCACGTGTCCCCAGTAGGTCTCTTTCTGCGGATGCTCCAATGGATCGCCATAACACTCAGAGGTAGAGGCCAGAAGAAACTTGGCGCCATACTTCCTCGCCAGTTCGAGGCAGTTCAAGGAACCGAGCGATCCGACTTGCAAGGTTTCGATGGCATGCTCGAGATAATCCACCGGGCTGGCGGGCGATGCAAAGTGGAAGATATAGTCAACCTTGCCGGGATCGAAAGGCCGGCTTACATCCTGCTCAAGAAATGCGAATCGAGGCTCATTGCGGAGATGGGCGAGATTCTCCATCCGCCCGGTCAGTAGATTGTCGGCGCAGACCACGGAGTGGCCCTCCACCAGCAGGGCATCGCACAAATGCGAACCAAGAAAACCCGCACCGCCGGTCACCAGCACATGCATAGTTGCGATTCCTCGATGAAATACGGGGATTCAGAATCGTTGGCCGCGAATCGCGTCCTAGCGGGCAGCGACGGCTACTCCGTGCTCCCGCAAACGGGTGCGCTGGTCCGCGATGATGCTCTCCAGAGTTTCTTCCAGGGAGAGGCGCGGACGATAGCCGATGAGCCTGGTCAGCTTGCTGACGTCGGGAACCCGCCGCCGCACATCTTCGAAGCCCTCCTCATAGGCCCTTCCGTAGGGGACGAAAACAATCTTCGAATCCGAGCCGGTCATGCGTTTGATGCAGGTCGCCAATTCAATGATGGTGATTTCATGATCGCTGCCCACGTTATAGACTTCGCCGTTGGCATCGGGATGAGCCGCTATGCCGACTAGCGCCTCCACCGCATCGTTGACGTGGGTGAAGCAACGGCTCTGAGCGCCATCGCCGAAGACGGTGATGTCCCTGCCGGTCAATGCCTGGACCACTAAGTTGGGAACCACCATGCCATAACGCCCGATCTGTCGCGGGCCTACGGTATTGAACAGGCGCGCAATCACGGTCGGAACTTTCTTCTCTTTCCAGTACGCGATGGCGAGAAATTCGTCGATGGCTTTCGAGCAGGCATAACTCCAGCGGCCCTTGTTGGTCGGACCCATCACCAGATCGTCATCTTCATGAAACGGGACCCGGTCGCCTTTGCCGTATACCTCCGAGGTCGACGTGATGAGCACGCGTTTTCGCTTGCTCTCCGCCAAGCTAAGTACGATTTCGGTGCCCCGGATGTTGGTCTCGATGGTGCGCACGGGGCTGTCCACAATCAAGCGCACCCCGACGGCAGCCGCCAAATGATAAACGACATCGCAGAGGTCCACGAGTTCGGTCATCAACTGTCCGTTCATGACGGTGTCAATGTGGTAGGTAAATTCAGGATGAATCTTGAGATGTTGAATATTGGCGATGGAGCCGGTGGAAAGGTCGTCGACGATGCAGACTTCATCGCCCAAGTTGAGATGTCGCTCGGCAAGATGCGAGCCGATGAAGCCCGCCCCGCCCGTAATGAGCACCTTCATTCCCGTGCCTCCGCACCTCTAGGGTAATGTTCCTGACTTAGCAGCGCAATGTTTGTGATTTGCGTCCTAGCCGCTGCAGCCTCCAGGCCCGTATAATCGCCGGTTTGCAAGGACGTTGCAGGATTCTATGGCCGACCGCAAAACCGATCTGTTAATCATTGGCGCTGGGATTGTTGGACTGGCGACAGCTCTCGAGATCACGCTGCGTTTTCCAGAGATGGCGCTGGTGGTGGTGGAGAAGGAAGACCGCGTGGCCGTTCACCAGACCGGGCACAATAGCGGAGTTATCCACTCCGGCCTTTACTACAAGACCGGTTCGCTGAAGGCGCGTAACTGCGTCGCCGGGGCCGCATCCATGAAGCGCTTCTGCCAGCAGCACGGGGTCCCTTTCGAAGAGTGCGGCAAACTCGTAGTCGCGACCAGCCCCGAGGAAGTTCCGCGGCTCGAGCAACTGCACCAGCGCGGGATTGCCAATGGCGTTCCGGGTTTGCGAATGATGAGCCGCGAGCAGTTTCGCGAAATCGAACCCCATTGCGATGGAATCGGCGGACTGCAGGTGCCAACCACCGGCATCGTGGATTACACGGTGGTCGCGCAAAAATATGCCGAGTTGATCGGGAAAGCCGGAGGTGAGATCGTGTTTCGCGCCAAGGTGCTCGGCCTGCGGCAAGACGGAAACTTCAATATCGTGGAGACCAGCGCTGGCAGTTTCCGGGCACGCTACGCAATCAACTGCGCCGGTCTGTATAGCGATACGATCACCCGCATGGCCGGGGTGCACACCGACCTCGAAATCATCCCGTTCCGCGGAGAGTACTACGAAGTGAAACCCGAGCAGCGCCACTTGGTAAAGGCGCTTATTTACCCCGTTCCCGATCCGCGTTTCCCCTTCCTCGGAGTGCATTTCACGCGCCGGGTCAATGGCAGCGTCGAGGCCGGCCCCAATGCTTTGCTGGCCTTCCGCCGCGAGGGGTACACCGGCACGACACCCGATCTCAGCGAGGCCATGGAAATGCTGTCGTTCCCCGGCTTCCGCAAGATGGCGCGCAAGTATTGGCGCATGGGGCTGGCCGAACAATACCGCTCATGGATCAAGGCCGCCTTCGTGAGGTCGTTACAGAAGATGGTACCGGAGCTACAGGAATCCGATTTGGTTCAGGGCGGCTCTGGGGTGCGGGCCCAAGCCGTGGATAGCAGCGGCAACCTGGTGGACGATTTTCGCTTCGTCCACAGCAATAAAATAATCCATGTCTGCAACGTACCGTCACCGGCGGCCACGGCTTCGCTCGAGATCGGCAAAGAGATTGTGGACATGCTGGCGCAGCGATTCGATCTGGCTCCGCGCAGCACACAGCCGGTCACCTCTTAGCATGTTAATCTTGAGCATATGGCGCAATATCTAGTCACCGGCGCGGCCGGATTCATCGGCTCCGCTCTGGTTCGCGCATTGCTCGAACGCGGCGAACGAGTGCGTGGCTTCGACAATTTTGAGACCGGAAAACGCGAGCATATTCGGGAGGTTGCCGGGCAGATTGATTTCCGGGAAGCCGACCTGCTGGACCCCGAGGCCATAGGTTCCGCCTGCCAGGGGGTGGACTACGTGCTACACCAGGCAGCAATTCCCTCGGTGCCGCGATCGGTGGAAGATCCGGCGCGAAGCAACGCGGTTAATGTCGACGGCACCTTGAATGTGCTGATCGCCGCGCGCGACGCTGGAGTGAAGCGCGTGGTTTATGCCGCCTCTTCGTCCGCGTACGGCGACACGCCGACGATGCCCAAGCAGGAAGACATGCCGCCCAATCCGATTTCACCTTATGCGGTATCCAAGCTGGCGGGCGAGCTTTACATGACTTCGTTTTACCGTGTCTATGGATTACCCACCGTCAACCTGCGCTACTTCAACATCTTTGGACCGCGCCAGGATGCCAATTCGCAATATTCAGCGGTGCTGGCCAAATTCATCACCAGCATGTTGCAAGGCGAGAAACCCACGATTTATGGAGACGGCGAACAGTCGCGCGACTTCACCTATATCGACAATGTGGTTGCGGCGAACCTGCTGGCCGCGACCCAACCCGACACACAGGTGGCCGGCCAGACCTTCAACATCGCTACCGGGCATCGTTGCACTCTGAATGAGACCTTTGCCATCCTGAAGGAATTGACCGAATACTCGGGTGAGGCTGAATATGCCCCGTCGCGGGCGGGAGATGTCAAACACTCGCTTGCCGACGTCTCGCGCGCCCAAGCCCAACTGGGGTACCGGCCGGTGGTGGACTTCCGAGAAGGATTGCGGCGAACCGTCGCCTGGTATCGCAGCATGGTCGCAGTGACGGCAAAAACCACCAGCCGGTGAACGGTTTGCACGGTGCTAAAAATCGCGTTTTCGCGAAAGGTGTTTTATATCGCGAAAGGCGAAAAGCAGATCCCTCGACTCGTGCCGCGACCGCGCCAAATACGGGCGCGGCCAAGAACACTCGCGGCACTCCCTCGGGATGACAGATTAAGAAATGGAGTTACTCATGTCTTTGTCATCGAAAGCTACAGGTTCCGAATTGCCTGAACTGCTCAAACGCAAGATCGAATCCCGGACCGCCAAAGTTGGCGTGATCGGAATGGGCTACGTCGGCCTGCCTCTGGCGCTGCTATTCAGCGAGCAGAAGTTCCCCGTAACCGGCTTCGATATCGACAAGAAGAAGATCGATGTGCTGGAGTCCGGCGGGTCCTACATTTACCGGATTGCGCCCACCGAGATCCAGGCGGCGCGCACCCAGGGCTTCACCGCGACCTCGGATTACGACAACATCACCCACATGGACGCCATTATTATCTGCGTCCCCACTCCACTGAACGAGTACCACGAGCCCGATCTCAGCTACATCACTGCAACCGCCGAATCGATTGCCCCACATCTGCGCGCTGGCCAGTTGGTCGTTCTCGAGAGCACCACGTATCCCGGCACCACCGAGGAGGTGCTAGTACCGATTCTCGAGCGCTCTAATAAACGTGGACTACTGGCCGCTCGCGCGGGCACGGAGAACGACAACCGGTTCTACGTGGTTTTTTCTCCCGAACGCGAAGACCCGGGTAACGACACCGTTGCGCGCCGCGACATTCCCAAGGTCATCGGCGGACTCGATCCCCAAGCCGGCGAACTCGGATCGAAGCTTTACGGCAGCATCTTCAACCGCACGGTTCCGGTCTCGACGCCGGCGGCCGCTGAGATGACCAAGTTGCTGGAGAACATCTACCGCTGCGTAAATATCGCGATGGTGAATGAGTTGAAGTTGCTCTGCCTGCGCATGGGCATCGACATCTGGGAGGTGATCGACGCAGCCAAGAGCAAGCCCTTCGGTTTCCAGGCGTTTTATCCCGGCCCCGGACTCGGCGGCCATTGCATTCCCATCGATCCGTTTTATCTGTCGTGGAAGGCGAAGCAGTTCGACTTTCGCACCCGCTTCATCGAACTGGCCGGCGAAGTGAACACCAATATGCCGTACTTCTCCGTGGAAGCCGTCGCCAACGCCCTCAACAAGGAGAAGAAGGCACTCAACGGCTCGAAGATTCTAGTGCTGGGGCTTTCGTACAAGAAGGACATTGACGACCTGCGGGAGTCGCCATCGCTCACCATTATCGAACTGCTGCAGAAGCGCGGCGCAATCGTCAGCTACAACGATCCCTACTTCCCGACGGTGGGACAGGGACGCCGCTACGCCCTGAACATGACTTGCGCGCCGCTGGAGAACTTGCAGCAGTATGACTGCGTGGTGATCGTCACCGACCATAGCGACTATGACTATCCGAGCATTGTGCGGGAATCGAAGCTGGTGGTAGACACGCGCAATGCCACCAAGGGTATCGACTCGCCTAAAATTGTGCGCTGCTAAGCCAACGTGATCGCGCTATCGCCGGTAGGTCCCCATATATTCCGCCTGGAGTATGACGTGGCCCTGCATGGCTTCTTGAAGATCCAAGCTGTGGGCGCCCGGCGCGAGATCGAGTTTTTCATCCAGAGCATACAAGCGGAAAAAATACCGGTGTGGCTTGCCCCGAGGCGGACACGGGCCGTTATAACCAATCTTCCTGAAGCTGTTGCGGCCCTGCCGCGTCCCATCGTCTAACTGGTCCTGCTTTGCAACTGCCTCGGGAAGCTCGTGCACGCCCGCCGGCAGGTTCCACAGCACCCAGTGGACCCAGGTTCCGGCAGGTGCGTCGGGATCATCCATGACCAGCGCGAAGCTGACGGTGCGCGGCGGAAGCCCGCTCCACTCCAGTGCAGGCGAAACGTCCGCGGCCTCGCAGGTATGTTTCTTCGGAATCTCTGCGCCGTGCGCGAATGCGGGGCTTTTAAGCAC
>OCZT010007616.1_pt1 | contig 10599 bp, 10 predicted proteins | sample 1539031 | NCBI WGS metagenome assembly OCZT01 (sample SAMEA3539308, study PRJEB22396) | soil metagenome | biome: tundra; feature: field; material: soil | place: USA | collected 2010-05 | depth 0.15 m
GTCGTGTGCTGCGAACTTCCTGCCGATGAGGCTCGTGTCGCTTGACCAGGCGATACTGCGATCGCGTGCATACACATTCGCCCTCAGCACGTCCGGCATATGCACGAAGTAGTTGAACGTATCTTCCAGGTCCTTGGCGGCTCCGCCCGATTCTCCCGCAAGAAAATAGGTGGTGGCCTTGTCGCCGAGCACCACGCTTTGCACGAACTCCATGGTGAGCACCGCGTCCCGGCGCAGCATCTTGTCGGTAAGGAAATTCGACAGCAGCAGCGCCAGCACGGCACTGATCGAAGCGACGCACAGCAAGCTCAGAACCGAGAACCAGCGCGTCAGATTGAACGGTCGGGGGTGAGGCACTGGCAAATGATTACTCACCTGAGTTGTTTCTCCACTTACGCAAACAGTTAATCCAGGGACGGCGCTGGCGTCCTCCTTAACGCGACTGTGAACAAACACCTAACAGATCGAATTTATTCCTAACCGCTGTTGCGTTGTCGATCATCAATAGCATGATGTCCTCCTACTCGAGCGTGGTATCGAGGCCGGCGAGCGCCATCTCGGCTGCGCGCAGCACCGCGCGCGCCTTGTTCTGCGTCTCCTGCCATTCGTTCTGCGGCACCGAGTCGGCGACGATGCCGCCGCCGGCTTGCACGTAGAGCACGCCGTCTTTTAGCACCGCAGTACGGATGGCGATGGCGAGGTCCATGTCGCCGTTGAAGCCGAGGTAACCGACCGCGCCGGCGTAAATGCCGCGCTTGGTCGGCTCGAGCTCGTCGATGATTTCCATCGCGCGCACTTTCGGCGCGCCGCTGACGGTGCCGGCCGGGAATGTCGCTTTCATCACCGCGATCGCGTCAAGCCCGGGTTTGAGCTTGCCCTCGACGTTGGACACGATGTGCATCACGTGCGAATAGTTCTCGATCGTCATGTTGTCGGTGACACGCACCGAGCCTACCTGCGCCACGCGACCGACGTCATTGCGGCCGAGATCCATCAGCATCACGTGCTCGGCGCGCTCTTTCGGGTCCGCCAGCAGCTCCCGCGCCAGCGCTGCGTCTTCGTCCGGCGTCTTGCCGCGCGGCCGCGTGCCGGCGATCGGGCGCAGCGTGACGTTGCCGTTTTCGAGACGCACCAGGATTTCCGGCGATGCGCCGACGACATGGAAATCGCCGAAGTTGTAGAAAAACATGTAAGGCGAGGGATTGAGCGCGCGCAACGCGCGATACAGCGCCAGCGGGGACGCGCCGAACAGCTGGCTCATGCGCTGCGACAGCACCACCTGCATGATGTCACCGTCGAAAATGTAGCGCTTGGCGCGCTCGACTACTTTGATATAGGACGCCTCGCCGAATTCCGAGCGCGCCTGTTGCGGCGCGGCGGGCGGCGCAGCCGGGATCGTTACCGGACGGCGCAAAGCTTCCAGCAGCTCTTTCAGGCGCCGCCGACCGCGCTGATAAGCGCCGGCTTCGCGCGGATCGACATAGACGACGAGAAAGATCTTGCCCGACAGATTGTCGACCACCGCAAGCTGCTCCGAGAGCAGCAGCAGAATATCGGGCGTGTTGAGCGGATCGGGCTTGGCAAACGCTCCGAGCTTCTTCTCGATATAACGAATGGTGTCGTAGCCGAAATAGCCGACCAGCCCGCCGCAAAAGCGCGGCAGGCCAGGCTGCGCCGCCACTTTGAAGCGCGCCTGATACTGCCGGATGAATTGCAGCGGATCGTCGGCCCGCGGGCGGCTCTTGAGTTCGCCGCGCTCGAATTCGCTGCACTCGTTGCCGCGCACCTCGAGCCGTGATTCGGCAGCAAGCCCGATGAACGAATAGCGACCGAAACGCTCGCCGCCGACCACCGATTCGAGCAGGTAGGTGTAAGGCTGGTTGGCGAGCTTGAGGTAGAGCGACAGCGGGGTATCGAGGTCGGCGAAGGTTTCCAGCACCAGAGGGATGCGGTTATAACCCTCGGCCGCAAGCTGGTTGAATTGTGACTCTGTCATTCGTGTGGATCATGATTTGGTTATGAGTTTGGTGGCCTCAAATAACGTTGCTACTATAGCATCAACGTCGAGTTCCCGCACATCGGCACCCTCGTTGTAACCGTAGGTGACGCAGATTACGGGACAGCCCGCCGCGCGCGCCGCTTGCGCGTCGTTCAACGAGTCGCCGATCATCAGCATCTGCGCGGGCGTGATGCCAAAATGACGGCACGTATGCGTGAGCGGCAGCGGGTCGGGCTTCTTCTGCGGCAACGTGTCGCCGGCGATTACAAGCGAAAAATAATGGTCGATGCGCATCTGCGCGAGCAGCGGCAGCGTGAAGCGCTCCGACTTGTTGGTCACGCAGGCGAGCAGAAAGCCGGCGCTTTCCAGCGCCCCCAGTCCTTCCGGCACGCCTGGATACAGCGTGGTGTATTTGCCGTTCACGCTTTCATAGCAATCCAGGTAAAGCGGCAGCGCGCGTTCGAACAACGCCGCGTCGGGCTCGCCGCTCAACGCGCCGGCCAACGCGCGCTTGACCAGATTCGGGATGCCCTTGCCGACGAAAGTGCGTACCAGCGCCTCATCAAGCGGCGGCCGGCCGAGTTGCTGCAGCATCAGGTTAACCGCGACCGCGAGGTCCTTGACGGTGTCGAGCAAGGTGCCGTCAAGGTCGATAGTCACGGCTTTGACGGGCAGCGGGAAATTACTCTTCGACATGGGCTCGCGACAATGCGGCGGCAGAATACGGCTAGACCTTCGCGAGTTCGCCGCGCATCTGCTGGATGGTCGCCTGGTAGTCCTTGGCGCTGAAAATTGCCGAGCCGGCGACAAACGTGTCGGCGCCGGCGCGCGCAATCTCTGCAATATTGTCGATCCTGACACCGCCGTCGACTTCGAGCCAGATGTCCTTGCCGGATTTGGCGATGCGTTCGCGCGCCGCGCGCAGCTTGGCGAGCGCGCCGGCAATGAACTTCTGGCCGCCGAATCCCGGGTTCACCGACATGATCAGCACCAGGTCGAGCTTGTCGAGCACATAGTCGAGATAATCGAGCGGGGTTGCCGGATTGAACACCAGGCCCGCCTTGCAGCCGTGTTCCTTGATGAGCCCGATGGTGCGGTCGATGTGCTCGGACGCCTCGGGATGAAATGAAATGAGATTGGCTCCGGCCTTGGCGAAATCGGGAACGATGCGATCGACCGGTTTTACCATCAAGTGCACGTCGATCAGCGCCGCGGTCAGCGGCCGGATCGCTGCGCATACCAGCGGGCCGACCGTCAGGTTCGGCACGTAATGGTTATCCATCACGTCGAAATGGATCAGATCCGCGCCGGCCGCGATGACGCTCTTCACTTCATCGCCGAGACGCGCGAAGTCGGCGGACAGGATGCTGGGTGCGATGCGATACATGACGTTGAATTCGACCGATGACCGCGGTCATTCTACCCGCAATCTCAGTGCCGCACCTAGCCATGGCCGCATCAAAGTTGTGATTGCCACACCGGTCAAAATAGTGTGGAATGATCGACTGCGCCGCACCTCGCGCCCCACACAATCCAACCCGTACCCCATGGCCACAGCAAAAAAGCACGAAATCACGGTGACTACGCGCACCACTTACATCCCGGAGCAGTCGGATCCGGAAAGCGGCCGTTACGTATTTGCCTATACCATCACGCTCAAGAATACGGGCAGTGTCGCCGCGCAACTGATCAGCCGGCATTGGATCATCACCGACGCCAACAATCAGGTGCAGGAAGTGCGCGGGCTCGGCGTGGTCGGCGAGCAGCCGCTGCTCAAGTCTGGCGAGAGCTTCGACTACACGAGCGGCACCGCGATCGCGACGCCGGTCGGCACCATGCGTGGCAGCTATCAGATGGTGGCCGAGGACGGCCTGCAGTTCGATGCGCCGATCCCCGAGTTTACGCTGTCGATGCCGAGGGTGTTGCACTAGGCGGTTTCGAGTTGCGAATAACGGATTGCGAATTGAGCATGTCGTTCAACCTCGCCCGGGGTCGCGATCGTCAGGTGGTTTGGGCCTGCGCGGCCACGTCCACCAGACGATGAGTAGCAGTATCGCGAGCGCAACTCCTGCCTCAAGTAGCAACCAAAACATAGCGGCTCTTCTGCCTGACTTTCAGTGTTATATACTGCCGCGCATTGTGTTCCGCTCTGCAATGATACGCCGCTGCGCCGCGCTGATCGCGGTGGTTACGCTCGCCGCGTGCGAGACGCTGCCGCCGGACAAGCCGGTCAGCGGGCCGCCACCAGCAGCGGCACTAACATCAACGCCGGTCCCCGTAGCGCCCGCGCCAACGGTTGAAGTACCGCCGGCAAAGCCGCCGGCGCCCATCAGTCCGCTGCGCGCCAGCAGTTGGGACGCCATTCCCGGCTGGCGCGACGACAACCCGCAGCTCGCCTGGAGCGCGTTTGTGACGAGTTGCAGCGCGCTTAAGAACCAGTCGGCGTGGCAGTCCGTCTGCAGTGTCGCGGCAGCGTTCAACGAGCCCGCGCGCGACACGCTTTACCGTTTTTTCGAGCTCAACTTCACGCCCTACCAGCTCGTCAACCCCGACGGCAGCGACAGCGGTCTCGTTACCGGCTACTACGAGCCGCTGTTGCACGGCAGCCGCACCCGCAGCCCACGCTATCGCTACCCGGTGTATGGCGTGCCCGCAGACCTGCTGGTGATCGATGTGGGCGAGCTCTATCCCGAACTCAAGAACATGCGGCTGCGCGGCCGGCTCGAGGGTCGGCGCGTGGTGCCGTATTTCAACCGCGCTCAGATCGACGAGGGTTCAGCCGCGGTCGCGGGCAAGGAAATCGTGTGGGTCGAAGATGCCGTCGAGCTGTTTTTCCTGCAGATCCAGGGCTCGGGCCGCGTCAAGCTCGACAGCGGCGAGACCATCAGGCTCGGTTACGCCGACCAGAACGGCTATCCCTACCGCTCGATCGGCAGGTTGCTGGTCGACCGCGGCGATCTGCCGCTCGAACGAGCGTCGATGCAAGGCATCAAGGCGTGGGCGAGGCAGAATCCCGCCAAGCTGCAGGATCTGCTCAATTACAACGCGAGCTATGTATTTTTCCGCGAGCTGTCCCCTGACCTGCCCGGCCCGCTGGGTGCGCTTGGCGTGCCGCTTACCGCGCGCCGCAGCATCGCGGTCGATGCGCGCCACATTCCGCTCGGCGCGCCGGTGTTCCTCGCCACTACCATGCCAAATTCACGCCAGCCGCTGCAACGCCTGATGCTGGCGCAAGACACGGGAGGCGCGATCCGCGGTGCGGTGCGCGCCGATTTCTTCTGGGGATTCGGCGACGAAGCCGCGGCGCTTGCCGGCGGCATGCGCCAGACCGGCAAAATGTGGGTGCTATTGCCGAAGGACTATCCGCTGCAGAACTAGCTTGCCGGTCGCACCATGGAGACACGCAAAAGTGAACGGGTGAACAGATTTTCCGCCTCCCGCCTCAGCGAACAGTGCCCTCGCTGTCGCCGTAAATATAATTGACCTGCAGCACGACCCGGCTTTTCACCGGGTGCCCCTGTTTCTGCGCCGGGAAAAACCGCGTTGCGCGAAATACCGACAGCGCGGCCTCTTCGAAGTGGCCCTCCGGCTGAGCTTCAACCACCGATACTTCGTTGACAACGCCGAACTCGTCTATCAACAACAGCAGCAGCAAACGCCCGTCAATGCGTTGAGCCGCGGCAGTGTCTGGGTAATTGAGTTTGATCGGCGTCAGCGGCTGCGGATAAACGTCGAGCTGCTTCGCCGGGTAATAGGTCGGGTCACGGGTTAACCGCGACTCTGTATTGCCGCTGGGCGAAGCCGGCAGCTCGGTCGCGGCCGGCTTGGACTCACGTTTCGGTTCGACTTTGGTTGCAGCCGGTTTGGGCTGGGCATCCTCGCTCGCCGGTGCGCCCGTCCTTTCTGTCGGGGTCAGCGCGGCTTCCTGCGGCTCGCTGTTCGCGACCGGCTCGAGCCGCGCGTAGATAGTGGCAGCCGCGTTCGACACGCCGCCGGTCGGATTCACCGGTACACCCAGCAGCAACGCCAGATGCAGCAGCAATGACAGTGAGCACGCGACGAGCAGCCTTGACCAATCCTGCTTCAAGGCGGAATCCGGGATTGCGGCAAGGGTAGCCATAAACGGCGTCTGATCGAGCCGGAACAAGCGCCGCCATTATCGTAAATTACAGCGATGCCGCATAGGGCGGCTTGCCGCTAATTGGTTGACTTAGCGGCTATCAGCAGGTGTTGTTCGATCTGATCAATCGGAATTGCGCCGGGAACACGTTGGCCGTCGGCAAAGAACATCGTCGGTGTTCCGGTGATGTTTTTTTGCCGGCCGAAGGCGAGAATTTTCTCGATCGGCGTATCGCAGCTGCCGGGTGCCGTCGGCGCAATGCCATTGACCAACTGATCATCCCACGCCTTGACGCGGTCTTTCGAGCACCAGATGGATTTCGCTTTTGTCATTGAGTCGGGCCCCAGCACCGGATACAGGAACACGTAGACCGTCACGTCGCTGACTTTGGCGAGATCCTGCTCGAACCTCTTACAGTAACCGCAATTGGGATCGCCAAAGTATGCGAGCTGGCGAGTGCCCTTGCCTTTGATTTTCTTGAACGCGAGATCGAGCGGCAGCTGGTCGAACTTGATCGCCGTGAGCCGATTCATTCGCTCCTCGGTGAGGTTCGTCTTTTTTTCGGTGTCGATCAGGTGGGCATCGAGGAAAAGATAGGCGGCCTTCTCGTCGGTATAAATCAACTGCCCATTGGCGAACACTTCGTAAATACCGGCCAGCGGCGTCTTGGTCACGCTTTCAACCGCGATATCCGGATATTTTTTCTGCATCGCGGCCCTGACCGTGGCTTCACTGGCGCCGGCAATGGTGCTGACACACGCCAGCAACAGCACGGTGATTACCGCTATGATTTTTTGCATGATGATCCTTAACGAGTGGTTATCTTGGTTCGATCAGCCTATCCGACCGCGTGTTGCACCAAAAGGTTCTTCAGTTGCGACCGGCGGTTGGTCAGCCGCAGGCCGAAATTGCGCAATTCTGCCAGCCAACTGATTTCATTATTAAACAATCTCTGCAGCAAGTCGGTGGTGAATTGCGTGGCGACAATATCTTCCCGCCGCGCGCGCTCGTAACGACGCAGCAGGTGATAGTCGCCGCAGTCGGTCTGGGCGCCGCGCTGCAGCAGCACCCGGGCCAGTTCGCGTGCGTCGCGGAAACCGAGATTAACGCCTTGTCCGGCAAGTGGGTGCACATTATGCGCGGCGTCTCCGGCCAGGGCAAGGCGCGGCATCACCAGTTGCCGTACGCGCTGCAGCCGCAGCGGGAACGCCGCCGCCGGCGTAATCAGCGTCAGATCCCCGAGCATGCCGTGGCTGGCTGCCACGACCTGCGCGGCGAGTTCCTCGCGTGCGAGCTCGAGCAGCTGTGCCGCATGTTCCTCCGTGGTCGACCATACCAACGACACCCGCGCGTCCGGCAATGGCAGCAACGCCAGTACGCCGTCGCGCCGGAACCATTGGTACGCTGTGCCGCGATGCGGCTTCGTCGTGGCGAAATTGGCAACCACCGCCGTCTGGTGATAGCGGCGCATTTCGACTTCAATCGCAGCTTGCGCGCGTACCCATGAATCGGCGCCATCGGCGCCGATCAGCAAACGCGCATGCAGCATGCGGCCCCCTCCCAGCTCCAGTTGCGCCGCTTCCGCCGCGAGCGTCAATGCCTTGCATGCCGCGGGCGCTATCACTTCGACGTGCTGCGCACGCTTGAGCGCATCCCACAGCACACGCTGCAGCTCGCGGTTTTCAACGATGAAGGCAAGCTCGCGCAAGCCGGCGTCATAAGCGCTGAAATCAAGCTCCGATCTATCGTCGTCGCCAACAATGCGCATTGCCTCGACCTGGCTTACACGCGCCATATCAAGTTCACGCCACACGCCGCAGCGCTCGAGAAACGCCGCGCTGCCGGGGCTGATCGCGTAGACGCGGTTGTCCCAATCGGCGGCGCCAGCAACCGGCTGCGGCGGCTGCGCTTCGACTACCGCGAGTTTGAGCCCGGCAGTCTTGAGCGCCAGCGCCAGGCTCGCGCCGACCAGTCCGCTACCAACTACTACGACGTCAAAATCCATATATCATCAGCATTTGAAGCGAAATTGCGAGTGTAATCGCGTAATCGCGTCCCGTCACCGCCGCAAAAAGCTCCGCCCGGCGGTCACTGTAGGGCGTTGAACGGTGCGCGGGGGCCATACCTAACTGTTTGCAAACCTTGACAAAATCCGGGTCGAAATTTAGACTGCCGCGCCTCCTACTCGGCGAGTTAGCTCAGCGGTTAGAGCAGCGGAATCATAATCCGTTGGTCCGGGGTTCAAATCCCTGACTCGCCACCAATTTCACCTGCCCTGTCCGGCGGACAAGGCGCACTCTTGTTAGGGGTACGCGATTAACGGTTACGGCGCTTGGGATGGCATCTCGGTTATAATGCAGAGGACTGATTTAAAAAGAGTTTCGATCGTATTATGAGACATGGGTCTAGTTCGGTGCGTAAATTGTTGCTCTTATTAATGGTAGCGTGCTTGTTGTCCACGGGAACCGGCTATGCGCAATTACGTACTTTGCCAGCCAATGCCAAGCGCACCACCGTCGGACAGCCGCAGATGCTGCCGTATGTCGAGCTCGGCGGCAAGGTGGTCAGGCTCGCACCGGGCGGCGTTATTTACGATCAGAACAACCGCACCATCGTGCACGGCGCGTTGCCGGCGGATGCTGATGTGGTGTTTACTACCGACATGAATGGCGACGTCGCGCGCATTTATATCCTGACGCCGCAGGAACAGGCGCAATTCAACCAGCGTAAGTAGCACGCGTGCCGCACAAGCTTTACATCAAGACCTTCGGCTGCCAGATGAACGAGTACGACTCGGCAAAGATGGCCGACCTGCTCAACGCCGCGCACGGCATGACCGTGACCGACGAGCCGCAACAGGCTGACGTGATCTTGTTCAATACCTGTTCGGTGCGCGAGAAAGCACAGGAAAAAGTTTTTCACGACCTCGGCCGCGTCAAGCACCTGAAGCAGGCACGTCCCGATCTGCTGATCGGCGTCGGCGGCTGTGTCGCAAGCCAGGAGGGCGCCGCGATTGTCGCGCGCGCACCCTACGTCGACCTGGTGTTCGGCCCGCAGACGCTGCATCGCTTGCCGGAAATGATCGCCGCGCGCCGCGCGAGCGGGTTGCCACAGGTCGATATCTCGTTCCCGGAAATCGAAAAGTTCGACCGCCTGCCGCCGGCGCGCGTCGAAGGCGTGAGCGCATTCGTTTCGATCATGGAAGGCTGCAGCAAGTACTGCACTTTTTGTGTTGTGCCCTATACGCGCGGCGAAGAGGTGTCGCGGCCGCTCGATGACGTGCTGACCGAAGTCGCCGAGCTTGCCGCGCAAGGCGTCAGGGAAATCACGCTGCTGGGACAGAACGTCAACGCATGGCGCGGCATGCTCGATGCTGGCGACGCGGCCGATTTTGCGCTGCTGCTCGAGTACGTCGCCGCAATTCCCGGTATCGAGCGCGTGCGTTATACAACGTCGCACCCGAAAGAATTCACCCAGCACCTGATCGACGTTTACGCCCGGTTGCCGCAACTCGTGAGCCACGTGCATCTGCCGGTGCAATCGGGCTCGGACCGCGTGCTCGCCGCGATGAAGCGCGGTTACAGCGCGCTCGAATACAAATCGATCGTCCGCCGGTTGCGCAAGGCGCGCCCCGATATATCGATCTCGTCTGATTTCATCGTCGGCTTTCCGGGCGAAACCGACGCCGATTTCGCGGCCACGCTCAAGCTGGCGGAAGACATTGGTTTCGATGCGAGTTTCAGCTTCATCTACAGCCCGCGCCCCGGCACGCCGGCCACCGAGCTGCCCGATGCGACGCCGCACGAAGTGAAGCTCGCGCGACTGCAGCGGTTGCAGGTGCTGCTCGAATCACAGGCATTGGCGATCAGCGCAGCCATGGTCGGAACGGTGCAACGCATCCTGGTCGAAGGCGTCTCGAAAAAGAACTCACGCGAACTTTGCGGCCGTACCGACAACAACCGCGTCGTCAACTTCGCAGGAAGCCCGCGCCTGATCGGCCGGTTTGTCGACCTTACCATTACCGCCGCGCGGCCGCACTCGCTGCGCGGCGAGATTGCGCTCGTTAACGCGTGAAGGCCATCGAAGTATCCTTTACTCCGGTCGACAACCAGCGGCTTGCCAACCTGTGCGGCGTGCTCGACGAGAACCTGCGCCAGATCGAGACCGCGTTCGGCGTGGTGATTGCGCGCCGCGGCGAGCGCTTTGCATTGAGCGGCGGGCCTGATCACACGCGGCTTGCGGCGCAGGCACTCAAAAAATTCTATGCCAAAACCAGACACAATCTGTCGGTTGAAGACGTGCAGCTGGGGCTGATCGAGGTGACCCGCGCGCGGCCTTCTGGTGATGACGGCGACGCGCCGCAACTCAAAACGCGGCGTCACGATCTGCACGGCCGCACGCCGCGTCAGGTGCAGTACCTGAAGCAGATCCAACACCACGACATCACGTTCAGCATCGGGCCCGCCGGCACCGGCAAGAC
>OCZT010007618.1_pt1 | contig 10597 bp, 9 predicted proteins | sample 1539031 | NCBI WGS metagenome assembly OCZT01 (sample SAMEA3539308, study PRJEB22396) | soil metagenome | biome: tundra; feature: field; material: soil | place: USA | collected 2010-05 | depth 0.15 m
TTGCAATCGTTTTTCAACGACGGCGTGCTTGTGTTGATGATGACGTGATTAAAATCCTTCGCGATGGCGAGGCACTTGGCGAGGTCAATGTCGTGCGGCGGGCAGTCGAGCAGTTTGGAATTCGGCGTGAGCGCGGCGGGTTGCGCGAGCCACGTCGGATACCAATAGCTGGTGACTTCGCGCCGCGCCTGATAACGCGCCCCGGCGCCGCCGTCGAAACCGTCAAAGCTCGGAGGTGAAAGAAATAGTGTTTTGCCCATTTGGAAATCTATGGTTGGAACCCGGCAACCCGTGTAAGCGTTTACTCCGCCTTCGTTGCGGTTTTCCTGGCGTCGTCGATTTTTGCCTTCAACTCATCGCGTTCCGAGGTGTCGCCGTTGCCGCAGAAGGTGCCGGCGTGCTGTGCGCCGTTGCCATTCCCCTTTGCGGCGGCGGCTTCAGTGATGTCGTTGCCGCCACGGGCGAAAGCAGATTTCGCACCGGCCAGACCGCTGTTGATCGCAGCCTTCGCTTCCGCCAGATGGCCTTTGCCAATTGAGACGCCGTTGAAAGCGCGCTTCGCCAGTTCCGGCGAGGAGGGAAACGGTTTGGGCTTCGCGCTGAAATTGTATTTGAAATTTTTCCAGTTGTCGCCGCGTTGATAGTTCGTGCCGAGCGCGCCGCTGGGGTCGTAGCCGCAATGCACCATGCAATTCTCGCAGCGCGGGTCGCGGGCGACGCCGTTGACGACGCCGTATTTGTCCCACTGAACCTTCGTGAGCATTTCCTGATAGCCGGCGTAGTGGCCGTCGGTCATCAGGTAGCACGGCGCTTTCCAGCCTTTGACGTTGTAGGTGGGAATCGCCCACGCGGTGCAGGTCAACTCGCGTTTGCCGGCGAGAAATTCCTGATAAACCGGCGTGCCAAAAATCGTGAAGCGCGCCCCCCATTCCTGAATTTTGGCGAATTTCTCGCGCGTCATTTTTCGCGTGAGGAAGAAATCTTCGGGTTGCTTGCCGAGCCGTTTGACCATGTCCTTCTTGGCGGCGTCGTATTCGTAACCGGGCGAAATCGTGTGGCCGTCCACTTCGAGCGAGGAGAAAAACTCGAACATTTCCTCGATCTCCTTCACTTGGGTTTCCTTGTAAACCGTCGTGTTCGTCGCGACCTGGTAGCCGAGAATCTTCGCCATCTTGATCGCTTCGACGCATTCCTTGAACACGCCTTCGCGTTCGACGATGAGGTCGTGCGTGAATTCCAGGCCGTCCATGTGGACGTTCCAATACATCCATTTGGTGGGCGCGATGACCGATTTCTTGAGCGCCGCTTCGTCGGACTTGCGAATCGTCCCGGCGTCCTTGTCGGAAATCAATTTCCCGTTGAGCAGCTTTTTGATCTTCGGCTCCAGTGCGGGCGAATAAATTGCCGCGAGGTAATCCCGCATCTTTTTCCGCATGAACATGGCGTTCGTGCAGATGTAAACGATGCGGTCCTGCGCGAGAATCCCGTTCACCAACTCCTCAATCTTGGGATAAATCAACGGTTCACCGCCGCAAATGCTGACCATCGGCGCTTCGCATTCCTCGGCCACGGCGAGGCATTTCTCCAGCGGCACCATGTCTTTGAGGCTGGTGGAGTATTCTCGAATACGACCGCACCCCGTGCACGTCAAATTGCACGTATGCAAGGGTTCGAGTTGCAAGACCATCGCAAACTTCGGCGTGCGACGCAGTTTGTGCTTGATGATGTGACTGGCGATTTTTTTCGTCAGTGCAAATGGGAATCGCATGGGATTTTAGGATTGAACCGCCTTGTCGGGCGCCAAAACTGCGGGCAAAGTTGGATCGGACGCGGCGGGCGGCGGGTCGGCTTTCAGCAGGCCCGGCAGGAAGAAGTCCAGCGGCGAAACGCTGTGGCTCATGTTGATGCCGCTGCATCCCATTCCCAGAAAAATGAGAGCCGCACACGCAGCCCATGCCCAATATTTGCAATGTAATTTCACCCGAATCCTAGTATAAATCCCGTCATGCCATTCGCAACCATTAATTCACGAGTGATTAAAACCCTCTCCGCCGCTTTAGTTGCGCTCTGGCTGGCTGGTTTTTCCGCCGCTGCCGCCGAAACCAATGCCGCAAGCGCCATCGAACGCAGGGAATCGCCCACTGCCCGTGCCGGACGAATTTTCCAGGAAACGCGGACAAAATTCCACGCCGCCACCAACGCTTCCGAACTCAACTGGCATTTCGGGCAGGCGTGCTTCGATTGGGCCGAATTCGCCACCAACGACACCCAGCGCGCGGAAATCGCCGGGCAAGGCATCGCCGCCTGCCGCGCGCTCACCAAACGCCAGTCCAATTCCGCGCCCGCCCATTATTATCTCGGCATGAACCTCGGCCAGTTGGCGCGCACGAAATATCTCGGCGCACTCTTCATTGTGGACGAAATGGAGCGTGAATTTAAAATCGTGCGCACACTTGATCAGAACTTCGATTACGCCGGGCCGGATCGCAATCTCGGTTTGCTTTACCTCGAAGCGCCCAGCATCGGCAGCATCGGCGACAAGAGCAAGGCCCGCACGCACCTTCAGCGCGCCGCCGAACTCGCGTCGGGTTTTCCCGAAAACCGGCTCAACCTCATCGAAGCCTGCTTGAAATGGAACGACCGCGTCGCCGCGCGCCGCATCCTCGCCGCGCTGGAAGCATCGCTGCCCGACGCGCGCAAAGAATTCTCCGGTCCGACCTGGACGCCAAACTGGCTCGATTGGAGAAAACGTCTGGTGGAAGCCAGGCAGCAACTCGGTCCGCCGCCGAAAGCCATCCAATCGCCGCGCGATAAAAACAAGCAAGGAGGGCGAGCGTCCTCGCGAGCCGCAACTTATCCTAAAGCACCGTGAGCAATTCCAGTCGCCGCTTCGTGCCTGGGCCGCTTACGAACTTTTGCCTGAAAGCCTTCGGGGCAAAGTTTCGTCATGGCGAATCAAACCATTGTCGAATAATCCATGGCATTTTGCTTGTGGTTGCACCCCTGGCCCTCCAACTTCTTCGCCATCAATTTAATCCCAAAACAAAACTAGGAATTTATGAAATGTGTAAAGCGTTCGATACCGTGGTCGTGCGGGTTGTTCATTTTCGCGCTGGCTGCTTTGCTGCTGGCCGGCTGCAAATCAGGCAAGGAGCAGTGTTGTGGCAGCATGACCGCTGAGGCGGCGACCGCAACGCCTGCCCCAGCCAGGTCGCCCGTTGTGATTGCCGCACCCGCCGCCGCGCCCACGCCGGTCGTGGCTCTCGCACCTGCGCCAGTGCCGCTGCCAGTTCGCATCAAAGCCGGTCCTTCGACTTCGTTCACGGATGCCGAGGGCAACGTTTGGCTTCCCGATCAGGGCTTCGCGGAAGGCGATACGGTTGAGCGTCCCGACATACAAATTGCCAACACCAAAACTCCCGCGATTTATCGCAGCGAACGATACAGCATGACTTCGTTTTCGTATCCTGTGCCCAACGGCAAATACACGGTGAGACTTCATTTTGCCGAAACCTTCGAAGGCATCAGCGGGCCGGGCGAGCGTGTTTTTTCGTTCAATGTCGAAGGCCATGAATTCAAGGATTTCGATGTCTGGGTAAAGGCCGGCGGCCCGCTGCGTGCCTACATCGAAACCGTCAATGCCGATGTCACCGACGGCAAGCTCGATATTACTTTCACGAGCAACATCGAGAACCCCGAGATCAACGGGATCGAGATTCTTCCGGGATCTTGAGCGCCTGATATGCCTCCGTCCGTCTTCGCGGGGGACACAATCTCGCTCCAGCCCAACACCGGCGGTCAGCCGTGGTAATGGTGAAACATGCCGGCCACGAGAATCAGTTCGGGATGGGCCGCCGACAACTTGGGCAGGACCACGCGGATGCGTGAACGATAGTTCGCCAGTTTGTCTCGCAGCGGCTTCAGATCGGTCGCCTTGTCCCACTGAAGTTTTTTGAGGTCGAGCACGAGGTGATTCTTGCTCCGGGCCAGCGATTCGCTGATTCGGTGCGCCAACCCTTCGGCATCGGCCCCGGAGAGCGCGCCTTCCAGTCGCATCCACACCCGTTGCTTCGCGTGCTGCAATTCGACCTGGATGGAGAAATCCGGCGAAGTAACTTTGCGATGAAGTTCTTCCCACATTTTAAACGCATCCCACTGCTTGTCGGGCATGCGATAGTTTGTACGGATCAATTTGGGATGCTGGAAAAGGTCGAGCTTCAACGTCAGTCCGGTCCACAGCGCGGCACCTACGGCCATGACGGACTTGAATCGCTCACCGAGCGCGGGGCGGCCCAGTTCCGTGTGGATGCGCCGCTCCAGACCGCCAATCCAGCGTCGCACGGCGGCGTTGGGGCCGAGCAACCGGCCCGCGAGGAACACCGGATAAGCGTATCGCAATTCTGAGGCGAAGTACTCGGCCTTGGCGCGCAGCATCGGGTTCGGCGAATGCTTCAACTTCTGGTAGCCGAGAAAGCGCGATTCGAGAACGCGGTAAATGCTTGGGCCAAGCCGTTCAAAATCCTCTTTGAAGCACCACTCCTGAATGGCTTCGATTTCCTTGGCCGAGAGCGTCGGATGTTTGATCATCGTGCTGAAGCCATCTGCTCTCCGGTAGAACAAGTCCTTGTCGGTGGTGTAGTGATCCTGCAACAAGTTCTCCTTGATGATCCGTTCGTGGAACGGCGTGCCGGGCACCGGGCCGTAGATGAGAAATTGCGCGAGTGACGGCTTGAGCTGCATCAACCCGTCCAGTTCCTGCGCCACCACTTCCTGGTTCTGATAATCAAAGCCCACGATCATCGAGGCCAAAATGGTGATGCCGTGCGCGCGAAACTCGGTGAAAATGTCTGCGACCGGCCGGCCCTGTTGTTTGGCGTAATTCGACCGTGTGCCCTCGTAGCCGATCCAGAAACCGTCAATGCCCATCTCCAGAATTTCTTCGACGGTGTACTGGCTGATGGCCTTGATGCTGGAGAACGCGAAAATGGAAATCCTTTTTCCGCCCTTGATCACGCAATCGCGAAACTCCATCGCGCGCTTTTTGTTGAGCAGGAAATCTTCATCAATGATGAGGAAGACCAGGCTCGGGTCCGTGTCCAGGTAACGCTCCACGACGGCGTAGATGTCCTTGCCATCCGGCAGCAGTTTGATGTGTTTGCGCGAGAAGAAATGCGACGTGCAGCAAAAATCACAGCCATTGGGACAGCCAAGTCCGGCGAAGATTTTGCCCGTGCCCGATACTTTTATCCCAAAAACTTTCAGCCAGCTCACGATGAGCGGCTGCTTGTAGGGCATGGGGATGGCGGGTTCGCCGAGCAAACGGCGGAAGAACGTCACGCCTTCCTCGCGGCAGATGTAATCGCCGTACGGTTTGAGCACCTCGTCCTTCAACACCGTGCCGTAGCCGCCCAAAACAATTTTGCTGTTCGGCGCGTATTTCCGAATCAGGGCGACGGCCTCCTTCATTTTGTGCATGACGGCCATGATGAACGAAACGCCCACGTAATCGTAACCCTTCTTGAGTTCGCGGATCAGTTCGCTCTTGGACGGGTATTGCAACACCACCGTCGGCGCGTCCAGATTCTCGGCGATGTATTCGAGCCCAAAAAAAATGTTGACGGTGCGCGGGCTGAAAATCCCCTGGGCGCGCGTCACCTGACGGTAAAGCAGTTCATAACCGACCGACGGCGCATCGCCGTATTGCGGCCCCATTGGGCGACAAACACTGGTGAGAAGAATTTTCATATCAATGACCGGGACGACCGCAATTTTCCATTCAACATCCGCTCAGCTTAATATGCGTCTTCTGGTCGCAACGAGAGTAATGTGCCAAAAACACTGCGCGGAAATTGCCATCACGGCAGCAAGAACTGCGCGGCCCGCCCGCTCCTCTCCGTTGGTCCGTGGTGAAAAGGAACCAAACGAGTGCTCGCTGATTCGTTCTTGATCAAAACATTGTAATCATCACCAATAGACTCATCTCCGGCAAAGTGGTGAAGTATGCGTCAGGCGAAAGCGTGACCCCATCCTTTGTGCGTTTGGCCAGAGCCTGGCGAAACATTAAGCCGGAAAAGCTTTTCGGATTCTGCGCGGACGGCTAATCTCCGCCCGTCAATTTCCAGATGCGAACGCTACGTCTAACAATCGCCGACCTGTTCGAGTTTGAAGGAACACCGCCTTCCGCTCGGCATCTCACGCGCGGCTGCGTCACCCGCATGATGGGCAAGATGTTCGCTCCCCGCCGACAACAACCGTGAACGAAAGGCAAACTATGTTCCATCGCAAACTGTTTCTCTTGATGATTGGCGCAGCGGCGCTGATTTGCGCAACCGCAATCGCCCAGGATCAGCCAACCAAACCCAAACTCAACGTTCTCAAAGGCCCGGCCACTGCGAAACTCGGCGGCGTGGCGCAAATCAATTTGCCCGCCGGTTACAATTTTTTGGACGGCGCAACCACGCGCTCGATCTTGAAAGCTTACGGCGAACCGGTCAGCGGCAAGGAGTTGGGCTTGATTGAAGCCACCAACGCGCATTGGTCGGTGATGTTTGAGTTTGCCGACATCGGTTATGTGAAGGACGACGATAAAGACAAACTTGATGCAGACAAAATGCTGGCGGGTTTCAAGGAGGGCACAGCGGAACAGAACAAGCAGCGCGTGGCGATGGGGCGCACGCCGCTGGAGATCGTCGGGTGGGAGCAACCGCCACATTACGATGAGGTCACACACAATTTGACGTGGGCCATCCGTTGCACGAGCGAAGGACGGCAGATTCTGAATTACAACACGCGCCTGCTCGGTCGTCTGGGAGTCATGGAAGTCGTTTTGATTTGCGAGCCGGATCAACTGCAAGGAACGCTCCCCACGTTCACAAGTTTGCTCGCAGGTTATTCATTTCAAACCGGCAACAATTACGCGGAGTATCGCAAAGGCGACAAGGTGGCCAAATACGGTCTTGCCGCGCTGGTGCTCGGCGGCGCGGCGGTGGGCGCGGCCAAGCTGGGTTTGCTCGCCTGGCTGCTGCCATTCTTGAAAAAGGGTTGGATTCTCATCGTCGCTGCGTTTGCGGGGATTGCGAATTTCTTTAGAAAGCTTTTTGGGAGAAAAGACGAGCGCCCGAATGATGGTTCTTCAACTTGAGAATCAACTCTTCGGAGCGCGGCTGTGTCCCGCAGAGCGGGATCAGCCGCAGCAATCTTCTCAAGAACTGGCCTGCTGAAATTCATCTTATGCCCCAGAGCTTTTCAACCTGCTGCGGCTGGTCTCCGACACAGCCGCGCTCCATTCAAACGAAGACACTACGCAAATTATGAGCGATGCCTCCTTGCTGTTCCTCGTGCTGGCGGTGCTTTACGGTTGGGAATGCACCTGCTGGTTGCGGCGCGGTTCGGTCGCGTGCCTTACGTGGTTCGGTAAACACTGGCGCGTGGCGCATCCGGGCGAATTTTTCGGCAACCAGCAAGGCGGTTTTGTTTTCGCGTGGCCGCTGCCGCCGCTAGGAACAATTCTCACCGGCAATCAACTTCCGCTCTCGCTCTCGCCGCAGGGCGTGCTGACGTGGGTGGCGACAAGTGTCAATCCCAACGGTCGTCCGCAACAAATTGTAAACTTTTTTCCGTTCAGCGAAATCACCAGCGTCAAAGCGCAAGGCCGCAAGCTGATTATCAACTGCCAGCCGACAAAGGCAACTCCCTCTCCCCGCCCAAACGGGGAGAGGGTTGGGGTGAGGGGAACTGAACTTGAAAATCAAAACCTCCTCACCGCGGCCCTCTCCTCCCTTGGGGGAGGAGAGGGGGTAGAAAAGTTGCTCAGTCAACTCGCGCTGAAAACCAGTTCGCCCACGTTCGCCGCGCATCTGGCGCAACAACTGGAACGACTCAAATCGTTGCCCGTGGAAAAGCGGGCGGCGGCCATCGAAGACATTTTCCGCGACAGTCTCGATACAAAAGCGATTGAAAAACTGTGGCGTGAATTTCGGGAACGCGCCCGGCCTGTTCGCTGGCTGGCCAACGCGTTGCTCGTGTATCTGTTCGCGTTCACGCCGGTGATGATCTGGAATTTTGGTCTCAAAATGTGCTGGCTGTCGTTGTTGATTGGTTTGCTGTCGTTGACCGGCGCCATCGGGTTTTTCTTTCGTCGAGTGCATAAAAAGTTTTTTCCGGCGGCGGATGACGAGCGATTCACGCACACCATCATCGTGGGGCTTGCGCCCGTCAGCGCGATGCGGGCGCACGATGTTTTGTCGCGACCGTTGCTGGAAACGTTTCATCCGCTGGCCGTGGCGCGGGTCTTTTGCCGGGAGGAAAACTTCCGCGAGTTCGCCGCCAAAATTCTCCGCGACCTGCGCCATCCGTTCCAACCGGCGTGTCCCGGCGACAACGCGGCGTGGCAGGAAGCGGAATCATTTTCGCGCACCGCGCTGCAACGCGCCGTGGAGAAATTTCTGAAGCAAAACAAGATTGACCCGGAAGATTTGTGCCGCGCGCCCAAACCGGCGGATGAAACGTGCCGTTCGTATTGCCCGCGCTGTCAGGCGCAATTCACCACGACGGATGGTCAATGTGCGGATTGCGGTGGGTTGCCGTTGGTTGATTTCAAAAAGTAGGCAGGCATCCCGTTTGCGCGGTGTCGGAGTTGACAAATTCATAGAAAGCATCATGATGCTTGCATGAGAACCACTTTGACGCTGGATGCTGATGTGGCCGCGAAAGCCCGCCAAGGCGCGGTGCGGACGGGTAAACCGTTCAAGAGCCTGATCAATGCCGCGTTGCGTATCGGGCTGGATGAAGTTTTGAAACCGGCGGCGGCCAAACCGTATCGCGCCAAACCGCTTCCACTCGGGCTAAAACCGGGTTTCAGTTACGACAATATCTCCGAATTGCTCGCCCAAGCGGAAGGAGAAGATTACCGATGATTTTGCTGGACGTGAACCTGCTGCTCTACGCCACTGACAATTTGTCCGAACATCATGAAGTGGCGCGAAAATGGTGGGAGAAACAATTGAGCGACACCGAGCCGGTTTGCCTATGCTGTCCGGTTATAAAAGCGTTCATCCGCATCGGCACAAATGCGCGGTTGCATCGGCGTCCGCTTACCTTGAACGAGTCTGTGGAGCGCGTGCAAAGCTGGCTGGAGCAACCGTGCGTGCGAATCATCCAGCCGACGGAACATCACTGGCCCATTTTTCAGCAAATGCTCCGGGTCGGCAACGCCACGGCCAATTTGGTTTCCGACGCCCACCTTGCGGCGCTGGCGGTGGAGTACAATTGCGTGCTGCAATCCACCGACACGGACTTCGCCCGTTTTCGCGGGTTGAAGTGGCGGAACCCGATTCGTGCAGACTGACTTGTGCCGCGCGCCCAAGCCAGCGGACGAAACGTGCCGTTCGTATTGCCCGCGCTGTCTCGCACAATTTATCACGACGAATGGTCAATGTGCGGATTGTGGCGGGTTGCCGTTGGTGGCGTTTGAACGCTGATTCCTTGCGCTGAAAGCGCAAAAGAACTTAGCCCAACGCCCGCCGAGTTCGTCGGATGCAAGTTTCAGGATGTTTCGCCAAGGCACATTCCCAAATCCGAATCACGTGCCAGCCAGCAGAACGAAGCGTTCGTGTAACGCGCCGATCTCGACGTTGATTACCGCTTAACTTTTGCTGCCACAATGCCGCGTTTTGGTTTGGTTTGAGATTCCGACCGCAACCGTGACCATGCCAAAAGCAACCGTCAACAAACACCGCGAGTTTTACCTTTGGGAAAACGAAGTCGGGATTACCAAGCAGAGGAAAACCGCGTCGCCAGCCTCGCAGTCCCGCAGCGCGCAGGAGCGACAAGAGTTTCAATTCCGTAGTCGCATTTCGCTTGCTACGAACCCGCGACATCAGTGCAGAACGGGATAATCCGCCAAATGTCGTCTTCGCGTGCCTGCTACGACTTGGCCAGTGACTCATGGCGTTTGTCCAGTTCCTCTCGGATACGCTTGCCAGCTACACGCGCGAATTTCGGAGGCACGGCGTTTCCAATCATGTCGCACACGACTTCCATGTGGTCTGTTTCAAACTCATAGCCGCGCGGAAATGTTTGAATCAGCGCCGCCTCACGCACCGAAATTGTCGTGCGACTTTTCTTATTGGGATGGCCGAAGCGTCCCTTGCAGGGCGTGGTGCAGCCGCCGGTCATTGTGACGGGAGTTTGATTCCATGACATCCGACCGTAGGTGTTCGTGAATCCTTCGTAACCGCTGCGGTGACATTTGGGACGAATGGATTCCTTCAATCTCAGCCAAGTCTTTCCAGGGATTGCGGCGTCGAGTCGCGCCGCAACTTGCGGCTGAAGGTCGCGGACAACGTGCCACTTGAATTTTTTCGGTCCGCCCTTCTTACGCGCTTTGCTCATCACAACGGGTATTGGTTGCTTGGCAATTACGTCACGGAGCGTTAGCCATTTTTTCAGTTTCGATTTTGGCTGCGGACTCTTGGCGTGCGTAGTTTCAGGAAACCGAATCGCAAACCCCCGCCCGGCAAAAAGCACGAGCCGTCTGCGCGATTGTGGCACGCCGTCACCCGATTCGTGCGTGGGCCATCCCCGACAATGTCGGCTC
>OCZT010007619.1_pt1 | contig 10596 bp, 6 predicted proteins | sample 1539031 | NCBI WGS metagenome assembly OCZT01 (sample SAMEA3539308, study PRJEB22396) | soil metagenome | biome: tundra; feature: field; material: soil | place: USA | collected 2010-05 | depth 0.15 m
GAGACCCCTTGAATTTCTCCCGCCATCCCTTCCGCCCTCTGGCGACATTTGCGGCAGCTCTGTTCGTGCTGGTCGCCTGCCAGAATGCCACGGAACCGGTCAATAGCTCCGGGCCGGTTGTTGCGAGCGGCACCTACACGATGGCAAGTTCCTCCCGCCTCCCTGACAGCGTCGCTTGGAGGTCTCCAGCGGACAGTGGTTCCCAGAAGCCCATCTGCAGCCAACTGACCTGTTCGGACACTTTCCGTCTCTCCAAACCTCTGGGGACGGACTCCCTGGCGGTGCAGCTTTGGACGCTGGGCATCCGCACCAGCACCATCTACTTCGGCGAGGAGGGAAGTTCCCCCATCCTTACGCTGAAGACCGCCATCCGTCGCGACACCTTGGATGCGCTGCTCCTGTCCAAGTACGACACGGCCTCTCAGAAGGCCTCCTTCTCGGCGCTGGGCCAGGGCGCTTCGAGCTTGGTGGCCTACTACGCCAAACTGATCTTGGCCGGTGACACCTCCTTCAAGGGGAAGGCTCTCCCGGTGGGCATGAACGCAGATTCTGTCAAGAAGGATCTGGTCTATCTGGCCAACAAGCAAGGATTGACCGCGAGCCAGCTTGCGGCCAAGAACCTCATTGCGGGCCTGGACAGCAGCGCGATCGTCAAGGCCGTTCATATTTTGATCGCCACCAAGATTTTCAGTTCTGCCGATTCTACCGCCATCTTCCCGCCGTATCCTGTGTGGGTGAAGAATCGCATCATGGTGAACGGAGGCGTCAAGGCGGGAGGGAGTCCAGTTTCTGTCAGCGGGACCTTCGCTTGGAAGAAAGACAAGAGCGCCGCGCCCAAGATCGAATTCCGCAATGCCAAAGGGGTGGACCCCAACATCACCTACGCCATTTCGGCCCTACCCGCAGGGGCGGACACTCTTTGGGTCCTGGACAGCAATCTGACGATCCAGGCGAAACCCACGGCGAGCGTGGGAACAGATACGCTGGTGATCACAGTCTCCACGGATTCCGGCACAGCCATCGCTCGCGTTCCATTCCAGGTTCTGGCGAGAGACACCATCGGACCCAGCTTGAAGATCACCTCGCCTTCCAAGGACACTTCCGTTCCCAACGGCACGGCGAACATCCTGGTCACGGCCATCGCTTCGGATTCCGGGAGCGGTCTGGACTATATCCAGATCGGGGGCACCAAGCTGAGCGCGGCTCCCTATTCCAAGAACGTCGATCTCGCGGTTGGGCCCGACACCATCACCGTGCAGGCTTGGGACAAGGCGGGGAACAGCACATTCGCTTCGGTGATCGTCACGCGAGCGCCCTCCCCCGGAGATACTGTGCCGCCCAAGGTCGTTAGGGTACACCCCGTCCAGGACACCATCGTACCGTGGGACACCAAATCCATCCAACTCTCTTGGACTGTTTCCGACGATTCGCTTTCCAAGGTCACCCTCAATGATTCTGTCCTTGTTGGCGTTTCGGGATCGACCCTATACCAGAAGACGGTGAACCTCTCGGTGGGCATCGACACCTTCTCGCTTCTCGCCCTTGACAAGCGAGGGAATCCCACCAGGGACATCGTCCACGTCACGCGGCAAGCAGACAAAATCCGTCCCGATGTAAAGAAGGGGTCCGGCACCACCGATACGGTTCTCCTCATGAGCCAGATCTCCTATTCGCCCTCTTGGATTGTCACCGACAACGCGCTCAATTCGGTGACCATCAACGAAATCGCGGCAACCAAAGGAAGCGCAAATTCCTACTCCGCGCCTGTGACACTTTCCGGCGACTCGCTCTGGATCACCTTGGTGGCCCTCGATTCCTCTGGCAACATGTCTCGGGATTCCTTTTTGGTTCACCGACTCTTTCCGCCAGCCATCAGCCCCATGGGGGCGGCCCTGGCCCAAAGCCAGACCGCCAACATCTCGGTGGTCGCGCACGATCCGGGTGATTCGTTGGAGATCTCTACGGACAGTCTCCATTGGGGTGCCTACTCCGGGACCCAGCTCGTGACCGGCACGGAGGTTCTTTTCGCGCGTGCCCGGCGCGGCGGAGTGATCTCAGTGGTAGTTTCGGCGGTGTACCTGTACCCACCCGCATTTTCCCCAGTGGCTGGGACTTCTGCCTCAGATTCCCTGGTGGTGGGCTTCTCCACGACCGGGGTAGATTCCATCCGGATCACGCAGGACACGACGCAGGCTTGGTTCATGGCGCCTTGGGTGGACCGCAACGGGGCTCCCGTTTACGCACGTAGCTGGCTGCGCGGGACGGCCTCCCGCTTGGCGCTGGCAAACTATCCGGTGTTCCACGACACGAGCGTAGTGTGGGCTAGGATCCAGGGGCGCAACCACCTGCTGACAGGCATACAGAGCGGCACCACCATTGCCTTCGACAGTATACCAGGCCTAGATTCTGTGGTGACCCTGTCCGTGGGGCTCAAGGGCACTCTGGCCCAGAGCACCCTCGACGGAGCCGCCGTGGGGACATGGAAGCTCGCAGACTCGGCGGGGACCGCTGTTTTGCAGGTCAAGAACGGCCCTTCCCAGCAGAACTACACCCTCCGCTATTCCAAGCGGCATTCCGATTCCATCACCGATTCCCGCGACGGTCAGGGCTACAAGATCGTGCGGATCGGAACCCAATGGTGGATGGCGCAGGACCTCATTACGAAACCGATATGGTGCGGCACCACCCTCTATGATTATTGCCTCGATAGCCTATACAGTTGGGCTCAGGCCATGAATTTGCCGCAAAGCTGCGACACCAGCCTGTGTCCAATCGATACCACAATTTCCTACCAAGGGGTCTGTCCCGCGGGATGGCATGTGCCCACACGGACGGAATGGCGGACACTCTTGCATGCCGCATCGTTGGGCGGTGCAGATTCTGTCGGTGCAAGGCATTTGAAATCAAAGACGGGCTGGACAAAGGCGTGGTGGGATTCGTCGGGGACGTGCGGGAATCCAGATGAAAACGGCGATGATCTATTCGGGTTTGGTCTTCTGGGGAAATCAAGTGCGGGCTTTGGGGGGGCATGTCCCGGTTCGGTGATAGTCGGTGAATGGTGGGCTTCAGGTAGTCAAACGGAAACCGATGGAGCGATGTTTTACATGACCTACCAAGCGGGTATAAAAGCGAATTCGAATGGGAAAAACAATCTATTCCAGCTTCGGTGTGCTAAGGACTGACGCACTGTTTTTGGTGGGCCTAGGGCCGGCAGTCCCTGGGCGGGGGAAGGCAAGGCCACACCAGAGTCCATGACTTTCCCTCCCGATGATGTGCTGTTCCTTTGCAATGAACGCTCCAAGGGCCATCCGGGACCAAACCGGAGAAGACCTCGGCGTGCGGCCAATAAACCGGTTGCAGGATCCAGCACGCCTTCGCATGTTCAGACCGTCCAAATCCATCCATTCAGGGCATTGCTTCCGACCTTGCCTAATCCAGGAGCCACACGTGTCTCGCATTCTCTTCGCAGTTCTTGGGCTCGCCGGAATTTCTCTGGCCGCCACCAACTACCCGTTCCCTTACCAGGCCAATTACCCGTACGGGATCCATTCGTCCGCGGTGTTAGCGGCGACCCTCCAGAAGCATTACACCGCCTGGAAGGGGAACTACTACATCGAGAGCGGCGACAAGGCCCGCATCATGTGGGAGGATGATGTAGTTCTCACCAACCCGGTGGCTACCGGCGCTGGTTGTACCAACCAAAACGGGGATTGCACCGTCTCCGAGGGGATCGGATACGGGATGCTTATCACGGTGTACATGGACAATGCAACCAACAATACCCAGGCGATGTTCGACAAACTGTGGACTTACTACAGCTACAGCGCGAATCTAGATGGCAACGGATTGATGAACTGGATGACCCATGGTTTCGATCGGACCTTGCAGACCGGTGCTGCCACCGACGCTGACTTGGACGTGGCCCTGGCGCTGTGCATGGCCTATAAGCAGTGGGGCGACGCCAAGTACCAGACCAACGCGATCACGATGTTGGGCAAAATCTGGGACAGAGAGGTTGGCTCTAACGTCTTTAAGCCCGACGACCAAGGAACGGGCAACATCTTCAACCCCAGCTACTTCGCGGTGGGTGCCGCCCGTGTCTTCGGGCAGGTCGACAAGAACCACAACTGGGCGAGTGTCGCGGACGGCTGCCTCTCCAAGCTTTCCACCATCCAGGCCAATTACTCCACCGGGCTGGTGCCCGACTGGGTGGACGGGAACAATTCGGCGAATGATCACAACGGATCGGGCACCACTAAGTTCGGCTACGACGCAGTGCGCACCCCGTGGCGGGTGGCGCTGGACTACCTGTGGTTCGGGACCAGCTCAGCCCAGACCTTTGAGTCAAAGATCCTCACCTGGATCAAGGGCGCTGCCGTGGGCATAAAAGGCAACTTGCCCGACTACATCAAGATGGAATACAACCTGGACGGTACGACCACCAGCCCCAGCACGAACGCTGTTTACCGGGGAGCACTGGTAGTGCCTGCCATGGCCAGTGTCGGCGATACGGCCTGGCTTCGCGGCGGGTCCACCCTTCTCGCGGGAATGGGAACTGACAATGTTTCGTATTTCAACGATTGCTGGAAGATCCTCTACCTGCTCACCCTTTCCGGGAACTTCCAGAACTTCTGGGGCACGGTGCAGCCTTCGGCCATCGTACCGTCCGGCTCCAGGCCTGAAGCCTCCTGGTTGGCCACGGTCCGTCCCGGAGCGGTGGAACTTCGCGGTGAAGGTGCGGTCCGCGCCCAGTTGATGGATCTTTCGGGACGGATTCTGTCGCAGACGTCCGGTGTCGGTTCCGCGAGCCTCTCCCGTCCGCAAGGGCACGGAGTCTGGCTGGTGCGAATCCTGGGCGATCATCCCCAGACGCTTTCCGTCGTCGCGAACTAACCCTTCGCCTTCACCCCGCAGACCCTTGAAGTTGGTCAGATCTTGTCTGACCATTTCTCTACGATGGCGTGGAACTCCTTGGGCTTCTCCCACGACAGCATGTGCCCTGCGCCTTCCACCACCTCCAGGCGACCCTCGCGAAAGCCCGCCGCGAAGATGCCGGATTCCTCCAAGGGAACCACAGAATCCTTCTCTCCGGCTACCACCAGAGCGGGACAGGGCACCTTGGGGAGAAACAGCGAAGAGTCCGGGCGGGAAGCCAAGGCGAGTTGCGCGAAGGCGATGCCTTCGGCGCGCAACGGGTTCATGAGGCCTCGGATGGCGCGCACCAGGCCGGGGTCGCGGTTGTCGGAGGCCGGCATGCGCGGGAGCATGGACTCGGCGACGAATTCCGGCGATTCGGTGCGCAGGCGCGCGGCCACGGATCGTCGGTTGGAAGCGGTCTCGGTATTGTCGGCCGTGGCCCGCGACGCCACGAAGATCAATCCCCGCAAAAGTGCGGGATGCCTGCGCGCCAAGGCGAGCGCGATGTACCCGCCCATGGAATGGCCCGCAAGGAGCACTGGGCCTGTCTTCCAATGCCCTATCAGAGCGGCGATGTCGTCGGCGTAGGCGTCCACGGATGCGGTGCCTTGGGGGATCCCGCTCTCCCCGAAACCGCGAAGGTCGGGAGCGATCACGCGAAAGCGCTTGGACAGCGTGGAGAGCTGGGGAGCCCACATGCCGCGTTGGAAAGGAAGTCCGTGCAGTAGCACCAGGGCTGTGCCCGTGCCCGCTTCATCCCAGGCGAATTCGACACCGTTCAAGTTCGTTTTCATAGCGCATCAATCTGCATCTTTGCAAGGAACGCCATGGATCCAAAAACGCCCAGAAGACTTCCCAAATTGCGACGCCGGATCCGGCGCCGAACCTGGTTTGGAGTCCTCGCCACCGGATTGGTCACGGTGGTCATGGTGGTGGCCGTCTATTTGCAGCAGCGCGCGGTGTTGATCGAGAGTCATATCCTCCAGCAGGAACGGCTGCTCACCGAGGTCGAAGGCGCGTTGCACCAGCTTCAGGATCGGCAAGTGCGGCTGGCCTCGGTGATGGGAAATGTGGTGCGCAATTCCGCCGAGGGCAGTGCCGCCCGCACGCGCGCCTGGTCCATCTTGGCGGCGGATTCGTCTTCTGCGCATTTGGCGTTGGTCCAGCGCCACGGCGCGAATCTCCTGTGGGGAACCCCCGACCACAAGCCTTGGTTGGCCAGGGAGTTCTACGCCGAGAGCCGCGGCATCTCCGTGTCCGACTTGGAAACGCCTCCTCCCGGACGCGACTCCACTTGGGACGCGGTGTTCTCGGTGCGTGTCAAATCGGTGGTGCCTGGTGCCGACCTGGAGCTCGCTTCCACTGGGCGCGCGCTGGCCCGTGTCGTGGAGCCCTTTCTGCTGAACCGGGGGGTGTCGCTGGCCCTGGTCAACCAGGACGGCGTGTGGTTCCCTCTTTTCGATCGCGACTCTGGTCGCGTGGAACCGCGGATGAGCCGGGAATTGTCCGGAGATGTCTTTTCCTTCCTCCAATCGGCCCCCAGAGGGGTCTTGTGGACGCGACGAGACGTGGGCGACCCCATTCCCCTGGGGAGCTTGGTGCACGCCCGCGTGGTGACGGGATGGGGGAATATCGACTGGATTCTGGTCCTCCATGTGCCGCGCCGGGAAATCACCTTGCCGCTGCTCGCCCAGTTTGGACGCACGGGAATCCTTCTGGGGATCCTTGGGCTGTTCTGGTTTGCCTTGGCTTGGGTGCTGGTTCGCCGCGACTTCCGCCTCACGCGCTTGGAAGAAGATCTCGCTCATTTGCGGGAGCTGCGCCGCAAAGATGAACAGCTCGTGCAGGCGGAAAAACTCGCCACCGTGGGCGTGCTGGTCTCAGGGCTAGCCCATGAAATCGGAACCCCTCTGGGCGTGGTGTCCATGCGCCTGCAGCTTCTCCGACGGCGCACCGCAGAGGATGGGGAAGATCGGCGTACGCTGGACATCGCTCTGCAGCAGTTGGAACGAGTCACGGGACTCATCCGACAGCTTTTGGACTTCGCCCGTTCCAAGCCGGGTCCGGAGCAGGCCGTGGATCTGTCGTGGACGGTGACTACGGTGTCAGATCTTGTCCTTCCGATGGCCCGCAAGCGATCCGCGACTCTTTCGACGGATCTCCCTCAGGACGCTCCACGGGTGGCGGGATCAGCCGATGGCGTCCAGCAGATTGTGCTCAACCTGGTGATGAACGCCTTGCAGGCGATTTCCGATGGGGGAGCCGTGCGGGTGAGTGCCCGCCAGGAAGGAGCGGAAGTCTTGCTTGTCGTGGAGGACAATGGGCCCGGCATTCCGGAAGAGCGACGAGCCGCCATCTTCGACCCGTTCTACACCACCAAGAAGCAGGGCGAAGGCTCTGGATTGGGATTGACCGTGGTGCTGGGGCTGGTGCGGCGGATGGATGCGCAACTGCGCGTGGATCAAGGCGAATGGGGCGGCGCTCGCTTCGAGGTGCGCTTCCGAGCCTGGAAGTCGGAATCCTCGAACCCAGCGAGCTGATAGACTAAAAGGGACTCTGCCCCTTGCTGGGTGCGGGCCTAATCCATATATTCCCTATATGCATACCAGGGTAATGGAAGTTTTGCTCCAAAACCAGCATCGCTACGGCATCCTTCACCGGAACTGACGACTCGCATGTCCAGACCCATTCCGGGATTCAAGCTGACCTTGGGGATCACCACGACGTGGCTCTCCCTGATCGTTCTGGTGCCTTTGGCTGGCCTATTTCTCAAGGCTTCCACACTACCGCTTGCCCGGATCTGGGAGGTTCTCTCCGCGCCCCGAACCCTTGCCGCCTTCCGCGTGAGCTTCGGATGTGCAGCCGCCTCCGCCATCGTCAATGGGATCGCGGGGCCGGTGGTCGCCTGGACTCTGGTGCGCTACAAGCTGCCCGGTCACCGCATTTTGGACGCCTTGATCGACATCCCTTTCGCCTTGCCCACCGCTGTGGCTGGCATCACCCTCACCACTCTGTACGGCCCCAACGGCTGGGTGGGGCACCTATTGGAGCCATTGGGCATCCAGGTGAGCTACACGCTGACGGGCATCACCATCGCGCTGGTCTTTGTTGGCCTGCCCTTCGTGATTCGCACCGTGCAGCCCGTGCTGGAGGAGTTCCCCGCCGAGGCGGAGGAAGCCGCCGCCCTCCTGGGTGCCTCGCGCTTGCAGACCATCGTGCGCGTGATCCTGCCGTCGCTGATCCCCGCCATCCTCACCGGCGCGCTCCTTTCCTTTGCGCGCTGCGTGGGCGAATACGGAAGCGTTGTGTTCATCGCGGGGAACATGCCCGGAAAGACCGAGATCTTGCCGCTTCTGATCATCACGCACCTGGAGGAGTATCAGTACGGTGAGGCCACGGCCATTGCCTGCGCCATGCTCCTGGTTTCCTTCGCGCTTTTGGTGGCTGGGAATCGCTTACAGGCCCGGCTGGGAAGGGGGACGGCGCGATGAGCGGGGCACGCAAGGATCCTCTTTTGCTGCGTATCGCAGCGGTGGGCTTTACCCTGCTGTTTATCGGGGTCACCGTACTTCTGCCGTTGGTGTCGGTTTTTGTCCAGGCCTTCGCCAAGGGATTTGCGGGCTGGTGGGCCGCCGTGTCCGATCCCGACACAGTTTCCGCCATCCGCATGACGCTTTTGGCTGCGCTGGGCGCCGTGCCGCTGAACACAGCCTTCGGGATAGCCGCGGCGTGGCTGGTCACCAAGCACAGGTTTCCCGGCAGGCACCTCTTGGTTAGCCTGATCGATCTGCCATTTTCTGTCTCACCCGTCATTTCGGGGCTGGTGTTTGTTCTCTTGTTCGGGGCGCAGGGAACTTTTGGGTCGTGGCTGCAGGAACACGACATCAAGATCATTTTCGCCTGGCCAGCCATGATTTTAGCAACAGCTTTTGTCACGTTTCCGTTCGTGGCCCGCGAGCTGATCCCGGTGATGGAGGAGATGGGAACCCAGGACGAGGAGGCTGCGGTCATGCTGGGGGCTGGAGGCTGGACCATCTTCCGCAAGATCACGCTTCCCGGTATCCGCTGGGGACTTCTCTACGGCGTCATCCTTTGCAACGCCCGCGCTATGGGCGAGTTCGGCGCGGTGTCGGTGGTTTCCGGGCACATTCGGGGCGAGACCAACACGCTGCCGCTGCACGCCGAGATTCTCTACAACGAATACGACTTCACCGGCGCCTTCGCGGTGGCGTCCCTCCTCACATTGCTGGCCGGTGCCACGGTGGTGGTGAAGCTCTGGCTGGAACGGAGAATCGCGCGATGAGCATCCACATCCAAAATCTGTCCAAGTCCTACGACGGCGTGCGCCAAGTTTTGAAGAACGTCACCCTGGACATCCCCGATGGGGAACTCGTGGCATTGCTGGGTCCTTCCGGAGGCGGGAAGACAACTCTCCTGCGATCCATCGCGGGCCTGGAGGTTCCGGATTCCGGACAGATTCTGTTTGGCGGAAAGGACGCCACCCGCCAGCGTCCGCAGGACCGGGGCGTGGGCTTCGTATTTCAGCACTATGCCCTTTTCCGCCACCTCACCGTGTTCGAGAACATCGCCTTCGGTCTGCGCGTCAAGCCCCGTGCACAGCGGCTTCCCGAGGAACAAATCCGCGCCACGGTGAACGAGCTTCTCCAACTGATTCAGCTTGATTGGATCGCTCAGCGCTATCCCACCGAGCTTTCCGGCGGACAGCGCCAGCGCGTGGCCCTGGCGCGGGCATTGGCCCCGAAGCCCGCCTTCCTGCTTCTGGACGAACCCTTCGGAGCGTTGGACACCAAGGTGCGCAAGGAACTCAGGCGTTGGCTTCGCCAATTGCACGACGAACTGAAGATGACCTCCATCTTCGTGACCCACGACCAGGAAGAGGCCTTGGAACTGGCCGATCGCGTGGTGGTGATGATGGACGGCAACGTGGCCCAGACAGGCACGCCGGACGAAGTCTACGATCGCCCCGCAAGCCCCGAGGTCTACCAGTTCTTGGGCGACGTAAACCTGTTCCACGGGCGCGTGGCGGCGGGGTCGTTTTTGCACCAGCCCCACCAACCCGAAGGTGATGGCGTGGCCACGGCCTTCGTGCGCCCGCACGACCTGGAAGTCGATCGCTTCCAGGCCACCGACAAATCCGTGCCTGCTGTGGTTCTGCATGCCTACGCCGTGGGCCCCAAGGTGCGCGTGGAGTTGCGCCACCGCGATTCGGGCCAAGTGATCGAAGCCGAGCTCACCCGCGAGCGCCACCGCAACCTGGGCCTGGCCGCCGGCGACGAGGTCTGGGTGACCCCCAAGGCCCTGCACGTGTTCCAGGATGGGCAAGAGGTGGCGATCTAGGGCTGTCAGAGATAGAGTATTAGATCGAGCTTTCTGAATTTTAAAAAGCAATGGTCTGACGGGTAGGCACAGGTTGGTTTCTCTAGAGGCGGGAATCTAAGGCGGCTACTTGAGTCGAGGATCCAAACAAGGGGCGACATTCCAAGTTGGACCATAAATTGGGCACTTTATGGCTTGCTCCCCTTTTCCTTTCATACGAGAGAATCAAATGTCATTGGTTGCCTTACGTAACTTGGCCGTACCTACACTCCTCATGGCAACTGTCGCCAGCCATGCGGCATTCGATCCATGCAAGTTCAACGTTGGTGTGGACCTCAAGCA